>OGIW01001391.1_pt1 | contig 9277 bp, 8 predicted proteins | sample 1571921 | NCBI WGS metagenome assembly OGIW01 (sample SAMEA2582112, study PRJEB24529) | metagenome | biome: Human gut stool | place: China | collected 2011 | reverse complement strand
AATGCAATTTGTAGAAATAGTGTAGTAATTCTAAATAATTTAAAAGAATATCGGCCATTTGTAAACGGGAATGGCTGGCTTATTAATAATATGGAGGAGGCCAGCAACGCTTTGACGGCCATATCTTTGGGAAAAGTAAATATTGATGAGATGAAAATGATATCAAGAGCCATAGCAGAAAAATTTTTTGATTATAAAACATTAGCTAGAAGATTATATGAATGAACGGAGGATAAAAAATGATACCATCAATGAATGTTGTAAGGCAGTATGAATCAATTCGGGAGGAGTTAGATCAGGCGGCTCTGGAGGTTTTACATTCTGGATCATACATACTCGGTGAGTCTGTGGAGAGGTTCCAAACAGAGTTTGCTGACTATTGTGGAACAAAATATGCAATAGGTGTTGGGAATGGTACGGATGCGCTTGTTATTGCGCTCAGGGCCTGTGGTGTAAAAGCAGGAGACGAAGTCATTACTACAGCAATGAGCTTTTTTTCCACTGCTGAATCCATCGCTGCTGTTGGCGCAATTCCAGTATTTGTTGATTGCACATCAGATACATATCTGATGGACACTGCTCAAATAGAAGAAAAGATTACGGAGAAAACAAAAGCAGTTATTCCCGTAGACCTTGCGGGTATTGTATGTGATTATAACAGGATATTTGAAATTTTAGAAAGAAAGAAAAACCTGTTTCGACCGACAAATGAAATCCAGAGAAAAATCGGCAGAGTGGCTGTTGTGGCAGATGGCGCTCATGCTTTCGGCGCTGTAAGAGAAGGGAAAAAATGTGGAGAAATTGCAGATTTCACAAGCTTTTCTTTTCATGCGGTTAAGAACCTGACAACAGCAGAAGGCGGAGCAGTTGTATGGCGTGATATTGATGGAATAGATAACGAAGAATTATATAAACAGTTTATGTTATTTTCACTTCATGGACAGTCTAAAGATGCGCTGGCAAAAACACAGTTAGGTGCATGGGAATATGATATTGTAGAGCCTTATTTTAAATGCAATATGACGGATATTATGGCATCTATCGGTTTGGCGCAGTTAGAAAGATATCCTAAGATTTTAGCACGAAGAAGAGAAATTATTCAGAGGTATGATGAGAGCTTTGTAGGGGAAAATATAGAACATCTTCATCATTACGGGAAAGATTTTTCATCCAGCGGTCATTTATACATCACACATGTTTTGGGTAAAAACAGAGAAGAGTGTAATGAAATTATCAGAAAAATGGCAGAAAAAGGAATTGCAACTAACGTACATTACAAACCGCTTCCGATGCTTACTGCATATAAAAAGCTGGGATTTGATATTCAGGATTATCCGAATGCTTACAGAATGTTCTCTAATGAAATTACTTTGCCGTTACATACAAAGCTGACAAATGAGGAAGTGGAGTATGTAATTAAATCATTTAAAGAATGTATAAGATAGGAAAAAGACAATGAAGAAATGGAACGAGCTTCCTTTGGATATGCAGGTAGAGGAAGTAAAGAAATATTATAAAATATTGGAAAAGCACAAAGGAGGATTGGTGGCAAAGCGCATTTTTGATGTGGTAGTTGCTGCAATTTTACTGGTGTTGCTTTCTCCTGTGTTGTTGATTTTAAGTGTTCTAATTAAATTGGACTCAAAAGGACCTGTGCTTTTCAGACAGGTTCGTGTGACAGCCTATGGAAAGAAATTCCGTATTTGTAAATTCCGTACAATGGTAGAAAATGCGGAAAAAATTGGTACACAGGTTACTACAAAAGGAGATATGAGAGTAACAAGAATGGGAAAACTGTTAAGAGGATGCCGTCTGGACGAACTTCCTCAGTTATTTAATATTCTTACAGGTGATATGACTTTTGTAGGTACAAGACCGGAAGTGGAAAAATATGTTGCTCATTATACCAATGAAATGAAGGCGACATTGCTCCTTCCGGCAGGAGTTACATCAAGAGCAAGTATTGAATATAAAGATGAAGAAAAATTACTGGAAGATGCGAAGAATGCAGATGAGGTTTATATTCATCAGGTATTGCCTGAAAAAATGAAATATAATTTAAAAGCGATTGAAAAATTCAGTTTTTTTGAAGATATTAAAACCATGTTCGCAACAGTAGCAGCAGTAATAAAATAGGAGTTTTCAGATGATTATATCAGTTGGCGTTGTTGCCTATAATGAACAAAATACATTACCGAAATTGTTTGAATGTATCAAAGCGCAGACTTACCCTCATGATAAGATGGAAATTGTGCTGGTAGACAGTATGTCAAAAGATGATACAAAAAGCCTGATGGAAAAATTTAAGAAAGAAAATAAAGATTTTTGTAATATACAGGTTTTGGATAATCCGCAAAAAAAATTGGCCGGAGGCTGGAATGTTATTTTGAAAAATTACCATGGGGATGCAGTTGTAAGAATTGATGCCCATGCAGAAATACCGGAAGATTTTGTGGAAAAGAATGTGAAAGTTTTAGAGTCGGGAGAGTATGTTTCCGGCGGACTCAGACCGAATATTATTGATGAGAGTACCCCATGGAAGGAGACTCTTTTATTAGCGGAACAGTCCATGTTCGGAAGCAGTATTGCGCCTTATAGAAGAAGCGAAAAAAAGACCTACGTAAAGTCAGTTTTTCATGGAGCCTATAAAAGAGAAGTATTTGACAAAGTGGGCTTTTTCAATGAACAACTGGGAAGAACAGAGGATAATGAGATAAATTACAGAATAAGAGAGGCAGGATATAAAATCTGCTATTCTCCGGATATCGTTTCTTATCAGCATACCAGAAATTCTCTGAAAGCAATGCTGAAACAGAAATACGGAAACGGATATTGGGTAGCATTAACTCTGAAAGCATGCCCGAAATGCTTATCCATTTACCACTTTGTACCACTATGCTTTGTTTTGGGAATAATTGGAACAAGTATATTAGCTGCATTTGGATTTCCAATTCTCGCATATTTGATGTGGGGATTATATTGGCTGGTTGCTGTGGGAATGTCTTTCTTATCTGTAAAGGGAGAAAAAAAGACATGGTGTCAGCTTGCATTGCCATTTTTATTTTTTTTACTTCATATCAGTTATGGAATTGGAAGCTTGGTAGGAATGATAAAATTGCCATTTTGGAAATATAAGAGGTAAAGAAATTGGGAAATTTAAAAGAAAAGCTGGAGCGAGTGAAATTTAAAGATATTCTGGCAATCGGAACGTGCGTATGCGCAATACCCTACGCATTATATTTGAAAAAGAAACGCCCGGATATGTGGTTAATTTGTGAAGATTATAATGAAGCCAGAGACAACGGGTATTGGTTATTTAAGTACATAAGAGAGCAGCAGCCTCAACAGGATGTTGTTTATGCAATTAATAAAAAATCCGTAGACTATAACAGAGTGAAAGACTTGGGAGAGGTGATACAGTACAGCAGTTATAAACACTGGGCGTATTATCTTGCTGCCAGTAAAAACATCAGTTCACAAAAGGGCGGAAAACCTAATGCAGCAGTATGCTATTTATTAGAAGTATACGGTATTCTGAAAAATACCAGAGTGTTTTTGCAGCATGGAGTAATTTGTAATGACATGCCATGGTGTTATTATGAAAATACAAAAATGCGTTTGTTTGTGTGCGGAGCATTAAAGGAATATAATTTTATTCGAGATACTTATGGATATCCGGAAGGTTATGTCAAGTATTTGGGATTAACCAGATTTGACGGATTGCATGACTTTAAAGTGAAGAAAAATCAAGTTTTAGTAATGCCTTCATGGAGGGAATGGATTGCAACGCCTACATCAAAATCTAAGGAATTGGACAGTGATGTGAAAAATTTTGTGAGTACAGATTATTATCAGCATTGGAATGCTGTATTAAATAGCGAAAAGATTGATAAAATTTTAAAAGAAAACAATTTGGAACTTATTTTTTATCCACATAGAAATATGCAAAAGTATATTGAGGAATTTAAAACAAATTCAGAAAATATTACCATTGCAGACTGGAAGCAATATGATGTCCAAGGTCTGTTGAAAGAGTCAGCACTCCTGATTACAGATTTATCCAGTATTTTTATGGATTTTGGTTATATGAGAAAACCTATGATTTATTATCAGTTTGATATGGAAAAATTCCGAAAAGGACAGTATCAGCAGGGGTATTTTGAATATAAGCGAGATGGTTTTGGACCAGTCTGTGAAACTTTGGAAGAATTAGAAAATGCACTAGAGAAACTTGCAAAACGCAATTTCCAGATAGAAGAAACTTATTTGGAGAGAGAAAAAGAATTTTTCCCCCTTTGGGATACAGAAAATTGTAAACGTAATTATGAGGCGATAAAATCATTAGAGAAATAAAGAGGAAAAATTATGGAAGTATCAAAAAATAGAGAAAATACGATTATTTTTTTGACAAAATGTTTGTTGGTAGTTTTGGGATTATTTACGACAATTCCCTATATAAATGATGTGGGAAGAGACATATATAAGCTTTGTTGTGTATGGTGTTTTCTTTGTGTGGCATATTTGTTCATTAAGAGAACAAAAACCTTTTTAAAGCTTGAATATGTACAATTATTTCTTTTTTGTTGCTCCTATGCCATTACTATTTTAGTAAGCGGAACAGAGCATTTGATTAATGAAGTGGCAATTCTGGGTTACACTGGAATGTTGTTTTTTGCAATGAATTATTGTGACATAGACAGAGACGAAAAGGAAATAAAAAAAGAATTATCAATATTGTCATGGATTGTGGTAATTATCACATTTGTATTTTCACTTGTTGGATTTTTGATGTTTCTATTTTCTGTTTCAGTAGAAATAAGCCATGGAGAGACTACTTTTGTATATGGTATGAGAGAAAACAGACTTTGGGGATTGTACAATCCTAACTCAGGTTCTGTTTTAAATTATGTATCTATTCTTTTAACAGTATTGCTGCCTAAGAAGAAATTGGGAGTAAAAATCTTTTTAGGAATGAATATTGTTATTCAAAGTTTATGCTTTATTTTAACACAGAGCAGAGGCGGCTGGATTTGTTTACTTACTTATATTGCTATATACTTGTTATTTATTAAGAAATATAATTTTAAAGAAACAAAACAGGCACTCAAATGGTGTTATAAAGCGGTTGTTACAGCAGTGTTGTGTGTTGTCGTAATTGCAGGAGGAAATTTACTGAAAACAGGATTAGGGTATATTCCGGTAGCGATTGAAGAAGTAATGCCGGATGCGGAAAGCCATCTATCCGAAAAAGATAAATTTCTTCATGGAAAAGGAGAGAAACCGAGCACAAGTCTGGAAAGACTGGATAAAAAGGAAAATAATTTGGAAAGTATCAGTACAGGAAGAAGCGATTTGTGGAAAATGGGCTTAAAAGCTTACACAAAGAGTCCTGTATTCGGGATTGGATATCGCTCTATTGATGACGTTTTAGTAGAAGAAATGTCAAAAGGTGCATATATCAATTCCGGTGGCGGCGGTCTCCATAATATCTATATTACGGTTTTGGTTTCCTGCGGTGCAGTAGGATTTATCTTATTTGCATTGTATTTACTGTGTGTACTGAAAAAGGTAGCCTTCGGTATTTTTAATCCGAATATATCTACTTACGGAAAGTGTATCATGGCATTTATTCCGGTATGGTTGGTAGGAGAACTGGTAGAAAGCAGAATGGTACTGGGAATGAATTTTCAGGCAATTATCTTTTGGATTATGATAGGTTATGTGGGTTACTACACAAAGGAAAGGAAATAAAAATGGTAAGTGTCATTGTACCGGTTTATAATGCAGAAAAAAATTTAGAAAAATGCATTATGAGTATTTTAAACCAGAGCTACCAGAAGTTAGAGTTAATTCTGATTAATGATGGTTCAAAAGACAGCAGCGGAAAAATCTGCAAGAAATATGCAGAACATGATAAAAGAATACGGTATATTGAAAGAGAGAATAAAGGTGCATCGGCTACAAGGAACGAAGGGATTTCTTTGGCTTTGGGACAATATATACAGTTTGTGGACAGTGATGATTATATTGAAAAAAATATGATAGAAGCTTTGGTGAACCGTATAGAGGAAACCGATGCAGACATGGTTATGTGTGGCTATACAGAAGTTTTTCCGGATAAGAATGATGTTCGATTGCCTGAGATAGACAAAACAATTACAATGGCAGAATTGGGAAAAGAATATCCGAATATATTCGAAAAGTTTCTGTTGAATTCCCCATGTAATAAATTGTATAAAAAGGAAAAACTGTCTGAAAAGTTTCCGGGAGACTTATCTTTGGGAGAGGATTTGATTTTTAATCTTCACAACATGAAAAATATGAATAAAATTTCTTTTATTAAAGAAAGTTTTTATAATTATATTATTGGACAGGGAAGTTTAAACAGACGATACAGAAAAGACAGTATTGAGATTGCAGAAAGACTATATCTTGAAAGTATGGAATTTTGCAGTAAGTTTCATGTGGGAGAAACAGCGGAAACTCATATCAGTAATATTTTTATCACCTTCTTTTTCTATGGATTGACAGATTTATTTACAATATCCGGATATGATAAGAAAAAGAAAAAAGAAGTTTTAAATAGCTGGATGAAAAATCCGAATATTCAAAAAGCTGCTGCCCATGCAGAGGTCAGAAGGACAGTACAGAAAGTAGCAGTGTTTCTTGTTAAACATAGTATGACAAAAGCCTTGGAAGCTCTTTTTATATTAAAAAGTTTCAGCCGGAGATGAGAGGAATATAGAGATGAAAAAAATACTAATCGATGGAATGAGCAGTAACATGGGTGGTGTGGAAAAATTTGTATGCACCATTTATGAAGCTCTAAAAGATGAATGGCAAGTGGATTTTATAACCGTAGATGAGTCAATTCCCTATCAGGAGGAATTTCTGAGAAATGGTTCTCAAATACATAAAATAACACCTAGATATGTAAGTGTATCAAAATATAAAAACGATATTAAAGAAGTTTTTAAAAACAATCAATATGATGTATTCTGGTTTAACAAAACGACTCTTAGTTCTATTGACTGTATAAAGGAAGCAAAAAACAGCGGAATAAAAAATGTAATTTGCCATAGTCACCAATCAAAAAATATGGGGACATTGTTTACCTTATTGATGCACAATATGAACAAAAGAAATGTAGGAAAGTATATTGATTACAGAGTTGCCTGTTCAAAAGAGGCGGCAGAATGGTTCTTTGGCTCAAAGACCGAGGACGTTGTGATTTTTCCAAATGCAGTAAATATAGGAAAATACGAACCGAATGAAACACTGAGAACGGAAAAAAGAAAAGAACTTGGCATAGAAGGAAAATTTGTTATCGGCAATGTAGCACGTTTTGCAAAGGAGAAAAATCATAAATTTTTAATAGATATTTTTGCAGAACTTTGCAAAAAGGAAGATGCAGTATTGGTTTCTTGTGGAGAAGGTCCTTTGTGGGAAGAAACAAAAAACTATGCAAAAGAAAAAAAGATTGATGATAAAATTTTATTTTTAGGAATGCGTAAAGATATACCTGAAATTTTACAGGCGATAGATGTAGTTGTTTTTCCTTCTTTATTTGAAGGGCTTCCGTTTTCTCTGGTAGAGGCTCAGGCGGGAGGAATTCCATGTTTGATTTCCGATACCATTGGAAAAGAAACGAAACTCACAGATTTAGTTAAATTTTTTAGTTTGGATGCAGGAGCAGAGGCATGGGTTGATGAAATTTTAAAATATAAAGATTATAAAAAAGTTACAAAAAGAAATCAGCTTGAAGAAAAAGGATTTTCTTCAGAAATAATAGAAAAGAAAATTAAAGAAATGGTAAACCATTAAGTATTGTGTATAGACTTATAAAGCGGGAAAGGCAAAAAAATGAGTTTAAAGAAAAAACAGCTTACAGATTTAGATGAAATCAAACAGCTTGAGGTAGACATTCTGGATTATGTGGCTAAAATATGTGATAGTAATAATTTAAAATATTTTTTAGGGTATGGAACGTTGCTTGGTGCAGTCCGTCACAAGGGATTTATTCCGTGGGATGATGATGTTGATATCTTAATGCCCAGAAAAGACTATGAACAGTTAAGAAAAATTTGGGACAGAGATAACCGATACAAGCTGTTAGATTGCAGAGATGACAAGAAATATATTTATCCATTTATGAAAGTAATTGATACAAAAACAAAGCTGGAAGAGCACGATGTAGAGGAACAGGCAGATTTGGGACTTTATATTGATATTTTTCCTTATGACGGCGTATCAAGTGATACAGAGAAAAGACAGGCATTTTTGAAAAAATGTGAAAAATTAGAAAAGCTAAGGTTGTATTCCATGCTTTCCATGGATAAAATTCTTCATGAGGATGCGAAGAAGAATTTCGGGAGAAAAATTCTCTGGAAAATATTAAGAATGATAGGTCCTGCAAGAATTTCCAGAAAAATGGAAAAATTCATTGCAAAAAATACCGTGAAAGATGCGGAGTGGATGGGATGTCTGTGCACGAGATTTTCGGACAGAGAGATTATGAAAAAAGAAATTTGGGAGGAGACAATCCAGCTGGAGTTTGAAGGGAAAATGTACAAAGCACCAAAAGAGTATGACAAAATGCTTACAACAAATTATGGTGATTATATGACATTACCTCCTGAGGAAAAACGTTGTCTGGCACATAATTTTAAAGTCTGGGAATATATAGAGGAATAGCTATGAAAGATTTATGGAGATTTATTAAATCATCAGGGATATATTTTGTAGGAACTGTGTTGACAAAACTGATTTCTTTTTTGCTTTTGCCGTTATATACATCGTATATCAGCCCCGCTGACTATGGAACGTATGATTTGTATAATGCTTATATTATGTTTTTATGCTCTGTGTTATTTTTGGATATATGGTCCGGTATAATGCGGTTTATGTATGAATATGCAGGAGAAAACAGAAAGAAACCGATAAACTGTGGATTTGCCATTTTTACTACATCTACGATATTATATACAATTATTATTATTGTAGCAGCGCCGGCTCTGCATGTAGAGTATCTTTTCTGGCTGTTTTTATATGGTATTTTAATGAATACCCAGACTTTGGTGGGATATATTGCCAGAGGATATGAAAAAAATGTGTTATATACAACATCCGGTTTAATCGGTTCTATTACAACAATCGTTTTCAATATTCTTCTGTTAGTCCAGTTTAAAATGGATTACAGTGCGCTGTTTATTGCCAGCTGCATTGGGTATGTAGTGAATATTGTTATTATGGTTGTGGGAATTCACGAACGTCATTT
>OGIW01001383.1_pt1 | contig 9365 bp, 7 predicted proteins | sample 1571921 | NCBI WGS metagenome assembly OGIW01 (sample SAMEA2582112, study PRJEB24529) | metagenome | biome: Human gut stool | place: China | collected 2011 | reverse complement strand
GTCTGAGGCGGAACATCCTCTTCCTGCAGCAGCTACAGCACCGGAAAAGCCAGAGCCTCCGTTTGCAGACGGATCCGTGTAAAGCTGAGTCATCAGCTCCCGTTTTTCCAGGTAATAGTCATAGTTTCCAATATAATTTAAGAAGGTCTGCCCTGTCAGCTCCAGGATTCTGGTAGCAGTCTGATTGATAAAGTATCGATCATGGGACACATAGAGAACGGTTCCTGTGTAGTGACGGAGCGCATCCTCCAGAATCTCCTTGGAGGTAATGTCCAGGTGGTTGGTCGGCTCATCGAGAATCAGGAAATTGGCTTCGGAAAGCATGAGCTTTGCAAGAGAAACCCGTCCCCTTTCTCCGCCGCTTAAATCAGAGATTCGTTTAAATACATCGTCTCCGGTAAAAAGAAAAGCAGCCAGAATATTGCGGACCTGAGTGTTTGTCAGATTGGGATAGGCATCGGAAACTTCTTCAAATACTGTTTTTTCCATATGAAGCACATGATGCTCCTGATCGTAATAGCCAATATGAACCTTGGAGCCAAGGGTAATGGTGCCGCTGTCTGAGGGAACCATGGCATTGATCATTTTTAAGAGCGTGGTTTTTCCTGTTCCGTTGCTTCCGATGACTGCAACACGCTCTCCACGTTTAATATCGATATCCACCTGAGAAAACAGCTTCTGGGAACCAAAGGACTTTGCCAGATCCCGGATGGTCAGCACGTCATTGCCGCTGACAATATTCGGCTCCAGGGAAATGTGCATTTCATCGTTGACCTCAGCCGGCTTTTCCAGAACCTGAATTTTGGAAAGCATCTTCTCACGGCTTTCCGCCCGCTTGATGGATTTTTCCCGGTTGAAGGATTTTAACTTGGCAATTACCTCCTCCTGGTGGCGGATTTCCTGCTGCTGGTTTAAGTAGGCCTTCATCTGGGCGGCGCGGATCATGGCCTTTTTTTCACTGTAAGCGCTGTAATTGCCCTGATATACACTGCAGTGGCCCTGCTCCAGTTCGACAATTTTAGTGACAACCCGGTTTAAGAAATACCGGTCGTGAGCTACAATGACAACGGCGCCGCTGTAGTTTAGCAGATAGTTTTCCAGCCAGGAGATGGATTCCATATCCAGGTGGTTTGTTGGCTCGTCCAAAAGAATCACATCCGGTTTGGAAAGAAGAAGCTTTCCCAGGGAAACCCTTGTTTTCTGTCCTCCGGAAAGGGTTTCAATCTGCTTTGTAAAATCTTCCTCCCCGAAGCCGAGACCTTTTAACACGCCGGTTACTTCGCTTTTATATGCGTATCCGTTTTCCAGTTCAAACTGATGATTCAGTCTTGTGTAGGTGTTCATAAGGGATTCCAGCGTCTCGCCGGAAGCGTCCTTCATGTCCTGCTCCAGGGTGCGCAGGCGGCTCTCCATATCCAGAATATGCTGTTTTGTAGTGAGGAGCTCCTCATATATGGAATGGTGTCCGTGTATGTCCTGATACTGGGCAAGGTAGCCGATGTTTTTATCTTTGGAAATGACAACATTTCCGGAATCGCAGGGCATCTCGTTCATGATGATGCGAAGAAGCGTTGTTTTTCCGGCACCGTTATTTCCGATAAGGGCAGCCTTTTCCCGGTCTTCTATATGAAAGGAAGCGTCCTTTAAAATAATTTTCTCGCCAAAGGATTTTGACAGGTTATGACATGACAAAATCATGGGTATTCCTCCGTTTTTTCTTAAATATCTATACTATTATACAGAAAAATTCCTTTTTTTGAAAGAACAAATTAACTTTATTTGACAATAAAATGTCATTTCGGTATAATTGACATAGTATTCTAAGGAGGGAACAGTTGTGGAGGCAAAAGAGATTTCGAGAGCGGTGATTAAGCGTCTGCCACGCTATTATCGCTATTTAGGGGAGCTTTTAGAAGAAAATGTAGACCGTATTTCGTCCAATGATCTGAGCAAAAAAATGCATGTTACCGCGTCTCAGATTCGTCAGGATCTGAATAATTTCGGCGGTTTTGGACAGCAGGGATATGGTTATAATGTAAAATATCTGTATACGGAGATCGGAAAGATCCTGGGGCTTGACACCGTACACCCCATGATTATTTTAGGTGCGGGTAATCTGGGGCAGGCGCTTGCCAATTACGTGGATTTTGAAAAAAGAGGATTTAAGCTTGTTGGAATTTTTGATGTAAATCCCGTTCTGGAGGGCATTGCCGTGAGGGGCATTGAAATCCAGATGTTAAGCGAGCTTCCCTTTTTTCTGAAAGAACACCATGTGGAAATTGCAATTTTGACACTGCCGAAAAATAAGGCGAAGGAAATGGCAGGGATTTTAATAGAAAACGGAATCAAGGCAATCTGGAATTTTGCCCATATTGACCTTGACGCTCCGGAAGATGTGATTGTAGAGAATGTGCATCTTTCCGAAAGTCTTATGACTCTTTCTTATAATCTGAGCCAGTACCGCCAGAAACAGACAGAAAAAGAGAAGATGTAAAATGAAAGAAATTGTGACATGCAGCCAGATGAAGGCGCTTGATAATCATACGATCAAAGAAATGGGGATTCCCTCCTGTGTACTTATGGAGCGTGCCGCTCTGAAATGCGTGGAGGAAACAGAAAAAATACGGGAACCCGAGGAGCGCGTCCTTGTTGTGTGCGGCTGTGGAAATAACGGGGGTGACGGGATTGCCGTTGCAAGAATGCTGCATCTGAAAGGGATCCGAACCCATATTTTTCTTGCGGGAAAAGAAGAGTCCATGACAGAGGAAACGGCGCTCCAGTGGAAAATTGCAAGAAGTTATCATGTACCTCGTGTGAATAACCCGCAGTGGCGTGAATATACTACTATAGTAGATGCCATTTTCGGCGCGGGACTTTCAAGACCCATAGAGGGAAACCTGAAAAATCTCATTCACTGTATGAATGATTCTTCTGCTAAAAAAATTGCCGTGGATATTCCTTCAGGAATTGACGGAAATACGGGAATGGAACTGGGAATTGCTTTTCGCGCAGATCTGACCGTTACCTTTGGATTTCGGAAACGGGGGCTTTGTTTTTATCCGGGAAGAATGTATGCGGGGAAAACCGTGGTAGCGGATATTGGCATTTACAGAACAGAAGGCCAGGGAAGTACGTTTGCCATGCAGGAAGAGGATCTTCTTCGTCTGCCGTCCCGCCGTCCTTCAGGAAATAAGGGAACATTTGGAAAAGTGCTTGTTGTGGCTGGTTCGGAAGGTATGTGCGGAGCTGCCTATTTAAGCGCTGCCGCAGCCTTAAAAGCAGGCGCAGGCATGGTTCAGATCCAGACAGTGGAAGCGAACAGGATCCCTCTGCAGATCCTTCTTCCTGAGGCTATGGTATCCTGCACATTTACAGAGGAGGAAAACAGCCGAATCCTCACCTGGTGCGATGTGGTGGTGATCGGTCCCGGTCTTGGCAACTACGGTTTAAGTTATGAGAGAGAGCTGTGGTTTTTAAAGAAAGCAGGAGAGCTTCACAAGCCGGTGATCCTGGATGCGGACGGGCTGAATCTTCTTGCCCTTCGCCCAAAGTGGAAGGAATATCTGGGAGAGCATGTAGTTGTCACTCCGCATATCGGGGAGATGAGCCGCCTGACAGGAAAAACCATCGGAGAAATCCAGAACTGTATGGCAGAGACGGCTCTTTCCTATGCACAGGAGACAAAAACAACCTGTGTATTAAAGGATGCCTGCACTGTAACAGCAGGCAGAGAAGGAGTGCTTTATCTGAATCTTTCCGGAAACGACGGAATGGCAACAGCGGGAAGCGGAGACGTACTTACCGGAATTCTTGCGGCTGTGTTTTGTATGTATCTGGATGGGGAAGCTTCGGTTTCTTCGGAAATAAAGGCTGCTCTCGGGGTGTATCTCCACGGACGCTGCGGAGATATTGCGGCAGAAAAATACGGTTCCCGTTCCCTTACTGCCACGAATCTCATTGAGGCTCTGCCCGAGGCATTTTGCAGAAAAGAGGAAGTATTATTATGAAGAAATACCAGCGCATCAGAGCGGAGGTTTCTCTTGATGCCATTGCACATAATTTTGAAGAAATGAGAAAGCGCATTCGAAAAGATACGAAAATCATTGCTGTGATAAAAGCAGACGGCTACGGTCACGGCGCAGACGCTGTGGCGCGTCTTATCCATGATTACGATTACATATGGGGATTTGCAGCTGCAACGGCGGAGGAAGCCATTGCCCTTCGAAAATCCGGAGTGACGAAACCCATTCTAATCCTGGGACTTGTTTTTGAGGAGCATTTTCAGGAACTTGCAGGTTTGGATATACGGATTGCCGTATCCGATGCGGAGACTGCACAGAAATTTGCAGAGGCAGCGGCGCATACAGGAAAACAGGCGCTGGTCCACATTGCCCTTGATACGGGAATGACGCGGATCGGATTTTCCGATACGCCGGAAAGTGCAGAAGAAGTGCGGAAAATAAAAGAGGTTCCCGGTCTGGAAATCGAGGGGATTTTCACTCATTTTGCAAGGGCAGATGAGTATGATAAAAGCCCTGCTCTTGTACAGCTTTCCCGCTATCAGCACTTTGTACAGCTTTTAAAAGACCAGGGAGTTGAAGTTCCTCTCTGCCACTGTTCCAACAGCGCCGGGATCATGCGCATTGCAGAGGCAAATATGGACGCTGTGCGGGCGGGGATCACCATTTACGGAGTCTATCCTTCCGACGAAGTAGAAAAAGAAGCCCTTGATCTCATTCCCGCTATGGAGTTAAAAAGTCATGTGTCTTATGTAAAAAAGGTAAAACCGGGAACAGCAGTAAGCTATGGCGGAACATTTGTGACAGAAAAAGATACGATCATTGCCACGATACCGGTGGGATACGCAGACGGATACCCGCGCACCCTCTCCAATAAGGGCTGGGTTTTGATCCACGGAAAAAAAGCGCCCATACTTGGAAGGGTGTGCATGGATCAGTTTATGGTGGACGTGACCCATATTCCGGAGGTGGCAAAGGGAGATGAGGTGACCCTTCTGGGCCGCGACGGAGAGGAATGGATTGATGCAGACACCATCGGAAATCTTTCCGGACGGTTTTCTTATGAATTTCTCTGTGAGATCAGCAAACGTGTCCCGAGGATTTATATACAGAACAAAAAAGAGACAGGAGAATTAAGTTTCTTCTCTTAAAAGAAATGCACCACGCATGTATACACAAGAAAAATATGGAAATACTATTCCTAAAATAAGGCAATGCCGAAACAGAATCGGAGTGTGAATTGTGTGGTAATTAAAAGAGGGGATATTTTTTATGCAGATTTAAGACCTGTGGTGGGAAGCGAGCAGGGAGGGATACGGCCGGTGCTTATTATACAGAATGATGTGGGAAACCGGCACAGTCCCACTGTCATATGCGCCGCCATAACTTCTAAAATGAATAAGGCAAAGCTCCCGACGCATATAGAGATTGACGCGTCTGCTTACGGGATCGAGAGAGATTCTGTAATCCTTTTAGAGCAGCTTCGCACAATCGATAAGAGAAGGCTGAAAGACAAGGTGTGCCATCTGGACGGTCCCATGCTTGACCGCGTGAACCATGCCCTGGAAATCAGCCTGGAGCTTACATTTTAGGCTGGTCTTGACGAAAGATAGTTATAGTGCTATATTTTAGCAGTAACTATGGATTTATTTACAAAGGAGTAAGAGATAAATAATGGAAGATGGCAGTAGTCTGCCCTTATGGGGCATCATTATTTTATTCATGCTGTTTTTACTGAACGGTATTTTCTACGGGTTTGCAGCAGCCGTTCAGAATTTAAGTGAAGGGGAATTACAGAGACGCGCCCTGGAAGGGGATAAAAAAGCGATAAAGCTTCTTGAGTTTATGAATCGCCCGTCTCAGTATGTAAATGCCATTCCTCTTATGGTAATTTCTTCAGGAATCTGTTTTGGTACGTTTTTCGTACCCTGGGCTGTCCGGGAGTTTCATCCCTACATAAAGCATATTCCTGCAATGCTTCTGGTTTTAATTCCGGGAGTGATCCTTCTGGCAGCCCTGGGCATTCTTACCTTCCGCAGGATCGGAAGCTTCAGCCCGGAACGTTTTGCCTACAGATGGCTGGGGGTAGTATCGTTTTTTTCAAACATACTTTACCCGGTCACCATGTGCATTACCTGGATCGCAAAGCTTGCAGCAAGACCTTTTGGCATCACTCTTGACCAGACAATGGAAGCTGTCACAGAGGAGGAGATCATCTCTATGGTGGACGAAGCCCATGAGCAGGGTGTCATAGAGGAAAATGAGGCGGAAATGATCCAGAATATTATTTCCTTTAATGAGACAGAGGCCAAGGACATTATGACTCACAGAAAAAATGTGGTCGCATTTGATGAGGAAATGCTTCTTCAGGAAATGATCGATGAGATGCTGGAGGAAGGAAATTCCAGATACCCTGTCTTCAGGGAAGATCTTGACAATATCGTAGGAATTGTCAATTACAAGGATGCATTAAAGTTTATGACAAAGAATCCCTGGGCAAAATTCAAGCCTTTAAAGGAACTGCCGGGACTGATACGTACCGCAGACTTTATCCCGGAAACAAGAGGGATCGGGGATCTTTTCCATACCATGCAGGCAAAGAAGCTTCACATGGCAATCGTAGTGGATGAGTACGGACAGACAGCAGGTCTTGTTTCTATGGAGGATATTCTGGAAGAAATCGTGGGAGAGATCCTCGACGAGTATGATGAAGACGAGGTGACGATCCGCCCACAGATTGACAACAGCGTTATGATAGATGGTCTTGTAAATCTGGAAGATGTGGAGGAGGAGCTTGGAGTCGATTTCGGAGACTGCGAGTTTGAGACGTTAAACGGATACTTAACTTCTCTTCTGGGACATATTCCCACAAAGAAAGACCTGGATAAAGAAATTGTTGCAAACGGCTACCGCTTTCAGATCCTGTCTTTGGGAAATAAGACGATCGGACGTGTGCGTGCCGAAAAAATAAAACAAGAAACAAAAGGAGAAGACAAATGTCAGGACATTCAAAATTCGCAAACATAAAGCACAAGAAAGAGAAAAACGATGCCAAAAAAGGAAAGATTTTTACAGTGATCGGACGTGAGATCGTGATGGCTGTAAAAGCCGGCGGTCCGGACCCGAACAACAACAGCAAGCTTCGCGATGTGATCGCAAAGGCAAAAGCAAATAATATGCCAAACGATACCATTGACCGCGGAATCAAAAAAGCAGCAGGAGCAGACGCGGCAGATAACTACGAAAAAGCAGTATACGAAGGCTACGGTCCAAACGGAGTGGCTATTATTGTAGAGACTCTGACAGACAATAAAAACCGTACTGCAGGTAATGTAAGAAACGCTTTCACAAAAGGAAACGGAAGCATTGGAACACAGGGCTGCGTATCCTTCATGTTCGATCAGAAGGGTCAGATCATTATTGACAAAGAAGAGTGTGAGATGGATGCGGACGAGCTGATGATGATCGCTCTCGATGCGGGAGCACAAGACTTTTCCGAGGAGGAGGACAGCTTCGAGGTTCTTACAGCTCCTGACGATTTCAGCGCAGTAAGAGAGGCTCTGGAAGGCGCAGGCGTTCCGCTTCTTGAGGCACAGGTGGCAATGATCCCGCAGACATATGTGGAGCTTACCGATGAAAAAGCGATCAAAGATCTTCAGAAAACACTGGATCTTCTTGATGACGACGACGATGTAACAGATGTATGGCATAACTGGGACGAATAAGTTTCGTATGAAAAACAGATTTTGACACATAATACCTTCAGGAATAAAATTCTTGGAGGTATTTTTTATGGAAAAAGAAAAAAATGAAGAAAAACGTGCGGAGCGTCTTGAAAATGAGAGCGAAGAAAACCGGCAGATACGTGATATGGGACAGGTTCTTCTTGATAAAAATGAAAAGAAGCACAGAATCGAGCTTCTCAGTATCATAGGTGAGGTAGAAGGGCATGAATCGGCTCCGGCACAGAGCAAAACCACAAAATATGAGCATGTACTTCCAAAACTTGCCATGATTGAGGACGATGAAAATGTGGACGGTCTTCTGATTCTGTTAAATACAGTAGGCGGCGATGTGGAGGCGGGGCTTGCCATTGCGGAGATGATCGCTTCTTTAAGCGTTCCTACCGTATCTCTTGTTCTTGGAGGTGGGCACTCCATTGGCGTTCCTATGGCTGTTTCCGCAGATTATTCTTTTGTGGTCCCGAGTGCGACGATGGTTATTCACCCTGTGCGCTCCAGCGGAATGTTTATCGGGGTTGCCCAGACATACCGGAATATGGAAAAAATCCAGGACAGAATTACCGGTTTTATTTCCAGCCATTCCCACACCAGTCAGAAGCGTCTGGAGGAACTGATGCTGGATACCAGCCAGCTTGGAAAAGACGGGGGGACAATGCTGGAGGGAGAAGAAGCGGTAAAAGAAGGGCTGATCGATGAGGTAGGCGGCATGAGGGAAGCACTCGCCAAACTTTACGAGCTGATTGAAGAAAAAAACAAAAAAAATTAAGTTTCTTATTTGCTAATTTCCTTTTTTGTGCTATTATAAGAAAGAATGAGTGGGAATGTAATAGGCATCTGTACAGATGTCTGTTAAATATGAATGCCAGGAGGAAATTATGTATAAGATACTGAAAGCAGAAAAACTTGCTGCAAACATCTTTCTTATGGACGTAGAAGCTCCGCGCGTGGCAAAACATTGTCTGCCGGGCCAGTTCGTAATTGTCAAAATGGATGAAGAAGGAGAGCGTATTCCGCTTACGATTTGCGATTATGATGCAGAGAAGGGAATTGTGACGATCGTATTCCAGCCAATCGGCGCTTCTACCATGAAGATGGCAGAACTTCAGGCAGGCGATTCCTTCGAGGATTTTGTTGGTCCCCTTGGAAAACCTTCCGAGTTTACAGAAATGGACTTAGACGAGCTTAAGAAAAAACGTATTGTATTTGTTGCAGGCGGCGTTGGTACAGCTCCTGTTTATCCGCAGGTAAAATGGCTTCATGAGCACGGCATCACAGCAGATGCGATCGTCGGAGCAAAAACAAAAGATCTTGTGATCCTGGAAGAGGAAATGAGCAAGGTATGTAACCTGTACGTTACAACAGACGATGGTTCTTATGTAAGAAAAGGCATGGGTACAGATGTGCTTCGCGACCTTGTTCAGAATCAGGGAAAAGAATATGACGTATGCGTTGCCATCGGACCGATGATCATGATGAAATTTGTCTGTCTCCTCACAAAAGAGCTGAATATTCCGACAATCGTCAGCATGAACCCGATCATGGTAGACGGAACCGGCATGTGCGGCGCATGTCGTCTCATGGTAGGCGGAGAAGTAAAATTCGC
>OGIW01001379.1_pt1 | contig 9399 bp, 9 predicted proteins | sample 1571921 | NCBI WGS metagenome assembly OGIW01 (sample SAMEA2582112, study PRJEB24529) | metagenome | biome: Human gut stool | place: China | collected 2011 | reverse complement strand
AGACGGTCAAGGCTGCCCATGAAGTGGATTATCCACTCGTTGTCTTTGTTAATCAGTTCGTTCATGTTACTCTGGATTTAGTGGAATTATTGTTATTACTCTATTCGGTTATCAGATTGTCCTGCCTTTGAATTTCGCTTCCTTTCGCCTGTCCTCCACAATGGAGACGATACGTTGCACATCTTCGGGATGGTAGTACGTCTTGTGGTTGATTTGGCTGTATGACAGCGTCCCATTGTCACGCAAGGTCTGCAAGGTTCGTGGGCTGATATTGAGCATCCGACATACGTCCTGATTATCCATCCACTCACTCATTCTCTTTTCGCCGTGCCGATGGCAGATGGCATCCATACGGCTGACGAAGCGGTCGAACTTGGCGACCAGTTCCTCAAAGGTCTTTCTCTCGATTGATACGATTTCCATATAGTCTTTCTTTTAGTTGTTATTGTTTCTTATGCCACAAAGGAATGTATAATCCGTTACCTGACAATAGGTTTTCCGAAAGTGGAAGCGTGTTGCGCTGATGCGGTAGTCATTGTCCGGGATGCCGACTTCCCATTGGCGGCTATCATTCCTTCTACCGCAAAGAAATACATAATCCAGCATCCGGCAATGGATTCAATCAGGTCTGGCAGCAAGTGGCACAGGGTGGTAGAGGTTGGCACAGGCATAACCCACCAATTGCCCAATCCTTAGCCCTTAATTCCTATATTTAATAAGGATGCCACAGCCAAAATAAGGGCTTAATTCAAATTCGCCTACAATTGAGCCTTTGCCCTTTCGGGCATATACATCCGGCAAATCGGTGAAGTCCGCATCGCTTTATCAACCGCCATAAAGCAAAACCATACAAAATTGTCTAAGAGAACCCAAGTACTTGACAGACTGCACTGAAGCATCTTACTTTGCTCCCGATAATCGGTCGAGGTGCTTGCCAAGACCACAGTTAATAACTTAATTAATTTGTTTTTTTACAATGAAGAGAGAACCAAGCATTACAGAGCAGCAGGCTCGTGAAATCGTGGAAAAGATGGGACGCAGGGAAGCCTATACTCCCAAGTCGATGAATGACATCTACAGGCGTATCGGTCTGGAACCGGATGAGCCGGAACAGCCCGGCAAAACTGTCACGGAAGAAACAGAGACCGCTGTGACGGATGAACCGTCAGGTATGGCGGTCGAGGAAGCTACTATGCCGCAGAAGCGTGTCAGCAGCAAGCAACGCAGACTGTCGCTGAAAGAGTACCGCGCCACCTATCTCCAAGTCCCCAAGATTGTCAACCGCAAGCCCGTGTTCGTCAGCGAGACGGTGCGTGACGAACTGGACAGGGTTGTCCGCTACCTCGGAGGAAAGGGCATGAGCGCATCGGGATTGATAGAGAACCTTGTCCGTCTGCACCTCGATGCCTATCGGGATGACATTGAGCAGTGGCGCAAACTCTGACGGGATTACGGAAAGTCAGTTAGGTCGGTGGATATACTTCATCGGCTTAACCGATACCCAAGATGAGTTATTACACTCGGAAACAAATCCGACAGGCGGAGGATTTTTGTGTCTTCAAAGACACAGCAAGATATATTTTCAGTTACCCGAATAATTCTAAGTAACTGAAAACACCTTCACCGCCGTGGGCAGAATTATCCTCCGCAGTCGGATAATTTCGGGGTTCCTTAATCAAAGATTAAACAATGGACAAGCCATAAAATTAAAAGAATAAGAAGCATGAAAAAGAAGAGCAAGTACGGGAGAAATCCCAAGTTGAACCCGAAGACGCACTGCGTGATGGTGCGTTTCGACGATGTGGAATGGAACAGGTTCCTGACGATGTACGAGGAATCGAACGTGTACGCAAAAGCTGTCTTTCTCAAGGCGCACTTCTTCGGGCAGAAGTTCAAGGTGCTAAAAGTGGACAAGACGCTGGTGGATTACTATACCAAGCTGTCGGACTTCCACGCCCAGTTCCGCTGCATAGGCACGAACTACAATCAGGTTGTCAAGGAGCTGCGTATCCACTTCTCAGAGAAGAAGGCGATGGCATTGCTCTACAAGCTGGAGAAGTGTACCATTGACCTTGTGAAACTGAGCCGGGAGATTGTGGAACTTTCAAGGAATGTGGAGGCTAAGTGGCAACAACAGCCACAACAATATGACAGCTACTAACTTGCGACACCGTCAAACGTGTATCGGAACAATTAAAAACCGCATCGGAATGGGACAGTCATTCCGATGCGGTTATATGGCAATGATTTTATTGGTTCTTCCCCGTCAGCCATTCTTTAGCCGCTTCTGTCAACCTGTATTGCTGTTTCGGATGCTTCGGTTGGTTAGGGTAAAGCCGTTCAATCAATCCTTCTTCCAATGCAGGAGTGATATAGCTCTCACGGAAATACTTTAAGTCTTTAATATCACATACATCCGCCATATCCCTCATAGTCATATAAGAATCGCCCATTTTCTGAATGAGCAATTCCACTTGAGGGGTACTTGTCCTCCTTAATCGTTTTCTTGTCCTCTTTATTAGTCTCTATTGTGTAGGATTTAAATCAGGTCGTTTGAAAGTAATAGTCACAAAACCACCGTCAGAACACCATGTAGGTGTTTCCACGCCTTGTGCTTTACAGGCATCCATGATGCGCCTTGCTCCACTGCCCCAATTTTCCAAATAAGGCATCCGATAGAGAGTTTCTGCTACTTTCAAGTTGTGAGGATATGATTAGTGAGGCTCCTTGAAATTTTCGGCGGTTATCTATGGTGGAAAGTGTCGGGACTTATTATCTCGATACGGTCGTCATAGATGGTAAGACTGATGGTCAAATACATGTTCGGTTTGCGTGAGTCATTTGACCGAACAAGTCTATATTAGATTGTCAATTACGAATAGAATTTTATAGAACAAGATAAAACTGTTTTTAAAATCTCATAAATGCAAGAACAAATTTGCTTATGTTTCAAATCTTTTCTGTATCTTTGTATGTTGGGAGAATTAGTTTTTATGGTGTAACTTATATTACAATGGCTTGGAAGAAAATAAATATTCAGCGTGAAAATGGAGAATGGGTTGATGCCCAGGCTCCAGAGATTATTTCTGCGAGTAGGAGCACTGACATTCCTGCCTTTTATGCCGACTGGTTTTTCCACAGATTGGAGATTGGATATTCTGCATGGCGCAACCCTTTCAATGGAGCAAATAGCTATGTTTCTTATAAAGACACACGCTTTATCGTATTTTGGTCCAAGAACCCGAAACCTTTGTTGCAACATTTAGCCAAATTGAAATCCCATTCTCCCAAAATAGAGTGCTATATTCAGTACACACTAAATGATTATGTGACAGAAGGGTTGGAAAAAGGCGTACCGCCATTGGATGAGCGTATTGAGACGTTCAAGACTCTTGTCAAGAAATTAGGAAAGGGAAGAGTTATTTGGAGATTTGACCCATTAATCCTTACAGACAGAATATCGCAAGATGACTTGCTCTGCAAAATTAATTATATTGGCGACAGGCTACTTGGCTATACAGAGAAGTTTGTGTTCAGTTTCGCCGACATAGGTTCTTATAGGAAGGTAAAAATCAACTTGGAACGAAACGGAATCAACTACCATGAGTGGACAGAGACGGAAATGGTTGATTTCGCAAGAAAACTGTCTGAGCTCAACAAAAAATGGGGATATGAGCTGACGACGTGTGGAGAGAAGCCGGACTACAAGAGATTTGGGATTGTTCCGAATCATTGTGTAGATGACAATCTGATGATACGTTTCGCTTGGAAAGACAGCATTTTGATGAAAGTGCTTGGAGTAGAGGTGAAAACAATCGACAATGGTTTGTTTGGAAGTTCTGAAATCCCGACAAATGCCATTATGCTTGACACAGATCACTATGCTGTAAAGAAGAAAGACAATGCAGACAAAGGGCAGCGTGAGCTATGTGGTTGCAAGATAAGCAAAGACATCGGTCAATACAACACCTGTGCACATCTTTGCGAATATTGTTATGCGAACACGAGCAAAGAAACGGCTTGCAGAAATTACCGTACAGCGAAGGAAAGTGGATTAACATCAGAGGCAATAACTAGTTTATGAAAGATATAAAATTGATGATTGAAGAATATAAGAGTTGCTTATATTTTAACGAGGATCGATACCTTGACGCATTACAAGGAGACCCTATATCAATATGTGATATTGGTACAGACTTTGCACGTGAACAGAATTATGAGAATGCGGTACAATGTTGGTTATATCTTGATAGAAACAACAAGGCAGATGCCTCTACATATTGTAATCTTGGTGTTTCTTATTATTACGGGAACAGCATTACACAAAACATTGAAAAGGCTGTTCATTATTATCAAATAGGTGCAGCAAAAGGTCATGCCTATTGTCAATATAATTATGCGGTCGCTTTAGAATATGGTAAAGGGGGTAAAGAAAACAAGGAGAAGACCATAGATTTTTATCATAAAGCGGCATTGCAAGGAATAAGCGAAGCAATTGATGCTCTATGCCGATTAGGTTGTTATGACGAAATGCATGGATTGGCATTTTATCATAGACGTTTTAAAGGAGTAAGTGAATAAGTGATAATTATGGCTGAATACTATTTTAACTTACCTCCGATAACAACGCTGACAATTCCGCAGCAAGCGGCGTTAGATGATCCAGCGCAGATTGCCTTGTCTGGTGGACCAGGAACAGGGAAATCGGTTGTTTCGCTTTGGAGGCACATCTCAAACCATATGAGTAATCCTGCTAAAAAAAGTTTGTTGTTGACTTACACGACAACATTGAAAGAATATTTGAAAGCTTGCTGTAGAAGTCAGAATGAAGATGCAGCAAAAATGGTTGCGACTTCACTTAAGAGTCGAGATAAAATCCACAAGTACAAATTTGCGGAAATAATCATTGACGAAGCTCAAGATTTGGATGAAGGCTACTATCATGGTATTTTGTCAAATGTGTCATACGGAGCTGACGATTCGCAGATTCTTTATCCAGACCACTGTTGTTATCAGTCGCAGTTGACAAGTCTATTTCCCGACAATGTGGAGCATGTCCTAAGCAAGAATTTCAGAAGTACTCAAAAGATTATGAAATTTGCGAAAGCAACTTTTCCGGATGCCGTAATTCCAAGAGAGATAATTGACGGATTGGCAAGCAATATTGGGGAACTGCCTGTGTTTATGGTTTCAGATGGTATCAGTCACGAACGAACAGACGACAAACAAAACAATGCAATATTAGAGATAATAAACGCTTTTAAGTCAGATACACACAATATTGCTATTCTTGTCCCTTGGAAAAGTGAAGTTCAAGTATTTGAAAACATTCTTAAAGGAAAGGTTGATGACTTTTCTCTTTATTATGAGAACAAAGAAAGATTTCCTGATGGTTGTGCCACCATTAAGAATGTGCATATAACGACTTTCAAATCGGCGAAAGGATTGGAATTTGATACAGTCATTATTCCAAATTTTGATATTCTGAAAAGATTGCCAATAATTATCCAAGACAGGGACACTGGTGAGAATAAAATTATTTGCGATTGGAAGGATTTATATGTTGCTTGTACCAGAGCAAAAAGCAATTTATATCTGATTAGTAATTACGACATACCGAGCCTGAATTCGGTAGTTGATAAAACTGTATTGTAATATGAGAACCTACTATTTCCCTATAAAGTCTGAGTGCCTCGCACACTATTTTGGTTGCGCTTGTCTTAAGCCAAGTAAGTATTTCATGAACAAACCGCAGGATATCCAGAACTCATTTGAGAACTTCTTGCTTATAACAACAAGCAAGGGGTGCATTGAATGCAACTGTTGCCTAGAGATTGTCTTGACGAATGAAGAAGAAACGGAGCTAATATCAGCGGGCGGAACGTGGTACTTATTTGGATCCTCTTTGCCTATCACCCGTGTAAAAAAGATTCACTTCACAGAAGAACAGCAGAAAAACAGAACCCTAACTAACATTAGAATGGGAACGGCATTCGTTCCTGATTCAATTGTTGGTGCAGTTTGTACTTTCGAAGATGCTTCTGTTAAAGAAGTTGAGGCACCAAAAGATTGTTATGTCAAAAACCAGGTGAAAGAGATAGAACTGTATGATCGTATCCTTGGAGCTTTAATTATAATGAGATTGGCAAGGGAAAAGTATATGAATTTCTCAGAGACATACATTGAGACACTTGCTGTTTTTAATAAATTGATTGCTAACACACTTGTCAAAGTGGGGAAAAGTTCTAATGACCAATATTCTGGACTATTTACGCAATCAAAAAGCTACGCTGGTTTGTTACCTTATTTAAATAAGCAGATAGATATTGACGATGTAAAGCAGATGGCAAAAAACGAGAATCAATCTGTGTCTCAAAATAAAACTACAAGAAAGATAGAATTGGATAGTTTAAACAAACAGACATATATCTTAGCTGTATTAGCGAGCTATGGAGTTGGATCTGAATCAAAAAGAGACAAAATTGACGGATTGATCCTTTCTAATTTTGAAGGTATTAAAAGTGCACAATTAGTCGCATTATGCTTTGGATATAACCGTGGCTACAATGTGTTCAGTAGTTTTTATGGTACATCAGAAAGTAACAGAATTGATGTAAAGTTTCGCCTTGATTCGCAATTAGATTATTACACGATTGAGAGTGTATATCAGTTTGTTTTCAATAAGAAGATTTCTGAAAATCTCGATTATTTGGACTTATGGTGCAATAAACAACATATACAAAATATAACAACAAAGACAGACTATTGCGTATTAGATACAATTGTGAGAGGTAAAAAAAAAGCAAAGGTTGGTTCCAAAGAGTGGTGGAATTCTTTTTCTCAATTTTGTCAAAGGATTGACGCTGTTTCTCTTCTTCAAACACCCTTGTCAATTCTGCTCAACAAAGTTGCAGAATATGTCATTCAAGAATGTATTGAAGAAAAAGAAGCGGAAATAACAGAGATAAAAGCTCAATATGGAGAAAAAAATGGTAGTTTGAAGGGATTGCAAAAGACGTTGGAAAACCTTTCTGAAAGCATGACAAATGAAGAAAGATCTGATAACGTAAGTCGTGAAGACATCATAAAAGAAATTTTTTCCTATTTTGATAAAGACGACAAGGAATTAAATGCAATTCTAAAACGTTTAGAAATAACATCAAAAGGCTTGAAGAAGCACGAAAAGATATTCCAAATCTTAATGACAAAAAAGCAAGATATTTTCAACAAAGAATAATTATGAATTTCTTCTATAACGTATATGCAGAGGCTTCAAGTGTTGAATCGCTTGAAGTCTATCTTCAAGATCATTCTGATGAATTGTACGACATCTATGCATCAAGGTATAATGTCCTGTCTGAAGCCTCTGATGATATTGACAAATTTGTACAACTAAAGTTCAAATGCTATTCTCAACTTGACTTCTCGAGCACTCAAAACAGGTCGTTTCTGCTGATTATGCTTGACTTGGCAGAGCGTCTTAATCTGCAAGGTGCGATGGCCCGTCTTGCAAGGCTCGTGTCTGATGAAGGAATAAAGATAACAAGCAGAATGCAGGCAGGCTTGTCCTTTGTTTACCCAAAACCTAGTACTGCCGATGACTTAATCGAGAAATTTGAAGACATTTGCAGTTTGCTTCAAATTGCGATTGAAGAAGAAGAGGACAGCATCCTTCCCTCTTTGGTTACATTCCTTAATTACTATAGTGCTGTTGTAGGTTCATTGCATCCAACGAAAGCTCTGATAGTGAAGGGTAGATTTCTTGAAGCTCTAGAACAAAACAAATATCCCTTCTTGAATGATGTTAAGGATGTTTGTAAGATTGATGTCAATAATAAGCGAGCCTATGAACAATTACAGGAAGCAATAGATCTTCTGAATTGTCAAAATCTGAGTGCTTCACCGTTTACGTCAGATGAGCCGTACCTCATTGAAGAAGGTACAGAGTATGCGAATTGGATAAATTCTGCCAATAAATGCTTTGATACAATTAGACAACATGCTGTTGCCCATGCTTCTGACAACTTTGATAAAGGTCGCGGCGTTAATCCTATAACAGAAGAACAAGGGTTATATAATTATCTGAAAAACTATGGTAATATGCATAAAGCTAAGATACAGTCTGCTCTGGCAGAGCCTTTTCCGCAGCAATTTGACCAACCATTGACAATAATCGATTGGGGATGCGGACAAGGATTGGCTTCAATGCTGTTCTGTGAGAAATACTATCAAGAAAATATCAATCAAATCATTTTAATAGACCCGTCGGAATTAGCAATTAAACGTGCCTCGCTTCATTGCAAAGCCATTAATTCAGAATGTTCTGTAAGAACAGTGTGCAAGAAGCTTGATGATGTTGAGCTAAATGACATAGGTATCATAAGAAACAACGTTGTAGTGAATCTTTTCTCGAACATACTTGACATAGACGATTATTCTACACCACATATCCTTTCGTTGATGGAGGGAATAAAGAAAGCAGAAAACTATTATGTCTGTGTGTCCCCACATATCAACGACATAAAGACGAACAAGATTGATAATTTCAGACGTTATTTCCAAACCATGTCTGGATATGTAGAGTTCCACAACGTTGACAATACAAAACTAAGTGAGTTTTGGATGTGCAACAACGTATTTAAATCAGGGAGCATTAATCACGGACTGCAATATGGTTGCTCTCCATACCACGATGAAAATGGATGTGCAAAAAAATGGACAAGAGTACTGAGAGTCTTCAAAGTGACATTGTAATTAAAAAACATACAATCAAGAGATTACACTTCTATCTTGAATGTATGCGGAAGTTTGCGACTGCCCCGAAAAGTTCCTAAATGAATTTATAAACACAAACTATTGAATTACTACTATCGGATTAACTTATATTAGGGTGTTCAGTTTGACGTTCCGATTTTTGCTGAAAAAAGCAATCACTCTTTCCCTAAAATGCTGATAGCTACATAGTGTACAACAAAAGCAGATTAAGGAAATAACAGGGCTTTTTGAAAGAGTTAATTTTGCACCTAAAAATCAGACTATAATATTCATTGTCAAAAGGTTAAATTGTTAAACCGAATCCAAAATGAGAACATCTAACTGAACACCCTATTAACTTATATCTTGAAAAAAGATTGATACGGTTCGATAATCAAATGCCAAGAGTATAGCTATTTATCAAACTAATTCACTATCTTTGTGCCAAGAAATCATCCGCTGCAACGATGCGCAAAACGCAGAAGTCCAACGGTGGAGCAATAGGAGGAGATTACTCTTGTGACATTTCTGAAAAGTGATGATATACAGCTACTTGCGAATTTATCACAATTCCTGGTGGCACCACTTTGAAGAAAAAAAGACAGTAAAATCCTGATTTCCAAACGGAATCAGGATTTTTTGTTT
>OGIW01001365.1_pt1 | contig 9483 bp, 10 predicted proteins | sample 1571921 | NCBI WGS metagenome assembly OGIW01 (sample SAMEA2582112, study PRJEB24529) | metagenome | biome: Human gut stool | place: China | collected 2011 | reverse complement strand
GGAATCAGGGGTTCGATTCCCCTTGGAGTCACTTTTAGGAGTTTCAAAAACCTTGTGAATATAGGTTTTTGAAACTTTTTTTGTTGCAAAAAAGTGCAGGGTATCAAGCATAAAATCAGAGTAAATTTAGGAAAGGGAGGATACGAGTCAAATAGAGGTTGAATTTTGATGAAAAATTTAATATCTTTAAAATTTTTAATTCCTTTAATAGTCTGTTGGTTGTAAAATGTAGGATTCTGATAAAAAGCAGTTGTATAACACACCGCAAGATAACATTTTTTCTATAAAAGATAGTGGTATTCACAAAGAAAAGTTAGTTATAAATATGGAGGTTGGATTTACAATGGACATTACAAAAGAAATTTTAAGACGTGCAACTATACAAGGTATTAAGAGAACATGAAAACAAAACAGTTTCAGAACTGATAGATTCAGCAAATGAAATGGCAAGTGAGGTTTCCGAAGTTTATACTGCGCTTGGTCTACAAGCGGGTATGAAAATCATGCAGGAACTGTTGAAAGGCATGAATAAATAGCAAATTTCCTTGTTTGCTTACATTCAAAAAACAGTGTCTTGCAGGATGCCCCGAGCAACGGCTTCTAACAGGTTGGTGGGGCATCGGGGCAAGCGTTACGCTGACAGAATATTATGGGTTCTTTCTATTTGACAATCCGAGCATATAATCAGCAGATACATTGTAAAATTTGCATAACGCTATCAGATAATCAATAGGCATTGGTCGCTTTTCTAATTCATATTGAGAATAAGTTGTTTGAGCAACTCCTAGCATATCAGCTACTTTCTTTTGAGAAAGATCGTTATCTTGTCTTAAATTTCTCATTCGTTCAGCATAATTCAAAGTTATCACCTCAAATTGATTTTATTATAGAAAGAATTTGAGGATTGACTTTCAAGTCGGTGCGAGTTAGAACAAAAATATAACTCGGGACGAGTTAAAAATGTGTTAAATTTAAGGATGATAGAAGAGGGGATAGAATTCGGGTTCTTAAATATTGTCTTTAGATTCATGAAGGCAAATTTTAGGAGGAGATACAAATGAGAAAGAAATTTGTTGTTGCGTTGGTTGCTGCTATGTCTTTGACTGTTGCAGGAACGGGAACAGTATTTGCGATGGATAAAGTATCAGCAATAGCAAGCGAAAAAGAGCATGTACATGGGGATAATTGCGAGTGGGTAGTGGATAAGGAAGCGTGGCAGGAAACTATTCACCACGAAGCAGAATACAAGACGGTTCATCATGAAGCTGAAGGATATTATGAAAAACAACAAGTACAAGTAGGTACTAAGCCTATTTACGAAAACAGAAGCATGCAATTTGTCAAACATGTGGTGGTATAGATATAGGTCTTTACGAAGATCCTGTAGAAGGCGGTTTATCTAAAGAGTATGGAGAACATATCGGATATCATGCGGATCGTGGTGAATTCCGTATAACAATAAAGGCTAAATGGGTTGATGTACAAGTTGGTGAGGAGCCTATTTATGAAGAAAAGGATATCTGGATTGAAACAAAGCCGGCATGGGATGAACAAGTTCTTGTAAAAGAAGCATATGATGAGGTGATTAATCACCCGGAAGAGGGACATTGGGTATGTAATGGAGAATCACAAGAGCCGGATCAGAAACCGGAACAGCCGGAGAATCCGGATCAAAAGCCAGAACAGCCGGAGAACCCAGATCAAAAGCCGGAACAGCCAGAGAACCCAGATCAGAAACCGGAACAGCCAGAGAATCCAGATGTAGAAACACCAGAAGTACCGGAACAGAAGCCAGAAGCACCAACAACACCAGAAGAAAATAAGGAAAATGTTCAGACACAAGCAACAGAAACAAAGAAAGAGGGAACAACACCAAAAACTGGTGACACAGCTTCCTCACTTCCGGTTGCAGGAGCAGGAATTGTTTCACTCGGAGTTGCTCTTGCAACAATCTTAAAGAAACGGAAATAATTTGATAATTTTATTTGATCGAAGCCTAATCGCTTATGCGTGAGGGCTTCTTTGTATGGGACGTTGTTTACTAAAAAATAGATGAGCATAGGAAAGAAAGAGCGGACGTATGATTACACCCACTTGTTTTTCTATTTTAATTAAAACAGCAGGCAAGATACGACCGGAAAGTTTCTGTGATAAAAAGGTTTCCTTTTTTTTACATATGCGGTATAATAGGGCATGTGAAATAACGTAAAAGAAGCGGAGGAAGAAACATGTTAGTATCAGCAAAAGAAATGTTAGAAAAAGCAAAAGCAGGTCACTATGCAGTTGGACAGTTCAACATTAACAACCTGGAATGGACAAAATCTATCTTATTAACAGCTCAGGAATGTAATTCACCGGTAATTCTCGGAGTATCTGAAGGTGCCGGAAAATATATGACAGGTTATAAGACAGTAGTAGGTATGGTAAATGGAATGTTAGAAGAACTGAACATCACTGTTCCGGTAGCACTTCACTTAGACCACGGAAGCTTTGAAGGATGTATGAAGTGTATCGAAGCAGGATTTTCTTCTATTATGTTCGACGGTTCTCACTACCCGATCGAAGAGAACGTTGCAAAGACAAAAGAGTTAGTAGCAATCTGTGCTGAAAAAGGAATGTCTCTGGAAGCGGAAGTAGGTTCTATCGGAGGAGAAGAAGACGGAGTTGTAGGAAAAGGTGAGTGTGCAGACCCTCAAGAATGTAAGGCGATCGCAGATTTAGGCGTAACAATGCTTGCAGCAGGTATCGGTAATATCCACGGAAAATATCCGGAAAACTGGGAAGGACTTAGCTTTGAGACATTAGATGCGATTCAGCAGCTTACAGGGGCAATGCCACTTGTACTTCACGGAGGAACAGGAATTCCGGAAGATATGATCAAAAAAGCAATTGACCTTGGTGTAGCGAAGATCAATGTAAATACAGAGTGTCAGTTAGCATTTGCAGCAGCAACTCGTGAGTATGTGGAAGCAGGAAAAGACCTTCAGGGAAAAGGATTCGATCCTCGTAAATTATTAGCTCCGGGAGCAGAAGCAATCAAAGCAACTGTAAAAGAGAAAATGGAATTATTCGGATCTGTAAACAAAGCTTAATATTTGCAGAAGAATTGTTCAGAGATAATTGAAAAGAGATTTCGGGAAAAAAGATCAGTGTGACTGCACCGATCTTTTTTCCTTATCAATATTTATAAGAAATTACAAGTGTTAGGAACCTTGCTTTTTTTCTGAAATTAGAGTATCGTATTAAAGTGTATTTGAAAACGAAAACAAAAGCGAAACAAATATTTGGAAGGATGGGAATATGAGCGAAATAATGAAGGTAACGGAAATCTTTGGGGAAAATGTCTTTAATGATGCTGTCATGCAGGAACGTCTGCCGAAGAAAGTATATAGAGAATTAAAGAAGACGATTCAGGAAGGAAAGGAGTTAGAGACTTCCATTGCTGATGTTGTCGCACATGAGATGAAAGAGTGGGCGATCGAGAAGGGGGCAACACACTACTCTCATTGGTTCCAGCCTCTGACAGGAGCGACGGCAGAAAAGCATGATGCATTTATTTCTGCACCGAAGCAGGACGGAAAAGTACTGATGGAATTCTCAGGCAAGGAACTTGTCAAAGGGGAACCAGATGCTTCCTCCTTTCCTTCCGGAGGATTGCGCGCCACATTTGAGGCGAGAGGATATACGGCATGGGATTGTACTTCTCCTGCATTTGTGAAAAAAGATGCGGAGGGAAATGGAGCAATTTTATATATTCCGACAGCATTCTGTTCGTACAATGGAGAGGCGCTCGATCAAAAGACTCCGCTGCTGCGCTCGATGGAGGCAATCGATAAGGAGGCAATGCGTCTCCTTCGTCTGTTTGGAAATACGACCTCTTCTAAAGTAATCCCATCGGTAGGGGCAGAGCAGGAATACTTTCTTGTAGATCGGGAAAAGTATTTAAAGAGAAAGGATCTTGTATTCACAGGAAGAACACTGTTCGGAGCAATGCCGCCGAAAGGACAAGAACTTGACGATCACTATTTTGGTGCGATCAGAGAACGAATTGCAGCGTTTATGAAAGATGTGAACAAGGAACTGTGGAAGCTTGGGGTATCTGCAAAGACGCAGCACAATGAGGTGGCTCCTGCTCAGCATGAACTTGCTCCGATCTATGCACAGTGCAATGTGGCAGTGGATCATAATCAGCTTGTCATGGAGACATTAAAGCAGGTGGCATACAAACATAACCTTCAGTGCCTGCTTCATGAAAAGCCGTTTGCAGGAGTGAATGGATCAGGAAAACATAATAACTGGTCGCTGACGACTGATGATGGAATCAATTTGCTGGATCCAGGAAAGACGCCGCACGATAATATCCAGTTTCTTCTTGTGCTCACTTGCGTATTAAGAGCGGTAGACCGCCATGCGAAACTTTTGAGAGAGTCAGCAGCAGATGTAGGAAATGATCAGCGTCTCGGGGCAAATGAGGCGCCGCCGGCAATTATTTCTGTCTTTCTTGGAGAACAGCTGGAGGATGTTTTGGAGCAGCTGATCAGTACAGGGGAAGCGACACATAGTCTGAAAGGCGAACGACTGCACACTGGCGTGTCGACACTTCCTGATTTTACGAAAGATGCAACAGACCGAAATCGTACTTCACCATTTGCGTTTACTGGGAACAAATTTGAGTTCCGTATGGTTGGTTCCAGAGATTCAGTTGCAGCGCCAAATGTCATTTTAAATACAATTGTGGCGGAAGCATTTGCGGAGGCATGTGATTATCTGGAAGAGGCAGAAGATTTTGACAGAGGTGTCCATGATCTGATCAAAAAATATGCTTACGAACACCAGAGAATCGTTTTCAGCGGAAATGGATACTCAGATGAGTGGGTTGAGGAAGCAAAGCGGAGAGGGCTTCCGAATTTAAAAACAATGGTAGATGCGATTCCGGCATTGGTAGAAGAGGAATCGGTTGAAGTCTTTGAAAAATTCGGTGTATTTACAAGAGCAGAATTAGAGTCAAGAGCGGAAATCAAATATGAGGCATATGCCAAAGCGGTAAATATTGAGGCGAGAGCAATGATCGATATTGCAAGCAAACATATCATTCCGGCAGTGATTACCTATATTACATCGCTTGCGAAGTCTATCAATGAAGTGCGTCAGGCATGTGCAGTAGCGATGATCGATGTGCAGGAAGAACTTCTTACCCAGTCATCGAATCTTCTTGCAGAAACAAAGAATGCGCTAAAAGAGCTGGAGAAAGTAACAGAAGAAGCTGCAAAGAAAGAGGAAGGAATGGAGCAGGCATGCTTTTTTGAACGTCATGTTGTGCCTGCGATGGAGCATCTGCGTCGTCCGGTCGATCAGCTGGAGATGATTGTTGATAAAAATATTTGGCCGATGCCATCTTATGGAGACCTTCTGTTTGAGGTATAGTACAGATCTTTTGTTGTGAAGATAGAATAGTGGAAATTGTAAAAATTCTTAGATTCTTTTAATAAAATATTAAGGATGTTCCTATTGGATTCAAAAGAAGTTTATGTTATTCTTTATTTTGAAAGAAGATAAGAAACATCAGACAGTCCCCCGCCTGGTCTGCCTGGCGGGGGACTGTTTGTCATAAGGGACTGTGACTGCATGGAAGGCATTCTCTTCGGCATTTGTTGTGGGAGTGTCAAGTAGATACAGGAAATCTGGGGGAAATAGATGAATAGACATGAATTTTTAAAACAGTTGGAGCATGCTTTGGAAGCCGAGATGAATCCGGCAAAGGTCAGAGAGCATGTGGACTATTACCGAAGTTATATTGCAGAGGAAGTCAAAAATGGAAAGTCAGAGAAGGAAGTGATGGATCTTCTCGGGGATCCGTGGGTGATCGCAAGGTCTATCATTGACTCTCCTTTAAATGAAACGGAGGATCAATACACATATGCCGATTATGAAGAGGCAGAGCAGGAGGCACCATTTGGAACACCGGAGATAAAGATTAAGAAAATTACCGGATGGAAGATAGCGGCAGTTTGTGTCGGGATTGTGCTGATTTTGGTGCTTGTAATTTCGTTGCTCACTGGGTTGATCAGTATGTTGGCACCTGTGCTGGTTCCTCTTCTTGTGATTTGGATTGTGCTGCGAATCGTAGAAAATCACAGGCGGTGAGAAGAATCTGAAAATAGTAAAAATGGGGAAAAGTGGGGAGAATAAGCCTAAAATAGCAAAATAAAAGACCGTTGGGGGAGCCAACGGTCTTTTGAGGGGAGTATAAATAATTAATAAGGGGTTGTAAGAAGTTTCCTTCCTACAAGCAGTAGTATAATATAATACGTAATAAAAAGCAAGCTTAAATTAGAAAAAAAGCAAAATATTGGCAAAATTTACAAATGCAAAACCTCCGGAAGCTGCATAGTTTTTTACTGAACAGGGATAATAAGAATGTAACTATTCACGAGTGAGCAGCAAATTGCAGGAGGAAATTTAAAATGGCAAAGAATGCGAAAACAACAAACAAAGCCAAAAACAGTGAATCTTATTCATCTTATTCTGATGGATATTCCGGAAACAGCAGCAAAGCTTCAGATCGAATGACATCAAAAAATAGCAACAAGACATCAGATCGAATGACATCAAAAAACAGCAGCAAAGCATCTAACAAAAATAAGAATTCAGAGAGCAACGAAAATTCTTACGGAAATTGCGATTACTAATCAGCAGAAAAGAGCCAGTGCTGTAATACTTCAAATGTCTTAAATAGGAATACTTTTAAAAGAATCTGACAGAAAGCCTTTGGTAGTATGAAAATACCGCCGGAGGCTTTTTTATTGATGCGAAAATAGTTGTGCATCCAGACAAGTTGCGGTATCATAAAAATGAAATACAGAACATCGGGAGGAAGAAGATGGAGAAACTGGAACTGATTGCACCATGCCATTTTGGGCTGGAAGCAGTTTTAAAGAGAGAAATACAAGATTTAGGATATGAGATTATAAATGTAGAAGATGGAAGAGTGACTTTTGCCGGGGATGCAAGTGCGATTTGCCGGGCGAATGTGTTTTTGCGGACCGCGGAGAGAGTGCTGCTGAAGATTGGAAGTTTCAAAGCAGTGACGTTTGATGAATTGTTCGAGCGGACCAAGGAGATCCCGTGGGAAAAATATATTCCGGAGGATGGAAAATTTTGGGTGGCCAAGGCCGCTTCTGTAAAGAGTAAATTGTTCAGTCCTTCAGATATTCAGTCTATCATGAAAAAGGCGATGGTTAACCGGATGAAGCAGCATTATCATATTGACTGGTTCGAAGAGAATGGGGCGTCTTATCCGGTGAGGGTATTTTTAATGAAAGATATCGTGACGGTAGGAATCGACACTTCGGGAGTTTCTCTTCATAAGAGAGGATATCGTCAGTTGTCCAGCAAAGCGCCGATTACAGAGACATTGGCAGCCGCTTTGATTTTGTTGACACCGTGGAAAAAAGACAGGATTTTTATAGATCCATTCTGTGGAAGTGGGACATTTCCAATTGAGGCGGCGATGATCGCTGCCAATATCGCACCGGGGATGAATCGCTCTTTCACGGCGGAGGAGTGGACAAACTTGATTCCGCGAAAACTCTGGTACGAGGCGGTAGATGAGGCGAATAGCCTGATTGACGATGATATTGAAGTGGATATTCAGGGATATGATATTGATGGGGAAGTTGTAAAAGCGGCCAGAGAGAATGCGAGAGAGGCAGGCGTAGAGCATTTGATTCATTTTCAGGAGCGGGCAGTAAAGGATTTAAGACATCCAAAGAAGTATGGATTTATCATCACCAACCCTCCATATGGAGAGAGACTTGAGGAAAAGTCTGCACTTCCGGCTCTGTATAGAGAATTCGGTGAGAGCTTTAAGAAGCTGGACAGCTGGTCGGCATATATGATTACGAGTTATGAGGAAACGGAACGGTATTTTGGAAGGAAAGCAGACAAGAACCGAAAGATTTACAATGGAATGCTAAAGACGTACTTTTATCAATTCCTCGGTCCAAAGCCGCCGAGAAGGAAGAAATATCCGGAAATTTAGACAGAACATAAATAGAAAGTGAATGACAATGCAGGATATGGATGTGCAAAGAAAAGGATCTGTATCCTGCTTGCAAAAAGGGACAGGGTGAAAGAACATGGAAAGAAAGATCATATTTGCGACAGGGAACCAAGATAAAATGAAAGAAATCCAGATGATTTTAGAGGATCTCGGAATTGTGGTATCCTCAATGAAAGAGGCTGGGATTGACGTGGATATCGTAGAAGATGGAACCACATTTGAAGAAAATGCGATGATCAAGGCAGAAGCGATTGCAAAATTGACAGATGCAATCGTGCTGGCAGATGATTCGGGATTGGAAATTGATTATTTGAATAAAGAACCGGGTATCTATTCGGCAAGATATGCAGGAACAGATACTTCTTATGAGATTAAAAATAATCTATTGCTGCAGCGTTTGGAAGGAGTTCCGGATGAGAAGCGCACAGCAAGATTTGTCTGTGCAATCGCAGCAGTATTTCCAGATGGAAGCAAAGAGACTGTAAGAGGTACTATTGAGGGGCGGATTGGATATGAGATTGCCGGAGAACATGGATTTGGATATGATCCGATTTTTTATCTTCCAGAATACGGATGTACAACTGCAGAACTGGACCCGGAAAAGAAGAATGAACTTAGCCACAGGGGAAAGGCACTCCGTTTGATGAGAGGGATTATCGAACAAAAAATGCAGCAGGAAGATTAGGATCCAAAGAAATAAAAGGTTCGTGTTCCGAAAAAAGGAAACGCTAAAATAATATTCGAAGAAAATGACAGGTGAAAGAATGAAGATACTGATCGTGAGCGATACGCATGGGAGACACCGGAATCTGGAGGAGGTTCTGGACAGAGAGGGACCGATTGACATGCTGGTCCATCTTGGAGATGTAGAGGGGGGAGAAGACTACATCTGTGCACTGGCAGACTGTGAGACACATATTATTGCGGGAAATAATGATTTCTTTTCAGATCTGAGCAGGGAGCAGGAGTTTTTTATAGGAAAGTATAGAGTGTTTATCACACATGGGCACTCTTACTATGTCTCTATGGGAACGAAAGAACTGAAAAAAGAGGCAAGAAGACGAGGGGTAGATATTGTAATGTATGGACATACTCATGTGCCGCATCTGGAAGTAGATGGAAATCTTACTGTGCTCAATCCGGGAAGTCTTTCTTATCCAAGGCAGGCAGATCGCCGTGCAGGGTATATGATTATGGAAATAGATCACAATGGAAAAGCGTATTTTGAGCAATGTTTTGTATAAAGTGCCAAATGAATAAAAAAATAAAAAAAATTAGAAAAAAGTGTTGACTTTTGTTTGTTGCTATAATATAATAACTCTTGTCTTAAGGACAGAGACAAAAACAAAAACACAAAATAGCAACTACGGGGTGTGGCTCAGCTTGGCTAGAGCGCCTGGTTTGGGACCAGGAGGTCGCAG
>OGIW01001360.1_pt1 | contig 9518 bp, 6 predicted proteins | sample 1571921 | NCBI WGS metagenome assembly OGIW01 (sample SAMEA2582112, study PRJEB24529) | metagenome | biome: Human gut stool | place: China | collected 2011 | reverse complement strand
TTACCGGAAAGAAATTCGGTGACAAAGAAAATCCTCTGCTTGTTTCCGTTCGTTCTGGTGCGAGAGCTTCTATGCCAGGTATGATGGATACTATCCTGAACCTTGGTTTAAACGAAGACGTTGTTAACGTACTTGCTGAAAAATCCGGCAATGCTCGTTGGGCATGGGACTGCTACAGAAGATTCATCCAGATGTATTCTGACGTAGTTATGGAAGTCGGAAAGAAATATTTCGAAGAACTTATCGATAAGATGAAAGCTGACAGAGGTGTTAAGCTGGACGTTGAACTTACAGCAGAAGACCTTCATGAGTTAGCAGAACAGTTCAAAGCTGAATATAAAGCAAAAATCGGTGCTGATTTCCCAACTGATCCTAAGGAACAGTTAATGGGTGCTATCAAAGCCGTATTCCGTTCATGGGACAACCCACGTGCAAATGTATATCGTCGTGACAACGATATCCCATATTCCTGGGGTACTGCAGTTAACGTACAGATGATGGCATTTGGTAACATGGGTGATGACTGTGGTACAGGTGTTGCCTTCACACGTGACCCTGCTACAGGAGCTAACGGTCTGTTTGGTGAATTCCTTACAAATGCACAGGGTGAAGACGTTGTTGCCGGTGTTCGTACACCTATGCACATTTCCGAAATGGAACAGAAATTCCCGGAAGCATTCGTACAGTTCAAACAGGTTTGCGAAACACTTGAGAAACACTACAGAGATATGCAGGATATGGAGTTTACTGTAGAGCATGGTAAACTGTATATGCTTCAGACACGTAATGGTAAGAGAACAGCTCAGGCTGCTTTAAAGATCGCTTGTGACCTTGTTGATGAGGGAATGAGAACAGAAGAAGAAGCTGTAGCTATGATCGACCCACGTAACCTTGATACTCTTCTTCACCCACAGTTTGATGCTGCTGCTCTGAAAGCTGCTACACCAATGGGTAAAGGCCTTGGCGCTTCTCCTGGAGCTGCTTGCGGTAAGATCGTATTCACAGCTGATGACGCTGTTGAATGGGCTGAAAGAGGAGAGAAAGTCGTACTTGTACGTCTTGAGACATCTCCTGAAGACATCACAGGTATGAAATCTGCTCAGGGTATCCTGACAGTTCGTGGTGGTATGACATCTCACGCAGCAGTTGTTGCCCGTGGTATGGGTGAGTGCTGTGTATCCGGATGCGGTGATATCGCTATGGACGAAGAAAACAAGAAATTCACACTTGCTGGCAAAGAATTCCACGAAGGAGATTTCATCTCTATCGATGGTACAACAGGTAACATCTATGACGGAATCATCCCGACAGTAGACGCTACTATCGCTGGTGAGTTCGGACGCATCATGGCATGGGCTGACAAGTACAGAACAATGAAAGTTCGTACAAACGCAGATACTCCTGCAGATGCTAAGAAAGCTGTAGAGCTTGGTGCAGAAGGTATCGGTCTTTGCCGTACAGAGCATATGTTCTTCGGTGAGGGACGTATCGATGCATTCCGTGAAATGATCTGCTCCGAAACAGCAGAAGAGAGAGAGAAAGCACTTGAAAAAGTTCTTCCATATCAGCAGGATGATTTCAAAGGTCTCTTTGAAGCTCTGGAAGGTAACCCTGTTACTATCCGTTTCCTGGATCCGCCTCTTCATGAGTTCGTTCCTACAGATGAAGCTGACATCAAGAAACTTGCAGATGCTCAGGGCAAAACTGTAGAGCAGATCAAGACTATCATCGCTTCTCTTCATGAGTTCAACCCGATGATGGGACATCGTGGATGCCGTCTTGCTGTAACATATCCTGAAATCGCTAAGATGCAGACAACAGCAGTTATCCGCGCAGCAATCGAAGTTAAGAAAGCTCATCCGGACTGGACAATCAAACCGGAAATCATGATCCCACTTGTTGGCGATGTAAAAGAGCTTAAATATGTTAAGAAATTCGTAGTTGAGACAGCTGATGCTGAGATCAAAGCCGCTGGTTCTGACCTTCAGTATGAAGTTGGTACAATGATCGAGATCCCGAGAGCAGCTCTTACAGCTGATGAGATCGCTAAAGAGGCAGACTTCTTCTGCTTCGGTACAAACGACCTTACTCAGATGACATACGGCTTCTCCCGTGATGATGCAGGTAAATTCCTCAATGCATACTATGACGCTAAGATCTTCGAGAACGATCCATTTGCAAAACTGGATCAGGTTGGCGTTGGCAAGCTGATGAAGATGGCTATCGAACTCGGCAAACCGGTTAACCCGAACCTTCACGTAGGTATCTGCGGCGAGCATGGTGGAGATCCGTCTTCTGTAGAATTCTGCCATAAGATTGGTCTGAACTATGTATCCTGCTCACCATTCCGTGTACCGATCGCTCGTCTTGCAGCAGCACAGGCAGCTATCAACGAAAAATAATAAATAAAATCATGTAAAAACATGATATGTGTCCAAGCGTAAAGAATGACCTTGAAGGTCTGAAGCAATTCAGGCTTTCAGGGTCATTTTTGTTGCTGATAAATAAACAAATTCAATAAACCGCCTTTCTGTCCTGCACAGGAGACATTCCGTAGACTGCTTTAAATTCCCTGCTGAGATGTGAGGCTGTTGTAAACCCGGTAAGTACGGCGATTTCCTGAATGGTATAATCTGTGGTTTCCAGATATAATTTTGCCCGTTCCAGACGCAGATATTTAATATATTTTAAGGGCGGCATTCCCATGCGGTTTTTAAAGTACCGGATAAAAGCAGTAGGGTGCATATAGACGACTTTTGCAAGCTGATCTATGGTGAGAGAGTCTGCAAGATGCTCATCCATATACTTCAGGATAACAGCCTGCTTGGAATGGAGCGGCGCGTCTTCAAGGGTGGCAGGGATTTTTCCCGGGCTGTGGGAAAAAAGCAGAGCGCAGATCTGAAAAAGGGACGCCTGCTGCAAAAGAGAAAGTTCCACTGCGTTGGCGCTTTCCGTGAAAAAAAGCTGATCGAAATATCCGGTCAGCTTTTTAAAAATATCATCTGAGGAAAAATCCCATACGGTAATGTCCGTAAACTGAGAAAAAAGATCAGTTCCTTCAGAATAAGCGGTAAAATGAAGCCAGTATTTTTCAAGGTGACAGGAATCTGTTAAGGAAAAGGAATGGGTGACTCCTTTGGGAATGAACATTAACTGCCGTTCTTTCAGAAGATGCGTACGGCCTCTGGCAGTAATCCTGGCTTCTCCTGAAACAGGAAAGTATAATTTATGATAGGAAGAAGTTACCCGTGTGGCAGCCCAGGAAGAAGGGCAGGAGATAAAACTGCCGCCATACTGTTTTATTTTTAAGTTTGCAATATATTCAGATACCATTTGAGAATTTCTCCTGTGTTTTATATTTTTTGATACGTTATTTCTTCGGATTTTATATGGATTCATCTGCTTTTTATTTTAACATGGCTGTTTGTACAGTGCAATTTAAAATGTGCTAATAATAGCAAAATATATGCTAATTTTGTATCTTGCCAAATGTAAAGAAAAACGTATACTGAAATTGTAAGATGTTGGGAAACAGATTTGTGATGCGTGATTCTATCCTTTGTATTCCGACAATTTCCCATTACAATGAGAAGAAAGCAATAATTTCAGGAGGAATAAGACATTGAAAAATACGATTAGTCCAAGACAGGTGCATCTGGATTTTCATACTTCACCACTTATTGAGGGAATTGGTTCCAGATTTTCGAAAGAAAACTTCCAGGCGGCATTAAAAGAAGGAAATCTTTCCAGTATTACTGTTTTTGCAAAATGTCACCACGGTGTATGTTATTATCCCACAAAGATCGGTACCATGCACCCGCATTTAGATTTTGATCTTTTAGGAGAGATGATAGAAGCCGCACATGAGATTGGTGTGCGTATTCCAGTGTATATCACAGCAGGCTGGTCAGCCCTGGATGCAGAGAAGCACCCGGAATGGTGGATGAGAAATCAGGACGGAACTCCAATGCTCACGAATTTCGATCTGAATGCAGAGGCAGATGATCCAAAGCCAAATTGCTCCTGGATTGATTTATGCTTAAACGACGGAAGCTATGCAGAGCATATTTATGAGCTGACAAGAGAAGTGTGTGACCGATACGAAAACATTGACGGGCTCTTTTATGATATTTGTTTTATGACGGAAGCCTGCTACTGTGAGGAATGTAAAGCGGGTATGAAAAAAATGGGACTTGACCCGGAAAAAGAAGAAGATGCAAAATACTATTACACAGTGAAGCATCAGGATTTTATGAGAAAATGCGGAGAAATCCTTCATGAAAAACATCCTGAGGCTACAATTTTCTTTAACAGCGGCGGCGCAGATCCCAATCGTCCGGAGTACCACGATGGTTCTACGCATTTTGAACTGGAGGATCTTCCTACTTCCTGGGGTGGATATGACAAGATGCCTTTCCGGGCGAAGTTCTTTGGAAAAACAGGAAAAGGTTATCTGGGAATGACTGGAAAATTCCATACAGACTGGGGAGAATTTGGCGGATTTAAGTTAAAGGAAGCACTGAAATACGAAGTGGCATCTATGATGACATACGGTGCAGGCTGTTCCATTGGAGATCATCTTCACCCGGACGGAGAGATGGATATGGAAACCTACAAAAATATCGGATATGCATACCGCTATGCGGAACAGATCGAGCCTTACTGTCTGCACGGCAGCTCCACTGCAAAGCTTGGCATCTACCTTTCAAAGGACGAAATAAGCAATGAAGGCACAGCAAAGATGCTTCTGGAAGATCAGGTAGATTTTGGTATTGTATATCAGGATAATTTCGAAGAATTCGATACCGTTATTTTTCCGGACTGTGTTGTTTTGGAGGAAGAATCTGTAAAGAAACTGGAAGCATTTATTAAAAACGGCGGCAAAATCCTGGCAACAGGGGAAAGTCTTGTAAAAGACGGAAAATTTCAGCTTGATCTGGGTCTTGAATATCAGGGGGCTTACGGATACGACAAAGATTACATTATCGTGGGCGACACTCTGGCAGAGCATATGATAACTTCTCCATTTCTGGCATACAGCCCGGCTGCAAAAGTAGAAGTAAAGGAAGGGGAAGTTCTGGCAAATGTCATGCTTCCATATTTTGGACGCACTTACGGAACTTACTGCGGTCATAAGAACACGCCTTACAACAGGGATGACTTTGACCATGCGGCAGCCGTTAAAAATGGAAATGTCGTATATCTGGCGCATAAGCTTGGCTGGATTTACAAGAAATTTGGTTCTGCATATCACAGACAATATTTCCTGAATACGCTGCGCCAGGTTTACAAAGCGTCAGCTTTTCAGGTGGAAATGCCGTCTGCAGGACGCGCGGCAATGAACTTCCAGGAAGAAGAAAACCGGTTTTGCTTAAATCTTCTGTATGCTTCTCCGATCAGCCGCGGAGCTGTGGAAGTAATTGAGGACGTAGTGCCTTTATACAATATTTCCTGCTGTGTATATACGGAGAAAAAAATCAGCCGCGTCTATCTTGGCGTCGGAAAAGAAGAGCTTCCGTTTACACAGAGAAACGGAGAGGTACGTTTTACTGTGCCTTATCTGCACGGCCATCAGACAGTGGTTCTGGATATAGAATAGAAATAACTGACGAAAAAAGAGTCTGTTTACCAAATAGCTGGTATCGGACTCTTTTTTTGTTCTATTCCTTCTGTTCTTTGCATACACTATATAGGTAGCGCCGTAATCTATCTGGCATTTTGACACGGTGGAGGCATCTTATGAAGCGCAGATTTTTCCGTAGCGTTCTGACTCTTTTACTGCTGGTATTTTTTTCCGTGATAATGGAGCAGGGAATCCGGGAGAGAGGCGAGGCGTCTGTCCTTGGCAAATACGTCTGTGAAGAGATGAATTTTCGGGAACAGTATATGCCGGAAGAGGTGTTTCAGGAAATTTCCGAAGAAAAGAATATATGGGAAGTATTTACGGCAACGATGCTGAAAGGGAAGTTTTATCCCGGTCAGCCTGACAGAGGGAGCGAGGTGTATAAAAAGTACAAAAAAGAAGAATTTTATGCGCTTTGTAATATGTATGAAGCTATATGGGGAGATGTAAAATATTTTCCTCTGCCTGAAAACAGAGAAAGTTTTCAGAAGCAGTTTTTTTATGAGGATACATTCGGGGAGGCGAGGACATATGGGGGAAAAAGAATACATGAGGGAACGGATATTTTCGGAAGCAGAAATCTTGCCGGATATTACCCGGTTCTTTCCATGACAGAAGGCACGGTGGAAAATGTGGGCTGGCTGCCTCTTGGCGGATACCGAATTGGGGTACGTGCTCCTGGAGGAGCATATTTTTATTATGCCCATCTGTCAGAATATGAAAAGGAATTTTCTGCGGGAGACCGGGTAAAAGCAGGGGAGATTCTTGGATATATGGGGAACAGCGGATATGGGGAAGTCGGAACAACAGGGAAATTCCCTGTGCACCTTCATCTTGGGATTTATATCAAAACTCCTCATTATAAAGAGCTTAGTGTAAATCCCTATTGGATTTTAAAAGCGCATGAGAAAAATATAAGAAAGTATACATATTAGCGAGAAATTTTTCGGATTTTGTGTTATAATCAAAAAATGTATGGAAATATAAGGAGCGTTGAGTATGGAAATACAGTTATGGAGAAGCATTTTATGCCCCTATGAATTGGCAGTAAAAGAATTAACCGTTAAATTTGAACATATTATTAACGAACACAAGCAAAACGACTTGTATTCTCCTATTGAGCAGGTAAGCGGAAGAGTCAAAAGCGTAAGCAGTATTCTGGAAAAAATGCAGAGAAAGCATATTCCGATGGAGCGCATGGAAGAGGAAGTGGAGGATATTGCAGGAATCCGGATCATCTGCCAGTTTGAGGAAGATATTGAGACCGTAGCTTCCATGATCCAGAAAAGAAGCGATATGGAAATCAAAAGTGAGAAGAATTATCTGAAGCATATGAAGCAGAGCGGATACAGAAGCTATCATCTGATCATTTATTATACAGTAGAAACAATCGAAGGACCAAAACGCCTGCAGGCGGAAATTCAGATCCGGACAATGGCGATGAATTTCTGGGCAACGATCGAGCATTCTCTCCAGTATAAATATAAAGGAGATATGCCTCCCCATGTGACGGAGCGCTTGAGCAAGGCGGCAGACGCTATCATCTCCCTTGACAGAGAAATGTCTTCTGTTCGAAATGAGATTATGGATGCTCAGAATTCTTCACAGATGCAGTCCAATCTTGTAAAAGATATTTTAAACAATATAGAAAATCTTTATAAAGTATCAAATAAACGGGAAGTAATGAAAATCCAGGATGAATTTCTGCGCGTGTTCCGCACAAAAGATCTGCAGCAATTAGAGCGTTTTCACAGACAGCTTGATATTATTGCGGAAGGATACAGAGCGCAGGCGGTTTATCACAATGCTTGACAGAGGTGTTATATGCTGAATAAAAAGAAGGCGGTGCTTTTTGATCTGGACGGAACCCTGGTGGATTCCATGTGGGTCTGGTCACAGATCGATATAGATTATCTTGGCTCTTACGGATTTGCCGTTCCAGAAGATCTGCAGAGGATCGTGGAGGGAATGGGTTTTACCGAAGTAGCAGAGTATTTTAAGGAACGGTTTTCCATTCCTGATACAATCGAAGAAATTAAAAAAACATGGCAGGAGATGGCGATGGATCAATACTGTCATTCCGTTCCTTTAAAGCCGGGAGTTAAACAGTTTTTACCGTTTTTAAGGGAAAAAGGAATCCGTATGGCAGTGGCTTCCAGCAATGATGTGGCGCTGATAGAAGCATGTCTGCGGGCAAACGGTGTCCGGGAATATTTTGATGCAGTGATCACTGCCTGTGAGGTCAGAAAAGGCAAGCCTGCTCCGGACGTTTATCTGGAAGCTGCCAGACGGCTTCATGTAAGCCCGGAAGAATGTCTTGTATTTGAAGATATTGTTCCGGGGATCCAGGCGGGAAAAAATGCAGGAATGGAGGTATGTGCAGTTCATGATACATACAGCATTCCCCAGGAAAAAGAAAAACGACAGACTGCCGATTATTATATTGCCTCCTATGAGCAGGTAATAGACGGTACATATGAGGAATAAATTATGCAGAAATTTTTACCTGTAACAGAAAAAGAGATGAAAGAACGGGGCTGGGACGAGGTTGATTTTGTATACATCACAGGAGATGCCTACGTAGACCATGCTTCTTTTGGTTCTGCCATTATCAGCCGTCTTCTGGAGCAGTACGGCTATAAGGTGGGAATGATCCCCCAGCCTGACTGGAGAAAAAAAGAAAGTATCCAGGTGTTCGGACGTCCCCGCCTTGGTTTTTTAGTAAGCGCCGGAAATATGGATTCTATGGTAAATCATTATACGGTGTCAAAAAAACACAGGCAGAAGGATTCCTATTCTCCGGGAGGAGAGATGGGGTATCGGCTGGACCGGGCGGTGATGGTCTACAGTAACCTGATCCGTCAGAGCTATAAAGATACGCCCATTATTCTTGGAGGAATCGAGGCAAGTCTCCGTCGGCTTTCCCACTATGATTACTGGGACGACAAGGTGAGAAGAAGCGTTCTCATGGACAGCGGTGCAGACCTGATCTCCTATGGAATGGGAGAGCATTCGATCTTGGAAATTGCAGAGGCATTAAACAGCGGGATCCCGGTAAAGGAAATCACATACATTCCGGGAACTGTGTTTAAGACAAAGGATTTGTCCTGTGTGTATGAGCCGCTCCTTCTTCCTGATTTTGATGAGGTGTCCGAGAGCAAAAAGAAATATGCAGAAAGCTTTGCTCTTCAGTATAAAAATACAGACCCTTTTACTGCCCGTACTCTGGCAGAATCTTACGGCACAAAGGGATATGTAGTACAGAATCCTCCGTCAAAGCCGCTGATGCAGGAAGAGATGGACGATATTTATGCTCTGCCCTATACGGGAACGTATCACCCCATGTATGAAGAGAAAGGCGGAATTCCCGCTCTTGAGGAGGTAAAATTCAGTCTCACAAGCAACAGAGGGTGTTTTGGAGGCTGCAGCTTCTGTGCACTTACTTTTCATCAGGGGCGCATTCTTCAGACAAGAAGCCATGACTCTCTTATAAAAGAAGCGGAAAAAATGACGAAAGATAGGGATTTCAAGGGTTATATCCACGATGTAGGCGGCCCCACTGCCGATTTTCGCCTTCCCTCCTGTAAAAAGCAGCTTACAAAGGGCGTGTGCAGGGACAGGCAGTGCATTTTCCCGACACCGTGTAAAAATCTCACCGTAGATCATAAAGATTACGTGGAGCTTTTAAGAAAGCTTCGTGCCGTGCCGGGAGTGAAAAAAGTGTTTATCCGCTCCGGTGTGCGCTTTGATTACGTTGTGGCAGATAAGGATAAGACCTTTTTACATGAGCTTGTAAAACACCATGTAAGCGGACAGCTTCGCGTAGCGCCTGGGCATCCCCATACCCATTCATAATCTTTTCACGAAGAGCATTAACATAATGTATACCGGGAAT
>OGIW01001339.1_pt1 | contig 9790 bp, 6 predicted proteins | sample 1571921 | NCBI WGS metagenome assembly OGIW01 (sample SAMEA2582112, study PRJEB24529) | metagenome | biome: Human gut stool | place: China | collected 2011 | reverse complement strand
ACACAGACACAGAGTGTGATCTTTGACTATCATATTCAAAAAAAACAAGTGGTCCATTCGAAAGAAACAATGCACCTCTATGGACTGCCGGAAATCATGAATGATGTTCCGGAAAGTTTTGTGCGTTCTAAGATCATTCCTCGCAAACATGCTGCCGCTTTTCTTTCCATGTACAGAGAAATCCAGCAAGGAAGTCCTCACAGCAGCTGCACCGTAGAAATCTTAGCAGCAGACGGAAAATATTACTGGAATACGATCACAATGACAACTGTTTTCAATGGTCAGCACAAACCGGTCCGTGCCATTGGTGTCGTGGAAAATATTACTCAGCATAAAGAAATGGAATATGCTTATCTCAAAGAAGAAACTTACCGACGTGCTCTGCTTGCAGATACTCTGTTTTACGCGGAAATCAACCTGACCGAAGGTATCATCGACACCCTCTCCGAGATGAATACCCAAGAATTGATGGAACACCTCTGCCGCTCTTATGACCAATATCTAAGAGTCGAAGGAATCAAAAATATTCATCGGAAAGATTATCCCAAATTTCTGGAAACTTTTTCGCGTAAAAATCTTCTTGCAAATTATGCCAACGGGATTCAGGAACTCAAATTAGAATATCGTCATTTGACGAATTTTGGAAAGACTTGCTGGGTAGAAACAACTGCCCATATGATGAAAGACCCTGTTTCCGGAGATATCCGCTGTCTTCTCTACTTACATGACATTGATGCAGCAAAAAGAGAGCGGCTGACTCTTGAAAACGCCTCCCGGCTGGATCCTCTGACCAAGCTATATAACAAGGGAGCTGCTGAGACATTGATCCGCAGCCAATTAGAAGCAAGTTCTCCCGATGCCTGCCACGCATTTATCATCATTGACCTTGATCACTTTAAAAAGATCAATGATCTCCATGGACACGCTTGCGGAGACAAGGTGCTAAAAGAAACGGCAAAACGAATTCAGCAGCATTTCCGTTCGGACGATATCATCGGGCGAATCGGCGGAGATGAGTTCATGGCCTTTATTAAAAATATCCCTTCGAAAGACTTTCTGATCCAAAAGTTAGAAAAGCTTCGATATACCGTAGTACCTTTCCGCGGTATTCTTACATATAGTATGGGAATCTGCCTCACATCGAACTATGGATTTGACTTTGAAGTACTGTATGAAAAAGCGGATATCGCTCTTTATCACTCAAAAGCACGTGGGCGCAACTGTTTTACCTTCTATACTTCAGTCATGCATCTACCCGAACAAAATGGTATTCCTAAAAGTGAAATTGTTATGGAACCGGAGGATCCTGCATGGTCACAGGAAATCTTCCATGCGTTGATTGAAAATCTGGAGGATATTACATATCTGAGTGATCCATACACCTATGAACTCCTCTACGTTTCTCCGCAAGTCCGTGACATTTTAGGATTATCCGGCAATGATCCCATTGGAAAAAAATGCTACGAAGTACTTCAAGGAGAACACAAACCATGCCCATTTTGCACAAATCACCTTTTGGATCAAAAGCCGGTCATCTGGGAACACCACCACCGACTCCTGAACCGTGATTACCTGCTCAAAGATAAATTTATCACATGGAATCACCGTAAAGTGCGCATGGAGCTTGCAATCGATATTACGGATCTAAAATTGAACGGAATCCAGCAAAGATTTTCTATCGCATTAACAGAATATGCTTCTCTGCTGGAATCTCTGTCCGGAACAAAAGAGATCCTCCAGGTAGCCGCACAAACACTCGGCAAATTTTATCAGGCGGATGATGTCTGTCTGATTTATCCTGCCCATACGGGAAATTCTTATCATTTCAAATGCCTTTGGCATTACGAAAACTCTATTTCCCAAAGTGCATTGGTCCAACTGACTCAAATTGAAAAATACGCATTTATTCAGGACTTATTTTACACAAATGATATCATCCACATCCCGGATATTGAAATGCTCCGCCCAAACTATCCGGAGGAAATGCGACTTCTGGAACGTTACGAAATCCGGCAGATGCTTGGTTTTTCTTTCTCCGCTGAACACCCTAAAAATGCCTGCCTGATTTTATCCAACCCGCATACCTGTGGCAATGAGTTACATTTTCTTCGTCTGGTATGTCATCTTCTCACAAATCGGCTGCATAGTATCGATGCGGAGAAAAAACTAGACTATAACTTCTGGCATGATGCACTAACCGGCCTTTACAATCTTGCAAGTTTTTCTTCTTATACTAAAAAACGGCATTTTGAAGAACTCTCCTCCGTAGGACTTGTGCTTGCGGATATCAATGGTTTCAAACAGATTAACAATACGATGGGATATTCCTTTGGCAATCAGGTGCTTCTGGACACTGCTCGTGTTTTTCGAGAATATTTCCCAGATGCCTATCACTTCCGTCTCAGCGGAAATGAATTTTGTATTATCTGCGAAAATGCTTCCGGCAAATATTTTTATCAACAGATTTCACTATTACAGGCAGATCCCATCGTTCTGAGACATGACGGGATTTCCTTTGGCTACCACTGGATGCAAAAAGAAGTAGATTTTTCCATACTCAAATCTCTTGCAGAAGATTCGATGATGGAAGAAAAGCAAAAATATTACATGGAAACACCTTATTTTGCCAAACGGCATCGTCCTACTATCCTGCAACAAACATTGCGCGACTTAAAAGAAGAACGATTCCTCATCTACCTTCAACCCAAAGTAGATCTCTCCTCAAGAAAACTTATCGGAGCTGAGGCATTGATCCGGTATCGCCACGAGGAACGCGGCTTGATAGCACCTGATTTTTTTATTCCACCACTAGAAAAAGAGCACCTAATCCGCTATATCGATCTATTTGTTTTAGAACAAGCGTGCCGTCTTCTCGGGCGCTGGCAACAGGAAGGACATAAAACATTTCCTATTTCCATCAATTTTTCTAGAATTACACTGATGGAAGAAGAAATCCTTCCTTCCCTGCTTGAACTGGTACACACTTACCAAATTTCACCTTCTTTGATCCAAATTGAAATCACCGAGACTATCGAAGAGAAAGATTGCGATGTTCTCCTGACACTCAGCCACCAGCTACGGCAGGCCGGATTCACAATTGCCCTCGATGATTTCGGCACAAAATATACAAACTTGTCCATTCTCACCCACATGGATTTTGACGTTCTAAAACTTGACCGCAGTCTGATTCAGACACTGTGTTTCAGAGCATCTAATCAGACGATCATCAAGCATGTAATTCAAATGTGCAAAGAACTTCCGGTAGAAGTCATCGCTGAGGGCATCGAAAATGAAGAACAGGCAGCACTCCTCACCTCTATGGGATGTCCTTCTGCACAGGGATACTTATTCGGAGCACCAATGCCTATTTCCGAATTTGAATCTAGATTCATGCCGGCAGAAACAGATTTCAAAATCTCGCCATAGAAAAAGGAGGGATGGTCCGACTTTGCATCTGCATTGTCCGCCATCCCTCTTTTTCTAACTCTTTACAAAACCCCTTCATCTATCATAAGATCGGTCCCATCTGCCGCAGTCGTCGCCAGTGTGTCACATCTCTCGTTCTGCGGATGTCCATCATGTCCTTTCACCCAGATAAAAGTAACTTGATGTTGTTCCTTGGCTGTCAGAAGCCGTTTCCACAAATCCACGTTTTTGACCGGCTCATTTTTCCCGCGCTTCCAGCCTTTCTTGATCCATCCATCGATCCAGTGTTGATTAAACGCATCCACCACATATTTGGAATCCGAATACAACTCAACGCTGCACGGACGGTTCAGCGCTTCCAATCCTTTGATCACCGCCATCAGCTCCATCCGGTTGTTCGTTGTCCTTCTGTAACCACCGGACAGTTCTCTTGTATGTAATTCTCCTTTTCTATCTACATACTCGAGCACAGTTCCGTATCCTCCCGGTCCGTCCGGATTTCCTCTGGCTGCCCCATCTGTATAAATCTTTACATGCATATTCTTTCCTCCTGTCTGGTCCAGTTCCCCGTTGCTAAAAATTCTTCTGCCATTTTCTCTGCCTCATCTGTAATCCGATCTTCATATCCGATCAACCGAAGAAGTTTGATCGCATTGCGTGATACTGCTCTCCCCTTTTGCAGGCAATAATCAAACAGGATATCCTCATCCATGATTGTCTCCTGAAAATGATAATTGTCATAGCAGTTCTCCAGCAGATGTGTCAATTCAATATCATGCGTTGCCGCAAAACAAATCACACCTTCTTTTGCAAGACTTTTCAAGATCTGTGCGGAGGCCGCGATTCGCTCGACAGTGTTCGTTCCACGCAGCACCTCATCCACAAAACACAGCATCGGAACATCCTCGTTTACATGATTTAAAATCCTTTTCAATGACTTGATTTCCACAATGTAGTAGCTTTCATTCCCCTGCAAGTTGTCACGCAGAGCCATCGAAGAATAGATCTGAAAAAACGGCGCTTCATATTTTGCCGCCGGGCAGGTAAAAATCGTCTGCACCAGCACCGTATTGATTGCCACGGTCTTTAAGAAAGTAGATTTTCCAGATGCATTGGATCCAGTCAGAAGAATACTTCGGTGCGCTATAACAGAATTTGCCACCGGATCTGCCAGCAGTGGATGATATACATTTTCCAGATAGATTTCTGCCTTCTTTCCTTCTGTAAAATTCGGTTTCTCATAATAAGGAAGAAATGTACGGAAAGATGCCGCGCTGATCATACTGTCCAAATATCCGATAATTTGGATCACTTCTTCAATTTTCCCTCTATTTTTTTCTGCCATTTCCAGCATCGAATTGAATTTGATTAAGTCAATGTGAAACAACATCCGGATATAATCAAGTACTGCATCGACCATCGATCCAGTCGCACCTCTCCCTGCCACAAGCACATGGGAATGTTTCAGAAATACATTCATTTCTTCCCGAATCTTATGTAGTTTGTCAAGATAAAACTGTATCTCCGGGATTTTTTCCTTCCCCAATGCCTCTGCTGCCCGAAGAACCCGGATCAGATAAGAAAAGGTGGCGATATATGGTTCAATCTCACTTTTTCTCACAAAATAACTTTTGATATTCCAGACTGCCGCCGCTATAAGCAAGATCATCCCAACCCCGGGAGCTGCCAGCAGCGCACCGACTCCGACAGCAATCGCTGCAATTGCCAGATAATGTCTGCTGTTTTTTTCACGTCTGACATCCTCCAGACGGTCAATGTAATCGCTCACAGAATATTTCGGCATTCCTCCGATCTCATAGAACAGATATTGCAGGCGGAGCCTCTCTTCCTCATTTTTGGTGAAAAACTCCATCAGGCGATCTCGTTCCTTCAATTTCTCTGCCGAAAGCACCGGAGTCCGCAGAAGATAGTACAGATACTCTGCTCCCACCGAGGAAGTTGTGTGATCCATCACCTGATAGACCTCATCCAAATCCAAATCGTTCCATGTAATATCATCTACATACGGCTCTGTGATCTTTCCCTTTCGCAGCTGCTGCTGAAAATAATGAGAAATGGACTCATACTTTGTACGGTCATATTCTTTCTCCGAAGCGGTACCCCACGCTTCTTTCCATGTGTTCTTTAAATATCGCTCTCTTTTCTTGGCATTTGCCGAAATCTGATACAAAAATACTATGATCAGCACAAAAATGATCAAAAGCAGTAAAATATCCTGTCCCATACTACCCCTCCTTCCTTCTGTCCACAAACAGATCCTGCTTTTTCTATGCTGTTCTCAGACAGTTTTTACTTTCCCTACGCTTCTTCCGGCAAAATGACTTCTTCCCCTTTGCCGCTGACACACCAAAATCTTGTTTTCTCATGTGTCTGTCCATAAGTTTCCACATACTGTTTCGCCAGCGCATACTCCTCCCACAGATGCATCGGAACCGCAAACTGCACTGGAATTTCTAATAGAAAATGCTCCATTCCAAGGGCATATGCATCTTCCTGCCTTGGATCCAGTACAAGAAATGCTACATCGATCGTCTTCCCTGACAATGCTTCTTTCAATTTCCCGATCTCTGACTGGTATCTTTCCTTCATTGTTTCGTTGTACAATGTAGATTCTTCTTCCCAGTGCCACCAGTTCAGATCCCCTGCATGATAAAAAAGTTTTTCTTCGCACGACACAAGAAATGCGACTCCTTCATCTGTGGAACGGAATGTTTCTATTACACAATTTCCAATTGTCTCTGTCTGATTCGGTGCGATTCTTGTCAAGTCGGATCTGCAAATCTCACTTGCATCATATGACGCTTCAGAAATATCATCGGATAAAATGTATTTAATCTTCGGATACTGCTCTGTCCACCGAAAGATTTCCTTGGAAAAATGATCATAATGTCTGTGGCTTACAAACACATAGATTGTTTTCTCTGGATTCCAAAGCGGAAGTTCCCCCTGATAATAATCAAATACAAGTACGCTGTGCTCCTGCTCCACCGCAAAGCAGCTATGAGAAATATAAGTAATCTTTACCATGTCCTCTTCCTTTCTTTTACAAGCGCCACCATCGCCTCCAGTGTCGGCTGCTCTGCCATAAATGTCTGCATGCCATAGTGATCCGCTGCTGCCTTTGTCTGTTTCCCGATACAAAGTGCCTGTACTTTGGAAAAATCAAGTCCTTTTGCCGCCTGTGCAAAACCTCTTACTGTTGATGCACTTGTAAACATCACATAATCGGTCTTCCCCTGCTCAAATTCTTCCTGGTAATTGATAAATCCATATGCCTCATAATGCGTATCGTAAATCGGAAGGTCTTCTATGACTGCCTCGCTTCTCTTTTTAATCTCACGGATCAACTCCGGATTTCCAATCTTTGCCCGCGGAATCAAAATATGTTCATCAGAAAGTACCTCCCCAAGTGCTGCCCCAAGGTGCTCTCCATCATAAACTTCCGGCATCAGTTCCGCATACATTCCATGTGCTTCCAACGCGCGCGCAGTTCCGCTTCCAATCACCGCGATCCGAAGGTGAGAAAGGCTTCGCACATCCACGCGATGCTGCCGCAATGCGCTCCAGAACACTTCTACACCGGTTGGACTGGTAAACACGATCCACTGGTATTTCTGGATGTGAAAAAGCACCTGCGAAACTCTTTCGTTTTCCACCTCCGGCACAATGCGGATTGCAGGTGCTTCCAACACCTCCGCCCCTTCTTCCCGCAACATTCCTGCTAGACGGCTGCTCTGCTCCTTCGGTCTTGTCACCATGATTTTCATTCCTGCCAATGGTCGTTTATCATACCATTCCAATGATCTGCAGGCACATACCTCTCCCACAACAATAATCGCAGGAGTCTGAATCTTTGCCTCTTTTGCAAGTGTTTCTAAAGTTTCCAAGGTACCTGTGATCTTCCGCTGTCTTGCTGTCGTTCCCCGCTCCAAAATTGCCGCAGGTGTCTGCGGATCCATTCCCTCCTGGATTAGATTTGCGCATAAAAACGGCAGTGTAGAGACTCCCATCAGAAACACCAGCGTTCCTTTCACACCTGCCAGTTCCCGAAATGGAATCTCGTCCGGCTCATGCCCTTCCTTTTTATGTGCCGTAATAATATGCAGCGAAGAAGCAGCATCCCGGTGTGTGACCGGAATTCCCTGATATGCAGGAACCGATACTGCCGATGTCACTCCCGGAACAATTTCAAACGGGATTCCCGCCTTCTTTAGTTCTTCCGCCTCCTCCGCGCCGCGCCCAAACACAAACGGATCGCCGCCTTTTAAACGGACAACCTTTTTCCCTTTCATCGCTTCTCTTACGAGAATCTGGTTGATTTCACTTTGTCTCACCCGGTGATTCCCGGAATGTTTTCCTACATCAATATATTCTGCATGTTCTGCCCCATAAGTAAGCACACCCTGCCCTGCAAGTCTGTCATAGACAATGACATCTGCTTCCGAAAGCAGACGTTTCCCTTTGACAGTCAGAAGTTCTTGATCTGACGGTCCTGCTCCGACAAGCCATACTTTCCCCTGCTTCTTAGTGTTTTGTTCGTAATTCATCCGCAAGCTCCCATCCTAAATGTGCTGACGCCCGGACCTCTGCCCGCTTCGTCGCAATTACATAGTTTCCTGTATCTTCTTCATAATATAAGCCAGTCAGAACCAATTCATCCTGTTGTATTCTTCCATATGCCGCCACCGGAGAACTGCACCCGCCATCCAGCCTTCGCACAAATGCCCGCTCATTTTCAGCGATCACTTCCATTTCCTCAGGCTGAAGTTCTTTCACAAGTTCCCGCATCTCTTCTCTTCCCTGCACGACAAGAATCCCCTGCCCTGCTGCCGGAAGAATCTCTTCCGGAGAAAAATACCGCTCGATCCTCTCTTCGAGTCCGAGTCGCTTTAATCCTGCTGCCGCAAGCACAAGGACATCATATTGTCCGCTGTCCAGTTTCTGAAGTCGTGTCTGGATATTACCCCGGATCCCTCTGACTTCTGCATCTGGATATAACTTCTGTAGCTGTATCCTTCTCCGGAAACTTGAACACCCGATCACACCCTGACCATTCCAGTTTTCTTTTCCTTTTGCAGGCACAAGTACATCCCGCGGATCCTCTCTTCTGGAATATGCAAGAATCGGAAGTTCCTCTGGTGTCTCCATCGGCATATCTTTCAAACAGTGCACCGCCAGATCAATTTCCCCATCCAAAAGTGCGCGATCCAGTTCTTTTACAAAAAGTCCTTTCCCTCCGATCTGATCCAGACTTCTGTCAAGAATCTTATCTCCGGTCGTTTTCATCGTCACCAATTCTATCTCTAACTGCGGATGTAACTTTTTTAGTTCCTGTATGATCATCTCCGACTGTACTACTGCCAGCTTACTCTCTCTGCTGCCTACTCTGATTTTTCTCTTCATGTTCCATCTCCAAAACTTTTCTTATCCTTGCTGCCGTCTCTGCAACCTTCCTGTGATCACTTCCATCTCCCGTAATTCCCACGACAAGTTCCTCCTGGACTGCCACTGCCGGAAAATAGAAATCACAATCGGTTCTGTCCGTTGCAGTATTCGCCAGAATCTTCCGCTTACGGCACAGCATACAAATCTCATGATTTAGCTTTTTTACATTTGTCGCCGCCAGCACCAGAAAAAATGCTTCTGTCAGATCACTCTCTTCAAATGCTTTTTCTTCTAATACAAGCAGATGAAATGCCTCCTTTTGCTCTTTCGGGATCTCTTTTGCAATCACCTTGATGCGCGCACGAAACTGCAACAATGTCTGCACCCTCCGGAGTGCAATCTTCCCTGCCCCGACTACGAGGATATGCTTTCCTTCTATATCTATAAACATTGGAAAATAACTCATTTCGCTTCTCCTGTTCTCCCTTTTCGCGCAATTTTTCCTTTGGCTGTCATGCATCAAATGCCCTGTTTCTATTTTCTGCAATCTGCTTTCTTCCGCGGAGGATTGCCTCAAGGACACCTCCTCCGACCGCTCTTGCTTTATCAGAAATCGTAAAGCAGTAAGCGTATTCCCTGCGCGCATCAATATCCCCGCACTTCGTTCCTTTTGATACAACAATTCCTTCCGGGAGCATCCCACGGATCATTCCACTCATCTGTGCATAGACCGGATTCTTTCCGCACATTGCCACAAGCTGTCCTTTCTCTACGCAATCACCAATCTCTGCCTTCGGTTCAAATCTTCCTTCCCCGGAAGCACAGATCAACCGCTCCTTTGCATAACCTGCAATCATCCCCGGCACTCCAGTATTCGGAATTGCCGTTCCTTCTGTGATCACTCTTCCAAGATCATGTCCCCGCTTTGTTTCCACGACAAAATGACAGTCCACCCCGG
>OGIW01001332.1_pt1 | contig 9829 bp, 8 predicted proteins | sample 1571921 | NCBI WGS metagenome assembly OGIW01 (sample SAMEA2582112, study PRJEB24529) | metagenome | biome: Human gut stool | place: China | collected 2011 | reverse complement strand
CGGGTGAGCCGACACCGGAGGTAAGTCCAACACCAACACCGGAAGAACTGACACCTGTTTTAACAGAAAAAGCGCAGAAAGTAATTACAATGATTGAGAAAATGTCAGGTGTGAAACTGACTTTGAAGGATGAAGAGAAAGTTCGTTCTATTCGAAAGGCATACGATGAATTGTCTGAAGTGGAAAAACTGGCGGTCAGCAATTATAATGATCTGGTAGAAATGGAAAAAACGATTTCTGCTCTTTTGGTTGGAGATATTGTCGGTGACGGGACAGGAAAAGATGATCTGACAGACGGTAAGGGAGACAGCCTTACAGATAAGCCTTCCGTGCAGGTGGGACAGCCGGTATATTATACAAATATGGTTTCAAACCTTCATGCAGGAAAGGAATTTTATCTGGACAGTCTGAAAGAAAATTATAATCTTTCTTTTTCAGAAGATTTCGCAGGTGTAATGGAAGAAATTGAAAGAGAATATAAAGAAAAGAATAAACTGGCAGATGTAAGCGAGATGAGAAATCTGAAAACTACCACCTCCGAGGACAGACTCCTTGTGAGAAACTGGCAGGATATTCTGTCTGTTTATATTTATGAGCAGAGTAAAAAGGGCGCGGATACATATGTGCTGGACGCTTCCTGCAAGGAAGAGCTTGCCAGGATTTTTGGCGAGATGAATCCGGTCGTCCGCGACAAGAAAGATATTACAAAGGTATCTTACGGCGATTATCACATCAATAATTATATTAAGAAAAATAAAATTCCAAAAGAAGACAGAGCTGTTCTTAAAAAATATATGGAGACAGATTGCAAGCTTCTTTGTGCGGTTGTCACAGGAGCAAAGGGATTTGTGCGACAGAGCGTGGGAGACGACGTATCCGAGGAACGTGTAAATGTTATTTCAGCAGCATATTCTCTTGTAGGTGAAGTAGGATATTTCTGGGGCGGGAAATCAACCACTCTTGGAATGGATCCTAACTGGGGACAGGCGGCAGCCGTGACTGCGGAGGGAAGCAGAAGCAGCGGTACTGTGAGGGCGTATGGTCTTGACTGCAGTGGATTCGTTACCTGGTCTGTGATCAACGGATACCAGAATCAGGGAATGCAGGCAGCAGTAGGAGACGGAACTTCCGACCAGTGGACAAAAGCAAATGTGGTGAGTGAGGCGGACGCACAGCCAGGAGATCTTGTGTTCCAGAGAGGACCGGAAGCAGGAAGTGATAATCATGTGGGTATTCTCTGCGGACAGACAGATGCGGGAGACTGGATTGCGGTACATTGTTCCTCCGGCAAAAACGGTGTGACGGTAGGAGAAGCATACAGCGCAAGTTTCCGTTATATCCGACAGCCTTCTTTCTATCCGACGGAGGAAGAACTGGTAGCAATGGAGGAAAGCAGAGACGCATTAGGTGCAGGGGAAGATATGACCTTATCTTCTGAGCTGTATAATGCCGTTGTTTCGGACGATGTGTTATTTGATGCAGAGGAGCCAAAAACCCTCATTGATAATTCTGTCGTAGAACCTTTTGTGTTTGCGGAATAAAGGAAAAGATAAAAACAGCTTCCTCTTTTGCGGAGGAAGCTGTTTTCTCTGTGAACGGTTGAAAGGAAAAGAAAAATGAGAAAAAAGAAATCCTTTTTAAGATTTTTTGTTTTTCTGCTGATGCTTTTGATAGCGGCTGGGACGGGAGGTGTGTTTTTAAGCCGTGAACCGTCTGAAGTGACACGGCTTCGAAAGGCAGAGGTTCCGGAAGCAGATGAAGGACATCAGGAGTATTACTTTAAACAGCTTGACAAAGATGAGAAAAGAGCTTACCGGGAGATTCTGGAAGGCGTGAGAAAGAGAGAAGAGGAGTTTTATGTAACTCTTTCTGCAGATGATAAAGTGGATAAAGTATACCACGCTGTGCTGAAGGATCATCAGGAGCTTTTTTGGGTGCATAACAGAGAAACGATATATAAAACCACGTTTAAAGGCAGGGATTACTGCCTCTTTTCTCCCGGCTATTCTTATACGGAGGAGGAAATAAAAGAGATTTCAGAGGCAATGGAAACAGCTTTTCAGGAGGTTTTATCTCTGCTTCCGGCAGAAGCGGGAGCTTACGAAAAGGCAAAAACGGTATATACGTATCTGATCGATCTGGCATCTTATGAAGTATCTGAGCATGACCAGAGTATTGCAGGAATCTTCTGGAAAAAATCTGCCGTATGTGCAGGGTATGCAGGGGCGGCTCAGTATCTTCTGGAACGTCTGAATGTTCCCTGCATTTATGTGGAAGGAGATGCGGCAGACAGCGATCTGAGTCATGCCTGGAACATAGTGGAAATTGATGGGCAGAATTATTATATGGACGTGACGAACGGGGATCAGCCGGAATTTCTGGAAGGGGATGCAGCAGTTCTGAAGGAGCATAAAACAACGATGTACGATTATTTTTGCCCGTTTCCAAAGGAGTATGAAGCTATTTATACGCCGTCAGGGGAATTTACAGTTCCCTCCTGCAGTATGGAAGATAAAAATTTTTATGTATTAAATGATGCCTGTTTTGATACGTATGACTGGCAGGAGATTTATGAATACTGTTGTATGCGCCTTGATAACGGAGCTGCTGTTGTGCGGTTTAAATTCCGTACTCAGCAGGAGTTTGATAAGGCGTACAAAGACTGGATAGAGGGAAATTCAGCAGAAAAGGTGGCGCAGTATTATATGTCGCTTTACGGAAGAGAACAGATAGAATACCACTATGGTGTTCTGGAAAATTTGAAAACTATTTATTTTATGTTTTGAGAGGAGGAAGGGCATGACAGAGATTTTGACAAGAGTGATGGGCGTATTGCAGAGGGTGAGCGATATGAGCGAACTTTCCGGTGCTGCCACAGTTGTCTTCGGTGTGATTTTTGTTTTCGGACTTTTAAACTGTATTTTGGGATACCGGATCCTTCGTTTCTGGATGATGCTTTTCGGTTTTGGAATGGGGGCGGGTCTGGGGCTTGTGGCAGCCTTTTTGTCAGGAGTTGAGGGAAAAAGCGCCTATCTTGCGGCTATGCTGATCTTAGGTGTGGTTCTTGCGGCCATCTCCTTTCTGATATACAGAGCCGGTATTTTTATTCTGGGCGCCGGAATCGGAATGAGCCTTGGGGTTTACATACTTCATCCCACCACATCAGCTATGTTTTTTCTCTGCATTCTCATTGGTGTAGGGCTTGGATGCCTTGCTATGCGGTATGCAAGAGAAGTGATCATTGTGGGAACGAGCCTTCTTGGAGGCGTTATGGCAGGATTTTCTCTCGGAAAGCTTGGCGGACTTGCAAATGTTCCTTATGGTCTTGCCATGAGCGTGGGATTTGTGGCTCTTGGAATGCTTCTCCAATTTGTAATCAATAAGCCGGAGTATGAGGAAGACGAAGAGGACGGGGAAAAGCTGGAAATGGGAAAGAAAAGAAAACAGGGAAGACATATGTCCGAGGAATTTTACGATCCCTATGCAGATGATTATGACCCCTATGACGATGATCTGTATGAAGAGGAAGAAATGGAAGAAGAGGATTTTCTGGAAAAAACACAGGTATATCAGCCGAAAAGAAAATCAGCCAAACCGGAAAGAAGGCAGAATGCAGGAAGAAAGCTTTAAAATGTACGAAGGAGAAAATGAGAGAGATGTATGATTTAAATGAGATATTGCTGAAATCTGTGGAGGCGGAGGCTTCCGACATTCATCTTACGGTGGGAAGGGCGCCAAGTTATCGAATCGACGGTTGTCTGATCCCGCTAAAAGGGGAAAGGCTGACTCCGCAGATGATGGAAGTTCTTCTGATGCCGATACTGGACGGAAGACGCAGAGAGGATCTGAGACAGACGGGACAGACGGATTTTGCGTATGCAGTCTCAGGAATGGGACGCTTCCGTGTAAATGTGTTTCGTCAGAGAGGTACTCTGGCTGCCGTGATCAGAAATCTTCCTTATGTGATTCCGGGACCGGAGGAGATCGGGCTTCCGGAAGAGATCACAGAGTTTACTGCAAAAAGAAGGGGATTGATTTTGGTAACAGGCCCTGCAGGCTGCGGAAAATCTACAACTCTGGCATCTCTGATTCAAAATATCAATAAGAAACATGCCCATCACATTATTACGCTGGAAAATCCAATAGAATATCTTCACAGGCATGATAAATCTATTGTAAATCAGAGAGAAATAGGAACAGATGCAGCGGACTATCCTCAGGCTCTCTGGGCTGCTGTGCGTCAGGATCCGGATGTGATCATGGTAGGAGAAATGAACGATATGGATACGATTTCTATGGTTTTAAATGCTGCAGAGAACGGACATCTCGTTCTTGCGAGTCTCCATACGACAGGGGCAGAGAATACAATAGAGAGAATCATAGATGTATTTCCTCCTGCAAAACAGCAGCAGATCCGGATACAGCTTGCTTCTGTTCTGGAATGTATTATTTCCCAACAGCTCATCAAGCGTGCAGACGGGGAAGGAAGAGTGGCGGCGATGGAGATCCTCACTGTGAATCAGGTGGTTCGCGGTCTGATCAGAGATGACAAAACCTATCAGCTTCCGTCAGTTATGCAGGCAGGGCGAAAGCTCGGAATGCAGACAATGGATGATGCGCTGTACGAACTTTATATCAGCCGAATCATTACGGCAGAGGAGACAGTTCTGTATGCGCAGGATCCAGCAGGAATGAATAAGAGAATCAATTTTATGTGGATGTAGGAGATGAGAAAATGGCAAAAGAAGCAAAGACAAATGCAATGCGGATGCTGGACAGAAAAAAGATACCGTACGAAACACTGACTTATGAGTGCAGCGAGTTTGTAGACGGAATGCACAGCGCAGACCTTACAGGTGCGCCTTATGAGCAGTCTTTTAAGACCCTTGTCATGGAAGGGAAGAGCGGCAGTTATTATGTGTTTGTCGTTCCAATTGAAAAAGAGGTGGACAGAAAAGCGGCTGCAAAATCTGTAGGGGAAAAATCAGTAGACATGATTCATGTAAAAGATATATTAAGTATTACGGGATATGTGAGGGGCGGCTGCAGTCCGCTTGGCATGAAAAAACAATTTCCTACGGTATTTGACGCCTCTGCAGGAAAATTTTCGGAAATTTATGTAAGTGGAGGAAGGATTGGGCTCACTCTTAAAGTGCCGGTAGATGCTCTTTTGGAAGTGACAGGAGGAAAGCTTTCAGATATTACTGCGTGACATATAAATATAATGATAGAAAAAAAGGTTTGAACTTGCAAAAGCTGCAGTTCAAACCTTTTTTCTATTACAAAGAGGAGATTTAGTTGTCCGCTGCGTCTTCTTCGTTTACTTCGAATACATGGCGTTTCTTTGCCATTTCATCGCTTGCGAGATATTCGTCGTAAGTTGTGATCTTGTCAATTAAGGTTCCGTTTGGCAGGATTTCCATAATACGGTTTGCGGTTGTCTGCACAAACTGATGGTCGTGGGAGGTGAAAAGAATGACTCCCGGGAATTTGATCAGTCCGTTATTTAAAGCTGTGATAGATTCCATATCCAGATGGTTGGTCGGCTCGTCAAGAATCAGGATATTTGCACCGGAGATCATCATCTTGGAAAGAAGGCAGCGAACTTTTTCTCCACCGGAAAGTACGCGGACACGTTTTACGCCGTCTTCTCCAGGGAAGAGCATACGACCCAGGAAACCGCGGACATAAGTTGCGTCTTTGATCTCGGAATACTGTGTCAGCCAGTCTGTGATCGTAAGGTCGTTGTCAAATTCCAGAGTGTTGTCTTTCGGGAAGTAAGCCTGTGAAGTAGTTACACCCCATTTGTAATTTCCTTCGTCCGGTTCCATTTCACCCATAAGGATTTTGAAGAAGGTCGTAGTGGCAAGCTCATTTGCACCTACAAAAGCAACCTTGTCGTCGTGCCCCAGAGTGAAGGAAATATTGTCAAGAACTTTTACGCCGTCAATGGTTTTGGAAAGATTCTCAACCATAAGAACCTCGTTTCCGATTTCGCGGTTTGGACGGAAATCAATGTACGGGTATTTACGGCTGGACGGACGCATATCGTCAAGCTGGATTTTTTCCAGGGCACGCTTACGGGAAGTTGCCTGCTTGGACTTGGAAGCGTTGGCGCTGAAACGGGAAATAAATTCCTGCAGCTCTTTGATCTTTTCTTCTTTTTTCTTATTGGCTTCTTTCATCTGTTTGATAAGGAGCTGGCTGGATTCGAACCAGAAATCGTAGTTACCTGCGTAAAGCTGGATTTTGCCGTAGTCAATATCTGCTGTGTGGGTGCAGACCTTATTCAGGAAGTAACGGTCGTGGGATACCACAATTACGGTGTTGTCAAAGTTAATTAAAAATTCTTCAAGCCATTCAATAGCAGGGAGATCCAGATGGTTGGTCGGCTCGTCAAGAAGAAGAATATCCGGGTTTCCGAAAAGTGCCTGTGCAAGAAGAACTTTTACTTTCTGGCTACCTGTTAAGTCTGCCATCTGGGAATAGTGAAATTCTGTCTCGATGCCAAGACCGTTTAAGAGAGTAGCTGCATCAGATTCTGCCTCCCAGCCGTTCATCTCTGCAAATTCACCTTCCAGTTCGCTGGCACGGATGCCGTCCTCGTCTGTGAAGTCTTCTTTTGCGTAGATGGCTTCTTTTTCCTTCATGATTTCATAAAGGCGGGCATTTCCCATGATTACGGTATCAAGTACTGTGTACGCGTCGTATTTGAAATGGTCCTGCTGCAGGAAGGAGAGACGTTGACCCGGAGTGATGACAATATCTCCTTTCGTTGGCTCAAGCTGACCGGAAAGGATTTTTAAGAATGTGGATTTTCCGGCTCCGTTGGCTCCGATAAGACCGTAGCAGTTTCCTTCTGTGAATTTGATATTTACGTCTTCAAAAAGTGCTTTTTTTCCAACGCGCAATGTAATGTTGTTTGCTGAAATCATAATATACCTCTTTTTCGTGAACTGTTTTTTAAAATTTCCTATTATATGTAAGTATAGCCGATTTCCATTGTACCGTAAACTGGGAAATTTGCAACAATTATTTTGCACTTCTTTGCTGTTTTCGGTAAAAAAAGCCTACTTTACAAAAAAAAGGAGGGCTGTTATAATCTACTCTACCGGATTTCGGAACAAAGGAGTGATATAGATGAGAAAAAATCATATCTTTCTCATTGGTTTTATGGGAAGCGGAAAAAGTACCGTTGCAAAATATTTAAGCAGAACTTATAAAATGCAGCAGATAGAAATGGACGCACAGATAGAAAAAAAAGAGGGGCGAAGCATTTCGTCCATATTTGAAAACGAAGGGGAAGCGTATTTTCGCACACTGGAAACAGAGTTTTTAAAAAATCTGGATCCCAAAGAGACTTTTGTTGTATCATGCGGAGGCGGCGCAGCAGTAAAAGAGGAGAATGTGCGGGAAATGAAGAAGAAAGGACGCATTGTTCTTCTTTTGGCAAAGCCGGAAACGGTTTATGAAAGAGTGAAATATAGTCATAACCGTCCTCTTCTTGAGGGGAATATGAACATATCCTATATTAAAGAGCTGATGGAAAAACGACAGGCGCTTTATGAGAGAGCAGCAGACCTTCAGGTGAAAACAGACGGCAGAACAGCGAAATCCATCGGTGAGGAGATTATAAAACGAATCAGAAAAGAGGAGGAGACAGCATGAACGGAATTTTAGATGCTCTGGCAGAAATTATGAGAGACAATCTGTGGGCTGCGCCGCTTTTAAGCCTTCTTGCAGGAATTATTACTTCATTTACCCCCTGTTCGCTGGCAACAGTTCCCATGCTGCTTGCCTGTGTGGGCGCATCAAAGGCAGGTCCGAAAAAAGCTTTTCGCCTTTCTCTTACGATGGCGCTTGGAATGGCTGTCACCTTTGGGGTTTTCGGATCTGTGGCGTCTGTGATCGGGCATTATATGCATGAGGCGGGACACTGGTGGACGATTCTTATGGGGATTTTGATGCTTTTGATGTCTCTTCAGGTGCTGGGAGTGATCAATATTATCCCTCATGTGCACGTGACGGAGGAGATTTCCGGAAAAGGATATATGAGCGCATTTTTAACAGGAGCGCTGGGAGGATTATTTGCTTCTCACTGTGCGATTCCGGTTATGGTAGCTCTTCTTGCTCTTGTGGCAGAGCTTGGGAAAAACGCCTGGTGGGGAATTCTTTTGATGGTCCTCTATGCGCTGGGACACAGCATTCTTCTGATCGCAGCAGGGACGGGATACAGTTACGTGGAAAAAATCATTCAGAATCCAAAAGCAGAGTCTGTAGGAAAATGGCTTCGGGCAATTCTTGGTGCTGTGATCTTCCTTGTGGGACTTCTTCTTGTATTCGGTGAAAAATAAAGGAATTGCATACAAAAGAAAACAATGTTATAATACAAAGGTAAACCTGCCTGCTGTATATCTGCGAGAAATACACAGAGAGCTGGTTGGAAAGAGGTTATACGGAATGTTTATTACAAGAGAGAGCGATTATGCAGTGAGAGTAATTCGTGCCCTGGCAGGTGAGAGGCGTTTAAGCGTGAACGAAATATGTGAAAAAGAAGAGCTCACTGCACCATTTGCGTACAAAATACTGAAAAAACTTCAGAAAGCAAAAATTGTGAAGGGATTTCGCGGGGTGCACGGAGGCTATACGCTGAACAGACAGCCGGACGAGCTTACGCTGTTTGATGTATACACAGCCATCGACCCGGAGCTTTTTATTATTGAATGTATGAACGAGGGAAGTCCGTGTGTGCGAAACAGCACAGATATGCCATGTCTTGTTCATCAGGAACTTGTTGAGATTCAGAAGGAATTATGGGGGCTTTTGAAGAGAAAGACGCTGCAGGATATTTTTGACAGAAAATAGAAGGGAAAGGACAGGTGCCTTTCCTTTTTTTGTAGATACCGTAATTTTGTATGAAAGAATATACAAAAACAGGGGAATCTCATTGGACATCAATCCGATTTTATGATATAATAACGAATGGACTTTTAGACACATAAGTGGTCTAGAAATAATTTTCATCACACCTTTAAGGAGGAAAAGAAACTATGGCAAGAAAGATGAAAACCATGGATGGTAACCATGCAGCCGCTCATGCATCATACGCTTTTTCTGATGTAGCTGCAATTTACCCGATCACCCCTTCATCTGTTATGGCAGAGGCAACAGACGAATGGGCAACCCAGGGAAGAAAGAACATTTTCGGACAGGAAGTACAGGTTACAGAGATGCAGTCCGAGGCTGGTGCAGCAGGTGCTGTTCACGGTTCTCTGGCAGCAGGTGCCCTGACAACTACCTATACAGCTTCTCAGGGTCTTCTTCTGATGATTCCAAACCTTTACAAAATCGCAGGTGAGCAGTTACCGGGTGTTATCAACGTATCTGCCCGTGCACTTGCTTCCCACGCACTCTCCATCTTCGGAGATCACTCTGACGTAATGGCTTGTCGTCAGACTGGCTGTGCAATGCTTTGTGAATCTTCCGTACAGGAAGTTATGGACCTGACTCCTGTTGCACACCTTGCAGCAATCAAAGGAAAAGTTCCTTTTATCAACTTCTTCGATGGATTCCGTACTTCTCATGAGATCCAGAAGATCGAGACATGGGATTATGAAGATCTTAAAGATATGGCAGATATGGACGCGATCGCAGAGTTCCGTAACCGCGCTCTGAATCCAAATCACCCATGTCAGAGAGGTTCCGCTCAGAACCCGGATATCTTCTTCCAGGCAAGAGAGGCATGTAACCCGTACTACGACGCTCTTCCGGCAGTTGTACAGGAATACATGGACAAAGTAAATGAAAAAATCGGAACAGACTACAAACT
>OGIW01001328.1_pt1 | contig 9862 bp, 11 predicted proteins | sample 1571921 | NCBI WGS metagenome assembly OGIW01 (sample SAMEA2582112, study PRJEB24529) | metagenome | biome: Human gut stool | place: China | collected 2011 | reverse complement strand
AACTTATAACATAAAAAGGAAGAATCATGAATAATTTTTTCTGAAAAATATCCTCTTTTGTATAATTTTCTATTTTTACCACAGGAATACGATAATCATACGATTTTTCATCTGGAAAAATAACCTTCACTTCCAGAAAATCGGGAGTATTTTTACTGCTTCTCAACTGCAAAACAGCAGAATGCGGAAAACGAAGAATATAATTTCTTCCTCTCTTTTCACTAAAATCCAACGCAATGACAAAATCATACTCTATCATTCGAATTGCCATAGTTCTATCGTCTATACTCTGACACTCAAAATGGTATACTTTATCCCCAATCCGCAAACAGGAATCTGTAATTACTTCTCCATTTTTTCCTTCATGTTCATTTCTCCATTGTATCATTTTAATATCGTCTGGATAAGTAGTTTTAAAAACTTCATTAATAAGAGGAATTACCAATCGCGGCATTTTCTCTATCATAGTACGGAAAACATCATCAAAAATTGTATTGTTCATAATGCCTCCGTTTCCATGATAATATTATACCATTTAAAATAAACAATATCCATATAGTTTTCCTCCTTGCAAAAAATCTGTTAAAATATTAAAAAAAGAGAATTTCACTGAGAATACAGCGAATAAGATTTGATATATTTATCATAAAAATTTTCAAGGGGAAACGCAAGAAAAATTCATCGCAAGTTTCCCCTTAATTCAAGATATTTTATACTTTTTTCTCTTCTGACCATTTCCTAAGCCCAAGCCACAAGGTTATAAAAAATGCCACATACACCATCATTCCCATCACAGCCGATTCCCTGGCAAATTTTACTGACAGATTCCATTTTGCCTGCTCTGTTCCAACTTCCTGAACTGCCCCGCTGAAACGTTCCAGCGCCCATTTTATCTTAAAAAGATAATAATAAACTGCTGCCAGATATACGGCAAGGATACCTCCTCCTGTTGCTGCGTATACATTTAAAGATTTATTCCATGAAGTGAATTTCTTCTTTGCAGCAAAAAAATATAAAAACAACATGGCTGCGCTTCCAAAAAGCAGAATCTCCAATTCCATAATTGCTGCTGCATACATCATATTATCCTGATTTGCCGCTATCTTTTGTGTAACTGCGTCAATTCCCATTTTTACAAGTGCTGCCGCCGTTCCAAACAACAGCGCTTTTAATAAGATTTTCCAGTTTCTTTCCCCATTTTCATCCTGCATTTTTGCAGCAACGTAGAGAGACGCCATATAAAGCAGCCATAAAATAAAAGTTACAGCAAATATCCAGTCAAAAATCCCCCATATCATATACGGGACATTTACCAGTGCTTTGGAAAAAATCCCAAAAACGATAGTTGAGACTACTACAATTACAATATCCATACTGCCTCCTCCGTCATGTTTCATCTACATAAATATCCACGCTTTCATATGTATCCTCTTTCACACTGTTAAAAACATCTGATTTCCGGATATAATCAAAAATGTTTTCTTCCAGACCGTAAAATTCATCACTCCAGACCATCTGCTCAAATTCACTGTTTTTCTCTGTTGGCTTATATAAGACATCCGCATGAAGCTGAATATATTCTCCCTCTCCATCTGGAATCTGTCTTACCAGGCTAAAGTAAAACTGCGATTTTCCCGTAAAAGGAAAAGTTCCTGTTTCAAATAATATCATCTCATCATCTGCCGGAATTTCACACATTTTTTCAAACACATTGACAATACTTTCCAAGGGCATTTCATTTGAAATTTCTTTTTTCAAATAATCTTCACACACCTTCAGGGAATTGTTTTTCATATCTGTTTCACTTTCCATATTCATTTCTTCCATTTCACTATTCCTGTTGATATTTCCCATAAAACATCCTCCTGCACACAAAACGACAGCACACGCCGCACAGAGTCCTGCATATTCCCTATATTTTCCCATGCTTCAGATTCCCCCTCTCTTCCGTTACTTTTCCATTTATTCTGATTATACCATCTCACTTCCATATCCGGCAACAAAAAGCAAAAAAGTCCTGTGAATAGCAACGCTATCTCACCAGAACTTTTTGCATATTGCGTGTTATATTTTTCTATGCCTTCCCGCCGATTTTATATCCGACGCCTCTCACTGTCTCCACAAGATTTCCAGCTGCTCCAAGCTTCTGTCTTAAAGTACGGATATGTACGTCTACCGTCCGGCTTTCCCCGTCAAATTCATATCCCCATATCTGATTTAAAAGCTGTGTCCTGGAAAGTACAGTGCCGCTGTTTTTCAAAAGGAGACAGAGCATTTCATATTCTTTTAAAGTAAGGCTTACCGGCTCTTTATCAACAAGGACCTCATGGCGTCCTGTCGATACAAAAAGATTTTCTATCTTATATTCTTTGGAACCGGTATCTTCAATTCTTCTTAAAAGAGCGCGGATTCTGGAAATCAGTTCCATCATACGAAACGGCTTTGTAATATAATCATCCGCACCGCTGTCAAGGCCGATCACCGTATCATACTCGCTGCCTCTTGCCGTCAGCATGATCACGGGAAGCTTTCTTGTATCCGGACGGATTCTCAGCTTTTTTAATATGGAAATCCCATCTTCCTCAGGAAGCATAATATCAAGCAAAACAAGATCCGGTTTTTCTTTTTCCATTGCCTTCCAGAAAAAAGAAGGTTTCTCAAAACCTTTCGCCTCAAATCCCTGACTCTTTAATGTATAAACTACAAGCTCCCGTATACTTTCATCATCTTCTACCAGGTAAATCATCTTCAGTCCTCCCATGCTCCGCAGCGCGAAGCCGTTTTATTAGCCCCAGTATAAAACAGCCACATTAAATTCAGGGGAAAGATTCTGTAAAATTTCTGTAAAATCCACCCTGCCCATTGTGACTTCACACTTTTTTCATGATTATTTACAAAAAATTATTTGTAAAAAGAAAGCAGGAATGATATGATAAACTAATAACAAAGTGAATACCTTTTAAAGCATTTTGCCTGCCGCTTTAATAAAGGAGGAAGTATCTTGACTGAATTTTTCAAAAAATATAAACACGGACTGATCATTCTTATTTACTGCCTTGTTTACTTAATGTGCTTCTCCTATCTGGAGACCAGAACCGTACCGGCATATAATGTGGTCCATACTGTATTTGACGATATGATTCCTTTCTGTGAATTTTTCATCGTTCCATACCTGTTATGGTTTCCTTATATGATATTTGCAGTAGTTTACTTTATCTTTTTCAACAAGAACAAGCATGAATACTATCAGCTTATATTTAACCTGATGATGGGAATGACAATCTTCCTTATTGTATCTTATCTGTATCCCAATATTCAGCATCTTCGTCCTGCCGAATTTCCAAGGGACAATGTTTTTGCAGATGCTGTCCGAATGCTTTATGTTACAGATACTCCAACGAATATTCTTCCCAGTATTCATGTGTTTAATTCCCTTGCCATTCATATGTCCCTGACAAACTGTGAAGCCCTCAGAGAACACCGCGGCATTCGATATGGTTCTCTTATCCTTACCATATTGATCATCATGTCCACCATGTTCCTGAAACAGCATTCTGTGATCGATGTATGTATGGGCGCTACTCTTGCTCTCTTCGGATACCTTGTTTTCTATCCGGAAAAAAACACGGAGAAATCCATGCGTACCTTCTTTGCACAGGCAAAAGCAGACAGAAAACAGAAATATTGATAAAAAACGATAAAATACCGGGTTTCCCAAACAGGATTCCCGGTATTTTTATCTTCTTAATTAAATCCATAAAATTTCTGACTAATCTTATAAGCTGCCACAGACATTTTCCGTCCGCCCTTTCCCGGAAGATTCATAACTCTTCCAAACAGGCTGTGTCTTAACTTTCTGTAAAGCACGCGGTTTTCCGATTTAATATATTCCAGAAGCTCTTTTTTCTTCTGTAAAGCCTCTTCCGTCTCCGCTCTTATAAGCATGATAGAAGAAACTGTCGTGATAATATCAAGATATCTGAACATATATGCACGAAGGCGTTTATTCGTAAAATTCCCCCTGTTATACACATCAACCATCATCTTATTTACACGGATCTGCTGATCGATCCTCTTTATCATTACCTTTTCATTTACAGACTGGTCGTCTCTTCCTATAAAATATCTGTAAAAATTTACATCAAGATAATACATATTTTTTACATATGGAAGCGGTTCATATGCAAAAAGATTATCTACGTAAAACGTGTGCTTCGGAAGTTCGAGGCCGCACTGCTGCAGAAGCTGCGTTCTGTAGATCATGGAGTGCATGAGAAGGTATTTTCCCTTCTGCATATGTCCGATGTCGCTCCAGCCGAAAACCTCTCCCTGAGGAAAGCAATGGCGGTACTGCATTACTTTTTTTCTTGTTGCCCCCTGTTTTTCATAAACGAAATTGCTGATAAACAGATCCACAGTCTTTGGTCCGCGAAGAAGTTCCTCCAGCGTTTTTAAGATTTTTTCATATGCCTCTTTATTTACCCAGTCATCGCTGTCCACAACTTTAAAATAAAGCCCCTGGGCATTTCTTATCCCTGCGTTTACTGCTTCTCCATGTCCTCCGTTTTCCTGATGAATCGCACGGACAATAGTCGGATATTTTTCTGCATAGGCATCTGCAATCTCCGCTGTTTTGTCAGTAGAACCGTCATCTACAATAAGAATTTCCACCTCTTCCCCTCCAACGAGAAGAGAATCCACACATTTTTCCATGTATGCCTCTGAATTATAGCATGGAATTGCCACGCTCAAAAGTTTCATGCTTTATCCTCCTTCATGTATTTTACATACGCGCCAAACGCCGATGGAATGGCATATTTTTTCTCCTTCTGCTTTTTCCCTACAAAAAGAAGCCCGTCTTTTTCCCTGTTTTCAAAAGAAGACACCCGCACACGGTACGCCTTCATTCTCCATTCAATATGGGAAAAAATATGTTTTGCAGCCGGAAGGGGCTCAATATAAAGAGGTTCCAGCCCCATGTTTTTTACATAGGAAACAGCTTCTTCCTGTTCCATATATCCCAGTGTATTCGGAAGCTCATAAAGACCTGCAAGAAGCCCCTTATCCGGTCTTTTTAAAATCGCAGTAGCCGCGCCGTCCTGAATTACAAAAACAGTCCTCTCTTCTACCACTCTCGGTTTTTTCGGAGCTTTTACCGGAATTTCTTCCACCGTATGATTTCTGTTGGCAAGACACTTGCCGGAAACAGGACATACCAAACATTTTGCCTGCCCGTTGGGTATACAGATCACTGCTCCCAGCTCCATCAAAGCCTGATTAAAATCACCCGGTCTGTCTTCCGGCATAATTTCTTCCAGAAGTTTCTCTGTCTTTCTTTTCACAGCCGCCTTTCCTATGTCCTCCCTGCTCTCTGTGATCCTGGAAATTACCCGAAGTACATTTCCGTCTACGGCAGGAACCGGGATTCCATAGGCGATCGAAGCGATCGCCCCGGCTGTATAGCTTCCTATTCCCTTTAACGAGAGAAGCGCCTCAAAATCTTCAGGAAGCTTCCCATTATATTCTTTTTCTACTGTTTTTGCCGCCTCCTGCATATTCCGCACCCTGCTGTAATACCCAAGACCTTCCCACAGCTTCATAAGCTTTTCCTCCGGGCAGGCTGCAAGGGCGGAAATATCAGGAAGCTCACTTATAAATCTCTCAAAATACGGTTTTACTGCTTCCACTCTTGTCTGCTGCAGCATAATTTCAGATACCCAGGTATAATAGGCATTCTGTCTGTCCCGCCAGGGCAGGATTCTCTTATTTTCATCATACCAGCTTAAAAGAGGGATTACAATCTCCTTTAACATACTTCTGTCCTCGTCAAATCTACAGGAACTTCTTCCTGTATTTCTATGGTGTCCTCTGTTACAAGGCAGTCTCTCGCGATAATTTTTACTCCTGCTTTTTCCGCTTTTATAAGTGCCTGTCCAAACTCCGGCTGAGTATCCCAGTTGGGCATAAATTTTTTGACCCCTTTCATCTGGATCACAAGGAGAAGATATGCCTCGTATCCTTCCTCCATGCAGTGTATCAGCTCTTCTACGTGCTTGATTCCCCGCACAGTGGGAGCGTCCGGAAATCGTACAACATTATCCTCCTCAAGAGTCACTCCCTTTACTTCTACAAACGCACGGCGGACCGGAGATTCCACATATAAGTCAAATCTGGAATTTCCATATTTTTTCTCAGGGCGTATGGAAACTTCCTCCGGGAACAGCCCTCCTTTTCTGATCCACTCCTCTGCCGCCTTATTTGGAATCTGGGAGTCCATGTTAATCAGCCTCCCCTGTTTATTTACACAGATGAGATCGTACCTTGTCTTCCTGTTGGGATTTCCGCTTTTTTCCAGGATTACTTCTGTTCCCGGAATCAGAAGCTCTTTGCATCTTCCTGTGTTTTTCACATGAACGGTCTCTCTTTTTCCCTGTATCTCCACCTCTGCGATAAAACGGTTGGGTCTTTTAAGAAAAACCGCCTTCTCTGTTTCTTTATATCTCATATTTTTTACCTCGTGCCTTCTATCATAACATAAAACCTGAAAAAAGCCAGTTGCTTTTTTATCTTTTCTCCTTTAAAATGACTTTTAGCACATAATCACAGAAGTAAAGTACAAAGAATAAACAAAATCAGAAAGGATTTTTATGGACAGTATTATTTTTGACGTAGACGGAACTTTATGGGATTCCACAGAAATTGTGGCAGATGCCTGGACAGATTATTTAAAAAATAAAGAAAACATAAATATGAACATTACCTCCGCAAAACTGAAATCTCTTTTCGGTCAGCTTCTTCCGGATATTGCAGCACAGCTTTTCCCCCGGTATTCAAAAAAAGAACAGCTTCGCATTATTGACGGCTGCTGTGAAGCGGAGCATCAGGCTCTTGAAAAAGCAAAGGCTCCCATTTATCCGGGACTGGAAGAAACACTTTCTGTTCTTTCAAAAAAATATCCGCTTTTTATTGTGAGCAACTGCCAGGCAGGATATATTGAAGTATTTTTAAAAGCAACCGGTTTTGGCCGCTACTTTACCGGTCACCTCTGCCCGGGAGATACGGGAATGCCCAAAGGCGACAATATTCAAAAAATCATACAGGATTATAAACTTTCTTCTCCTGTTTACGTGGGGGATACTGCTGGAGATTACAATGCCAGCAAACAGGCTGGGCTTCCCTTTGTATTTGCTTCTTACGGCTTCGGCAATGTGGGAAATCCCGATTATACGATTTCAGAATTAAAAGACCTGATTTCTCTTTTTTAACATTATATGCAAACGGAGAGCTTCCACCTTGAAAGCTCTCCGTTTTTACTTCTATTTTTTTATTCTGCATTTTGTTCTGATATACCAGAAAAGAGTTCCGAAAGCACAACAATATATGCCACCTTTGCGGGAAGCCCTTCTGTGTAAGCATCAATTCCTGTTGCAAGTCCTACCAGAATCAGTGCGATTCCCGAGGATTTTTCCATCTTCTTCTGGTCGTACTTTACTTTTCTTACTGCTGAATTTCCACCTTTCATAAAAATTCCGCCGTTTCCTGTAAGAAGCAAAATTCCAATGACAACAGCGCCAAAAGTTAAAATCAAATCAAATGTTCTGTCCATTTTTTTCTCCTGTACCTTTTTCTTTAGTAGAAGCACACAATCGGCACATCGTAATTGATCATACTGTATAATGCAGCCGCATTGTCGTACGGCATATTGATACAGCCGTGAGATCCGTTTGTGAGATAATCGTCTCCGCCGAAATTGGAGCGCCAGTTTGCATCGTGGAAACCAATTCCTCCGTCAAACGGCATCCAGAAGGTTACAGGCGTCTCATACTCGTATTTTCCGTTCGGAAGCTTCGGTCCTCTTAACACAGAAGGGCTGCTCTTGGAGTAAAGCCTGAAAATTCCCTCATGTGTCTGTCTGTCCGCATAAGACATATTTCCGGATACAAAATCAGATTCCAGAATGACCGCTCCGTCCTGATAATAATAAAGATGCTGATTGCTTAAATCCACCTCTATATACGTGCTTCCAATATCATTATAACCATACGTATTGGCTCTCATGGAATATACAGGCTCTCTTGTTGTCTGCGTTCCGGAACGGATTTCCTCCATAAGCTGCGCCGCCTCTTTTGCCTGATTGATCTGCCAGCCGTAAGCGGAACCGTATACATAAACTGTTCTTCCGCTTGTAGTGTTAAACGCACGGCTTGTTCCCACTGTATCATGCTCCGCAGCAAGCTGCGCCACAAACTCATTTACATGATTCTGGAAAGAGGCATCGTCCTGCACAAGCTTTCCTTTCTCATCAAACTGAAGCCATGTTTTGATCGTCGTTCCGTCCAGAGTTACTGTCTGATCACCAAATGTATAAGTAATGCTTGCCTTCGCAAAGTTATTGTAAGCATCTCTCGTTGCAAGAAGTTCCGGACTGTCGCTTTTTACAGAAGCAGAAGCATATACGTCTGCAGTCGCATTAAAATCTACGCTCTGCATACTTCCTGTTACCGCATCGCTCAAAGTCTGATATGCTTTTTTAAGAACAAGTTTACTTCCCTGTGTCTCAGGCACGATCTCAAATGAAGACTGGGAATCATTAAACGTAACATAAGCATTCTCAGGAGCCACCTGATTTTCTTCCTTTGCGCAGCTTAAATTTCTAAGCTCCGTCTCAAGAAGAGCATGGTCAAAGGTTGTCTGAATATCCGTGGTATAGCTGACCGGTTCTGTATATCCCTTTACCCACTCATACGGCTTCTGGGTTTTTAAAAGTTTCAGAACCTCTCCGTCTGACGTGTACTTATAATTAATATTTGCTCCCTGTATCACCTGAGGCTCCAGATTTCTTGCGCTGACAGAAATAGAATACTTTTCTACCTGTTCTGCAATCGCCTGCTCTGCCTCATAAGCAGTTTTTCCGGAACAGTCCACTCCGTTGATTGTAGTTCCCTCAAAAAAGCGGTCTGAATAATAATAGGAAATTCCTGCGTAGGCGCAGCCGGCAGTTACTGCAAGCATAGCTGCTGCAATTCCTGTAATTTTCATCCCTTTATGCTTTTTCTTTACAGGAAGGACTGTATTTTCCAATTCCTCATCACCAATGGGGACATAAGTAATCTTTCGGGGACGAGCTGATTTTTTATTCTGCTGCTCATTCATGTTTTCGTTGCTCATTTATTCTCTCCTCGACATTAAGTAACAAAAAATTTCAATAACGCCTATATTATAACATAATTCTTCCATTTTGTATCTCATATTATGTTTTTTATAAAAGATTAATATTTTCTTTATTATTATGTACAGTTTCCCTTTTAATATTGCCTGGAAAGAAATTTTTTAAAAAGGCGCGGAAAACTTCCCGCGCCTTCAGACATCTTATTTTTTTCTTTTTTTATTTTTCTACAAGAAGAGAAGTTCCTGTCATTTCCTCCGGTTTTTCTTTTCCCATAAGCTCGATAAGAGTCGGGATAATGTCTGCAAGACAGCCGTTTTCACGAAGTGTATATTTCGGATCTGCATTTACAAGAATAAACGGAACCGGATTTGTTGTGTGCGCTGTGAATGGTTCTCCTGTAGAGTAGTCGAGAAGCTGCTCTGCATTTCCGTGGTCTGCACAAATAAACATCTGTCCGTTCACTTCTTTAATTGCATCAACTGCTCTTCCCACACACTCGTCAACTGCTTCTACCGCTTTGATCGCAGCGTTTTCCACACCTGTATGACCAACCATATCCGGGTTTGCAAAGTTAACGATGATCACATCATATTTATCGGATTTGATCGCCTCCACCAGTTTATCGCATACAGCAGGAGCGCTCATCTCCGGCTGAAGGTCGTATGTTGCAACCTTTGGAGATTTTACAAGGAT
>OGIW01001320.1_pt1 | contig 9921 bp, 7 predicted proteins | sample 1571921 | NCBI WGS metagenome assembly OGIW01 (sample SAMEA2582112, study PRJEB24529) | metagenome | biome: Human gut stool | place: China | collected 2011 | reverse complement strand
GGCCTAAATAATAAGCCGCTGTTAGCCCTGTTAAGCCACCGCCCACAATTGTTACATTCACGAATGAATCCTTTCTATTATTGCACTCGCCATTGCTTGTAAAAATGTTTCATTACAATTTGGCATGGGTGCACGCATATATGTTGCGCCCTTTGCTTCAACGAGTTCTTTACACTCCACATCATTATCGTACAGTACCTCAACGTGATTGCTTACAAATCCAAATGGTACAAAAGCAATGCGAGTAGCACCAGTTTGTAAAGCTTCATTGATTGCATCCTCTACGGTAGGTTCCAACCATTGGCCATGAGGAGCCGCACTTTGCCATGCCACAGTCCAGTTCGGTAATTTACAATATTCAGCAATCTCTTTAGCGCTTTCCTCTAAAGCTAACGCATACGAATCTCCACCATGATTATTGATAAGAGGTATACTGTGCGCACTAAAAATAACGAATACATCTTTACAGTCCGTATCTACAACTGCGCACTCTGATTTTACACTATCTACATACACTGATTTAACACTATTCACACAATCAGCGTTAACACTATCTATACATTCTAATTTATCATTATTTACACACTCTGAAACTGTTTTTACCCAGTATTCCTTGAAAGTTGGTTGGTCCCACCAGGAACGGATAAAGTCAAATGTCACATTATCATAATTTGAAATAGCTGCTTGTACTTGTTTTTCATAAGCTCCAGTACCGAGAGCGGTGAAGAATGGAGCTGTTACAATAGCGATAATATGCTCCACTCCTTGCTGAACTAAGGAGTCAACTGCATCTGCAATGGACGGTTTCATGTGTAAAAAACCAATAGCGGAAGGCATAGTCGGCAACAGAGTAAGCAAGGTTCTATATTGGCACTCTGCCATAGTTTGAAGTTCAACATTTTCCCATTGACCGATTGTATCATAACGCTTAGTAAGATTTGTAATCTCTGCTTCCGTTGGTACACGGCCACGACGAATGCTCGTCATATAGGGTACTAAATCATCCTTACTTAAAGGGCTACCATAAGACAGGAATAATAATCCTTTTTTTTCTACTTTCACTAATTTACCTCTCTTGAGTCCAAATCTCACGACTACGTTCATGCACATAGTCCGTTAGCCAATGAAGTTTTTTAGGATCTGCCTCTGGGAATACGCCATGACCTAAATTAAAGATATGGCGCCCATAGCGAACGCCGTCGAGCAAGATGCGATCCACTTCGCGGGCCAATGTTTTTTCGTCTCCGAACAAATACGCCGGATCCAAGTTACCTTGTACCGTTTGTGTTACGCCGCGCTCGTTTGCCATAACGATGGAACTACGCCAATCAAGGGCAATGACATCTAAAGGCAAGTGAGACCAAATAGACACCAAATGATCCGTACCAACACCATTCATGGCCATTGGCAAATGAGGATATTTAGCTTTCACAGTCTTTATAATCCGCTCCATATGAGGGTAAATTCCTTGTTTATACTGGTCTGCATTAACAGCACCTACCCAAGAGTCAAAGATTTGAAGTGCATTAGCACCCGCTTCGGCTTGCATGGACAAGTACGCAATGGACATGTCCGCTAGTTTTGTCATCAATGCATTCCACATATCTGGAGCACCGATGAGCATACCGCGAGTCTTATTGTAATTCTTTGTTGGGCCCCCTTCGATAAGGTAGGACGCAATCGTAAACGGTGCCCCGCAGAAACCAATGAGCGGCACGTCGAGCATACCAGAAGTTAATAATGTAATCGTTTTCGCAATATAATCTACCTTTGTAGGATCAAAGGTTTCTAATTTATCCACATCAGCCATAGAACGGATAGGCGTGCTAAACACAGGGCCCACACCGGCCTTGAGTTCAACATTTACATTCATAGCCACCATTGGGCTCATGATATCTTTGTAGAGAATCGCCGCATCAACGCCGTATTCCTTAACAGGTAATTCCGTAACACGAGCACATAACTCGGGCTCTTTTGTAATTTCAAATAATGAATATTTCTCTTTGATTTTGCGATATTCCGCTTGGCTACGACCAGCTTGACGCATATACCACACAGGCGTTACACCAGGGTTCTTCCCTTGGATCATGTCCAAATAAGCTGTGTTCAAGTACTCAACCCCTTTCGTTCTAAATGTATACTAACACACTATGGTAACTAAAACAGTTACTTTGGTTACAATCATACACAACAATGCCATTAATATTCCCTGTGAAAGCTTGTAGCGACCACAGGGATTATTTCATTACCTCGTTGATATCTTTTTAATCTAACTAGTCTTTAATTCAAGTCCGAAATTCATTTAGCTACGACTTAGTCTATGGCAATCGATGCCCATAATAGATTGAGCCATATCATATACGGAGCGTTGACAGGTAAAAAGCCAAATCTGTTGATTCTTTCCAAGCTCAGCCAACAGTTCCAAGGCACTACGTTGACGATTTTCGTCAAAGCGCACCAAAATATCATCCAAAATAATCGGCAAGGATTCTACTTGATAAGAGAATACCTTTGCTAAGGCAAGACGCAATGCCAAGTATACTTGGTCAGCTAGACCACTAGACCAGAATTTAAGTTCTAGTCGTTCCCCATCGTTGTTGATAAGTGCTACCCCTTTGTTGATACCTAGAATATCAAGTGTATACCTCTCACCAGTTAGGCTTTCAACATAAGAGGATGCAAGTTCTAACATATGAGGTTGTTTTTCTTGTTCATATGATTGTTGAGCCTTATCCATACAATGGCTTATCAATACTTGAGTAGCCCAATCTTCAAGAGCAGACTCTAATTCACTTTGTAAAGCCTCTCGTTCTTGCAACATTTGGTGTTGTTCCTGGTCAGAACCAAGTGTACGCATGGCTTCAACGATTTGGCCGCGACGCTCGTACAAGGTAGCCAATTTATCTTCGATAGAGGCTATTTCACGCTCAGAATGAGCCAATTCATCCAACCAGTTATCCTTGTTCCCTTCTCGCAAACGACGGTAGAACAAGTCTTTGTTCTCCGCATCAGGAGCAAGTAAATCAAGCTGCACCTGACTTTGCTTATAGATGGTTTGCCACTGTTTATATTGGTCCTCATCGATAAGATGTTGACGATACTCGTTAGAGCTTTCCATACCAGCTTTATGGAGCAGTTCTTGTTGACGAAGGAGTAGCTCTTTTTCCTTGCGATGCCAATTATCGTATTCATTGCGGAAGCTTTTACGTTGTGCTTCCTTTTGTTCCCATACAATCTTATTTTGTTGGAAGTTCTTATATTGGTTATAAATGCGTTTTAGCTCTGTTGGAGATACTGGCGCCTCTATCCCAAGGTTATACCACAAAGCCATCGCTTGGTCTTCAATAATACGTAGGCCTTCTTTATGCTCCGCTAAACGCTTTTCATAGCCTTCTATGGTACGTAGTTGCTCATGATATTGATCATATTCATGTTTGAGGCCAAAGAAATCATCTTCATCGAGACTCTTAGCCGCCCCTTGTGGTAACCAGTTTTGCCATGCTGCGAGAGCTTCATCGTAAATGCCTTGTAATGTATGACCTTCTTGAATCCAACGTTCAAGATGTGCCACCCCTTCTAAGGATGGTACAGGACTCGCTGTAGGCGTAGCAGCCTTGATCAAAGCCTCTAGCTGATGCTCTACATCGGATTTACGGGAGGATAAAATTTGTAACTCATAGTTTAATTTAGACACTTCAGAGTTACCATTATGAAGCCTCCATGTAGCATACCAGAATAGCCCCATAGATAGAATCAAGAAAATAAAACCACCTATAGTATATAATGCAGATTCAAGAACCAACAGGCCTGCTAATACTACCAATACAGCAATAACAGCACCTATACCACTAATGCGTTGTAGCCATTTTGGCAGAATTGTAGGCTGTGCATCTGAACCAGAACTATTCCGTCTAGCCTCTACTCGATCTATATCCATTAAGATACGATCTAATTCACGTTCTAAATATTCTTTTTTAGCTAATTCTTCTTCACTAAAGTTAGGTAAGGATGCCCCTTCAAGGTTCGCCGTCGGCACCTCATCGGTAGCCTCTGCAGGTTTGCGGTCTTGCCAATGTAAAAGTTGTTCTTTTGCGGTGCGCAAACGACTTGCCAAACGTTCTCCATCAAACCAATTGATGTCTTCTGCCATTGGCTCATCATGACGCCACGCAGAATGTAAGGTGCGTGAAAACTCCAATTGTTCCCTAACCTTACGGATGTACGCATCGCCTTCTTCGCACTCGCGGCGTAACTGCTCCCATTTAGCACCTTGTTGAATAAGATCTTCAATATCTTGGCCATAAGTTCCAAATGGGCTATCAGGACTAAAGTTAGCCGGCATCAATGCCGCTTCCTTTTCCTGCCATAATTGCATATTGTCACGAGCCCGTTTAATTTCTTCATCAAGGCGAAGAAACTCATCACGACTCAAGGCGAGTTCACTATTGTACTGCTGCATGTGCATACGCGCCTCTTCACTGCGACGATACGTATCCCACGCACGCAATACTACATCGATACCATCCCGATATTCCTTCCATTCTTTCAACTGATTTTGCAATTCCATTTCGGTTTGCTCCGTACTGTGAAAGACGGTTTGTAATTCCACATATTGCGCTTCATGCTCCGCCAACTGACTCAGCTTTTGGCGGTTTTCTTTAAGCTCATCCATCAATACATTGATGCGACGTTTACCATTCGAGGATGCTACAAGTAGGTCTGTAGCCCCTTTTTCAACATCCTTAACAGCGCCACCTAAGTGTTCTCCCCCTTCAGCGCCAAAGAATCGGGAACGAACCTCTACCTCTTGTAATACATCAAGGCCTTGTAGGTCGTCTAATGTTAACGCAAATATGCGGTTATATGTTTTTTTATCGATGCCATGCCACCAATGTTGAGCCGGCTCTTCATGGATGGCAGGATTACCAGGACTGTAAAAGTCTAACTGCTTACCCTTACGACCGATATAGTAGCTTTCACCATTACGGTCCACATCAAGGGCCCCCGTCATAGGACCATAAGCCTTATGAGTACCACCAAACAACAAGGTGCGCATCCCTTCGAGCAAGGATGTCTTACCACTTTCATTAGGGCCATACATGAGTTGAACCCCATTGTCACCCGTAATGAAAGACCAGTCGCGATACGGGCCAAATTCATCAAATCGTATGCGTTTAATGTTCATCATTAGCCCCCATCAATACAGTAACACCTTCAATTTCACAACGTTTCAAAGCTCGTGCCAATAATTCATCACTTAATAAATCTGCATATGCGCCTAAGCGTTTAAATTCAGGACGATCCGCCATAATTTGGCGCGCAGTCTGTATCGCATCCCCATCTACCATATCATCATAAGCACGCAAATAATCACCTACTACATCTGTTAATAGACGTCGCTCAACTAGATTAATACTAGGTCTTGTATTAGAAATGATACGGTAAGGCATAACGAATATAGATTTGCCTTTCTCTTCATTTTGAGACTCTTGCAACCATAGTTTTCGAATCTCCTCTTGCGTACATAGGCGATGTAGAGGTCCCGTTCCGGACAAAACGAGGGATAGCAAGATGTTTTTCTTATGTTGCTTTCGCAAGTTTTCTTTTTTATGCCGCAAAATCTCTAAGAAATCTGTTTCATTTTGCATGCCAGCAATATCAATTTTGATTTCCTCAAATCGGACTGCACAAGTGTCGATAAATCGCAAATCACAATGACCATTATGAGATACGGATACAAGATAACATCCTTTAGGTCCATGTTCTTTACGATGCAATCCTTGCGAATTACCCGCATAAACTACGAGAGGTTCCTCGCTAAGAACTTGAGATCTATGAATATGGCCCAATGCCCAATAATCCATGGCAGCCTCTGTTAAATCAGTTAAGTTACAAGGTCCTGTTACATTATGATTTTCAGAGCCTACACTAGAGCCTACAGTACCATGCATGACAGCAAGGGAAAACTCATCCCGTTCAAAAGCTCTGTATTGACGAGCATAGTTGTCGCTTTCATTACCATGACCACAACTAATGCCATATACGCCACCAATTTCTATATTATTAACGATGAGCGGGAAACGCTGTACCTGTTCGCTAGAAAATATATGGACATTATCTGGCATCTGCAATTGCGCTTTCCAGCTTTCAGCAGGATCATGATTACCTTGTACCATATAGACATCAATACGATGCTCAGCCAAGCGATACATGGCACGCACAAAACGGACTTGAGCCTCTAAATTATGGTCTTCGCTATTATAAATATCCCCAGCTATTACGACAGCATGTACATGTTCTGTAATAGCAGTATCAATAATTTTATCTAAGGCTACATAGGTTGCTTCACTTACGGCGCGATCAACAGCATTGCTAATACCTGTAGCATATTGAAAGGGTGCTCCTAAATGCAGATCACCACAGTGTATAAATCGAAACGGCTGCATCTATATCCACTCCTCCATTAATATTTTTATTATAGTTATATATAGTAATTACAATAGTTTATTATACTACAAAACCTTAAAGATAAGTTAAAAATAACTATCATTTAGCATCAAAAAGATATAGTTAAACTAAACTTCTCTTAACTATTAATAAATATAAATTATAAGATAAGCTCATATTCTTTTCTCATAAGATATGAACCATAACATGTTATTATTTTTGTTAACCAATTCATGTATTAAGTTGACAATTTATACGTGAACGTTTACAATCAAATTGTCAATATATTATGTTTTTATTAAGTTAACAATTTACCGGAGGCTATTATGGCTTTGCCTATAGATCAACAACCATCCCAAGTGGGTACATACGAAAAAATTCTTACCATTGCAAACCGCATCATGAACGGCGGCGAAATTACAAAAGAAGAGGCAATCGAGCTGATTCATACTTCAGATGATGATACCATGATTCTACTCGCTATGGCTGATAAAATTCGCCAACATTTCAATGATAATTCTGTGGATGTATGCGCCATTGTTAATGCTCGATCCGGCAAATGTCCTGAAAACTGTAAATTCTGTGCTCAATCCGCACACCACAACACAGGCGTTCAGGAGTATCCTTTCATGGATGAAGAAAGCATTCTCCAAGCAGCACGTAAAGCTAAAGAGGCTGGTGCCATTCGTTTTTCCATCGTAACAAGTGGTCGTAATACTAATAATCCTGATGAATTTGATCAAATCATCCATGTATTAGGCCGTATCAAAAACGAAATTGGCCTTGAAATCTGCTGTTCTCTTGGTTTGTTAACTTACGAACAAGCACTCAAATTAAAAGAAGTTGGTGTTACTCGATACCACTCCAATATCGAAACGGCACCTAGTCACTTCCCAGATATTTGTACTACACATTCCTACGAAGACAAAATGTTTACCATAGATAATGCACAAAAAGCAGGCATCCGTGTTTGCTCTGGCGGTATCCTTGGGCTCAACGAAACATTAGAACAACGCGTAGAAATGGCGTTCGAACTTAAACGTTTACATATTGACTCCGTGCCATTAAACATTTTGAATCCTGTTAAAGGGACTCCATTTGAAAGCAACGAAGCTTTACGTCCATTGGATATCTTACGTACCTTCGCCGTATTCCGTTTCATCTTGCCAAACGCATTGATACGGACTGCAGGTGGCCGCGAAGTAAATCTACGGGACTTACAAGCTTATGCTCTAAAAGGTGGCCTAAACGGTATCATGGTTGGTGGCTACTTAACTACTGGCGGTCGTTCACCTCAAGACGATCTCCAAATGATTCAAGACTTGGAGTTGACTCGCAATACAGCTCAAGTCTAAAAACCTCATATATACCATTCTCCATATCTAGAGGATGTAGTATATAAATTATTCCCTAATGCTTTATAAATATTTTACACATAAAAAGAACCATCTAGTTTGCTGTACTAGATGGTTCTTTTATTTCCATAATAAAATATAAATGGCTTGACCATTTGTGTTCCCTGCAATGGGCTCAGGATTCTCATTAAATTCTACATTCTCATACGGCGTCCCGTCTGACATGTACGCATCTACCTTCAATGTTTCCATGGTTCGATTATATCTACTGATATAAACTTTATATCGCAATTCGTCGCCACCCAGTTCATTAACTCGCAGCCACAAAAGCGCATCGTAATCACTCTTCTGTACACTGTCATTGTCAATAAATAATTGGTTTCCTGATGCATCTGGTCCAACATAGTACCAGTCCGTTGCGTTAGTAGTCCCCCCTATACTGAGTAGCCACAAAAGTGTTAATATGGTGAATATTTTACTCATATGACTGCCCCTCTCATGCTATCGAGCTGTATATTTTATAAAAGCTTAATGTGGATAAACCTTTATAAAATATACAACTTCTCCTTTATATAATACCAAAATTGTCCCATATTTATCAACAATAATTAAAATTAATTACCATGTTTTTTACAAATATAAGAATTTTAAAGAAATTTATTAAATTTCTTCATTTTTAACTCATTTACCATTCCTATAATAATAATGTCAAATGATAGATAGAGGTAACAATTCCCTGGTTGCCGTACGTGTATTTATCTCCCGACAAGTAATACTAACCCCAAACCTACTACTTGTTTAAATACATGATTCATTTGATATTAATACTAACACTCCCCTTACATGAAAAAGGACTCCAAATGGAGTCCTTTTTTCGTTGTATAAAAACTTCATAGAATACTAAAACATAAGCGGGTATGAATACTATTTACTTTGTAAACCACGATAAACGAGTTCAAAAATAATTTTCTGAGCTTCTAACCACTTATCGCTCTGAGACCACTTGTATTCTTTATTAATAGCGTATAGTCCATGTACTAAAAATACAAAAACGGATACACCCACATCAAATGAAACCCCAAGTGCTTCTGCCATAACGAGCCCTTGCCGATCTTTTTCACGCCGTATAATGCGTTGTAATACATATTCTGCAATTTGCTCATCCAGAAATAAAGGTAAATACTTTTTATGTCGTATAATACGCTGACATAACGGCAGTCTATCAAAAATAGAATCATATGCTTCTCTCAATGACACAGAATCAGAAGCAGCTGATAAGGTTTTAGCTATAGTTTGTAAATTATTATTATCTACCATTCCTGGGTTTGAATAAGCGATTGCATCATCCACTAAATCATCAACAATTTCCATGATATTACTATAGTGTAAATAAAAAGTAGAACGAGTTATACCTGACGTTTTACACAACAATGTTACTGTTACAGACTCAAAAGAATTGTCTGCTAAACAACTAAGCAAGCCTTCTTTTAACAACATTCGTGTCATTTCTTTTCGAGTTATCATATAACCTCCAACATAGACACTTTTATACAATGTGTCTATTAATAAACAGAGTGTTAATTATTGTTGAGACTAGTATAACAAAACAAGGTACACTAATTCTAGAGATTACAAATAGTAATCTATTCAACTAAACTAACAATATTTCAATTAAGGAGATAACTATGACACAATATACTCACATTCGAAATGCAACGGGAAAATTAACAATAAATAACACAACATTTCTTATTGATCCATTCTTAGCACCAAAAGATACTTATCCCGGCTTTGAAGGAACATTTAACTATCAGCAGAGAATGCCTATGGTTGATTTGCCTGTATCAATGGATGAGCTATTAAACGATATAACAGCAGTAATAGTTACACATACACATCTCGATCATTGGGATGATACGGCAATTAAATCTATTCCAAAATCACTTCCTATTTTTGTACAAAATACAGCGGACAAAGAACTTATTACGTCACAAGGCTTTAATGATGTACGCATTATTTTTGAAAGTCTAGAGTTCAATGGTATCACATTGAGAAAAACAGGTGGCTCACACGGCACTGTAGAAATGTATGCAAATCCGATTCTCGCACCATTAGCAGG
>OGIW01001316.1_pt1 | contig 9960 bp, 9 predicted proteins | sample 1571921 | NCBI WGS metagenome assembly OGIW01 (sample SAMEA2582112, study PRJEB24529) | metagenome | biome: Human gut stool | place: China | collected 2011 | reverse complement strand
GGAAAGAGCGCCCTGGGTTGTCAGATGAATCAGATAAAGGGAACGCTGAAACATTTTCTCAAACTCCTGGTTCCCGACATATTCGATCAGTGCCATATGAAACTGATGATCATAGTCCATAAACTGGTTCAGCGCCGCTTTGCTGCAGGTTCCGCTCTCAAGGTTTGCACGGCTGGGACCATTCTTCCCGCCGAGAATCTTTTCCTGCTTTTCCAGCAGCCGCTCCAGAACCGCCAAAAGCCGCTGTCCCTTTTTTGTCTCAATCTCTGCCGCTGTCTTATGGGCGCAGAAACCCTCAATGGCACACCGGATCTGAATGGTTTCCTCCATATCTTCCTCGCTCAGCTTCCTCAGCATAAAGCCCTTGCTGGGCACCACGGTAATGTATCCGTCCTGGCTTAAACACTGGATGGCTTCCCGCATGGGCGTTCTGGAAATACCAATCTCCGCTGACATCCTTGTCTCTGAATACAAAACATCCGGATCCAGTTTTCCGGAAAGTATCATATCCTTTAAGTATTCATATGCCTGTATCTGAAGCGGGCTCTTCTGTCCCATACTGCTTCTTCTTTCATCTGAATCGAATTTTCTTTCCAAGTCAACAAAAAGCTCTTGACCGGTATACCGGTATACTGTATAATGAAGTTTAGAGAGACTTGAAAACCTAAATTATTATATACACAGGAGGGAATTATTATGGAAGCTGTTTATCAGTTAGGAAATTTAAGAGTTGTTGATTTAACAAAGGTTCTGGATCCGGCTACAGAGAGCCGCCGCTGCCATCTGATCCGTTACAACACCGGCGGTCCGATTCCGGATTACCACACTGCTCTGGATCTGACCAGCCATCTGGGAACCCACTGCGAGTGTCCTTATCACCATTTTGAAGACGGAAAATCTGTTGGAGATCTTCCTCTGACCACCTTCATGGGCCGCGCTATTTATGTAAATATCGATTTCCTGGAGCCCAACGCCCACATCAGCGCTGCTGTTCTGGATCGTGCCTGCGGCGATCGTATTCAGGAAGGCGACATTGTCATTCTGGACAGCAACTGGAAATTCCCGCCCTTCACCCCGGCTACCAACAGCCCGGATGATAAGAGACTGTTTATCAATGCAGAGTCTGCATGGTGGTTCCGCGACCACAAGGTAAAATGCGTCGGCTTCGGTGACGGTGTTTCTATTGAAAACTGCGAAGAAGATGTAAAACCCTTCCATGATATTCTGATGGAAGTAGATATTGTTTTCCTGGAGGTTTTAAAGAACTTGGAGCAGCTGTCCACAGACACCTTCTTCATGTCCTACTCTGCACTTCCCATTATCGGAGCTGATTCCTGCCCGGTACGCGCCTATGCGATTGAGGGACTGGCTGAGTTTTCCAGATAAACATATCAAGCCCTTTTCAGAAAGAAGGAACCATTTATGAAAATTGCTGTTATCGGCGCCGGAGCCATGGGCTCCATTTACGGCGGTCATTTATCTCTTCAGAATGAGGTCTGGCTGGTTGACACAAACCGGGAGGTTGTAGAACATATTCAGAAAAACGGTCTGATTCTTCAGGAAAACGGTCAGGACATTACCTACCATCCTTCTGCTGTTACCTCAGCAGAAGGTCTTCCCCATATGGATCTGGTGATTCTGTTTGTGAAGGCTCTGTATTCCCAGTCAGCTCTTTCTGCCAACCGGGAACTCATCGGCCCGGACACCTTTCTGATGACCCTTCAGAACGGCTCCGGTCATGAAGATATTCTGTCAGAATTTGTTCCGGCAGATCACATTATTATTGGAACCACAGAGGATAACGGAGCTGTCCTTGCTGCCGGTCATGTGCGCCGGGGCGGCACTGGAAAAACAAATATCGGCATGCCTGCCGGAGATCCCGGCGGATTTCTTCCAAAGGTTAAGGAAACCCTGGATGCCTGCGGATTTCAGGGACAGATTCATTCCAACATCCAGCAGCTTATCTGGGACAAGCTTTTTACCAACGTATCTTTAAGCGCATTAACCGGAGTCCTTCAGGTTCCCATGGGCTTTATCGCATCTGATGAATATGCCTGGTCTATTGCTGAAAAGCTGATTCAGGAGGCTGCTGCCGTTGCCCGCGGTCTGGGACTTCAGGCTGATGAAAAGGCCATTGCAGAAAAGGTGCGCCTTACCTCCCTTAATTCTCCGGAGGGCATTACTTCTATCTGCGCTGATTTAAAGGCAGGACGAAAGACTGAGGTAAATACCATCAGCGGTTCTGTGGTACGGGCCTCCAAAAAGTGCGGCGTTCCTGCTCCAACCCATCAGCTGATAGTGGAGCTGATTCACGCTATGGAAGATCGAAACAGAAAAGTGTGATCTGCGGCAGAAAAAACACTTGTAATTTCCTCCCAATAATGCTACCATGATAGGCATTACGAACATTTTCGGGAGGAATACCTATGGCACTGATTATACCGGAAAACTATAATCCCCACCTTTCTGTCCGTCAGACTCAGGAGGCGATCAAATACATTCGAGATACCTTTCAGAGAGAGCTTGGAAAAGAAATGCATCTGGAGCGTATTTCCGCACCTCTTTTTGTAGAAAAATCAAGCGGACTTAACGATGATTTAAGCGGCGTTGAGCGTCCTGTACAGTTTGATCTTGCATCTATGCCGGGGGAGACTGTGGAGGTTGTCCATTCTCTGGCAAAATGGAAGCGTATGGCATTAAAGACCTACGGATTCCAGCCGGGCGAAGGCCTTTATACCAATATGAACGCTATCCGCCGGGATGAGGAGCTTGACAATCTTCATTCCTGCTATGTGGATCAGTGGGACTGGGAAAAGGTCATCACCAGAGAGGAACGGACTGTGGAAACTCTTCAGGAAACCGTCCGGACTATTTTCAAGGTGATTAAGCATATGCAGCATGAGGTATGGTACAAGTACCCGGAAGCCGCAAAACGCCTTCCCAGTGACATTACCTTTGTTACCACTCAGGAGCTGGAGGATCGCTGGCCTGACAAATCACCCAAGGAACGTGAAAATCTCATTACCCAGGAACACGGCTGCGTTTTCCTGATGAAAATCGGAGACAAGCTGAAAAGCGGGGAACCTCATGACGGACGGGCGCCGGACTATGATGACTGGCAGTTAAACGGCGATATCCTGTTCTGGTTTGAGAAGCTGGGCTGTGCTCTGGAAATCTCCAGCATGGGAATCCGTGTAGATGAAAAATCTCTGGCAGAGCAGTTAAAGAAGGCCGACTGTGAGGAGCGCAAAGAGCTTCCCTACCACAAGATGCTCTTAAACGGCGAACTGCCCTGTACCATTGGCGGCGGTATCGGACAGTCCCGTCTCTGTATGCTTCTTCTGGATCGCGTTCATGTCGGCGAGGTTCAGGCAAGCATCTGGCCGGAAGACATGAGAAAAACCTGCCGTGACCACAATATTATTCTGCTGTAATATCCCGGATTCCGGGACTTTGTCTGCAGACTTCAGGCGGTATTCTTCGGAATACCGCCTTATTTTTATTGCATGACGCTCCTTGCGGAGCTCATTTTTATTTTAAAGAGGGTATTTTCTTATGAATCAAAAATATTTTTGTTAGATATTAACAATTTTATTTTGATTTATTCTGCAATTATTGACAATTGCCACAATCTCCATTCCTTGTTATAATTTTACCAGAATCATTGTTCTTTGACAAAATCATATCTATATAGCTGTCTAAAACATAGCTGGATCCACGCGGCATACGGGCGTATCCTATATGCGCTCTGATATGAGGTGTCTCGTGAGCACCTTTCACCGCCAGCAGTATACCAGTCATATAATCATGAAGTACAGATGATTTTCACTTTATCAACGGAGGTATTTGGGATGAAAACACTTCTTGTAAAGAATGTAAAACATCTTGTGACATGTGACACCGATGACCGTGTACTGAATGGTGTAAATGTGTTGATTCAGGATGGAGTAATTGCTTCCATAGGACAGGAGGCAGCGGCAGCAGATGATGTGATTGACGGATCAAATATGGTGATGTATCCGGGACTTATTAATACTCACCATCATTTATATCAGACCTTCAGTCGAAATTTACCGCAGGTACAGAACATGGAACTGTTTCCATGGTTAAAAACTTTATATGAAATATGGAAAAATGTAAACGGGGACGTAGCTTACTACAGTTCTCTTACCGGCATGGGCGAGCTTCTGAAAAACGGCTGCACAACCTGTCTGGATCACCATTATGTATTTCCCAGAGGACGGGAAGAGGGGATTCTTGATGCCCAATTTTCCGCTGCCGATGCCCTTGGCATGCGTTTCCATGCCACGAGAGGCAGTATGGACCTCAGTGTAAAAGATGGCGGACTTCCCCCTGACAGTGTGGTTCAGACGGTTGATGAAATTCTGGTCGCTTCTGAGGAAGCTGTGAAAAAATACCACGATCCCCGTAAATATTCCATGCACCAGGTCGCACTGGCTCCCTGTTCTCCTTTCAGCGTTTCCGGAGAGCTGCTGCGGGAATCTGCAAATCTGGCCCGCAAACTTGGCGTCCGCCTTCACACCCATCTGGCTGAAACCAGGGATGAAGAGAATTTTACTCTGGAAAAATTCCGGATGCGTCCTCTGGAATATATGGAAAGCCTGGGATGGACCGGACCGGATGTATGGTATGCCCACGGAATTCACTTTACAGAAGAAGAACTGCAGTTCCTGGCCCGTACAAAAACAGGAGTTGCCCACTGCCCGATTTCCAATATGAAGCTCTCCTCCGGCATTGCAAAGATTCCCCGTATGCTGGAGCTGGGCGTTCCCGTAGGTCTTGCCGTAGACGGCTCCGCCAGCAATGACGGCTCCAATCTTCTGGAGGAAATGCGGGTCGCTTATCTGCTTCACCGGCTGAACAGCAGCCAGAAGGCTCCGGGCGGATACGAGATTCTTAAAATGGCAACCAGAGGAAGCGCCGAGCTTCTCGGCCGAAGCGATTTAGGCCAGATTGCTCCTGGAATGGCCGCAGACTTTTTCCTGGTTGACTGCAGCCGTCTGGAACTGGTCGGCGCTCAATTTGATGTAAAATCCATGCTTTGCACTGTAGGCCTGAAGGGAAGTGTGGATTATACCGTTGTCAATGGTCAGATCGTTGTAAAGCAGGGCCGATTGACCGGCGTAGAAGAAGAAATCATTACAAAACAGGCAAACCGACTGGTAACGGAATATCTTGCTCAGCCATAAGCTCCTGCCACAGGATAAAGTGGCAGAAGCTGCAGCCATTTTATCTTGTATTCCACTATAACTGTGAAAGGTAAAGATAAAATGAACGAAAAAAAGCAATACGCTAAAGTTACAGAATTAAATGGAATCCCCCGTTTAGCAGAAGCCCTCCCCCTGGCGCTTCAGCACGTTGTTGCCATGATTGTGGGCTGCGTCACTCCTGCAATTATCCTTTCCGGCGTAACCGGACTGACTCCGGGTGATCAGGTCCGGCTGATTCAGGCTTCTCTCCTGATTTCCGGTCTGGCAACCCTGCTTCAGCTGTTTCCCCCTGTCCGCCGGTGCGGTTCCGGTCTTCCGGTTATTATGAGCGCCAGCTTTGCCCATGTGCCTCTTCTCATCGCCCTGGGCGCGCAATTCGGACTTCCTACAATCCTGGGAGCACAGCTGGTCGGCGGAGTTGTTGCCATTCTCGTCGGATTATTTTACAAAAAATTAAGCCGGATTTTTACTCCTCTTGTAACGGGAACCGTTGTATTTACCATCGGACTTTCTCTGTATCCTACTGCTATTACCTATATGGCAGGCGGTGCCGGAGCTCCTGATTTCGGAAGCCCCAGAAACTGGTTTCTGGCTGTCCTCACTCTTGTCATAGTCATCTTTTTTAACTATTTCACAAAGGGCTTCTGCAAGCTGGCGTCTATCCTGATTGGAATTATCTGCGGATACGCTGCCGCCTTTTACTGCTATCGTCGGACTTTCTGTGGCACTTGGTATTGGTGTTATCCAGGTAGCCGACTGTTTTGCTCTGTTTCCGGAATGGGCAAAAACTATTTTCGGAACCTCACCGGTTGTTATTGCAACCATTACAGCGGTGACATTAAATCTGCTCCTGCCGAAGGACCTGGATTGATTGACGCTTCCATTCAGGCGGGTGCGAGCAGTTTCTGAGGATACTCTAATCGGAGCTGTGTAAAATTAAAAGTGGCTGGGAACAGGAATTTCTGTTCTCAGCCATTTTTATATTGTACACGCAGCAGCCCTTCCGGTTTGCCGCATTCCATCTATCTGTAATTCTTTACCGGTTCTCAATCTCTCCCAGCATCTGAACTCTCCGATCGTGACGGCCTCCTTCATATTTGTTGTCCAGCCACTCATCTACAATCATCTTTGCCATTTCCACGCCGATTACCCGGGCGCCGAAGGTCAGCACATTTGTATTGTTGTGCATTCTGGAAAGTCTTGCGCTGTAGGGTTCGCTGCAGGTGCAGACACGAACGCCCTTTACCTTTCCTGCTGCAATGCCAATGCCGATGCCGGTACCGCAGATAGCAATTCCATAATCTGCTTCACCTGATGCCACAGCACGTCCTACCTTTTCTCCAAACTCCGGATAGTCACAGCTGTCGGTTGAATTGGTTCCAAAATCAATGACCTCATAGCCCTTGCTCTCTACATATGCCTTCATGGCTTCCTTCATCTCTACTGCGCTGTGATCATTTCCCATTGCAATTTTCATATCAATCAAAATCTCCTTTTTTATGTTTTTGTGGTTTTCTCATCCTTCTATGAGTGAAGCGCTCTACAGCCTTGCACATCTGTTTTCCAGAATAAAATCCGCGATCGTCAGAGCTGTCATGGCCTCCACCACCACCACAGCCCGGGGAACCACCACCGGATCATGACGTCCGTGAATGGAAATTTCCACATTTTCGCCGGAACGATTTACTGTGCGCTGCATTCTGGAAATAGACGGCGTAGGCTTAAAAGCAGCCCGCAGAACAATCTGGCTTCCGTCACTGATGCCTCCCAGAATTCCGCCTGCATGATTGGTTTTCTTTTTTACCTGTCCGTCCTCATCTGTATAAAATTCATCGTTATTTTCAGATCCCAGAGCCTTGGCTGCCTCAAAGCCATCTCCAATCTCAAAGCCCTTCACTGCTCCAATGGACATCACTGCCCGGGCCAGACTGGCATCCAGCTTGTCAAATACAGGTTCCCCGATTCCGGCAGGCATACCGTCCACCAGACATTCCACCACACCTCCGGCAGAATCACGTACTTCCATCATTCTCTGAAGGAACTCTTCCGTCTCCTCCGCAGCCACAGCATCCGGCATATTGAGAGGATTCTTATCCCTTTCTTTTAAATCAAACCGCCGGGGATCAATCTCAAAGGGTCCGATACTCTTTACATAGGCTGTTACTGTAATACCGAAATGCTCCAGCAGCTTGCATGCAGCCGCTCCCGCTGCCACCCGGGCAATGGTTTCCCGTGCAGAGGATCTGCCTCCTCCCCGGTAATCCCGGAACCCGTATTTTTCATCAAAACAGTAATCCGCGTGTCCCGGACGGTACACATCCATAATGGCGCTGTAATCATGGGAACGCTGATCCGTATTTTTTACCATCATGGCAATCGGCGTTCCTGTTGTTTTCCCTTCAAATACCCCGGACAAAATCTCCACCTGATCGCCTTCTTTTCTGGCAGTGGCATACCGGCTCTGTCCCGGCTTTCTTCTGTCCAGATATTTTTGAATATCCTCCTCACACAGAGCAAGTCCCGCGGGACAGCCGTCAATGGTCACACCGACGCCCTTGCCGTGGGACTCGCCCCATGTCATAATCCGGAAGACATTTCCATAGGTTGATCCTGCCATATTCTGTCATTCCTCCGTTATCGACATCTTTTGTAACAATTCCGTTCTGTCTTTCAAAAACTAGTCGCTGACCTTTACAATCACGCAGCTGTTGGGCTCATTGCACTTGATTTCCGTAGAGCTCATAATCAGCAGGCCCTTCTCATAATCAATCTTAAAGAAGGTGATGCTGTCGCTTTCATGGTTAATCGATGCCAGATGTCTGTCATCCGGGAAAATAGCAATATCCTTCGGATATTCGCCGCTGATAGGCAGGCAGCACATCTGCTCAAGAAGTCCCGTCTTCTCATCTCTCTTATACATGGATACCGTCTCATCTCCTGCATTGCTGCAGAACATATGCTTCTGATCCGGAGAAAAACGCAGGGAACAGGCTGCTGTCAGCTGATTGTGCTTGGGTGCTGTGGTAGAAATCGTCTGAATCTTTTCAATCACCGGCACTCTGTCTCCGCTTTCGTATGTATACACATCAATTACATTCTTCTGCTCATACATCAGATAGATGAATTTTCCGTCATTGCTGAACCGGAAATTCCGCGGAGCTGACTCCAGATCACAGCGGATCGCATCTACCTGCACCATATGCTCATCCTTTTCATTAAAGCGGTAAATCTTCACCTGATCCAGACCGGAATCTGCCGCCATAACAAACTTTCCGTCCGGTGTCCGTCTAAAACAGGTAACGTGGGGGCGGAAATTTCGATCTGCCACACTTCCCAGTCCTTTATGGAACACGCCGTCTACAATCTCACCTACGCCGCCGTCTCTGCGCAGCCGGAGAATCGTGGCCTTGCCGTCGTGGAAGCCGGAAACAAATACATACCTGTCCTTCAGATCCGTAGAAAGATGACAGCCTCTCATTCCTTTGATCTTGGCGCTGTTTAACCGGGACAGACTTCCGTTTTCAAGAATACGGAAGGCCACAACGCCCTCATCAGCAATCGAATACAGAGTTTTGTTATCATTTGACGCAATGACATAAGAGGAATTATCCACCTCCACCTCACAGCGCTTTATAAATTTGCCCTTTTCCACATCCACATCATACACGGTAATTCCCTTGGATTTTCCCGTATAGGAATAAGAGCCCACATAAGCCATATACTTCGCCATAGATTCTTCCTCCTGATGGTGTTTTTCCCGCAAATGACCACCCATTTCCGGGCCTCGCCTTTCTGTGACAGAGTATACCACAGTTTTCAGAAAAAATCCATTGAGAATCTATTGACAAGCGGATATTTTTCAGTATAATGGAACTTGCTTTTTGTTTATGAATACTAAACTTTAAAGTTATTTTTACATTCATTTAATATCAGTAAACTTTTTGCTTAGTATAGTCATGAAACTCTGGAACGGACTGGAGGTACTTTTATGAATATTGACATCGGTTTAAAGCTGAAAGAGCTGCGTATCCTGAAAGGGCTGACCCAGGAGGAGCTGGCTGACCGTGCCGAGCTGTCCAAGGGATTTATCTCTCAGCTGGAACGGAACCTGACCTCCCCCTCCATTGCCACACTGACTGACATTCTGCAGTGTCTGGGCAGTACCTTAAGCGAATTTTTCTATGAACCGCCGGAAGAGCAGATTGTTTTCGGAAAAACGGATTATTTTGAAAAATATGATCCGGAGCTGAAAAACAATATCAAATGGATTATCCCCAATGCTCAGAAAAACAGAATGGAGCCCATCCTTCTGACACTTGAGGCCGGCGGCGAAACCTATCCGGACACGCCCCACGAAGGCGAGGAATTCGGTTATGTTCTTCAGGGAACCGTAATCATCCATCTGGGCGGCAATACCTACCGGGCAAAAAAGGGAGAATCCTTTTACTATGTGGCGGATAAGCAGCACAGGCTTTCCAGCAAATCCGGCGCCACGCTGATCTGGATCAGCTCCCCGCCCAACTTTTAAACCTTAACCTACTTCAGGAGGAAGCGAACATGAACCAGCCTTTGATTGATTTAGTACACATTTCCAAAAGCTTTGACGGGACCATGGTTCTGGATGATCTGAACCTTTCTGTTAAAGAAAATGAATTCGTCACTCTTCTCGGCCCCAGCGGCTGCGGCAAGACCACAACCCTCCGCATTATCGGCGGCTTTGAAACTGCTT
>OGIW01001314.1_pt1 | contig 9987 bp, 6 predicted proteins | sample 1571921 | NCBI WGS metagenome assembly OGIW01 (sample SAMEA2582112, study PRJEB24529) | metagenome | biome: Human gut stool | place: China | collected 2011 | reverse complement strand
AGATTATCGAAAACAAAGTTTTTTACTGTGGGATCAGGTAGGAGGATAAAGGAATTATTCGGAAAATTTATGTAAAGGCGGAAAAGAAATATGTATGATTATTTAATTGTTGGTTCCGGTTTATTTGGAGCGGTTTTTGCACACGAGGCAACAAAAGCGGGAAAAAAATGTCTTGTTTTAGAAAGAAGAAATCATATTGGTGGTAACTGTTATACAGAGAATTGGAGTGGAATTCAAGTTCACAAATATGGGGCACATATTTTTCGTACATCAAATGAGGAAATATGGGACTATATCAGACAATTTGCAAAATTCAATCATTTTGTAAATTCACCGATTGCCAATTACAATGGGAAAATTTTTAATATGCCCTTCAACATGAATACTTTCAGTAAGATGTGGAATATTCGTACTCCAGAAGAAGCAAAGGCAATTATTGCAGAACAGAGAAAAGAGATTGTTGGCACTCCGCGTAATTTGGAAGAACAGGCAATTAGTTTAGTAGGACGAGATATTTATGAAACTTTAGTTAAGGAATATACAGAGAAGCAGTGGGGACGTCCATGCCAAGAATTGCCCGCTTCTATTTTAAGACGACTTCCGGTTCGTTATACATATGATAATAATTATTTTAATGATCCATATCAGGGAATTCCGATTGGTGGTTACACACAAATTATGGAAAAGATGTTTGAGGGATGTGAAATTCGCTTAAATACAGATTACAATGAAAATCCGGAAGAATTTAGAAAGTTGGCTGATAAAGTGCTGTATACTGGTACGATTGACAGCTACTTTAAATATTGTTATGGACCGCTGGAATATCGTAGTCTGCGTTTTGAACATGAGGAATTAAATACAGATAATTACCAGGGGGTTGCGGTTGTAAATTATACAGATAGTAAAACCCCATATACTCGTATTATTGAACATAAGCATTTTGAGTTTGGAACACAGCCAACAACAGTAATCTCTCGAGAATATCCATTTGAATGGACTCAAGGAATTGAACCTTACTATCCGATTAATGATGAGAAGAATCAAGCATGTTATGAAAAATATGCAGAATTAGGACGGAAGGAAAAAGGGGTATTATTTGGTGGAAGACTTGGGGAATATAGATATTATGATATGCAGGATACGATTTTGTCTGCATTGAAGTTGGCAAAGGCAGAGCTTGCATAAGGTTAGAAATACTGTTGGAGGAAAGTATGTTGAAAAGTTGGGAGATTAACTTAACTGAGCTATCATTAGAAGGAGAAGAAAAAGAAAATTCAAAAAAATTTTCTGCTGTAAAAAAAGCATATGTGAATGATCATCTTATTCTGAAAAATACGGGAGATTCGATAGCTGAGCTTTTATGCGGTGATATATTGGTTGAAGATAAGGTGTATAAAAATTTACAGATTAGTTTTAAAGGCTCTAATTTGAAAAATAGCGGAGGCTGTCTTTATATTAATGGACATCCAGTTACATTGAATGGGCTAGTTAATATGGAAATTACTCCGCCTGTTAAGCTGCATATTACGATGAATGTTCCAGTTGATTCAGAAATTGAGGTTGAGCATATTATATTAACCGCACAGGAAGAAGTACAGGATTTAGTTGATGAATGCAGTATTAATAATGATGTGTTAGTAATTACTCCGGACTATCCCTCTACACATAATTTGTATTTATGTGCCTTTGCACATTCTCGTAATCGTGAGTATATAGAAAATGGGCTTAATGTTCAAGTTGCATCTATTTCTCCGAATAACTGGTATCAGTCTGTTTATAATTTAGATGGGGTTCCAGTATTTACAGGCCGTTATCAAGATTTAAAAAAATTACTTAGTCGTCATCAGTATAAAGTGATAGTTGTTCATTTTGTGGATGAGAGATTGTATCCTATTTTTGATGGCTATATTCAAGATGAGCGATTGATTTTTATTTGCCATGGCCCAGAAGCGACTTTTCGTTTTTTAACAAATCGTTGCCGCCCATATTTTACAAAAGAATTACCAGAGATTGATAACAATCCTTGCTTTGATAAGAAAGAATCCTATGCGATTAAATATGCAAAAAAGAAAAATGTAGATTGGGTATTTGTTTCGGAATGGTTACGTGATTTCTCAGAAAAAATGTTAGAAACTCATTTTGAAAATTCCCATGTTATCTATAATACCATTAACGAGAAGCTGTTTCCATATCGTCCTAAAAAAGCAGATGACAGAAAAAAAATTCTGGTTTTACGGAAGTTTGATAATATCCGAGTTCATTCTATTGACCAAGTTGTCGGAGCCATTCGAGATTTATCAAGGCGAGATTTTTTTGAGGATTTAACATTTGAAGTGTATGGAGATGGCAATTATTATGAAGTTTTGACAAAGCCGTTAAAAGAATTTTCCAATGTCCATTTACATCGTACTTTTGTTCCGAATGAGAAGATTGCGGATATTCACGCAGAAAATGGTATTATCCTTATTCCTTCTCGTCATGATACGCAGGGCGTTGCAATGTGCGAGGCGGCGTCTTCTGGTTTAGTTGTAGTTGGTTCTGACTTAGAGGTTACATCATTTTTTATGAATCAACAGGAAAATCATACACTGGCGGATCCAGAAGATCCACATGCCTTGGCAGATATTATTGAACGTCTTTACCATAATCCAGATGAATATTTGGAAATTAGTGCGAGAATGTCAGCTGAGACTCAGGCACGTTGTAATCGAGAGAATACGGTATTAAAGGAAGTTGCTCTTATTAAGCACAATATAGAAATTGTTGACAAAACAGAGTATGAACTTGTTGTTTATCCAAATGAGGATCCAGTTTTGACCATCGTAATTCCAGCTTATAATGTAGAGGCCTATTTAGAAAAATGTGTTCGTTCTTTACTTTCCCATCGGAATGTAGAAAAAACAGAAATTATTATTGTAAATGATGGATCAAAGGATCGAACATCAGAAATTGCACATTACTTTGAAAAAATTTCAAACGGAATTGTTCGAGTAATTGATAAGGAAAATGGTGGTCATGGTTCAACAATCAATGCAGGATTAGCTAATGCACGAGGTAAATATTTCCGCCTAATAGATGGAGATGACTGGGTGGATGGTGAAAATCTTGCTATCTTGATTGAAAAACTAGAACATGAGACTGTTGATCTTGTATTAACAAAAGGAAGCTATGAGTATGTTGAACAGCCAGAATTAGTTAATATTATAGATTATGATATGTTGAATGAAGGTACAGTATACCATTTTGAAGATTTGCTATATCCGGGATATGGATTTTCTACCTATGGCCCTATATTAACAACAGGAAATTATAGAACGGATATTTTGAAAAAGGCACAATTCCAGATTTCTGAGAAAAGGCCGTATGTAGACATGGAGTTTAATTCCTTTGCAATACGATATGTTGATACTTTAAAATATTATGATCTGGATATTTATCGTTATCTGATCGGACGAGAGGGGCAGACGGTCTCCAGGGATTTCTGGAAGAAAAAATATAAAGATCATAAATATGTAATACTGAATGTTTTGAAAACGATTCATAGTATGTCGGATTATTCAGAGGCAAAGAAAAAATATGTTTATGAGCATATTACAGCACTGATGATCGATTCTCAAATCTTTATGTATGATCAATTGTGTTTATGGGAAGAGATTGATACTTTCCTGAATGAGTTAAAAGCATGGCCGAAAGCTAGAAAAGAAGGTCTGAAGTATATTAAGAATAAAAATGGGGATTGCTGTGTTATTTTAGAACATTATCGTGATGCGATGAAAATTAAACCAGAAAAACGGAGTCCGATTATCGGTGGAGATTATTTTGTAAACCATAGTCGAAGTCATTCTGTGAAGTGGTATGCTAAAAAAGCAGTTAAAGCATGTATTCCCTATGGCATCTTACGCCTTTATCAGTTAAAACGCTATCCAAATGGTGTATAAGCTAGATAATGGACAATCTTATGAAGGGATTATAACATCATGAGTGAGAATAAAAAGAAGAGGTTTCAAGAGGAAGCTAAGCGACTGTTTATAGGTCTTATCGGTTGTGTTTTGTTTGCCTGGCTGTTCTTTTGGGCATCTGGAGAACAATTGTTTTATGAAATTATTTCAACCAATCCAATTACAGCTTCTGATTGCGCAGCAGTTATGACGGATAGTACGCAAGTAAGATTTAAAATGAAGCCGAATGTAGAATTGTTAGATAAGTTATCTCTTTTAGTTGGAACTTATGGGCGGCAAAATCAAGGAGATTTACTGTTACAGGTTTATGATGATGGTGAAACAGAATTGGGACAGGCGACCCTTTCAACGGCAGAACTTATTGATTATGTATATCAAGACTTTATATTTGAAACACCGATAAAAATTGAGAGTGGTTCTGAACTCACAGTAATTATTACGGCGAAAAATGTTCCAGCAGAGCAGGGTGTTTCATTATGGTATGGAAATAGCATTGATACAGGTAGAGTATCGGTTCCCGATTTAAATGGACATAGCTTTATCGTAGATGGAGTAGAGAGAGACGGAAAGATTTGTTATTCTATATCAGGTCGAGATACATTATGGTATGGAAATTGGTATTGGCCGATTGCTGGAGCATTGATTGGAACTTTGGCTATTTATGGATTTTGGACAATTTGGTGTTTGGTTAATGAAAAGAAAAACATAATTATTTGTATTGCATCTACGATCAATACCTACGCCTTTTTGATTCGTCAGTTGGTGGCTAGAGATTTTAAGAAAAAATATAAGAATTCAGCGCTTGGTGTTTTATGGAGCTTTTTGAATCCTTTGTTGACTATGCTTGTGCAATATTTGGTCTTCTCTACGATTTTTAAGTCTACTATAGAAAACTTTATCGTATACCTCTTAAGTGGTATTATATTATTTAATTTTTTTGGAGAAGCAGTGGGGCTGGGATTAAATTCTATTATTGATAATGGTCACTTGATCAATAAAGTATATATGCCAAAGATCATTTATCCACTTTCCAGGGTATTGTCATCCAGCATCAACTTATTGATTTCAATGCTTCCTCTTGTTGTTATGATGCTTGCAACTGGATTGCCATTAACAAAAGCAATGTTCTTAATTCCGATAGGTTTATTAAGCTTACTGGTATTTTGTTTAGGTATGTCCTTGCTTTTGTCAACAGCTATGGTATTTTTCAGAGATACCTCGTTTTTATGGAATATTGTATCTACACTGTGGATGTACTTAACACCTACATTCTATCCTATTGATATTATTCCGGAGGCTTGGCTGCCACTTTATAAATTGAATCCGATGTACCAGTATATTACATTTTTGCGTTCCATTCTTTTAGATGGGATTGCGCCATCATTAGAATTATATGCTGGTTGTATTGTGAGTGCAGTAGTTGTTTTTGTTTTAGGATATTGTGTATTTAAGAAAAATCAGGATAAGTTTGTATTACATCTGTGAGGTATAAAATGGAAAAAATCATTGAAGTAAGTCATATTTCTATGGGTTTTAAAATGGATATGAATAAGGTATCCAGCCTAAAAGAATGGGTGGTGACTTGGCTAAAAGGGCAGAGCAATTATCAGACTTTCTGGGCTTTAAAAGATGTTAGTTTCGAAGTGAATAAAGGCGAAGTAGTTGGAATTATTGGAAGAAATGGTTCGGGAAAAAGTACATTATTAAAAATCATATCTGGACTTTTTCGCCCATCAGAAGGGGAAATTTCCGTAAAGGGACGAATTGTTCCTATGCTGGAATTAGGCAGTGGCTTTGATCCAGAATTAACTGGACGTGAAAATGTATTTCTTAATGGTGCAATTTTGGGTTATACGGAAGCCTTTTTAAAAGAGCAGTTTGATGATATACTGGAGTTTTCAGAATTAGGAGAATTTATTGATATGCCACTAAAAACATATTCATCAGGTATGATGATGCGTTTGGCATTTTCAGTCGCAACCATTGTTCAGCCAGAAATTTTGATTGTGGATGAGATTCTTGCTGTTGGAGATGAAGCATTTCAACGGAAAAGCCGGGCAAAAATGTTAGAGCTTATGGGAGGCGGAACCACGGTTCTTTATGTATCACATAGTCTTGATCAAATACGAGAATTATGTAACCGTGTCATTTGGCTAGATCACGGTAAGGTAGTAATGCAGGGAGAGGCACCAGAAGTTTGCGATGCATATCACATTTAAATAATGCTAGCTTGTAACGATAGTATAATTTTAACAATATAATAGTAGAAATGCAGAAAACTACGCCGCTCTTTACTAAGCGGCGTTCGTTTTTTATCAGATTTAACGTATAAGGATAGGATGATTATAGAACAACTGTATGGTTAAAATATATTGTGCTAAGGAGTATTTAAAACATGATTTCAGATAAAACGTATGATAAGAATTTGTTGCGCAGTATTATAGAATATGGAATTTTTGTGTTTAGTGTGACCTTCTTAATTGAGATGATTTCTCGTGGCTCAATTAGGCTTACTTTAGAATATAGCATGAATAATACAAAATTATTTCTCTGCAACATGATGCTTGTGAATTGTTTTTTTGCAATTATATTTTTGTTTAAACGTCGTCTGCTAGTTGTATTTCATGTGACGATTCTTTTGGCAGTATTTTCAACAGTTCAGTACCTCCTTCTGAAAATGCGCGGAACACCTCTCACTTTTTCTGATATAAGAGCAGCGGGGTTTGGAGCCGCAATCTTAAGAGAGCAGATAAATTCCCATGGGGTTATTGGCTTAGGCGTGATAATTTTTGTTGGATATATTATTATAGCTAAGAAATTGGCAGTGGTAAAAAAAGAACGGCATATCATTCTATTCGTAGGAAGTATTCTGATGTGTGGGATTTATATTAGTATCATCGAGAGAATGGGGATTGTTTCTAATAATACGTGGGCCCAAAATACAGATTATCTATCCAATGGAACGATATACAGTTTTGTGAATAGTTATCGTAGTTCAAAAGTTTCTAGACCTGAGGGATATGGAAAGAATAAAATTCTGGAAATAAAATCGACAATAGAACAGGATGAAGAAGTATTTCCAGTTATGGAAGATAGGATGAATATTGTCATGATACAAGTGGAGGCATGGACAGATCCTATGGATATTCAGGGAATTACATATTCTGAAGATCCGATGCCTAATTTACGACATGCCATGACTCAGTATTCTTCTGGAAAATTGAATGTGAATGTTTTAGGCGGAGCGACGGTAAATACTGAATTTGAAGTATTGACAGGTTTACCTATCGAAAATCGTCCAAGCGGTGAATATCCTTATTTGACGGTACTGACACATAGCAGTATTGAGGCATTGCCATTTTATTTAAATAAAAAATATCAAACAACAGCAATTCATAATTATTATGGGGATTTTTATAATCGAGATAAAGTGTTTGCAAACATAGGATTTCAAAGATATATATCTATGGAAACCATGATAAATCTCCATAAGGCTGACTATTACCCAAGTGATAGCGTTTTTATTGATTATATACCTCAGATATTAATAGAAAGTTCGGAACGTGATTTTATATATGGTATTACAGTAGAAATGCATGGCCCATATGCTACGGGAATTTTAGATGATGCAAAAGTAGTATCCGAAGGAAATTATCCAGAGACTGTATTGAATAATGTGAATCATTATATCAATGCATTACATAAAACGGATCAGTATTTAGGAGAATTATTTGCATATTTTGATTCGTTGGATGAGCCATTGATTTGTTTTGTATTTGGTGATCATCAGCCAGCTTTGGAACTTTGGCAGGATGAAAGCTATAACAGTGCGAATCCAGACTATAATTATTATCAGGTACCATATATATGCTACAACAACATGGGATTGGAGAAAGAAGATGTTGACATGGATGCAAACCGGGTTGGGGAGTATCTGTTGAAATTGACGAAAAACAATGGCGGTCTGATTTCTTCATTTCATGATGTTTATTCGAAAAAAGAGGAATATGAACAAGATTTGAGATTGTTAGAGTATGATATTTTGTCAGGAAAGCAATATCTTTATGAAGAAGATAATCCATATACAGTACAGCCTATGGAATATGGATTGGAGGATATGTTTTTTACCGAAGTGAAAACAGCAAGCGATGGAATTCTTGTAATCGATGGTGGCGGATTTAATGAAAGTTGTCAGGCTGATTTAAATGGAAAAACAGTACCTGTTGAGTATGTGAATAATCAACAGCTACGAGTAGATGCAAAGTTGGAAGCTGGGGATGTGTTGGAAGTATATCGGAAGGGATTGTATAGAATTATCGGTAATACATTGCAAATTACTGAAAAAGAGATAAACTATAAGTGAGAAAATAGTAAGTGTTTTAATGATATTTATAGTATATCAGGATCTTCGGTATATATTATATATGGTGTGTATAGTTAATTATGCCAATTAACTTTTTATGAGAGGAGCCAGAAAGTTATGTACGACTATCTTGTTGTAGGCGCCGGTCTTTACGGCGCAGTATTTGCTCATGAGGCCAAGAAGCGTGGGAAGAGTGTGTTGGTGATTGATCGCAGACCTAACATTGCAGGAAATGTGTATACAGAAGAGATTGAGGGCATTAATGTACATAAGTACGGCGCTCATATTTTCCATACGAACAATAAAGAGGTCTGGGAATATGTAAATCAGTTTGCAGAGTTTAACCGGTTTACCAATTCTCCGGTAGCGAACTATCATGGGGAGCTGTATTCACTGCCTTTTAATATGTATACCTTTAACAAGATGTGGGGTGTAGTGACTCCGGAGGAGGCGGAAGCCAAGGCAAAGAGCCTGGCTGGGGAAAAGATCCCGGTGAGCATCGTTAAACTGGAAAATAAACAGCTGCTTTTATTCTATACGAATCTGTATACAATGGGAGTAAACGCTATTTTCGTAGCAGATTCAGGGAAAGAGGAGCTCATCCAGCTGGAGGAGTTCGTCAGACGGAGAGGAGACGAGCCTGGCGAGGAGGACAAGGTCTGGGTGGAGAATCCGGCGCTGCATTTAACTGCTCTTTATTATATGCAGGAGGCGAGAAGGCAGCCGGGACCGGAGATGAATTCCAGACTCATGGAACTGCAGGAAGAGATCGAGATGCATTTCCGGAAGGGGACTTTCATTCTTGCCATACAGAAAGAGGGCAATGGAATCCCGCTGGTAAAGATGAAGAACGGAGATGTCTATCAGGCGGCATTTACAGATATTCTGGAATTCCAGAAGTTTAACCGGGAAGACCAGCTGCGGCCGGTAATCGTACCGGCGGAGAAGGTTTCCCAGGTGCTGGCAGGCGATGCCATCGGTATTATCTTAAATCCGGTGGGAATTAATCTGCCTTTGGCAGTGAACCGCCCGCCGAAGCAGGAAAGCGAACAGTAAGAAGAGGTGCAGGAGAACCGTTGTCCTGCGGCTGGTATGGCCGTGGGGCGGCGGGTTTTCGTGCAATAGGGAAGGGATCGGATTCTTGCACGCTTCAGCTGAATCCTGTATAATGGAGGCATTGGGCGAGGTAGAAGTATGAAGAAGATATTTTCATATTATTTAAAACCGTATTATCTGCGTATGGCGATCGGTTTTTTGATTAAGTTTACCGGTACGCTGATGGATTTATTTCTTCCGTGGACACTGGCTTATATGATCGATACGGTGATTCCGGCAAACCAGAGGCCGGAAATATTTTTGTGGGGATTTTTCATGATTTTCTGTTCGATTCTGGCGGTGGTGTTCAGCGTTGCGGCGAACCGGATGGCATCCCGGGTGGCCAGCAGCGCCATCGAGACGATTCGGGGAGATTTATTCGAGAAGGTGAGCCGCTTATCCAACACTCAAATCGACCATTTCACCAGGCCGTCTCTGATATCCAGGCTGACCAGCGATACGTACAACGTTCATCAGATGCTCGGAAGAGTCCAGCGGCTGGGAGTACGGGCGCCGATCCTCTTAATCGGCGGCATTACCATGACTATGGCGCTGGATCCGGTACTGGCG
>OGIW01001299.1_pt1 | contig 10116 bp, 9 predicted proteins | sample 1571921 | NCBI WGS metagenome assembly OGIW01 (sample SAMEA2582112, study PRJEB24529) | metagenome | biome: Human gut stool | place: China | collected 2011 | reverse complement strand
TCTATTGTTTAATTATCAATGTTCTGTTTTGCTTTTCGTAATCAGCTGTTTCATTCTACCACAGTGTTTCTTACTTGTCAAGCACTTTTTTATTTTTATTTTTCGTTGTTTTTGTTTCGTAACAACGATTTATATATTATCACAAGTTCTTTTTGTTTGTCAAGTACTTTTTTCATTTTTCCTTTTCAAACTTTTTTTGAACTTGTCTGCTCTCTCGAGCGCTCCATTAGAATATCATCTTCGACAGAAACTGTCAATAGGTTTTTTCATTTTTTTCTATTTTTTTGTAATTTTATACTTTTCCGACGTTTTTTCACTTCATGTTACAGGCAGCCTTTGAGATTGTTCTTCCGTCAGACTGCCTGTGTCCTAGGTGAAAGAAATGACCTTTTGAATTGCATATATCTCTTTTCTTTTTTCTATAAGAGCTGTATTGCTTCATTAACACTCTTTACACCGATCACTCGGATTCCCTTTATACTTTTTACCATTTTCACAGAAGCCTCCGGCAAAATGCAAGTGGTGAATCCAAGTTTCTTCGCTTCTGCCACTCTCTGTTCCGGCATATTTACTGCACGCACTTCACCACTTAATCCAACTTCTCCAAATACGATCGTCTTTTCGTCAAGCGGTCGGTTTTTATAACTGGATACGATTGCCAGGACAATTCCCAGATCTACCGCCGGTTCATTCATCTTAATTCCTCCGGCAATATTTACATAAGCATCATGGTTTGAAAGTGGAAATCCTATTCTTTTTTCAAGAACTGCCATCAAAAGATTGACGCGGTTATAGTCCGTCCCCGCAGCTGTGCGCCTTGGTATCCCAAAATTTGTCGGACAGACAAGTGCCTGTATTTCAATCAAAATCGGTCTCGTTCCTTCCATGGAGCATGCCACAACAGATCCCGAAGCATTCTCCGGTCTTCCTTCCAGCATATATTCTGATGAAGTTTCTACCTCCTTGCGCCCATCCTGACTCATTTCAAAGACGCCAATCTCATTCGTAGATCCGAACCGATTCTTTACCGCTCGCAGAATCCGGTATGACGCGTGTCGATCCCCCTCAAAATATAAAACGGTATCCACCATATGTTCCAGCACTCTCGGACCTGCAACTGTCCCTTCTTTTGTCACATGACCTACAATAAAAATCGAAATTCCAAGCCCCTTCGCAAGTTGCATGAAAACATTCGTAGATTCCCGTACTTGAGATACACTTCCCGGTGCAGATCCCACAGCTTCGCTGTACATTGTCTGAATAGAGTCAATGATCACGATCTCTGGTCTGCGCGACTCTAACACACCTTGAATCTTCTCTAGATTCGTCTCACTCAGCAAAAAGACCGTCTCACTAAATTCTCCCATCCGCTTTGCACGCAGTTTTATCTGCCTGAGTGACTCTTCCCCTGAAATATAAAGAATCTTCCTCTGATCCCCACCGAGTTCCCGACAAACTTGCAGCAAAAGTGTTGATTTTCCGATTCCTGGATCTCCTCCTACCAGAATCAGCGATCCCGGTACGATCCCTCCTCCAAGTACACGATCCAATTCTCCGATTTTTGTATAGATTCTTTCTTCATGCTCTGTCTCCACATCATTCAAAGATAAAATTTCCACTTCTTTTACCGATGCAAGGACAGATTTTGGATTTCCGGAAGCAGTGATCTTTTCCTCTACAAACGTATTCCATTCTCTGCACACCGGGCATTGTCCGAGCCATTTATTTTCTTCGTGCCCACAATTTTGGCAGAAAAATATACTCTTTTTTGATTTTGCCATATTCGTTTTCCTTTTTTGTTTTCTTTATATGAAATGAAACAAGGAGCCCTGCCTCAAGACACTGTCTCATTTTTGCATCGGTTCCTTGTTTCCTGATTTGTAATCTCTTTATGTAACTTACACCCTCATTACAAGTATGCTCTTCTTTAAACTCTTGCCACTCTGATCTTTGCGTTGACGCCTTCCTGAAGTTCTGCGCTGACACTCAGTTTCCCGCTCAGATTTGTCATCATTTTTCCGATATTGACGTCGTCCACATACACAATGTATTCACAGTCTGGTTCCAGTTCTAATGTAAACTGTGCATCTTCCTTCGCAGATACTGTAAATGCCACTTCATCTTCTGTTTCTGCAAAATGTTCAACAGCAGTCCCCGGTACAGATTCATAGACGAACATTCCATTTCTCTCTAGTTTTGTGATCTCTGAGAAGGTCTTTACTTTATATACATCTCCTTCGAATTCAAAGTTATCCAATTTTGTCTTCTGTGCTAATGTAAAATCCCCAAAACTAAGTGTTCCGTCTTCCTCTACACGCAATAATTCTTTTACTGCAGCCATCTTGTTCTCCTCCTACGGTACTTCATATTTTCATTTCTGCATCTTATCCCCTCTCATCATAGTATGGATAAGGTGTTTTCTGATATTATATAATAATTTGTGATATTTTTCTAGTTCTTTGTCACTTTCGGCAGAAATTTAATTTGTTTTTTAGAAAAGGATACATCTACCTCCATATCAGAGTGGATTTCTCCGGCAAGAATCGCCTCTGCCATCTTATCTTCCAATTCATTCTGCACTGCACGTCTCAGCGGTCTTGCTCCATATTTAGTATCTGTTCCCACTTCCACAATATGTTTTTTGACCGAATCACGGATGTGTAACTGGATATTTAACTGTGACTGGACACGAACTGCAAATTCCTTGCACAATAATCCTGCAATTTTCTTCAAATTCTCTGCACTAAGCGCATGGAACACAATAATTTCATCGATCCGGTTCAAGAATTCCGGTCGGAACAACTGCTTCACTTCATCCATTACATTGCTTTTCATCTTCTTATAGTCATCCTGCGGATCTTCCTTTGCGGCAAATCCCAGCTTCTTCGGTTCCACGATTGCCTTCGCCCCTGCATTCGACGTCATAATAATGACCGTATTACGGAAATCGATCTTTCTTCCCTGTGAATCTGTAATATGCCCATCATCAAGCACCTGAAGCAAAATATTAAATACATCCGGATGTGCTTTTTCAATCTCATCGAACAAAATTACTGCATATGGATTCCTTCTGACTTTCTCGCTGAGCTGCCCGCCTTCCTCATGTCCGACATATCCCGGAGGGGAACCAATCATCTTTGACACACTATGCTTCTCCATGTATTCTGACATATCGACGCGAATCATTGCATCTTCCTGTCCAAACAACGCCTCCGCAAGTGCTTTGGATAGCTCTGTCTTCCCCACACCTGTCGGTCCAAGAAACAAAAATGACCCAATCGGTCTGTTCGGGGATTTCAGTCCTACACGTCCCCGCTTCACCGCTTTTGCAACAGCAGTGACCGCTTCTTCCTGACCGATCACTCTCTTCTGTAAAGTCTGCTCTAATTTTCTTAACCTTGCACTTTCAGATTCTCCCAGTTTTTGTACCGGAATCTTTGTCCAGACAGACACTACTTCTGCAATCTGCTGCTTTGTCACGCAAATCTGATGCGATGCCTGATTCTTGTTAAACCGTTTCTTAATGCTCTCTAATTTCTTTTCAACAGCCTGCTGCTCCTGATTCAACATCGATGCCTCTGCAAAACGGCCTTCTGCCACCGCCTGTTCCTTCTCCTTCATGAGAGACTGCAGAATTTCCTCTGTCTTTGTCAGATTGTCCGGAACTTTAAACCCATTAAGATTTGCCTTGGAACACGCTTCATCCAAAACATCAATCGCCTTATCGGGCAGATTCCTGTCACTGATATAGCGCTCTGACAGTTTGACCGCAGCCTCAAGTGCTCCCGGCTCAATCGTAACATGATGGTGTGATTCATATTTTCCCTTCAGACCTTCCAAAATCTGAATACTCTGGGCACTATCTGGCTCTTCAACTGTAATCGGCTGAAATCTCCGCTCCAACGCTGCATCTTTCTCAATATATTTTCTATATTCAGAGATCGTTGTTGCGCCGATCAACTGCAGTTCTCCACGAGCCAGCGATGGCTTCAAAATGTTAGAGGCATCCATAGCCCCCTCTGCACCTCCTGCACCGATCATTGTATGTACCTCGTCTAAGAACAGAAGAATATCCGATGAACTTTTCACTTCCTGAATCAGGCGCTTCATCCTGTCTTCAAATTCTCCCCGATACTTAGATCCCGCAATGAGAGAAGCAAGATCCAACGTCAGAATATGCTTATGCTTCATACTCTCTGGAACCATCCCCGACACGATTCTCTGTGCAAGCCCTTCAATGATCGCAGTCTTTCCAACTCCCGGTTCCCCGACAAGACATGGATTGTTCTTCGTTCTGCGGCTTAATACCTGCATCAGCCGCTCAATCTCTTCCGTTCTTCCAACAACCGGATCCAGCTTCCCGTCTGCTGCTTTCTCTGTCAGATCTGTGCAGTATTGCTCCAGCATCCCTGGCTGTCCTCTTCTTCCACTTCCGGCTTCCTCTGAAAATTCCGCCGGATCAATCCCTGCCGCCTCAAAAATATCTTGACAAATCTTTGTCAGACTGATATTTAACGTTGTAAGGATTCTGGCCGCAACACACTCTGAATCACGCACGATCGCCATCAACATATGCTCCGTACCAACCTCCGATGCCTGAAATCGCTCTGCCTCTCTTCTGCTGTTCTCAAGCAGATACTCTAAGCGTGGACTTCTCTCTGCCTTTCCTTCAAATACAACTTCCTCTGTCGGAGAAATCAGTTCTCCGATCACTTTCAAAATCTCATTCTCATTTACTCCGTTTGTCGCAAGGATCTGACCTGCCACTCCCGTAAACACTCTCCGCAGTCCAAGCAAAAGATGTTCTGTCCCAATATATGGGTGTCTTAACTCCTTTGCTGCACTCCTCGCGGTCTTTAACACATTCTCAGCCTGTTTTGTATATTCAATCTGCATGAATTCCTCCTTCTATCTCTCCTACACATATTCTTCATAAATCTCATCCACAAGCTGATGAACTTCCTCCCTGGAAATGTTCTGACAGCTTGCCTTTGCAAGCAGTACTCTGAGCTGCTCTCTCATCTCTTCCACCGCCTGAAGTTTATTGACATCGATGGCGATCACAGCACCTTTTCTGCGGTCCAGCTGAAGAAACCCTTCCTGCTTTAAGACCGAATACGCCTTATTTACTGTATGCATATTGATACCGATATTTTCCGCAAGCTGCCTGACAGACGGAAGTGTATCCCCTTCCCGGATCGTAGATGTCGCAATTCCCATAATGATCTGATTCCGAAGCTGAATATACAGCGCTTCTGAACTGTTAAAATCAATCTCGATAAACATAACCTCACCTCCGTTGTTATATACATGTTATAACATATGACATTTCTTGTCAATGCATTCTCTTGCCCTTTACACTCCTTTTAATTTCAGATATAATAGCAACGTAAATAAGAAAATAAAACAAGATGGAGGAACACTGTGAAAATACGTAGATTATTTGCCATATGGGCTTCAAAGCTCACAGGCTTTGTATGTAAATTGTTAGGAAAGCAGGGGCTCACCTGGTCTGGTAAGATTGCACTTACGATCGATCCTGATATTCTGACAGAGATGGCCGCTGATGTCCGTGAGAAAATCTTTGTCGTTTGTGGTACAAATGGAAAAACCACAATCAATAATCTTCTCTGCTCTACTTTGGAGGGACAGGGAAAAAAGATAATCTGTAACCACTCCGGTTCCAATATGTTAAACGGAGCTATTGCCGCTTTTGTACTATCTGCAAAATGGAATGGAAAAATCGATGCCGACTATGCCTGTATCGAAGTGGACGAAGCCTCCACACTGCGCATTTTCCCGCATTTCAAACCGGATTACATGATACTAAACAATCTGTTTCGGGATCAGCTAGATCGCTATGGCGAGATTGATATCACAATGAATCTGTTAAAAGATGCAATGCGAATTGCTCCGGAGATGACGATCATCGTCAATGGAGATGATGCACTCTCCACATATCTTGCCCAGGAAAGCGGCAATCCATATGTCACTTACGGAATTCAGGAGCAAGTATTTGAAGAACAAAGCATCAACGAAATCAAAGAAGGACGTTTCTGCAAAAAATGTGGAGCAAAATTGTTTTACAATTTCTACCATTACAGCCAGCTCGGGGACTACCACTGTCCAAACTGTGATTTCCACCGACCAGAGCTAAACTATAACGCAAGCAATGTCAAGACTGGAAAGGTTCTGGACTTCGATGCAAATGGGGAGCATATTCATGTAAATTATCGTGGTTTCTACAATGTCTACAATATTCTTGCTGTATATGCTGCTGTCAAAGAAGCCGGCATTCCACTTCAAAATTTCAATGAGATCCTCGGCAAGTACAACCCAGAAAACGGACGAATGGAACATTTCTCTATCAAAGGAACGGAAATTATCTTAAACCTTGCAAAGAACCCAGCAGGATTTAACCAAAACATTTCCGCCGTCATGGAGGATGACAGCCCGAAAGATCTGATTATTCTGATCAACGACAATGATCAGGACGGAATTGATGTGTCCTGGCTCTGGGATGTGGACTTTGACCGCCTAGGCGACCCATCCATACGTTCCATCACCGTCAGCGGGATCCGCTGTCAGGATATGCGCTTACGATTGAAATATGTAGATATCCCTTCTATTTTGGAGCCGGATATTGAGACTGCAGTCCGGAAACGCATCGCCGATGGCACCGGAAATTTATACGTCCTTGTCAATTATACTGCCTTGTATGGTACTCATAATATCTTAAAGCGAATGGAGGGTGAACAATCATGAAACTGACTATCGGACATCTTTATCCAGATCTTCTGAATCTCTACGGAGACCGGGGAAATATTCAATGTATGATGAAGCGACTCCAATGGAGAGGCATCGAAGCAGAGACAATTGAATTTGAGATTCAGGACGAGGTCGACTTCTCTGAACTTGACATTGTTCTGCTCGGTGGAGGGTCTGACCGGGAACAGATGCTTGTCTGCGAACGTCTGAAGGAAATCCGCGATGATTTCAAAGCTTATGTGGAGGACGGCGGTGTTGTCCTTGCAGTCTGCGGCGGATACCAGTTACTCGGGACCCACTATTCCACTGATCAAGGTGTGATCGAAGGGCTTTCCATCGTAGATATTTACACAGAACAGGGCAAGGATTATCGACTCATCGATAACATTGTTCTGGAGAGCGAACTTTCTGATATGCCTGTGGTCGGCTTTGAAAATCACGGCGGCAGAACTTATATCAAAGATCAGAAACCATTTGGAAAAGTCATTTATGGAAGTGGAAATGACGGACAGAGCGGCTACGAAGGGATCATTTATAAAAATGTGATCGGAACTTATCTGCACGGACCGCTTCTCCCAAAAAATCCTCAGATTTGTGATTATCTTCTCACAAAAGCACTAGAGAGAAAATATAAGAATCCAATTGAGCTCGCTCCTCTTGATGATACCGAGGAACGTGAAGCAAACACTTACATTTATCAGCGGTTCAAAGGAAAAGTCAGCAGACCGCAGGATCAGGAACAGATTTAAGATTTTACTTGAAAAGAAGTTGCCGTATTTTTTCTTTACGGCAACTTCTTATCGTTCTTTCTCTTTTTTAGTTTTTATGGGATTTCATAGATGATCCGCTTGTAGTTTAGCTTTTCTTCTTCGGTCTTTGCATGCTCGCTGTCCCAGACATTCTGAAAGGAAAGATCTTTATCGTTTGTCAGTACAACATAACGGACTGGCTTCACTGCCTGATCCATACGTCCCTCCAAATCCAGCAAATATTTATATTCATAATCATGCACCTCATGATCTTTTGACAAAATCACCCGGAAGTTCTTCCCATCATAGAATAGATCTTCGAGAAACCATTCTTTCTCCCTTCCAAACTGATACATGATCCGCACTTTTGCAGGCTCTTTGCTCTCTGCACTTCTTAAAAACTGTTCCCAGTATTCTCCGCCGTCAACCAGCTTTGTATCTCTGTAAACTACACATCCATCTCTCTTTGCCTGCTCGGCAGTATAATCTTCCGGAACATGATCAAATCCTTGATAGACCCCTTTTCCTCTTGTCCGAAACGTCTGCTTCTCCTTCGGCATCAGTTCCATGCACCCACTCATATACAAACTGATTCCTATTGCGATCAGCCCAAACAGGATTCTTTTCTTTTTCATCTGATTTCTTTCTCCATATATACTTCGCCATTAAGGTCTTTCCACTCAAATTTCTCATCTAAAATCATATAGCTGTGAAGAGAATCTTCTTTTGGAATGGAAATAGAACCCGGGTTCATATAAATACATCTGTCCGTTTCTCTGCAAACCGGCACATGTGTATGTCCATGAAGAAGAATGTCTCCCTTTTTTAACATTGGCACATGTTCCAGATTATGTACATGTCCATGTGTGGCAAAGATCATACGGTCATTCAAATATAAAATACAGTAATCTGCCATAATCGGGAATTCCAAAACCATCTGGTCCACTTCACTCTCACAATTTCCCTTCACACAAAGAATCTCTTCTTTGATCTCATTTAACATCGCGATCACTTCCTTTGGCGCATAGTCTTTCGGAAGGTCGTTTCTTGGCCCGTGATATAAAATATCTCCGAGAAGCAGAAGCTTATCTGCCTTCTCTCTTCTGTATGCTTCTATCATCTTTCTGCAGTAATATGCAGAACCGTGGATATCTGATGCAATCATCCATCTCATTGTTGCTCCTCCTCTGTTTCACTGTGAATTTGCTGTCATTGTACCATCTTTCATTTTCTTTGGATAGGCAAAAATAAAAATTTATAAAAATGTGGCAAAAACAGATGCACCAATGACCGTCATCAGCCCTGACACAGCGATAGAAAGGCTGCTCATGGCTCCCTGCACCTCTCCAAGTTCCAATGCTTTTGCTGTGCCGATTGCATGCGAAGCCGTTCCAAGAGAAAGTCCTACCGCAATCGGTTCTCTGATTCCAAACATTTTACATATATATTCTCCGATGATATTTCCTAACACCCCTGTCACAATGATGACAGCAACGGTGATCGTTGAGATTCCTCCCAACTCCTCGGAAACTCCAATTCCAATCGCAGTTGTGATCGACTTCGGCAGCAGTGTCACATACTGTTCATGGCTCAGCCCAAACAAATATGCCAACCCGAAAACACTTCCGAGGCTTGACAGTACGCCTGCCGTAATTCCCCAGAAAACTGCCCAGAAATTTTGTTTCAACAATTCCATCTGCTGATACAATGGAACCGCAAGGCAGACAGTAGCCGGAGTCAAAAGATAGCTTAAGTATTTTGCTGATTCGTTGTAAGTCGCATAATCAACATCCAATACATTGAGTACAACAATAACTGCAACGATCGCTAACAGCAATGGATTCAAAAACCCCCATTTCAATTTTTTCCGTGCAAGTAAGCCCAGACCATAGGCTCCGATACTGATCGTCAGACCAAAATACAACGATTCACTAAAAAACTCTTTCATCTTTCCGTTCTACCTCCTTTTCTCTCCTGTAGTCAATAATTCCCTGTGATACTTTTCCGGTGCAAATCATCACAAAAATCGTTGTGATAACAATAATCATCATGACCGGCACAACGATTTCCTTTAAATCCGCCCACACTGTAATAAGTCCAACTGCCGAAGGTATAAACATCGGCGGCATAATATCAATCAAAAAATCCGCTGCAAGTTTCACCTGATTCAATTTTATCACTTTCGCGCAAAGACAAAATAGCATGATCAAAAGTCCATAAATGCTTGCCGGAACCGGAAGAGGGAGCACTGCATGAAGAACTTCCCCTAGAAATGTGACCGTCATGATCACGCCAAACTGATACAATAATTTCATATCTTTTCTCATTCCTTCCTTAAACGATTACAAAATTCTTTGCTTTTCATCATATCACACTCCATTTTGCTGCGCACAATGATTTTTCCACAAAAAAAGCAGAGGATATCTCCTCCATTTTGTAGATATCCTCTGCCTTTTGTAGATATGCTTTATTTTTTTTCAATCTGCAACATATTATGTACAATTCGCACAAATGTCACAGTTCCTTTCCACATCACATCTTCATCAATATTAAATGTTGGATTGTGATGTGGAATATCTGTTCCCTTTTTTTCATTGGA
>OGIW01001294.1_pt1 | contig 10178 bp, 13 predicted proteins | sample 1571921 | NCBI WGS metagenome assembly OGIW01 (sample SAMEA2582112, study PRJEB24529) | metagenome | biome: Human gut stool | place: China | collected 2011 | reverse complement strand
CACGGAGGCGCCAACTGTATCGCCGGTGAGTTCGGCCATATCACCATTGATTTAAACGGTCCGCTCTGCAACTGCGGGAACCGCGGGTGCCTGGAGGCCATGAGCTCCGGCATTGCCGTACTGCGGATGCTGGGAGAACAGCTTGAGAATCAGAAGGACCATCCGCTTTACCATAAGAGGAATTCCCTGACGATCGAGGATGTGTTTGAGATGACGGACAAAAAGGATCTGCTCACCATTTCCATCTTAAACCGCTCCGCTTTCTATGTCGGAGTGGCGGTCAGCAATCTGATCAATACCTTTGATCCCGAGATGATTATCCTGGGCGGAATCCTGATACAGAAGTATCCCATGTATTTTAACATTGTCCAGGATGTGGCGAATCAGAGGAAGGTGAAGGGAGCAAAGGAAAACTATATGGCGGTATCCGTATTAAGGGAAAATGCAGGTGTCATTGGAGCCGGCGAGATTGTGACGGATCACTTCTTCAATCAGTTTGTGAATGAAGTGTTCCATTAAAAAGAGAAAAAGAAGAAAAAAGAGAAGAAATTCAGGAAAGTGAGCCGGAAAAGAAAAAGCCGGGTTTATTAAAGGGATTTATGGAGAAAATAAAAAGTATCCCTGCCAAAATCCGAAAAATCCGGTTAACAATCAAAAGAACCTGTGTTAAAATAGAATGGTGGAAGGGCTTTTTTTCCAATCCGAGAATAAAAGAAGCAATATCCTTCTGCTGGAAAGATATAAAAAAACTGATTCGTCATATTCTGCCGGTAAAGGTGGAAGGAAATGTTACCTTTGGTTTTGAAGATCCTTCCATAACAGGAAGAATCGTGGCGCTTCTGGGAATGTCCATTCCCTTTCATAAAAACCGCATTCAAGTCATGCCGCTTTTTCAGACAGACAGAAATATTCTGGAAGGCAATATAAAGATGAAGGGCAGGATTTATGGCGTTGTTCTTGTAAAAACAGCAGCAGAGATTTATTTTAATAAAAATGTAAAATACATGATAAACCGATGGAAGCATAAGGAGGCATAATTATGGAGAAAGAAAACAATTTCAAAGAGACAGTAGCGTCCCTCTTTCAGGGAATGGACAGCTTTGTATCTGCAAAGACCGTGGTGGGAGATGCCATTCATGTGGGAGATACCATTATTCTTCCATTGGTTGACGTGTCTTTCGGCGTGGGAGCCGGCGCATTTGAAGGTCAGGGAAAGAACAACGGCGGAGGCGGTCTTGGCGGAAAAATGACGCCCTGCGCAGTTCTTGTGATCCAGAACGGAACAACAAAGCTTGTGAATGTAAAGAACCAGGACGGTCTTACAAAGGTTCTGGATATGGTTCCTGATTTTGTGAACCGATTCGCTCCGGGAGCAAAAGAATCCGGAAACTCTTCTGAGACAGAAGTATAGTGCTCATAAATCCTTTTCCTGCATATACTAAAGTAAGAAAAGAAAAATGGAAAAGGAAAAGTGGGAAGATTTTTTGGACTGATACTGTTTTTTATTGGTCTTGGAATGGTGATCGGAATGCTGATTTCCGACAGTATGATCATAATTGTGGCAGGAACCATGTGTCTCCTTTGCGGGTATCATCTGTTCTGCCGGTAAGCAGGTGTGGAGAGAAAAATTTCTTCATGCCTGTTTTTTTGTTATAAGAAAGATTCGGCTGCGCCAATGGAAAAATTCTTTCTTATATAACAATAAAACATCTGTTGCATGAAAAATGAGTGTGGTATAATCGGGGAAAGAGAAAACTGATTTTTTATGGGAAAACGAGGTGACACAGATGGAGAAAAAAGCGCTCAGTGAAAAAGAAAAATATTTGACCATATTATTGTGTGTTGTGGGAACAGCCTTGGCTCTTTATATAGGAATCTGTCATTATATGGGATTGTTCGGAAAAATGGAATATTTTCAGCACCAGCTCGTCATTGCTGCAGGAAGTGAAGTTTTGTTCTGCACCCGCTGGTTTCTTCACAGCGTGTTTGCAGGGTTTCTTCTTGTTTTCTGTATATATGGGATTTATCGGATAAAAATAAAGAAAAAACGGTATGGAATGCTTATATTATGGCTGTTTCTTTCCTGGTGGCTGAATCTGCTTTTTACTCCCGGTTCCGCTATGGTGTGGATTATGACAGTGATTATTGGCGGAATGTTCGCATTTGCAAATGTTCCATCTATGATTGGAAGAGCAGTTACCCGAAATCTTGTGTTTAAAGCCGGAGATTTGGAAAAAAATCAGGAAGAATTATGCAGACGGAAACTGAGACAAGCGGAATGGATCTGCTTTTTTCCTCTGAAAAAGATACTGGCTGCAGGTGCATGGCTGTTTTGTCTGTTTGTGGTTTTCGCAGGAATTGTTACATTTTTGCAGGAACAAAAACCGGAAGATATATCGTACATTATTTTGTTTCTTTTGATTGCAGTTTTTACAGCCAAGAAAGTACGGAGTTACGTTTTGACACCATATGGCTGTATCCCTGTTCTTAATAAAATTTTTTCAGGGGAAGAACTGCAGACTCTGTTAAAAGGGGAAAGATTTGAACCGGTTTCTTTTGAAAACGAAGATTTACAAAAATATATGCCTGTTTTGCTCAGCGAAAACTGGGCGCTTCTGGAAGGAATGCTGATTTCCAGAAAGCTTTTGCTTACTGTTTATACTTCTTCAGGAAGAAAGGTTTCTTACATAAAATGCAGGTATCTGGACGGAAAAAGATTTGACACAAAAACAACATATCTTCACCTGCATGGAAAGCGGAATGAAGAATTGGAGAAGGTGTTGTCTCAGATTCCCAGGATTGATTTTCCTGCCATCTGTTCTGATAAAATCGCAGAAAGATACGGAGAATTATTTCCGGAAAAAAAGGATCCAAAGGAAAAACTCTGGTATTTGCTTACGCATGATGTTTCTGAAGCGGAGCAGGCATATCAGAAGATATTTCCTTCCCGTGAGAGGAAGAAAAAACAAAATAAAAGTAACGGAGAAAGAGAGGGAAAAAAGGTATGAAAAAACAGAGGATTGCGTTTGTGATAGGCTGTGTATTGACAGGAAGCGTGTTTTTTGGATATGAAACCAGGGCACAGGATTCTGCTTCATCAGAACAGGAAAAAACATGTACAGATGAGACGATAGTTTCTCAGTTAAAAAATGACGGCACACCGGAATTTGTTTTAGACGGAGAATATTATACGCTTCCGCTGGAAGCCTCTCAGTTAATAGAAGATGGCTGGACGCTGGAGACAGAAACGTACCAGGCGGAAGACGTTTCTCTGCAGCCGGGAGAAAGAATTTCCGGTGAGTTTACAAAAGAAGAGGAAAAACTGAAAGTATGGATTGTAAATGATGATTCGACATCAGGGAAACCGGCAAAAGAGGGAACAATCATTGAGGTGGGATTTTCTGCGAAAAAGGACACCGAGAATCCGGATTTTTTTGTGATTCTGAACGGCGTTCATTGCGCCATGTCAGATGAGGCGTTAAAAGAAGCCCTTGCAGATGTAGAAGGATATGAGATAAATTCTGCGGGAGGAATCAATATTTCACGTACTGTGGACGACGACGTACTTGATATTTTTAAGGTAACGTTACTTGGAGACGCAACAGGAATCAACATTTGCTCAGACAACATTTTTGAGTATCAGGACTATCAGCCGCAGGAGGAAAAACAGAAAAATGCGGACAGACAGGTGGCGGCGTATCAGGAAAAAACAGAGAAAGAGATAGAGCCTTTTGCAAATGATTTTCATGGGATTATTGAAGGATATGATGAAAATTTAAGCGTTGGTTTTTACAGCGAAGGCACGGTATGGGGCAAAGAAAGCGGCGAATATAAAAAAATAGCAGGAACGCCTCTTTCTTGGGAAGTTTCCCTTTATATTGCGGAGGATACCACCGGTCAGTTATATTGTATTGTAAATCAGAAATTAAATGAAGAAGGAGTTGTAGAGGAGGCACTGGAACTGAAAGAGGGAGATGAGATCCGCGTATGGGGATATGCCTCCCAGTATCTTGAGGTGACAGAAGAGCAGAAACTGGTTGTGGTACAGCCGGGGATCGTGGAGAAAAATGGAGAGATGATTATTTTAGATGAAAATCTGAAAGGGGAATAGTGTTATGAACGTAGGATTTTGGCTGTGTATTGTTCTGGTTCCGGGATTTTTACTGACTGGTATCGTATTTGCCGTATTAAAAGAGAGGGGAGCAAAATTTGTTTCCGGGTTTAATACGCTTCCGGAGTAGCCGCATATATTATCTGGGGAATCTGGTTTTTTAAAGATATACACTGGGACGCGCATAAGGCATTTAAAAAATATTTACGGAATGATAAAACAGGAGGTACGGACAGATGAAAGCTTTCGTAAGAAATGCAGAAATGAAAGATTATGAAGCGGTGGTAAACATTATGGCGCAGGTGCAGGAAATGCACGTAAAATGGCGTCCTGATATATATAAAACAAATGAGAAGATGATTCCGGCGGATAAGTTTGCCGGGCTTCTGAAAGAGGATACATTTTTTGTTGCCGAGGCAGACGGGATTGTAGTTGGAATTATGGGAATCGCATTGCGGCATATAGAAAATCCGTCGCATGTTACGAGAAATGTAATTTTTATCGACAGCATGGCAGTAGACGAGAAGTACCGCGGAAGGGGAATCGGGCATCTGTTTTTCGAGAAGGCAAAGAAGATAAAAGAGGAAAGACATTACGATGCAGTGGAATTGCAGGTAAATGCAAAAAACAAAGCTGCCTATGAGATGTATGTGAAATGCGGGTTTCGGGAGAAATCTATTAATATGGAGCTGATTTAAAAAGCGGGTGACAGCCTTTGACTGATTTGTTAAAATGATACTAAGAGGACAGCCATAATTTTTGCTGTTTTCTTCATCGTTGTCACCGAATGAAAAAAAGCAGAGATTACATAAGGATTTCCATATTGCAATGACAGCAGAACTGTTATCTCTTGCAAAGATGATGATTCAGGAAGGAGAAGCCATAGAGAAGATTAAAAAATACACAGGTTATCCCATTGAAAAAATAAGAGAAATTGCAGAATCAATGAAAAAGTAACGAATAAAGAAAAGGCTGCGCACTAATTATTTAGGGCGACAGTCCCGCAGGGAGAAACAGAGATGAAATATCGCAGTTTACAGGAACATGAAATCAATCGGGAGCTGTTTCGTGATTTTATCAGGCGTCAGGTTGTTACAAAATGCTGGCGAAAAGAAGATGGAGAATGGATTATAAAAGACGCCCCTTTCATTGATGACTGGACAGAGCAGGATTATGAGGTGCTGATTCAGTGCCTGAAACGTACAGTCAGAACAGGAGGGCTTGTTTATGGAGCTTTTTATGAGGAAAAACTAAAAGGCTTTGCCGCCGTTCTTCCGGAAATATTCGGCGGAGAAAACAAATATATAGATTTGGCTGCCATTCATGTGTCTCAGGATATGAGAGGGACAGGAATTGGAACGGTTCTATTTAAAGAAGCAAAAAGATGGGCAAAAGAAAAAGGTGCGGAGAAACTTTATATTTCTGCTCATTCTGCTGTGGAAAGCCAGGCGTTTTATAAACACATGGGATGTGTCGAGGCTGCGTGGTATAAAAAGGAGCACGTGGAAGAAGAACCGTTTGACTGTCAGCTGGAAGTAAAATTGTAAGAGAAATGCCGTATTTTCGCCTGTGCAAAGATTCTTTGCATAGAAGAACAGTGCGATGCAAGGCATGGTTGCTGGTCATTTGCAGAAACCGGAGGCATAATGGATACAGAAAGGAGGAACACATGAAACTGGGACAGACGATTATAAACATACGAAAAGAAAGAAAAATGACACAGGAAGAATTTGCCCGAATTTTTCATGTGACACGACAAACAGTATCCAATTGGGAAAATGAAAAAAGCTATCCGGACCTGGAAACCCTGGTTCGGATAAGTGAGGAATTTCAGATTTCTCTGGATGCTATGCTGAAGGAGGACGTGCAGATGGTAAAAAAAATAAACAGAGAAATTCAATTCAGTCAGAAATTTAAGAAGAGTTTGAAAACAGTTCTGGTATGTGCCGGTGTTTTACTGCTCCTTGGCGCGGGAATTTATGGCGTGATGTGGCAGCAGGCAAAAACCTCTCTGGAAAAAGCATTCCGGGAAGGCATTGAGAAAAATCAGTTTCAGTTTGACGAGAAAGAGGGATATTATAAAAAGGCAGCTTCAGAAGAAGCCCGCTATATTCTTCCAAACCAGAAGATGCCGGGATACTTTGATTTTTCTCTTCATTTCCACAATACGGTTCTGGATTACTATGGAACAGCAGAAGGGAAAACATACAGATAAGATGGTCTGAGATGGGAAAAGAAGAGGATGTTGTGTCTTCCGTTTCTTATCTGGACGAAGAGGGCAATCTGGAAAAACCTCTTTCTGAAAAAGAGGAGGAAAGTCTCTGTGAAAAAAATGAGATAGTCCGGGAAGTGTTAAAAGAGGGCGAAAGAATCTTTGCGGAGGTTTATAAAAGATAAAAAAAGAGGGTATCGCGATCATACGATTCAGCGATACCCTTTTTGACGCCTTAGGCTCTTTCTACGTTACCGGATCTTAAGCAGGAAGTACATACGTACATTTTCTTATTTCCGTTCTCTGTTTTAACTTTAACAGATTTAACGTTGGATTTCCACATCTTGTTAGATCTTCTATGAGAATGACTCACGTTGTTTCCGAAATGAGCTCCTTTTTCACAAATTGCACATTTAGCCATGATAGCACCTCCTTGACGCTTTTTTTCAACAGACTTTATTTTAACAGATGAAAATGGCTTTTGCAAGCAAAAAAAGGAAAAATGTGAAAAATAATATTTCTTTTTCTTTCAAAAGAGGGTATAATACACATAAACATAAAATTTGAAATGAAAATTGGAGGTAACCATATGAATGGATGTATAGATTCCGGATTGGGCCGGATTGTCATTGATACGGACGTAATTGCCACTTATGCAGGCAGCGTTGCGGTAGAATGCTTTGGCATCATTGGAATGGCTGCTGTCAGCATGAAGGACGGTCTTGTAAAGCTGCTTCGAAGAGACAGCTTAAGACACGGAATTAGCGTAAAAATTACAGAAGGCAACAGGATTCGCCTTGATTTCCATGTAATCGTGGCATATGGCGTAAATATCAGCGCAATTGCAGATAATCTTGTCAGCAATGTAAAATATAAAGTCGAGGCTTTCACAGGTATGGAGATTGAAAAAATCAATATTATGGTGGAAGGCGTACGTGCCATAGATTAGGATTAGAGGAGGAACTTGTGGTGAACAGAAAAACCATAGATGCCAGTACACTTTCCAGAATGTTTCTGGCAGGAGCCAAAAATCTGGAAGCAAAGAAAGAATGGATCAATGAATTAAATGTATTTCCCGTACCGGACGGAGATACAGGAACAAATATGACGCTTACGATCATGTCCGCTGCCGCAGAGGTGGGGGCTCTTGGAGATACTGACATGGAATCTCTGGCGAAAGCCATTTCTTCCGGTTCTTTAAGAGGAGCAAGAGGAAACTCCGGCGTTATTCTTTCCCAGCTTTTAAGAGGCTTTACGCGTGGTGTAAAAAAATATGAGGAGCTTGACGCGCCTTTAATTGCAGCGGCAATGGAAAGAGGCGTGGAGACTGCCTACAAAGCAGTTATGAAGCCAAAAGAAGGTACGATTTTAACAGTGGCAAAGGAAGCTGCGTTAAAGGCTGTTGAGATTGCAGAGGAAATGGAAGACCTGGAAGAATTTTTCCGCGAGGTATTTGTACATGCAGAGGCGACTCTTGCCAAAACTCCGGAAATGCTTCCTGTATTAAAAGAAGCGGGAGTTGTGGATTCCGGCGGACAGGGACTTCTGGAAGTGTTCCGCGGTGCAGTGGACGGTTTCCTTGGAAAGGAAGTAGATTACTCCCAGTTTGAGAAGAGTGCAGCTCCGGCTGTGACAAAGATTTCTCCTCAGGCAGAAGCGGATATTAAATTCGGTTACTGTACAGAATTTATCATTATGCTGAATAAAGAACTGCCGGAGGAAGAAGAACATAGCTTTAAAGAATTTCTCATGTCGATCGGAGATTCCATCGTTCTTGTAGCCGATGATGAAATTGTAAAAGTACATGTGCATACAAACCATCCGGGACAGGCAATCGAGCGTGCTCTTACTTATGGCTCTCTTTCCAGAATGAAAATTGATAATATGAGGGAAGAGCATCAGGAGAAGCTGATTAAAGATGCGGAAAAACTTGCAGCACAGCAGGCAGAAGAGGAAGAGGCAAAGGCAGCAGAGCAGCCTCCTAAGGAAGTCGGCTTTATTTCTGTTTCCGCAGGAGGCGGACTGACAAATATCTTTAAAGACCTGGGTGTGGACTATCTGATCGAGGGCGGTCAGACCATGAACCCAAGTACGGAGGATATGTTAAATGCCATTGCAAAAGTAAACGCAAAGACGATTTACATTTTCCCGAATAATAAAAACATTATTCTGGCAGCAAACCAGGCGCGTGATCTGACAGAGGACAAGGAGATCGTGGTAGTTCCAACAAAGACGGTTCCACAGGGAATTTCCGCAATTATCAGCTTCGTTCCGGAGAAAAACGGCGAGGAAAATCTGGAAGCCATGATGGAAGCGGTGTCCAGAGTGAAGACGGGACAGATTACCTATGCTGTCCGCGATACAAGGATTGACGATAAGGAAATCCATGAAGGCGACATTATGGGAATTGGTGACAGCGGTATTCTTGCGGTCGGAAAGACAAAAGAAGAAGTGGCAAAAGAGACAATCGCTTCTATGATGGATGAAGACGGAGAGATTATCAGCCTTTACTATGGCGCAGATACAGAAGAAGCGGATGCAGAGGCTCTTGCAGAGGAGTTGGAAGCTATGTATCCGGACTGCGAAATAGAAGTAAATCAGGGCGGACAGCCAATTTACTACTATATTATTTCAGTAGAATAAGAGAAGGGGCGGAAGAAAGACTTCCGCTCTTTTTTTAAGGAGGGAAACATGGAGAGACCACTTCGTTCTTTAAAAGGAGTAGGAGAAAAAACAGAAAAGCTTTTCCAGAAAATCGGAGTTTCTACGACAGAGGAACTGCTCCGATATTATCCGCGCAATTATGAGGCGTATGAAGAACCGATTCCCATTGAGGAATTGAAAGAAGGGTGCATTGCGAGTATTCAGGCTACGATCGTATCTGGTGTGTATGTAAATAAAGTAAGAAATCTTCAGGTTATTACGATTACGGCAGCAGATGCCACGGAAAAAATCGGAATCGCCTGGTTTAATATGCCATATCTGAAAAATACGCTGAAAAAGGGCAGTGTTTTTATATTCAGAGGCCGTGTTGCGAGAAAACAGGGAAAGCTTCAGATGGAACACCCGGAAATCTTTACGCCTGCGGCATACGGGGAAATCCTCCACAGTCTGCAGCCAGTGTATGCGCTTACAGCCGGTCTTTCCAACAAAACCATCGGAAAGCTTGTCCGCCAGGCAATGAAGGAGCAGACGCTTCAGATGGAATTTCTTCCGGAGGAAGTAAAAGAGAGATACCATCTGGCAGACGATAATTTTGCAGTGGAAAATATCCATTTTCCGGCAAATATGGAAAAGCTTCTCATGGCGCGCAAACGCCTTGTGTTTGATGAATTTCTGTTTTTTATCCTTGCAGTGCAGATGTTAAAAGAGCGGACGGAAACTGCGAAAAATGAATTTCCCATGACGCCCGTGTGGACAACCGAGGAAGTGATGGAGGGACTTCCTTACCGCCTTACAAAAGCCCAGCTGAATGTATGGCATGAGATAGAAAGAGATTTGCAGAGCCACAGTCTTATGTCACGGCTTGTGCAGGGGGACGTAGGCTGCGGAAAGACGATCCTGGCTTTTCTTGCTCTGATCATGACAGTGGAAAACGGGTATCAGGGGGCGCTTATGGTTCCGACGGAGGTTCTGGCAAAGCAGCATTACGAAGGTTTTCAGGAGCTTCTGGAAAAACAGGGAGTAACCTCCTGCAGACCGGTTCTTTTAACAGGCTCCTGTACAGCAAAAGAAAAAAGAGAAATCTATGAAAAAATCGTTTCCGGAGAGGCAAATGTAATTATTGGAACACATGCGCTTATTCAGGAGAAGGTATGTTATAAAAATCTTGCCCTTGTCATTACAGATGAGCAG
>OGIW01001289.1_pt1 | contig 10231 bp, 8 predicted proteins | sample 1571921 | NCBI WGS metagenome assembly OGIW01 (sample SAMEA2582112, study PRJEB24529) | metagenome | biome: Human gut stool | place: China | collected 2011 | reverse complement strand
TATTTATCGCCTGGAGAGACCTAACGAGATAACTCGTTGGACGGTGAAAGTAGAAATAGGCGAGTGGAGAGATTGGGAAGGAGGTCATATATAGGGAGAAATAAAGTTCTAAATAAATAGTTATTTTAAACTAATATCTTATAGTTAAGATAAACAAAAGACCATATCAAAGGATTTATTCTTTGATATGGTCTTATTATTTTATATAAAATGAGCTTGATTGTTTTGATTTCTAAATAAGTTCTAATATTCTCGACTGGGTTTTCATAGCAATTTTACCTTTTGCAGCAAATCGGTTACTACTAATAGCATCTGCCATAGCTTGTAGTTTCTTGTCATCAGCATTAATAAATAGTAATAGTTTTTGTGTTGCTCTTGAACATGCAATATAGAAATTGCGTTTTTTTTCTTCATCATTAAAGCAATCTTCATCTATATCAATAATTATTACTACACGACTTTCAAGTCCTTTAAATTTTTTTGCTGTAGTAAATAAAACTGCTGAATTACTTTTTTCTCTAAGTATTGGTATCCCAGATAGCTTAGTTGTATTATGTAAAATTGAATCTAGTTCTGTACCTAAAGAGAGAATTGTAATATCACTATATTCATATCCATACTTATCACCTGTAAGTATATTTAGTAACTTAGCAAGCATAGGAAGGGATTCCCCTTTAACAAAACTAATAGAGGTTTGCTCTCCACTGACCATCGTAATTTTTTGGTTTAGTTCAATATCAATAACATTATAAGCGGTTAATGCAATCTCACGAGTATTACGACAGTTTTTAGTTAAAAGTAATTTGCATTCTGAATTTAAGATCCATTCAGGAACTTCTCGTGTCGTTGAAAGTTGGTTTTTGTCATAAAAAACAAAGAAGTGTCCATCTCTTAGCTCTACTAAATCTTTGAAATATAATATTTCGCTGTTTTCAAAGTCTTGTGCTTCATCAATAATTACATCGTCATAATTTAGTTCATCCCAATCTATTTGTTGTAATGCTTTAATGCGAAGCTCTTTGGTAGATGTATCTAAACCTGGGCGATAATAAGCGATGAGTGAATTGATATTAAAATAGGTTACATTTTCATATGGATAATGATGAAGTAGATCTGTAAATAGGAGTTTATTAAAACAAAGAAATAATACTTTTCTTCCTTCTATTCCAAATCTACGAGCAGCTTCTTTTGCAATTAATGTTTTCCCTGTTCCTGCTACGCCTTGTATTGTGGCACTTTTTTGCTCTGAAATATAATCGAGTAAGCCTATTTGTTCATTAGTAAGCTTTAGAAATGCATGTTCAAGTTCACCCTTTCTAGCGGCAGGAGCAGTAATTAGTTCAAAGTCCATTGCTATGTGATCAAGTATTTTTTGAAATTCTGCATCCGTAATATTAGTTTTTTGGCGATTGTAATAAAAGTTAAATATATCGTATATGAACTGTTTTTCTTTATTAAAGTGCTCATTACCGAGAACTGCTCCTGAAATTTCACGATACTTAAGAGGAAAGCTTGATATCTTATCTGATATATTTACATTTGGAAACCATACAGCTGCTTCTATAGGGAATCGGTCACTTAGATTTGTTGCGATAGAGTCTATCACTTTTCTATAATGATAGACTCCATCAATTGCTTGTGATAGGGGGTCATTTTTCTTTTCTGGGTTTAATATACTTACCTCATTAGTTTTGCTATTGATTTGATGAAAAACTGTACCATGACATTCAATATCGCCACCTTTTATTTCAAGGACAATTGCTCCAAGTTTTTTGTGTAAGATAAGGAAGTCATTTTCCTTCCAAGTCGATTTCCATTTATTTCCTCTTTTTACCCATTGAACAGAATGAAAAATATAAAATTCATCACCTAATTTAGAAAGTGCATCATAGACCCTCATTTCGGAGTAAGGCAATTCTGATAAATCTTCCTTTATTGGATATATCTGTGCCATCTTATTCTAAAACCTCTTTAATATTCTCATAATCTATTTCATTGATTCTATATGCATGCCATCCTCTAATACGGAAAGACTCCATAACTATATCTGATGTGTCTTGTTGGCATATTAAAGTGTCCTTAGATGGCCAAGACATTAAAATGTCATTTCCTATTTCAGATTTTTTTATTTGTGTTTGTAAATATTCGGGTATTTTTACTCCTGTAGCTATTAATTTATTTATTATTACGTGATCATTTTCATCAAAAAATGATCGAAGATCAGCCCACCCATTATACATGTGTGTTTGGTATGATTGTTCTTTATCAATAGAACGAGACATCTTTACAGATTTGACATTCATAGGTTTTACATTACATAGGACATCATAACCAAGGAAATAGTCCTCTATATAGTTCCAGCGTTCTTCATTAGTTTTTAGGCCATTAAAGAATTGGAGTAGAACTCGAATATCTCGATCATGTTTTTGTTTGGCTCTTGTTACATAGTTGTTTGTATAATATGTACTTCCCATCACTATACTTTTTATTTTGTTAGGATCATTTAGACGAATGAAAATCTCAGGTTCTTCACCCCCGAGTACTTCATATGTGATGTAGTCAAAGATGGAGAGTAGTTTTAAAGCTATCATTGAAGTATCATCTGTTGAGAGGCTGAAATAACTTGAATATGATGAAGAATTAGTAATCGTTGTTATATTACTTATAATACGTGATTTTGTTATTGATTTTCTCATATATTCTTTGAAGTTGCCATTTGCTAGTGAATATACAGTTTTACCTGTTTTATCATGAGTTCTATGTTTCACGCAGAAACTATTTGGATCCACAAGTTCAAATAATGAGTTTGCAATAATCCGAGCTTTACCGATCCCATATTTTTCTCTAAGTAGTGTTACAAAATCTTCTTTTGTAAAAAATGTTTTTTTGAATTTAGAATATAAGAGATTCCCAATGTATTCAAAGTCTTCAAGTATAGCGGGGCGAAGCTCACAGAGTAACATCTCATCTCTTGTTTCTATATTAACTTTTTGTCTAGGCGCTATAAATTTTCGGATTTCTGGCATTATATTAACTTTATCTTTAGCGGTCGAGTTAGCATTAAAGTACCAGTATTTAAATTGTGGGAAAGAAATATTAGGATGGAATTCCTCCCAGATTTGTTTTAGATCTATAGAATAGATATCACCAGCATCGCTAAGTAATACACCATCCGCCTGTCTCTCTTTATAACGCCCCTTTTCTTTAAATTCGAGACATTTTTTATATTTAGAATTTAATACTATAGTTTCATTTTCTTTATGAATACAAATATAAGCCTTTGTAAAAACACTTTGTGGACGAGATATAATAACTTTGAAGTTATATTTGTCATAGAAATCTTTCTCGAGCATTAATAAACAAGTTTTAAGCTTATTAATACATGATTTTTCATCTTCGACACCCTTACCATTAAAAATATATGTAAATGACTCAGGAGAAATTAGAAAACTACGATTATAGTTTTTACTACGATATGTGTCATATATCCCTGATAAAACAGCTTTTATTTGATATTGACGTATTTGAGACATTCCAAAGAGCGTTTTCATAAATGTAAGGTCATTATAAAAGTTGTCGGTTATTGCGGTTCCTTTAATTCCTTTTTTACGGGCGGCTCGACCGATTTCTTGTACATAATCACAGAGATTTCCTGTAACTGCATAATGGTATACATTTTCTACATCGTCAATATCAACCCCCATTCCAAAGGCTTTCGTGGCAAACAATATAGGTCTATTACCTTGACGGAATCCTTCAAATGCTTGTCTTTTAGCTTCATTAAAGGCTTCGATAGTCATGTCATCATCATTTTTACTTGTGAAAGTGCCTATTCTTTTATCAGTTGTTATACCTGCAAATGGTTGTAATCCCTTAGAGGCATTTTTAGCATAAGAGGCATACGGAAAGTACACAATGGTTTTACTATTATGTTCTAGCCAATATAATAGTCTGTCGTTTAGGATTTTTGTTTTCTTTTCTTCATATTCTGCTTTGGGTAGCTTGGTTTTTGATTCATAGTGATTAATTTCAAATTGAATATCATCTCTACGTACATACCCAATATATTTTATAGGGTTTTCCATATATAGGCTAATTATTGTGTCACTTACAGAATCATCAAATCCTCCATTTATAGCAGTTGCAGTAAATGCACAAATTGGGAAATGATATGTTTTTCTATTTTCACCTTTATTAGTTTGAATTTGATTTCTTAATCTATTAATATATCCTCCTAAATACCAATAGTCTGGACGGAAGCCTGCCCCCCAGGTTGTTACAATATGTGCCTCGTCAATAATAAGTAGACCTATTTCACGTTCGCCGATTATTGTTTCAATAGAATATGATAATAAGGTTTCCGGACTTAAATATAGAAGATCAACTTCACCATTTTTTATCCTTTGGAGAACTGCTTCTTTTTCTACTTGTGATATTAGATCGGAGTTAAATGCTTCTACTCTAGTATACCCATTTTTTTGGAGTTTCTCTTTTTGATCTTGCATCAATGCTTTTACAGGTTCGACGATAATTGTTAGTTTTTTATATTTTTTGGCTAGATAGACCGCAGGAATTTGAAACATTACTGATTTTCCAGCACCTGTAGAAGCAGTGATAAAGATATCTCTGAATGTATTATCAGGATCATAAGAGTTTTCAGCTTGGTGAATAATTTCTTGAATTATTTGACCTTGTGATAGTTCTACTGTTTCTTTATCTATATCGGGATTTTTATAGAATTTTATGTTTCTAAAATTTGTAAAGCCTTCTATTCCTATATCATTTCTAGCAATATCTATAAGTGCCTTTTCTTTTTCTGCATTTTCTGGAAGAATTTCATGATAATTAATAAGGCGAATTCCATTTGCAAGACAATATGCTTGTAAAGAGGATTGTATTCTATCAGAAGCAAGACCTTTAGTTGAATTTAATCCAATTATATTAGGCTTTGTAATAATTATTTGAGATAGAGCGCGAAGATAAGCTTCAATATCTTCATTTAGAAAGATATTGTAATCGGCTTTATCCTGACTATCCTCAACTTTAATATTGGAAGGATAATAATCATGTATAGGGGCTTTCTCTTCACTTTCATATTCATAATTATAGAAACTTCCATAATGTATATCATCAATTGTAATTAGCGTATTATAGACCGTAAGAAATCTCTTACATTCTTCACTACTTCCATTTGTATTATCCGTATTAATGGCCGTATTTATCTCTTGAATAAGATCGTTGTTTAGTTCAAATGGTAGTGGATAATAATCTGGATAGAGATTATTCTTATAAATTGTGACTTTGAGATCATAATCGCGAATAGCATCTTCAATCCGTGTTTTTATCAGCGTATATTCCTCATAAGTGATCCAAGCTGATTCGTCATCGTCCAGTCCAAGTAATGCAATATCTAATTGCTTTTTTATTTTTTTGTCGAAAAGGAGCACATTTTTTTTTAATTCTAAGGAATTCTCAATAAGAGGTGTATCATCTAGTTGTTCTAAAAAAGGTAGATCAAATCCTTTATAAATCTTTAGTTCCATATTTTTCTCCCCATTTCTTTGTACTATTACCATTAGTAATAGTTGCTTTGAATCTATCTTTTTTATGATTATTCTCCATAAATATTAGATGATATGTAAATATGCATAGTTTGTGTAAATAATTATGGCTTTTATAAAAGCTAGACTCTTTTTTATCCTTTTTAAATCTAAATACTATTACAAGTTCATCATATCTTCATTATATATATTGTAAGTTAACAAATCTAGACTTTTATTTTCATCAATATTAAAAATCGACAAAGTTGGAAAGTCTGCACTAAGCCTTGTCGATTTAAAAAATAGTTATTTAATAAGGATTGTGTATATAAAATATGTTTGAGATGTTAGTGATACATTAATTCGTATATTATAATTAATCTATAAATATATCTATTGATGAATATTATAAGAAGGATGATGAGCATGACTAGGAACACACATGGTGGCGGTGCGCAAACAAATATTAATGGACTACGTTTTGAAGCTGAAATGAGTCTTGAAGATGTTTTACAGGAGGCAGGTTATAAAGTAATAAATAAAGAAGTTTATGATAACAATAAATTTATAGGTTTGAGTGTTTCCAAACATAGTCTATATGAATATTTTTTAATACCTAAAGGAATAGATTATAAAAAATATAATTCTGTAAAATGGTTACCTGATGAGTGTTTTGTAAATTATAAGACAAAAACAGGATATATTATTGAAAAGAAATTCCAAAATTCACCTGGTTCTGTTGATGAAAAGCTTGCTGCATGTGATTTTAAAAGACGCGAATATTTGAAGTTATTTTCTTTACTAGATTATGACGTAGAATATATATATGTTTTTAATGATTGGTTTAAACAACCAAAATATAAAGATGTTTTAGCGTATATTAGAGCAGTGGGGTGTTATTATTATTTTGATGAAATCCCATTGAGTTGTATCGGTTTATAACTAATAACATGAATTAATATAAAAAGAGTAGTATATTGATAAAATGATTTGCTATCCTTCTAGAACTAGAATAAAATATATATTATATTAATAGACTTAGTAGGAGTGAAATAATGAAGTATATATCTGCGAAGGAAGCTGCCGAAAAATGGGGGATTTCTCAACGAAGAGTATCATCTTTATGTGCTGAAAATCGTATTATAGATGCACAACGAGTGGGAAACATGTGGATTATTCCAGAAAGTGCCAATAAACCAGTAGATGGTAGATGCAATAAAATGAGTAAAGAGATTTTGATAAAACCATTTTTAAAATGGGCTGGGGGAAAAGGGCAACTTCTTGATAAAATTAAAGAATATTATCCATTTGAAGAAGGAAATATAACTAGATATGCCGAACCATTTATAGGTGGCGGTGCAGTTTTATTTGATATCCTTAGTAAGTATCAATTAGATGAGGTCTATATTAGCGATATTAATGCTGATCTGATTAATACATATAGGGCCATACGTGATGATGTAGATAAGGTAATTGGATTTTTGAAGTCGATGGAAGAAAAATTTCTTTCTTTTGAAATTGAAGAACGTAAAAATTATTTCTATCAACAAAGGGATAGATTTAATAGCTTAAAGAGTGAAAATTATAATATAGTTGATTTAGAAAAAGCCGCATTAATGATCTTTTTGAATAAGACTTGTTTTAACGGATTGTACAGAGTAAACAAAAAAGGGTTATTTAATGTTCCTATGGGTAGCTATAAAAAGCCAACCATTTGCGACGAAAAGAATCTTCGTGCTGTTTCTGAATGTTTGCAAAATGTGATAATTGTTCATGGAGATTATAAACAGTCTGAAAGTTTTATTGATAGACGTACCTTTGTTTATTTTGATCCTCCATATCGGCCAATAACAGAATCCGCTAGTTTTACAGCTTATACAGAATATGATTTTAATGATAAAGAACAGATAGAGTTAGCTGAATTTGTTAATAAAATCGATAAAATGGGAGCGAAGATAGTTATTAGTAATTCAGATCCTAAAAATATAGATGAAAATGACAATTTTTTTGATGAAATTTACTCATCCCATATGATTAAACGTGTTGATGCAACACGTATGATTAATAGCAATGCGAAAAAACGGGGAAAAATTAAGGAATTATTGATTTCTAATTTTTAGTAGGGAAGCGTATATATGGTAAAACGTGATTTTATTGAATGGTTATCTGGATTTAGGCCTAGTATTGCGGATTATGGATTTTATATCAATTTTGATAAGGTCTATCGTAATGTTGATAATATAAAAGTTGAATTAAATATCTTAAATTCATTAATTGGCTCTAATAATATTGAAGAAGAGTTTAGATGTATACTATTAAAATATCCAGAAATATTACAATGTATTCCTATATTATTGGCTGTTCGTACTAGTGAAATATATTGTCAAGATGATCGAGGGGGTGTTTTATTTAATTTTAATCCTAAAAAGCTTTCAGTATCTATGGGAGATAACTTAGAGAAGTATGTATATTTTATGGAAGAAACAGGATTATTTAATTTACTTAGAAATCATATAATAAATAATTTAGTAGATTATGTGATGGGCATTGAAACTGGGCTTGATTCTAATGGTCGGAAAAATCGTGGTGGGCATTTAATGGAAGACCTTGTTGAACAATTTATTATTAAGGCTGGTTTTGTTAAGGGTATTAACTATTTTAAAGAAATGTATATTCACGAGATTACAGAAAAATGGGGAATAGATTTATTTGCAATCTCTAATCAAGGTACAACTGAGAAACGTTTTGATTTTGTTGTAAAAACAGATGAGATGATATATGTTATCGAAACAAATTTCTATAGTGGTAGCGGAAGTAAATTAAATGAAACTGCTCGTAGTTATAAGACCCTTGCATTAGAATCTAATACTATTGATGGTATTACATTTGTATGGTTCACAGATGGTAAAGGTTGGAATAGTGCTAAAAATAATTTAAAAGAAACATTTGATGTTATGGAACATATTTATAATATTAAGGACTTAGAAAATAATATAATTAGCGAGGTCTTTAAATAATGGCTAAGAAAATAACAAAATGGGAACCAGAGGATTTTGAATTAGAGATGACAACCCATTGGTCTTTTCCAAAACGTGGTGACTGGGCTACTCATGATGCAAAATGGAGAGGTAATTGGTCCCCATATATTCCGAGAAATTTATTGCTTCGATATTCCCAAGAAGGTGATTTAATACTCGATCAATTTGCTGGTGGGGGCACTACTTTGGTTGAATCAAAATTGCTTAATCGAGATATTATTGGTGTTGATATAAATGATATAGCACTTCAACGATGTAGTGAAAAAATTGATTTTGATTATGAACTTGCTAAGGGTAAGGTTGAGTTACGTAAAGGTGATGCACGCAACCTAGACTTTATTTCTGATGAAAGTATTGATTTTATTTGTACACATCCACCATATGCCAATATTATCAAGTATAGTGAAGATATTGAAGGGGATTTATCACAGTTAAAAGTTCCGGAATTCCTGGCAGAAATGAAATTAGTCGCATCTGAATCTTATCGTGTTTTAAGACGCGGTAAATTTTGTGCGATTTTAATGGGAGATACACGTCAAAAAGGGCATATGCTCCCAATGTCATTTGATGTTATGCGTATATTTGAAAATGCAGGGTTCAAGTTGAAGGAGCTTATTATTAAAGAGCAACATAATTGTAGAGCAACGGGATATTGGAAAACGAATAGTGTTAAATACAATTTCTTATTAATTGCACACGAATATCTATTCGTCTTTAAAAAGTAAAAGTTATTTCTAATTCTTTATAGTGTTATTTGTTACTATTTGTAGTGATTTTATTTTATTAGATATAATATTTAGTTTCTATATAGCGAGTATTAATTAAATATAATTGATACTCGCTATTTTTATAAAGACAGATAAGTTAGTTGGTAATATATCTTAATCATGCATCTTAGTCATTTTTAAATTCTTTATGAATGTGTTATTGTTATGTTTGTAATGACTTAGATGCACTATATGTCTTTCAGAGGCATCAAAAGAGATCTAACAGATTATGTATATTGTTAAATTTATCATTAGTTTTAGTAGAATATAGAAACGTATTAAACGGTAATAATCTAGTATGTTTCTTTGGATATGAATATGGTTCAATCAATAGAGCGTGGTATAGAGATACTCAAGTTATTAGAGGTGGGCCCGCTTGGTGTGACCGAGTTGGCGAATGCGACGGCGTTGCCCAAGGCCACTGTCCATCGCTTGCTCAAGACCTTTGAAGCTCATCATTGGGTTGAGTTTAATAGGGCCAAGAAGTATCAGTTGTCTTGGGGTATTTTGCCGATGGCAAAGTCTTTTCTTACGTCCTTGGATGTGCGGGCCATTGCGCAGCCCTATATGGTATCCATTCGGGATCAGTTGCAGCAGTCCGTGAATTTGTTTTTGGCGCAAGGCGATTATCGCATATGTATCGAGCGTGTTGCGGCGGACAAGCCGTTGCGTCACGATATCAAGATCGGTACGGTGTACCCTATCTTTAAAGGGGCGGCAGGCAAGATTTTCGGTGCCTATCTGGCGGACTTTAAGGATACTAATATGAGTGCTGGTGAAAGCGCCCAAATTCGTCATGATGGGTATGTGGTGACTCGCGGCAATCGTGTGCCTGATGCGGCATCTATCGCAGTGCCTATCTTCTCCTTTGGTAATAAGCTTGAGG
>OGIW01001281.1_pt1 | contig 10317 bp, 11 predicted proteins | sample 1571921 | NCBI WGS metagenome assembly OGIW01 (sample SAMEA2582112, study PRJEB24529) | metagenome | biome: Human gut stool | place: China | collected 2011 | reverse complement strand
GTTTTATTTCAAATAGATCTAATACCTGATAAAGCATTTCTTTATGCTGACCTGTCACTACAACTTTTACATCTATTCCATTTTCCTTAAGTTCATGATATACTGGAGACATTTTTATAGCTTCAGGTCTTGTTCCAAATATTAATCCTACTTTCATTTTCCTTCCTTCAAATAATCAACAACTTTTTTCATTTGAATATCCCAAGAAAAATTTTTAGAATACTCTCTTATTTCTTTTGAAGTTATTTTTAAATTTTTATACCATTCAATTATTTTTTCTATATCAAATAATTTTTCATTATTACCAATTTTATATACAAATTCTTTATTTATAAAATCTGGGTCATTAAAACTTATAATAAAAGGCAACCCTTTAGCACAATATTCTCTATTTTTTAAAGGTTGAACCGTTTCTAAACTTATCCTATGAATTCCTAAACTTCCTATTCCTATATCTGTGATATTATAAAATTCGTCTAATTCTTTCCCCAGCCGTTTTCCATGAAAAATAACATAATTTTCTAATTTGTTTTCTTTAACTGTTTGCTTTAATTTAGAAGTCTCATTTCCCTCACCAACTATATTGAAAATAATTTCTTCTTTTCCATTATTTTTTGTATACTCTAATATTGAATATATAAATCTGTCTATTCCATGCCAAAATGAACAATTTGAAACACTTGTAAGAATTATTTTACCTTCCTTTTTTTTTCTATCTATCATCTGTATTTCTTTCAAATCTATTCCATTAGAAATATTTATACAAGGAATTTCCCATATTTCTTTATCATCAGAATAAGTTACTACTTTATCAACATATTTATGCAATTCTTTTCTATATTTTTTATCCCACTTAGTAAAGAAATTATCTTTTACCTCTCCATCATATGGATATGTTGGAATTTCTAAAATTACTTTTAAATTTATTTTCTTTAAAAATTTTAAATATGATATAAGCCATGGAGATGAATAGAAATATCTTATGTACATAAAATCTATATCTTCATACAATTTAGGTCTTTGCAACTTTTTTAAACAAAAATATAAATCTATTTTTCTTGATAATTTTTCTTTAAAGCTTGTTCCAGTATGATATTTATTTATAAAAATATCATTTATATAAAACTTACCTTCAATAATTTTACATTTTTTTGTATTTACTCCTAATTTATTAAAAGATTTAATTTGATAATTTATTTTTTTATACACTCCTATTTCTTTTTCTGAAATAAAATTCAAATATATCCCTTTCATTTTTCCTTCTTTCTTAAAATGATTAAAATTCAAATTAAATTTATACTCTGGCAATTTTAATAAAAATGTTTTTAAATATAAAATGGAAATACTTATAAAAAATAAAGCTTTTAAAATCCTTCCCTGTTCTTTATTAAAAGACTCGAAAACATTTGGAATAAAAACTATATAAAAGAAAAATATATACATTTCCATTCTTTGAAATATTTGATTTATTGATGGATTTACTTTTTGATTAATTATTATTAATAAAGTTAGTATAATTGATATAAAATTCAAGTTTCACTGTTGATTATTTAGTATTTTTTTATTAAATAACATTATATAAATACTTAAAATCAAAAATATTATTAAGACAATATAACTAGTAGTTGCATAATAGGTCTTATTTAAATAGTGACCATATTTTAAAATAATTAAAATTTTATTAAGATATAAAGTTAATAATAAACTTATAAAAATCAATACTGCTTTTTGTAAAGATTTAAGTTTTAAGTTTTAAATTCAAAATAAAATATAATGGCAAACAAAATAATATTATTTTATGAAATAAACTTCCTATAAAAATCATTAATAAATATTTTTTTAAGTTTTTATTCTCAATAAATTTAAAAGAATACAAGAAAATAGAAATTGCTAAATATTGCCTTATTCTATTAAATCCAAAAGAATAATAAGCACCTATCATAAAAAAAATAAATATTAATAAAAAAATTACTAAATATTGACATTATTAAAAAACTAATTGCTGTGTTCCATTAATAGAAAGAATAAATTTTTGCAAAAAATAATACCCTTTTTCAAGTCTTATAACTTCATAATGAGTTGAATTATTTTTAGCTAGTCCAAATATTTTTAAATAGGATGTGAAATCTGCTCCAATTTTATATCTAAATCCTGAAAATAAAATTAGAATTATAAAAATTAATTTTATAATATTTTTATTATATTTATATAAATATCCTAATTCTACTACATATAAAAGAATATAGGTCTCTCTTTCTCCTCTTGATAAGTGTAATTAATCCGATTTTTAATATTTAATATTTTTATCTTTTTCTGATAGAATTATATCTTTTTCTTTCAATCCATATTTTTCAAAATTCCAATTTATTCCTATATTTTTATCATTCCATATTATCCTTTTTTCATATTGAGGTGCATAAAAATCTGTACATTTATATTGAAATTCTGTTTCATCTTCTAAAGTGAGAAATCCATGTGCAAAGCCTTTTGGAATAAAAAACATTTTCTTGTTTTTAGCGCTTAATTCTATTCCATACCATTTTCCAAATGTACTGCTACCCTTCCTGATATCTACAGCTACATCATATACAGAACCTTTTAGCACTCTTACAAGTTTTCCTTGAGAATGCTTAGTTTGAAAATGAAGCCCTCTTAGTACTCCTTTTTTAGATTTAGAATGATTATCTTGTACAAATTCTTCGAATATCCCAATTTTCTCAAATTCTTTTTTGTTGTATGTTTCCAGAAAAAATCCTCTTTCATCACCAAATACAGTTGGTTCTAATATGTATAACCCCTCTATTCCTGTTTCTATTTTTTTAAATTTACTCATATCTTCCCCTTTATCTATTTGATGAGATCCATCAAATATTCTCCATATTTAGATTTAAGCAGTGGCTTTGCTAGTTCACATACTTTTTCTTTTGTTATCCATCCATTTCTATATGCAATCTCTTCAAGACAAGCTACCATTACTCCCTGTCTACTTTGAATAGTTTTTACATAGTTTGCTGCTTCTAGTAAAGCTTCATGTGTTCCTGTATCAAGCCATGCCATTCCTCTTCCTAGACTTGTTACATTTAAAGTTCCCTCATTAAGATACATCTCATTTAGAGTTGTTATTTCCAGTTCTCCTCTTTTTGAAGGCTTTACTTTTTTAGCTTTTTCTACTACTGTATTATCATAGAAATATAGTCCTGGTACTGCATAATTAGATTTAGGATTCTCTGGCTTTTCTTCTAATGATATTGCTCTATTATTCTCATCAAATTCTACTACTCCAAAATCTCTAGGATTTTGTACATAGTATCCAAATATTGTTGCTCCTTTTTTTCTTGCTTCTGCTTCTTTAAGCATTCCTGTAAACCCATGACCATAGAATATATTATCTCCAAGTATTAAAGCACATGAATCATCTCCAATAAAATCTTCTCCTATTAAAAATGCTTCTGTTAGTCCATTAGGCTGCTCCTGTACCACATAACTTAGAGATATACCAAAATCAGCTCCTGTTTTTAATAATTCTTCAAACATAGGAAGATCTCTTGGTGTAGAAATAATTAAAATATCTTTTATTCCCGCCAGCATTAAAACTGATAAAGGATAATATATCATTGGCTTATCATATATTGGTGTTATCTGTTTTGATATTGATTTCGTTATTGGATAAAGTCTTGTTCCGCTTCCTCCTGCTAATATTATTCCTTTCATCTCATACCTCTGTTTCTATTGCTTTTTTTATAGCTTTTAAATAATCGTATTTAAATTTTTCATCAGGTTCTAAGTACATTCCTTCCGCCCATTCATTCCATGCATTTAAAAAAATATATTCTATGTTTTTTTCTTTCATTATTTTTTTTTGCTCCACTAAATATTCTTTAAATAATTCTGGTGTATTTCTCTCAATCACATATCCTCTACGACCATGTCTTGGAGTATTATCCCAACCAGTAAATATTCCTGGATATGTTTTTTCATTTAAAAATTCTTTAGATATATCTATACTCTTTTTTATAAATTCTTCATATTTATATTTTTGTACAAAATATAGATAATTTTTTGAAAAGTTATTTTTCAATTTTTGAATAACTTTTTGTAAAATATTTCTTTTGCCAATACAGCAATTCGGTTCTCTTAACACCATGGCTGAACTTTTAACTGAAGAAAGATTTAAATTTTTTAAATTATTTTTAGATTCTATTATGTAAATTCCTGAATAACCTATTTTTTTACATTCCTTATCAAAAAAATTTATCATTTCATTAAACTTCAAAATATCTTCTGGTTGATATATTAAAAATACTGGTCTATCATCTATTTTTATATATCTTTCATCTGAAAAAAAATCTTTTAAATAATTAAAATGTTCTTGCCAATCTTCTTCCAACCCATATTCTTGTTTTATAAGAAGTTCATTTAAACCATTCCACGTTTTTTTCCAAGAATGATTAGCCCAACAAAAACAGAAGTTTTGTTTTATTTCTTTCCATTTAAGTAAATTCTCTGCTGGTTTCTCTAATATTTTTTTTCCTTTAAACCAATAATGATAATAACAAAATCCATATATTCCATATTCATTTCCTAATTTAGTTTGCCATTCAACTGTTTTTTTATCTAATAAATTATAGTAATTATCATTTAATGGTTTTAGTGGTTGGTTATGGCTTTTAAATAATTTTTTTCCATTTTTTACATTTCTCCATTCTGTAAAACCTTTTCCCCACCAAAGATTATTTTCTTCAATTTCATGAAATTGTGGCAGATAGTATGCTATTATTTTCATTAAGATTGTCTCCTTGTCTCATTTTCTTTGTTAAAAATCAAATAAAAGAAAGCTATATTTATATATTGGAAGTTGTAATAAAAAAGTTTTAAAATACAAGATTGAAATACAAATAAAAAAAATTAGATTTAATGCTAGTGAATACTTTTTTATTGCAGATTTCAATAATTGTGGAATTAAAATAATATAATAAAAAGTAAAATATGAACTCATTCGTATAAATACTTGATTCATTGTAGGAAATGTTTTTTCATTAATAAAAATAGTTAAAGTTAAGAGTATTGTGAAATAATTTATATTTTTACTTACATTATCTAACAAAATTTTTTTTGAAAATATTTCTATTAATAATGCTAAAATAAAAAATAGAAATAATGTTATAAAATTGGTTGTTGCTTCATATTTCAATTTTGTATATTGACCATACCCTAATATTTCATATAGTTTAGGCAATAAAAAATTAAAAGCTATTGTAATAAAAAATAAAATAATTTTTATAAATTTATTATATTTTAAATTTAATATCCAATATAATGGTAATAATAAAAAACAACTTTTATGAAATAATCCTCCTAAAATTATCCCTAAAAAATATTTCATTATTTTTTTTGCTTTATAAAAATAATTGAATAAAAAAATATACTAATTGCCATAACTTGCCTAATTAAATTGAACCCAGCAGAATAATATGCTCCTACCAAAAAATAAATAAATGTAGACATCAATATATTGTTTGATTCTCTTTTTATACTTTTATATATTAAATAGTTTGTAAAAAATGCTATTATCAGAAAAATTAGTTGTTGGGTTCCATTTATATTAACAATAAATTTTGTTAAAAAATAATAACCTTTTTCTAATCTTGTGACTTCATAATTATTAATATTATTTTTTATATAAGAAAATATTTTCATATACATTGGATAATCCACTCCAACATAATATCTAAACCCAGAAAATAAGGTCAATATTAAAAATATTAATCTTATTATATTCATATCATTTTTATTAAGATAGAATATTCCAATAGTAATTATCCCAAAATATAAACATATGTATTCCATTCTTTAGCCTTTTTGTATTTTTTCTAATATTTTTTCAGCCGTTATTGTACTATTATCTGCAAAAGGTTTATAACTACAATAATCTTCCTTTTCAGAAATTATTTTTTCTCCATTCCCAAAAGTATCGATTTCTATGGCTGAAGTAGGAGCATAATAACTTACTGTTTTTATATTTTGAGCAATTGCTAAATGTAAAGCAAGAGTATCACTTGTTACTAAAATGTCCATTTGCTTTATTATGACAGCGAACTTTTTTAAGCTGCAAGGTCTTAGAAAAATTACATTTTCATATTCTTTAAATTTTTTATATAATTCTTGGTTGGCTTCAAAATCATCCTTTCCTCCTAAAAGAAATATATAGTTATTTTGATTTTTTAGTAATTCCCTTATTAATTTTTCCCCTTCTTCTTCTCTTAATGATTTTGAAGGCCATCTTTTGCCAGCATTAAAATTAAGTCCTATCAATTTAGTTTTATTATTTTTTTTATACTTTTTAAATTCTAAGGCTGTTTCATTTTCAAGAATTACATCATTATAAAAATATGGTTTTAATACTTCTATTCCCAATCCTTTTGAAAAGATTTCTCTATGACTTAAAGTATTTTCTCTTTTTAGTTTATCAGCTCTTTCCTTACCATATTTTGAAAGCAATCCCATATCAAACCAAACTTCTAAATCTTTAGTATATATAAGCTTTTTCTCATTTCTATATACTCCTGATAATTTTCTATATTTAAAATCTTCTATTTTAACATAAATTTTTTCTTCATCTTCCAACGAAATTACCCAATCAAAAATATAATCTTTTAATTCTTCTAATTCTTTTTCTTCCTCTATACATATTAATTTTGTGATATATTTATTTTCTTTTAATAAATCAAAAGCATTTCTAGAAGTTATCCAATATATTTCAACTTCATTATTATATTTTTTAAGTATTCCTGGTAAAAAATATGTTGTTCTTACTACATCTCCTAACGCTCCTACTTTTAAAATCAATACCTTTTTCATTATTTTCTCCTATATCAAATTTTCTATTTCTTCACCTTTTATTAAACTGTTTTTTTTTATTTTCAAATTTATTTTTATTCTTTCATATAAAATTTTATCTTTTATCAATAATAAAATTTTTTCTATAAATTCTTTATCATTATTAGCCATTAAATAATCTTCTTCATTTTCTATTAAAATCCCTTCAACTCCTATCTCCGTTGACACCACAGGAATTTCAGAATATAACATTTCTACTGTTTTTATTTTTATTCCTGCTCCTCTTAACAAAGGTATTACTCCTATATCTAAAATAGAAAAATATTCTTCTGCTTTTTCAATAAATCCAGTCAAAATAACATTAGAATAATTACTAATTACTCTTTTTAATTTCTCACTTGGATTTGCTCCTATAATATAGAAATAAATATTTCCCCTTTGAATTTTTTTCCAAACTTTATCTAGAAAAAATATAACCGCCTCTTCATTCTCACTTCTATTCATAGCACCAAAAAAGCCAATATTTATTTTTTCATCTATAGTTTTAGATACTATTGGGAATTTATTAAAAAAAGGTTTTAGTATTTTTATATTTTTATTTTCTTTTTCTATAAGTTCAAAATCTTTTTGATTTTGGACTATAACTATATCAAATTTTCTAATCATTCTCTCTTCATATTTTTTCAACCTTTTATATTCAAGCTTATAAAATAATTTCTTTAAATAATTTTTTTCATTATTCATTTTTCTTTCAAAAGCTTGAAAAGATATGTCATGTTCTATTAATACTTTTTTTACTCCCTTTATATCTTTCAAATAATGAATATTTTGAGTAAAATCAATAATAACCATGTCGTAATTTTGTAAGTTTTCTTTCAAATAATTTTTTATTCTTTTGTCATATCTTACTGAGCATAAAATTGGTATTTTAAAATTCCAAATCAAATTAATTAATTTCTTCCAAATAGAAATTTTAAATATAATTAAATTTTCTATACATTCATTTTTATAATATTCTTTACTTTTATATTCTTTTGAATTAACTAATGCGCAAAAATCAATTTTATATCCATTTTCATGAAGATTTTTTATATTATTTAATGTTGTATTAGATCCCGCAGAAGGAAAATTGCTTTTTTTACTTGGTAAAAAAGTTGATATATAGAGAATTTTTTTCATATTTTTCTCCCTGTTTTATAGCCAATCCAACGTATTCCCATATCAAAAGGAAGATATAGTAATTCTTTTACTTTTCTTTTTTTAATTAACTCTTTTATTAAATACATCAATAATTTTTTCCCTTCATTCTCTGTTTTTGAAAAATCTATTTCTTTTTCAAATAATTTTTCAAATTTTCCTATTGCTTTATATCTTTTATAAGAATCTTTCAAAGATAATTGATGTGAATGCCATATTTTACTTTCAGCTACATAAATAAATGATTTTTTACTTTCTATTATTTTAGAAGCTAAATATACATCTTCATTAGTCAAAATCTCTAAATTAAAACCACCTAGTTCAAAAAATCCCTTTCTTATTATTGCTGAAGAAGCATCACTAAAAAATATATTTTTTCTTCCATTTACTTTTTGGTTTTCTATATTACAAATTCTATCTTTATCTGGATAATTTAAAAATCTTATTATCTTTTCTATTTCAGAATGATCTTCATATGCAATTTGTCTTGAAAAAGAAGCTATTATATCTTTATTTAATGGTTTTGTTAAATTATTTAACCATTGTTCATCATAAGGTAATATATCCTGTGTTATAAATACCAATATATCCCCAGTTGAAATTAATGCTCCCTCATGTCTTGTTTTAGCATGATTAAATTTTTTAATCTCTATAACTTTATCAAATAATTCTTTAGATTTTTCTAAACTATTATCTAGTGATGAAGTAACTAATGCGATTAACTCTAAAATAAAGTTCCCTTTTTGTTTTTTTATTTCCATCACTAACTTCTCCAAATATTTTTCTCCATTATATATAGGAACTATTATTGATATTTTTTTCTTTTTATTTGTTTCCATCAATATGCTCCTTTTTTTGCTATTACATTTTTTATTGTTTTCACTGTTATTATTACATCCAACCACAATGACCAGTTTCTTATATAGTAAAGATCTAGTGCTATTCTCTCATCATAGTTCTCTACATCTGACCTTCCGTTTGCCTGCCACATTCCTGTTATTCCTGGTTTTACCATAAATATCTTTTTGCTGTTTTCTTCCCCATAGTATATATTCACTTCTTTTTGCACTACTGGTCTTGGTCCAACGAATGACATTTCCCCTTTTATTACATTTATAAATTGTGGAAATTCATCTAATGATGTCTTTCTTAAAAATTTTCCTACTTCTGTTACTCTTGGATCATTTTTCAATTTAAAATTCTTATAATATTCTTCTCTAAGTTTTTCATCTTTAGATAACATCTCTTCCAGTCTTTTTTCTGCATCAGCATACATAGTCCTAAACTTATACATCTTAAAAAACTTCAAATTTTTTCCTATTCTAGTATGATAAAAGATTGCTTTTCCTCCATCCTTCTTTATTTGGGGCGCATATATTAAATAGAGTATTCCTAAAACTATGCAACCTACCATTCCAGTTACAATATCAAAACTTCTTTTTAGAAACCTATTTATTGTTTTATTCATTCCATTGTATGAAGATATCAGCATTATTCCATCGTAATCTTCTATCTCAGAATTAAAAGTATATGTTCCATTTAATTCTGGTGTAAATTTTATCTTATTTACTTTTCCATCCAGTTTATTGATTATCTCTGACATCTGTTTGTTATCTGCTAATGGAAGCGCTATTATTACTTCATTTATTTGTTTTTCTTCTATTACTCTTTCAATATCACAACAGCTTCCTAGTATTTTTTCCTCTTCTACTCTTATACTTTGATTAACTCCCTCTAAAGAATTAGCTGATATATATCCCAGTAAGTTGTACATTGTAAAATTATTTTCTTTTATTACATGAGTTAATTCTCTAGCTGTATTTCCTACTCCTATGATAAGAAGTCTTTTTTCTAATGAATTTCTAAATATATTTCTTATAGTTTTTATTATGATCAGATTAAAGAAAGTAAATGTTATTCCTACTATCAGATGAACTGGGATATACTTATTTCCCCAGAATGCCACATCATTTATCAGCATTATTATGAGATACTCTGTATGCACAAATAGTTGTTTTTTTAGTTCTTCCCATATGAGTATAGTTTTAAAGGAATACATATTCTTAGTAAGATTTAATGCAAGATAGATAAAGAAAGTGTTGTACATAATTCTGTCTGGAACTTTAAATATTTTATTTATTAAAAAATAGAATAGAAATTGTGATACTATCATTAAAATCTTTGAACTCTGCCTTTTCACTTTCCCCTTGCTCCTTGATTTTTATTTTAAGATGTTTCTTTTTTATTATTTTTTATTTTATATTTTTTAATTATTTATTTTTC
>OGIW01001266.1_pt1 | contig 10467 bp, 9 predicted proteins | sample 1571921 | NCBI WGS metagenome assembly OGIW01 (sample SAMEA2582112, study PRJEB24529) | metagenome | biome: Human gut stool | place: China | collected 2011 | reverse complement strand
AGAGCAGCCGAACCCAGAGCAGCCAAACCCAGAGCAGCCGAACCCAGAGCAGCCAAACCCAGAGCAGCCAAGTCCGGAAAAACCAAACCCAGAACAACCAAAACCGGATGGAGAAAAGCCGAATGGGCAAACAGCTCAAAAACCAAGTAAGGGAGAGTCGGTAAAAACAGGAGACCCTGTTGTAGTTACCGGGTTGATTTTGCTGCTGATAGTATCGGGAGGCATCATTATGATTTGTTTTTGTGTTTCAAAAAGAAACAGGAAAACAGCAAATAGAAAAGAAAATTAATAATAGATAAAAGCATTTATGAAAAATACACCTTGCTGAGAGATTTTTAGTAAGGTGTATTTTTAGTTGGTGGTATACGTTGCTAATGGAGAAAAAAGGGTGACTCTTACGCAGCATTATAGTTTATTTTGTTGATGAACAACTTTTGATGACTTTCTTTTTTTCCTGTGGTAGAATAAGAAATAGCAGTTGCAGGAAATGGGAAAGGCAAGAAAGGATGAACAGAAGATGAATCAAAAACAGATCATAGGTGCGGTTGTTGCCGCAGGACTTTTTATTGTGACAGGAGTTTCCAGTGTGCTGACAAATACATTATCTGAGCGAATGTTGGCGGATACGGCAAAAAAGACAGAGGATGCGCTGTTAGGAGGAAATACGACAACCCTTCCGGGAGAACCATATATTGGGATTGTTGCTGTGGAAGGGACGATTCAGGAACAGACTTCTTCCAACGGTATATTTGATACTGTGGCAGGCTATCAGCATGATACCACATTGGATTATATTGACCGGATGATGGAGGATGAGAAAAATCAGGGGATTTTACTTCGAGTTGATTCTCCGGGAGGAACCGTATATGAGTCGGAGGAATTATACCGAAAATTAGTAGCATATAAAGAAGAAACCGGACGTCCGGTTTGGACTTACATGGAGCATTATGCAGCGTCTGGCGGGTATTATATTTCTGCACCATCCGATAAGATCTATGCGAATCCCAATACGACAACAGGGTCGATTGGTGTGATTATGTCCGGATACGATATGAGTGGACTGTATGAGAAACTGGGAATCCGCTCTGTGAGTATTACTAGCGGAAAAAATAAAGATATGAGTAAGCTGACAGAGGAACAGATTGCGATTTACCAGAGTTCTGTTGATGAGTCTTTTGATCGGTTTGTGGAAATTGTTGCAGATGGAAGAAAGATGACAGAAGAGACTGTCAGAGAAATTGCAGATGGGAGAACTTACACCGCAAAACAGGCAAAAGCAAATGGGTTGATCGATGAGATTAGTCTGTATGAGGAAATGCAGGAAGCAATGGAACAGGAAACAGGATGTACAACATTTTATGAACCTGAGCAGGGAGTGTCTCCGCTCGCATCTTTGTTTTCTAAACTGGAGACACTCAAACCAAAATCTGAGGCGGAAGTGCTGACGGAATGGAATGAGGATCTTGGAAGCGGGGTGCTGATGTATTATGCAGAACAGTTACAATAAAGCCGGAGAGCCGGCTGTATGTGCAGGATTTTTTGTCCGGATGGCGGCGCACTTGATTGATATGCTAATAGTTGGAGGAATCTTGTTGTTTGCAAGGATTCCGCTTGCTTTGCTTTCGCTGTTCCTTCCGACGGAACTTTTGGAGTATAGGGTGTTGTTTTCGTATACGATCAAGGATATTTATTTGTATCTTGGCGGAGTGTTGTATTATATTTTGCTGACGTATTATACCGGCACAACACTTGGGAAAAAGCTGATGAATCTCCGTATAGTCTCGGAAACGGGAGAGAAACTTACACTTTTTAATGTAATCTATCGGGAAACAATCGGAAGATTTCTGTGTAGCTTTTTTTGGGGAATCGGATATATCATGGCAGGAATTGATGGACAGAAGCGGGGATTGCATGATATGATTTGTGGTACGCGCGTGATTTACGAGAAGCGAGTGAAAGTGACAGTTGTCAATAGCGGAGTACCGCAGGGATCATATGGGATGCCACATTGTCCTATGCAGAATCCAGCTGTGCGGGCAGGATCAGAGCAGAGACAGAGCGTGGAGAAAGTAGATAGAGAAGTTTGCCGGCAGATGCAGGGAGACAGAATGGATGAGAAAATAGAAGAACGACAAGAAATAAAGGAGACGGAAGATGAGAAAAGAAGACTTTAATTTTGATTTACCGGAGGAATTGATCGCGCAGGATCCGCTGGAGGATCGCTCCAGTTCCAGATTGCTCGTACTGGATAAGGAGACGGGAAAGACAGAAAATCATGTGTTCCGAGAAATCATAGATTATCTTGAAGCGGGGGACTGCCTTGTGATCAATGACACGAAAGTGATTCCGGCAAGGCTGATCGGTTCCAAAATCGGAACAGATGCAAAGATTGAAGTATTGCTGTTAAAGAGAAAGGAAAACGATGTCTGGGAGACATTGGTAAAACCTGGGAAAAAGGCTAAGATCGGAACAAGGATCAGCTTTGGGGACGGATTGTTAGTCGGAGAAGTGGTGGATATTGTAGAAGAAGGAAATCGTCTGATCCATTTTGAATATGAAGGGATTTTTGAAGAAATCCTTGACCGGCTTGGACAGATGCCGCTTCCGCCGTACATCACACATCAGTTGGAAGATAAGAACCGATACCAGACGGTTTATGCAAAACACAGCGGTTCTGCAGCGGCGCCGACAGCAGGACTTCATTTTACACCGGAGCTGTTAAAGAAGATTGAGGAAAAAGGAGTGCAGATTGCGAGAGTGACCTTGCATGTAGGTCTAGGGACATTCCGCCCGGTGAAAGTAGATAATATTTTAGAACACCATATGCATTCTGAGTTCTATCAGATTGAGGAAGAGGCAGCAGAGAAGATCAACACTGCAAAAGCAAATGGCAAAAGAGTCATTGCGGTGGGTACTACAAGCTGCCGCACGATTGAGTCTGCGGCAAAAGAAGATGGAACGATCGCCCCAGTGAGTGGATGGACGGATATTTTTATTTATCCGGGATATCAGTTTAAAGTACTGGATTGTTTGATTACAAACTTTCATCTGCCAGAATCTACACTCGTTATGCTTGTTTCGGCATTAGCAGGAAGAGAGCATGTATTAAATGCATATGAGGAAGCAATTAAAGAAAGATATCGTTTCTTTAGTTTTGGAGATGCGATGTTTATCCGGTAAAAAGGCAATGTGATCAGTCGGTAGGATTGATCACTTTTTCTATAATGAAAGTAGTGGGATGGAATGTTGCTATAAAAAAGCATTCTGCGGGCGCTGTCCATATGCGGAGGAGATTTGTAAAGAAAAGACACCGGAAATGAGAGGGGTACAGAAAGGGCATCGAGTGGCGTGTCATCTGGTGGGAGCGAAGTAGATTTTGTATAGTGACAGTGAGAAAGAAGCGATAGAAATAATTGGGAAATCACTCCGGAGAGGTTGACAGCAGGACAAAAGATGAGTAACATAGAAATGATTAGACTCAGATATATTTTAGAGACAGAAATAGAAATAAGGGGAGAAACTAGATGAGACCAAATCGGAAATATCGGGAAACCCTCAGAGTAGGATGCGCTGCTTTGTCGTTATCGATGGCGTTAAGCTGCGCACCGTTGGCAGTATCTGCTGCCGAGACTGAGAATGCAAAAGAGAAGGCCGAGATTCACTGGACGATTAGTGATGCAGCAGAGATACAAACTTCACTTCCGCTTATGATAGAGAATCAGTTCTATGTGACTGTTGGAAATGTACTAAAAGTAATTGATGTCACAACCGGAAAGGAGACCGCTTCCATGCATCCGAATCGGCAGTCATCGAAAATGGGGATAGCATGTTGTTTGTCCCACTTTCAGACGGAAGGATTCAGGCGGTGAAGACATCTGATCTAAGCTCTGTATTTTTGACAGAGAAGCCTGCGGAAGGATTTTCGGTACAGAGCCAGATTTTATATCATGATCATATGATATATGCAGGTTTTAGTCCGGTGGCACAGGAGCAGAAAGTATCAGGATATTTTGCCGCATTTAAGACAGACTCTAGGACAGGAACTGATGCAGTTGCACCGGAGTGGAAGTCAGCAGAACAAAAAGAAGGAAATTATATCGGTACAAAAGCAGCTATTCTCGGAGAGAATGTACTATTTGCAGGAGACTCTGGAAAACTGGTACTTGCAAATGCAAAGACCGGAGAGGTGAAAGACAAGAAGGATGACATCACGGGGAAAGTGAGAAGTCCGCTTGTAGAGGCAAATGGATCTGTGTGGTTTGCGACAGATGAAGGAATTCTTTACAAGGTTACACTCAGCAGTGATGGGAAGGTGACAGAGAAAGCGACTATTTCGCTGCCAGATAAAGGAAATGCGATTATTTCGATTCTGGAAGGGAAGGTGTTTGTGACAGGCGGAAGTGGTCAGGGCTACATAGCGGTGTACTCTGAATCTGATGCTACTGAGATTCTGTCACAGAAGACAGATCATCCGGTCGTTAGTCAGGCGGTTACAAAATCAGGTAAGAATTTCTATGTGTATTTTACACAGGAAGAAGACTATGCAAATTTGTATGTGGCCAAGTTTGACGCAGACAAAAAGATGACGGTGGAGACCGTCTATACTTCGGAGACGAAGAAAAATGGAGAAGATTATCTTCTGATTGGCGATGATGGGAAAGTGTATTATGGAAATACCGGAAATGGAACGATCACATCTGTGGATGTTCCGAAGGAGGAAAATCCAGATCCAAAACCTCCGGTAGAGCCAGAACCAAAACCCCCAGTAGAGCCAGAAAATCCAGATCCGCAACCTCCGGTAGAACCGGAAGAGCCAGAGAAACCGGAGACAGATCAACCGCAGGAGAATCAATCATCGAAACCAGATGGGAACCAGCAGGGCAATACACAAGGAACTATGGACAACAGCGGGTCGGAGAATCAGAATACAACGAGAAATCCTTCCAAGAGTCAGTCCACAGGAAGTTCAGGTGGAACCTCAGCGGGAAACACAGTGGGAAGTATTGCTGAACCGACATTGCTTGAGAATATCAATGCAGCGATCAAGGGTGGGAGCAATTCTCTTGTCAACGGAAGTAAGCCATATAAGCTTGACAAGGAAATTTTGACTGTTCTTGCTAAAAATCCGAACTTTGAGCTGACATTAGAGTACGATAATTACTCCATCAAGATCAAAGGGGCAGATATCAAGAATCCGGAAAATGAGCTTTTTACAAAACTCATCGAGAAAAATGTTACGCTTTCCAAGAAAGAATCGGACAAAATCGGTGCGTACCAAGTATTGGAATTCATGATGAGCAAAAACTTTCCGGGGAAAGTGACAGTTATCTACCAGCTTCCAGAGCAGTTAAAAGGTGCAGAGAAATTGTTCCTCTATGAGAGAAGCAATCTGGACAAAGGAACAGAAATCGTAGTAGATCGGGATAAGGTGACTTTGATCTTTGAAAAAGGCGGGGAATATGTGCTCGCAAAAGAGAAAGACAAAGCTGCTGGTGAGGCAGAAAAAGAAGATACAGAAGATAAAAAAGAAGTGTCAAAGAATACAGAGAAAGAAAAGAAACACTCTTTTCAGTTGCCGAAGCTTCCGACACCGGTACTTGTGGCGGCAGGGGTAGCACTTGTGGCACTGATCGGTTTGATTGTTATTATGCTGATGGAGGCGAGAGCAAGAAAAATCCGCGAAGCCAAACGCCAGAAGATTCGTGGAGAGAAAGGGGAACTTCCGGGAATTATAGAAGAGATTAGTTCTGAAGAAGCAGACCCAGAGCTGGAGAAGGAACTGGACAGTGAGCTTGCTGAACTTGAGGAAGAAGCAAAGGAACTGTCAGAATCACAACCAGATGAGGAAGAAAAGGCGGAGACATCTTTAGAAGGTCTGGAAGAAGAGAAGACACAGGTATTGCCGGCGCTTCCGCTTGTAGAGAATATCCCGGATCCGGAAGAAGAAGCACTTTTGAAGAAAGAAGAAGAAGACTGGAACAAGATTCATGAGGCACAGAGTCAGGGTGCAGCAGAAGTTTCTGAAATAGAGCAAATGCCTGAAACAGAGGTAATACCTGTGGAAGAGGCAGAAAAACAAGATGATTCAGAGAAGATAGAACAGAAGGAATCCGAGGAAGAACCAGAAGTTCAGAAATCTGAACCAGAATCTTCCAAGAAAGAGAAGGACGATACGCAGAAAGACGAATAAATCATTTTTTAGGTGAGGCGCAGTCGGAAATGTGATAAGACAGCATTTCCGACTGTTTTTTGTATGAAAATTTGAAACGATATGGCAAAAAGCGCCTATTTATGATACGATGAATGCAGTATACTGACATAGTTATAAGAACAAGGGAGGTTTTTCAGATGGCAAATAAGTCGACAGTTCCATTTCAGGGAACGAAAGAACAGGAGACGGTACTGCGTGAAGTGATCGAAAAGAGAAAAAGCGAACAGGGGGCATTGATGGCAGTATTGCAGCAGGCACAAGAGATTTATGGATATGTTCCTACGGAAGTACAGACGATCATTTCGGATGAGATGGATATTCCGCTTCACAAGATTGAGGAGGTTGTTGATTTCTATCCACAGTTTACGTTGAGCCCGAAGGGAAAATATCAGGTATCGATCTGTCTTGGAACGGCATGTTTTGTGAAGGGAGCAGGAGATGTCTACAATAAGCTGACGGAAGTGCTTGGAATCGGTGGTGGAGAATGTACTGCCGATGGAAAATTTTCGCTGGACGCAAGCCGGTGCATTGGAGCATGTGGCATGGCACCGATTCTGATGGTGAATGACGATGTGTACAACCATGTGAAAGCGGAAGATGTAGAAGAGATTCTTGCAAAATATGAATAACAAAAAGAAGGGACCTTGCGACAGGAAAGGTCCTTTTTTTGAATGGAGTGAATGGAATGAAAGTAATTGATTTTCAGAATGCGAGCTGTAAGCACTGTTATAAATGTGTGAGAAATTGCAGTGTCAAGGCAATCTCTGTCCGACATGAGCAGGCGCACATTATGAATGATCACTGTATTCACTGTGGGAAATGCCTGGAAGTCTGTCCGCAGAATGCAAAGCGTTTCGCAAGTGACCTAGAACTGATCAAAGCCTATATTCGACAGAATATGAAGATTGTCGTATCAATCGCATCATCGTATTTGGGAGTGATGAATTATCGGACGCCGGGACAGGTTGTCGGAGCACTTCGGAAGCTTGGATTTGATGAAGTGCGGGAGACATCAGAAGGTGCGGCACTTGTCACGAGAGAGTATCAGAAACTGCTGCGGGAAGGGACGTATAAAAATATCATTACAACTTGCTGCCCAAGTGTGAATGAACTTGTGGAGAAGTATTATCCGGAATTGACAGACCAGCTTGCTCCGGTTGTCTCTCCGATGATCGCGCACGGAAGACTGATCAAAAAAATGTATGGGGAGCAGACAAAGGTAGTCTTTCTCGGTCCCTGTATTGCGAAAAAGCAGGAGGCAATGGGAGATTCCCGCGTGTTTGGCGCAGTGGATGCGATTCTGACATTTGAGGAATTGGAACAGTGGCTGGAGGAAGAACAGATTGTTCTGGAAGAATGTGAAGATCTTCCGATGGCAAACCCGGATTGTGGTGTGAACCGTCTTTATCCGGTCAGTGGTGGAGTTCTTCAGTCTGTGATGGTGGATTCTTCCGAAATGCGGGAGAAAGAGCAAGGTGAAGAAAAAAAACAATACCACAAAGTGTATGTCGATGGACTGGACAATTGTATGGAAATGCTGGAAAGTTTGAAAAGAGGCGAATTGGAGCACTGTTTTATCGAAGCGAATGTCTGCGATGGTGGCTGTGTCAAGGGACCGGCATCTGGAAAATGGAATGTGTCGTTTATCAAGGCAAAAGTGGAGATGGAGCGGAGAGTGGCTGCCCATCAGAAGGCACAATATGAGCCACAGTCTTTGGAAGTCGAACTTTCCAGACAATTTGCGCCGCATCCGCCAAAAGAGCAGCTTCCGACCGAGGAGGAACTTTCTGCAATTTTAAGAGAGACAGGAAAGTATTCTGAGAAGGATGAATTAAACTGTGGTGCGTGCGGATACGCAACCTGCCGGGAGAAGGCGATTGCAGTTTTTCAGAAGAAAGCAGAGAATAGTATGTGTCTGCCGTATGCACTTTCCAAAGCAGAGTCCATGTCGAATGTAGTGATGGATGTGACGCCGAATCTTATTTTCATTATAGATAGGGAGATGCGGATCCGGGAATGCAATAAGAAGGCGCAGGAGTTGCTCGAAATCAGCAGAGAAGAAGCGCTGGAAAGATATCTGTATGACTTTGTGGATACAGCAGATGTAGAGGACGTTTTCCAGACGAGAGAGTCGATTACATACAAGAAAGTGAAGCTGGAGCAGTTAGGCATGAAAGCTGAGGAAAAGATCATATATATTCCGGAGATGGAGTCGGTGCTGATTATTTATCAGGACATCACAAAAGAAGAAAAAGCAAAAGAGAAACACTATAATCTGAAAATGGAGACGGTGGAGATGGCACAGCGTGTCATTGATAAACAGATGATGGTCGCACAGGAAATTGCCGGGCTGTTAGGAGAGACGACCGCAGAGACAAAAGTGACTCTGACAAAGCTTCGGGATTCGATTCTCCTTGATGGAGAGGGGGACTAGCCATGGGAATCAGTGTAGATGTTGCGTGGAAAAGCCTGAATAAGCACCACGAGGAGCTATGCGGGGATAAAGTGGAAGTATTAAAGACTGCGGATTCGGATATTGTGATTTTGGCAGATGGTATGGGGAGCGGTGTCAAGGCGAATATTCTGGCTACGCTGACCTCAAAGATTCTTGGAACAATGTTGTTTAACGGGGCGACGATCGAGTCTTGTGTGGAGACGATCGCAAAGACGCTACCGGTCTGTAAAGTAAGGGAAGTTGCCTATGCAACATTTAGCATTCTCCAGATTTTTCGGAATGGAGAAGCATATCTGGTGGAATTTGACAATCCAAGCTGTATTTTTATCCGGGATCATAAAGTACAGTCTTATCCATACGAGGAGCGGAATATAGAAGGAAAGCAAATCCATGAATATCGTTTCCGGGTAGAGTTGGGTGACTACTTTGTTCTGATGAGTGATGGGGTGCTCTATGCAGGGCCGGGAGATTTCCTGAATTTTGGCTGGACATGGGACAGTATGGCGAAGGCGGCGATCCGCTGCCTGTCGGAGGAGATTTCCGCATCAAGATTGGCGGTTTCGCTTGCAGATACCTGTGATGAACTTTATGGGCACCGTCCGGGAGACGATACGACAGTTGCTGTTATGCATGTGATCCCGCGGCAGATCGTCAATATTTTTACCGGGCCGCCGGAGAATAAGGAGGACGATGAGCGGGTTGTGAAGTCGTTCATGAAGCAGGAAGGAAAAAAGGTGGTATCCGGAGGGACAAGCGCCAATATTACAGCAAGGATGCTTGGCAAAGAAATTTACACTTCATTGAAAGACTATGATCCGAAAGTGCCGCCGATGGCGCTCATCGAAGGAATCGACCTTGTGACAGAAGGAGTACTGACGCTTGGATTGGCGTTGAAGCTCTTGAAAAAATATGTGAAGAAGGAGATTGACGCCACATTTTTTGAGGAGCTGGACAAGAATAATGGAGCATCCAAACTTGCCAAAATGCTGATTGAGGAATGCACAGAGATTCATCTGTTTGTTGGAAAGGCAATGAATGTGGCACACCGGAATTCTAATCTTCCATTTGATCTGAGTATTCGCATGAATCTCGTTGAACAGCTGGAAGAAGTTGCCGAAAAGATGGGGAAATCAGTTACGATCCAATATTTTTAAGTTGACAGGTTTTTCAAAACTTTGTAGAATAACCGTATATTGACTTTGGCAGATGCCAATGAAACAGGGAATGCGGTGAAAGTCCGCAACAGCTCACTCTACTGTAAGGGATGACGAACCCTGCATACCACTGTGTTCGGATGAGTTTCGGATGCGGGAAGGGCAGGAAGTAGGTTTTAGTCCTAAGTCAGGATATCGGTCAATAGGTAAGTAACATCTTTCGGTGAGGAGAAGAGTATACACAGCTTAGAATGATTTTACAAAATGATTTTATGAGAGATGCGGAAGCATTTCTTTTCCGTGTATAAAAAGACAGCCGAAAGGCTGTCTTTTTATCGTTGAGAGATGGGCCATTTGTTTTTAGAAGACTGGAAAAGGAGATGGACAGATGGAGAAAAAAAGGCTTCGCGCAGGATATACAACAGGGACATGCGCCCAGGCTGCGACAAAAGCAGCAGTATGGATGTTGCTTTCCGGAGAAGAGAAAACATCGGTGGATGTGATCCTCCCGAAAGGAAAGGAACTGACGCTTCTTGTCTGTGAGATTGAGATGAAAAGGCAGGGAGAAAAGATTGAGCGTGTCAGCTGTGCCGTCAGAAAGGACAGCGGAGATGATCCGGACATTACAAACGGTATATTTGTCTATG
>OGIW01001264.1_pt1 | contig 10478 bp, 7 predicted proteins | sample 1571921 | NCBI WGS metagenome assembly OGIW01 (sample SAMEA2582112, study PRJEB24529) | metagenome | biome: Human gut stool | place: China | collected 2011 | reverse complement strand
CTAAGGCTGCAAGAGCTGTAAATGCCATCATCAGCGGAACACTGCCCATATATCCTGCAACAACAACAAGTGCTCTACCGATGACTGCTAAGACATAACCCCTTACTAATACAGTTTTCTATGCGGTTCTACTTATTTGTAAACTCCAGGTATTCTAGCACTATCATTTTCTCTGGCAAGTTGATTTAATTATATTATATAATACACATTTTATGCTTGCAATATTATTGTTAATTTCTTACGGTTCCATATTCTAAAAGGGAACGCAAAAAAAATTCCCGTTTATTCCCCAATGATAAGACAATATCCTTCATATTCTATTACTTTGTTTCATTCGTTATTTCTAATCTTTTACGATATTCTCTTGGTGTAATTTTATAGCGTTCCTTAAAAACTCGATTAAAGGTTCTTTGACTTTCAAAACCACACTCAAGACATATATTAGTTATAGTATCCTGTGTATTTTCCAATGCAGCGACTGCATAATTTAATCGTACTCCATTCACATATTTATTGAAATTGCAATGAAATGTTTTGGTAAACATTCTTGATAATACATATTTACCAACTCCCAAATCAAATGCCATCTTTTCCAGGCTTATTTCATTTCTAAAATTCTTTGCTATATACTCCACGGAATTATAAATAAGATCATCACTTCCTAAGGACTTTTTATCAATCAGCGGCATGTCAGTAAATACATACGCAATAATTATTTGTGCATAAGCCTGTGCCAATATTGAATTACACTCTGGATTATTTGTCAAAAAATTGATTGCGTGAACCACATCCGGATGCACATTTTCTTTCTTTAACACTGGATCCTCAGGACCATATGTTTGCAATTCTTTCAGATATCCAGATAGTACTGCCGGATCAATGTGTAGAAAAACGACTTTGTTTTCTCCTTCTCCGAAGACTTGATAATGATGTATTACATTTGGAAACACGATTGCGAAGTCGCCTTCATTCATATCATATAGCTCTAGCCCAACTCCAAGTGCAATATTACCATTTGTCACATATACAATCTCTATGGCTTCATGTAAGTGTGGTGGCATGTGTACTGCTCTTTTCCACTCGACCGATATTCCTTTATCTCTATTTTCATATACTAACAACATTTAGAACCAACTCCTCTTCTTAGCTTTTATTTTGTCATATTGTCCCATTTTTATCTGCCCATTTAGAAAAAGGACACTGCATCGTATGATACAGCATCCTTATCCTTCCTATGTGAAAATAGTTGTTGTAAGAACAAATTATGCAAACACAAACATCATATTAAAAACTATTCACTAATCTTGAGCTGCTCTATATTTTTACTCCCCTAGTTCAATATTTATCGATACATCCTGTGTATCTTCATTGCAACTAACAAATGGTAAATGAATATCTGATGTCTTCTTCCGCACTGATATGGTATTCGTCTTCCACATCACTTCCCCAGCTGTCGATACCTCCGACTCCTCTTACCGCTCCGTATACACATAAAACAGTTCTTCTTGCTGGCGGTAATTCCTCATGATGCAAAGCATTTTCAATTTCAGATGCTGTATAAGGAAGGCATGAAAAAGCAAATTCCTTATCTTCCTTCTCAATACGGAGTGTCTGTGATGACTGATCTGTTCTACTATTGTCAAGACTTGTATGTCTGCTAATTTCAAGCCACTCTGTATCCATTCTCATTCCACATTCCTGTGGGACAAGGTAAGGTGTCAGGCTCAAATCCGTCACTTCATAAACACCTTTTGGGGCACCTGCTTTTCGATCCGGATAAGTTTCCCCGGACAATCCTTTATAGATATATTTATCTGCAAGTGTCGGCATGATAAAACGCATTCCAAATACCGGAAGCTCAGGCAGTCCTTTTACTCCATTATAATGTACATCCACACGGATTTCTCCAGATGCATCAACCGTATATGTCACTAGTACTGTTGTTGACGGATTGGATATTGTCTCATAAGTATATTTTACAATGATCTCATCAGCAAAAACATCCCCACCGAAGCTGTTATTGTCCGGTGCATATGGTTTCTGCACTTCTCCATCCATGATAACCTGTGTTTCCTTGCAGTCAATAAACATATCTGCTGAAAGCCAGCTTCCGCTTTTGATATGGAACTTGCTTCCTCTGTCGTTATCTGTCAGCGCTCTCCAGAAAGTAGGTTTTGGGCAACGGTACAGCCACTCATATCCGTTTTTAACAATAGATTCCAGTCCGCCTTGTGCATAAGAAAAAATATAATCAAATCCTTCACCATGTACACCAAGTGTATAGTCACCATAGACCACTCTTAATTTATCTGTATAAGCCATAGTAATACCTCACTTCCTGCATTGCCGGTTTCTCTTTTCTGTCAGCAAATACGATTCCATTTGCTGAGAATTCATAGTCTGAAGGTTTATCGTCAAAGTCTCCGCCATAGCGTAAAACTTCTTTTTCTGTCACCGGATCTTTTACAAGAATTGCCTGATCGATAAAATCCCATATAAATCCACCCTGATACATATCATATTTATCAATCAGCTTCATATAAGATCCCAGACCTCCCATGGAATTACCCATGTCATGCATAAACTCACATAATATATAAGGTTTCTTCGGATTGTTATTCAAATACTCCTCTACATCCTCCGGCTTTGCATACATTCTTGTTTCCATGTCAGAAATCGTATCCTCATATGCCCTATTGTAATAAGAACTTTCATAATGAACTAATCTTCCATCTTCCTTTTCAGCAAAATAAACGTTCATTGCTTCAATGTCATCACCCGCATAAGATTCATTTCCTAAAGACCAGAATAAAACGGATGTATGGTTTTTAAATGTTTCAAAATTGTTTCTTGCACGATCAAGTACAGCCTCTTTCCACTGTGGGAAAGATCCCGGCACATTGCAGGATGGTTCGATTGCCCCTAATTTCTGGAAAGATCCATGACTTTCCAGATTTGTTTCTGCCATCACATAAATTCCTGCATTGTCGCACATATAATACCACGGTATCTGATCCGGATAGTGACAGGTGCGTACCGAATTAATATTATTTCTGAGCATACATGCGATATCTGCTCGCATATCTTCTAATCCAATGCATCTTCCTGTTTTTGGATTCCACTCATGACGGTTTACTCCTGTAATAACCAGGCGTTTTCCATTTAAATAAATAATCTTATCAATAATCTCAATTCTTCTGAAACCAATATCGTAAGGAATTACTTCTACTAAACTTCCATCTTCTGCTTTAAGTTCTACATACGCATGATATAAATAAGGATCATGATTATCCCACAGTCTAACAGTTTCTAAATCAATACAGATTGTACCCTCTAAGTGGTCATTTTCTTTCTTTAACTGCACGGATTTTTCTGCTAACAGATTTTCTTCCCTGTCTTTTAAAATAAAATCAGCAGTGATATTCTGAGCATCCAGTGCAGATACTTTCATACTTACAGTTACACTTCCACTCACATTGTCCTGATTCAACACAGGTTGAAACCATACATCATCCATATGTACATCCGGTATCGCTTTCAAAGTAACATTTCTAAAGATTCCAAAAAAGCGGAAAAAGTCCTGGTCCTCTAAAAATGCTGCTGTGCTCATCTTGTGAACCTGAACTGCCAACACATTTCCCGTTTCTTTTATATAGGGTGTCAGGTCAAACTCAGAAGGCGTAAAACTATCTTCCGCATAGCCCACAAACTGACCATTCAACCACAGATACATCGCTTCTTCTACACCTTCAAAACAAATATGGATTCTTTTCCCACACATGCTCTTATCCAGGTCAAAGTATTTGATGTAGGAACCTACCGGATTGTACTCTGCTTCTGAAAACATTCCTTTTTCTGCTCCGGTCGCCTCCATGCTGTAAGCTCCTCGGTGGTACTCTTTTCCTTCCCACGGATACATGGTGTTAATGTAGCGGATCTTATCATACCCAGCCAGTTCAATATGTCCCGGAACCATAATTTTATCGAATCCTGATGCATCAAATGTTTCCTCATAAAAATTAACTGGTCTGCTTTTTACATTTTTACTATAAGAAAACTCCCACTGCCCATTTAATGACTGAAATAATGGGTTTTTCTCTTTTTTCATGTCCGAATAATCCGAATAGTAGGAATGATCACTATGCGGAGCTAATTGATTCACCTTAAATACTTCCGGATTATCCAACCATTTCATATCAGCATTCATATTTTTCCTTCCTTTCCAAACAAATCCCCAAAAAGATTTTTGGGATTTGTTCGTTAAAAATTTCTTGTTCTATTTTAGTATACACCTACAAATGAGATTACAGGAGCAACTCTTGAATCTTCAATATGAATTTCAATTGCATCTGTTTCTACGCCCTGCAAATCGATGATCTTCTTATAACCAATTGTGGTAGCATCCACCATTTTTTCTTTTCTTCCATCTTCTGCCGCATACCATACAGAAAACTTCTCCACTCGCTGACTGAAAGGAATTGCCTCTTTTAATACCAGATAAGATAATTTCTTTTTCTCTGTCCACTGCAGATGAATTGTCAATTCTCTGTCCCCGGCTTTATTTCTGAACACATTCTCATAATCATCTACTCTTAAAAGATCGGCATTTTTGCCTTCCGCATCCTGTTCCGGAGTTGTTGTAATTTCTGCGATATCTGCAAGATTGTCTTTAAAAGTGCTTCTTATAAAATCTCCAAGCATTTTTACATTATTAACATCTGTCTGATGAAGTCTTCCATTTTTCATTGGCGGAAGATTCAACAGAAGTGTTGTATTTCCACCAACTGAAGATAAATAAATCTCTTTCAGGTTTTCGAATGAACGAACCTGATCATCTTCTTCCTCATGATAGAACCAGCCCGGACGGATAGAAACATCTGTTTCCGCCGGATAATATGCTAATTTTTCTTCATTACGCAGGCATTCACGGCTTCCAAGATCTGCCTGTGTTTCATCCAACGGACGGTTTCTGAACTCTTCATTATCTTCCTGCTGGCTGAGCTGTGCTGTAATCGCCGGATCTGTCATATCTGCGGCAACGACACTCCACTCACTTGGACGTACCTGTCCGGCTTCGTTTCCGCACCAGCGGATATCCGGACCTGAAATTGAGATCACAGCGTTTGGCTGAAGTTTACGCATCACTTCATAATATCTCTGCCAGTCATAAACCTGTTTCTTTCCATTGCTGCCTTCGCCACATGCTCCGTCAAGCCAAATTACAAATATGTCACCGTAATTGGTTAAAAGCTCTGTAAGCTGATTCACATAGTAGTCATCGTATTCTTTGCCTTTTCCATAAGATTCATTGTTTCTGTCCCATGGTGAGAGATAGACTCCAAACTTCAGGCCATATTCCTTACATGCCTCTGCTGTTTCACGAACGATATCGCCTTTTCCATTCTTATAAGGTGAGTTTTTAATACTATGTTCTGTATACTTGCTTGGCCATAAGCAAAAGCCATCATGATGTTTACAAGTCAGTATTAATCCCTTCATTCCACCTTCAGCAGCTGTCTTTGCCCACTGGCGGGCATCTAACTCTTCAGGATTGAAGATAGATTCCGGTTCGTCACCTAATCCCCACTCACTTCCTGTAAAAGTATTTACTGTAAAATGGATGAAGCAAAAATACTCCATATTCTGATAAGCGATCTGTCTTTTGCTTGGTATAACCGAAATTAAACGTTCATCCTCTTTCATACCCTTGTATTCCATTTTAACACTCCTCCAACTGTTTTCTAAGCTTTTCATTCGCATCTTCTACATTCATTCTTGACATGATAAATGTAATGATCAATGACAATACCATCGGAATCCACAAATACATAATATGCAGCATGTTCAGGCAGGATTCTGGCTGGATTGTTGCTTCTTTCACAAATCCGCTTGCATCAAGTAACCATCCACAAAGAGCAACTCCGATTCCTCCTCCGATTTTTGTACCAAAGGAAGTACAAGAGTACATTGTTCCATCAATGTGTTTATGTTTTGTAAGGTATGTATATTCTGAACAGCTTGCAACTACGGCTCCCATATCCCCCTGCCATGGTGCCATTCCAAGTGCTGCAACCGCTGTGAATGCAAGCATAAGTGGAACACTGCCCATATAGCCGGCAAAAATCACGCCTACACGTCCTGCCGTTCCAAGAATATAACCTGCAAGATTCATTCTATATAAACCTTTCATCTTTTCTACCAGCATAGGTGTGATACACATTGCAATGATGACAGGAATATTGATTGCCCATGAAAATACAGAATATAAATCTTCATTTTTCAGTATGTAAATCATGTAATAAATTCCCATATTTAACATAGCTGAATAAATCTGCTGGCAAATATAAGTAGCACAGATCATAAGATAATATTTATTGGAAAATAAAAGTTTTGCTGCCTCTACCAGACCATACTTTTCTTCTGTATGATCTTTACCTGCTTTTAATTCTTCTTCCGGAAGCTCCTTGATTGAAAATACGGAAATTGTATTTACAATCAATCCAATGATAGCATATACTACAGCAACGGTTCTCCAGGCTGCTGCTCCACCGCCTGCTACTCTTACAAACTGAACTGTAACAGACTGAATAAGTAAACTTGTTGAAAATGCAAAGATAAAACGCCATGATCCCATCTCTACACGTTCTCTGCTGTTTTTTGTACAGAAAGTAACCAATGATGCGTATGCAATATTATTTGCAGTAAAGAATACTGCGTTTAACAGTGTATATGCGATAAAAAACCATGCGTACTGAGCTGTTGTTCCAAGACTGTCCGGTATTGCAAAGTTTGCTACAAGTGTTACCGCACAACCAATATACGCATAGAGCATCCACGGTCTTGCTTTTCCCAGTTTGCTTTTTGTTTTGTCAATCATAGTTCCAAAGAACATGTCGCTGATTCCGTCAAATAACTTTGATACCATGATCAACGTTCCGATAATACCCGGATTTAAACCTACTGTATTTGTCAAATACAGCATTACGAATGATGACAAGAATGCATACACAACATTTCCTGCCAGATCTCCCGAACCATAACCTACCTTGTTATACCATTTAAGGTATTTTTTCTCTTCCATGTGAAACTTCTCCTTTCAACAACTTTCTTTAGTTTCCACAACTTTTATATAATTTTACAAAAATTATATAAAAGTTTTACGTCAGGATAAATATCATAAATGGAACAAAACATACACAAAATAACCTTTTTACTTTTTGTTTTTCGTTGTTATCCATCATTAGAAATGGACTTATCATGAAATTTATGTTAAAATCAAACTAAATCTATTATTTTTGTTTGATTTTCAGACGATTTCTAATTATTTTCATATACGGAGGTAGCAATGTACACAAACAATGCATATCTGAATGATTCGCATATAGACAGAAAGGATAAATCAAATCCACTTGTTGTAACAATGTGCGGAACTTATAAGTTATATACCAAACCAAAACTTCCTACATGGAGACCCCGTGGCAGAGTTGACTTTCAATTATTATACGTTGCTTCCGGGAAAGCTCATTTTTATTTTGATAAGGATGGTACTGATACAATTGTACATGCTGGTCATATGGTTTTATATCGCCCCAAAGAACCTCAAAAATATGTCTATTATGCCAAAGATCACACAGAAGTATATTGGGTTCACTTTACCGGAAGCAGTGTCACAAATCTACTTCGTTCCTATGGCATAACCAAAGATAAGCGTGTCTTTTATTGTGGTTCTGATCCTGAATATAAAAATCTTTTTTCGGTTATGATAAAAGAGTTACAGATGTGTAAATCTGGTTATTCCGAAATGCTCGAAATGTATTTAAGACAGATTTTTATTAGATTACAGCGTCATTTTGAGCAAACGATTATAACAAACACATCCCAGATAGCAGAAGAAATAGACAAAGCCATTGTTTATTTTAGCGAACACTACAATGAAGCAATTAATGTTGATGCCTATGCTAAACAGAACCACGTCAGCACAAACTGGTTCATACGCAATTTCAAAATGTATACTGGAACTACGCCAAAACAGTTTATTTTGCAAAAAAGAATTAATAATGCTGAAACACTACTACAAAATAAACAATATAACATTAAAGAGATTGCACAGATAATAGGCTATGATAATCCTTTATATTTCAGCCGAATCTTTCAAAGAACGAAAGGTATATCTCCATCCGAGTATCGCCAAAACATATAAAGTATAAAAAAGGAAGAGCTGATCAGTCATATTTATCAGTTCTTCCTTCTTGTTTGCAAATTTTGTCCACCTTTTATATTTATTTGGCAAGTAATATTTCATTTCACATTTTATAATGACCTTGTCAACAGAAAGGAGATGAACTTCTATGAGAAACAAATTCCACAACTTTATTCAACAACTACTTAACTTTTATGCAGACTTTTTTACTCGCAGATATTATCCTTTATAATATGCAGTTGTTTCCACAACTATAATTATCCTCAACTGATAGTTAATCCATGGGATTAACTTTTCGCAAACTTTTATCTTTTACATCACTTAACACCTCTTCTGTAGCTTACGATTATGTATGCCTATGTGTGATATTTATTATTTAGAAATAATCCATCTAGTTTTTTGCCTTGTTATCCGATGGCAGTCTCACTTCTCCAGTCCTTTTCTTCATAATAGAATTCTGTGTCTCCATCTGTGTTGGAATATAATCGCTTTCCTGCAGAAATGCACTTGCCGCCTCAGTATATGATTCATATTCAGCTGCTTTCATCCTCTTTAACATTTTTGCCAAAGCACTGTTCTTGTCTCTACTCACCTGACGTGTGCTGATGCCCAGTTCCGCTGCTGTTTCCTTAACTTGTTTTCCCATAATAAAATAATCGCTCATGATTTTCTTTTCCTTCTCTGTCAGATCACTGAAGAGTTCTTTGAAAAAGATCTCTGTTGTGATTTCCGATGCAATGTCACGTCCACTATCTGCTATAAAGTCTGTCGCACAACCGTTCTCTGATTCCAATCCACAAAATAATACTGTATTATTTCTCTGATGCTGCTGATCAAACATATAATGTTCCTTATTATAAGAAATATTAAAAACTTCCAGCTCTTCTGCTGTAATATTAGCGTATTTCACTTTCTGATATCTGTCGTAAAATGTGTATTTTCTTTCTTCCATGATTATTCCTCCGATTTGTCGTTTTTGTTGATTTGATTTGTGACAAATCGGAAATCATGGATATCTGGCATAATGCCTGCCTCTTCCCTGCATCTTGATATGCTCTTCCTTTCCGGCATCTACCTGTTAAAAAGGAAGCTTTTTCAAATCTGCAACCTGTTTTTGGGTATAAAAAAAGGCCATGCCCTTCCGGGCACAGCCTGACGCCTTATAATTTGAGAAAAGAAAAACCTCCGCAAACATTACGTCTGCGAAGGTCTATTTCTCTCAGCATATCAATTCTAACATGCATGTATTTTCATTGTAACACCATTCACATGCCAGTTTACTGTCAGTTCACTGCCACTTTACTTCCACTTTTCTTCCAGTTTATTTTCTCCATCTTATTCTGTATCTTTTCCGGTCGCGTAAATGCCCAGAGCATTGTTGCATACAACCGGATTGCTTTCTTACGGTTTCGATAATAAGTGGTGCTTGGCATATCATCCAGCATCAACATCACATCTTCATTGGTATTTCCTGCTTCAAAATATCTATATTTCAAAAGCCGATAATACAGCTGTCCATTCTTTGGATAACCCCTCAAAGCTATCAGGGAATCTCTCATTATTTCCAGCAAACAAAAAACAGAAATGTTCAAAGATCAACTCAAACCAGATAAATAAAGACGACAAAAAGCCCTTAGCCATGAGTTTCATACCCACAGCTAAGGGCTTTCTAATATGGATTTATTTGTTACACAACCGCCTGTCAATCATTCTCTAACCATAAAACCACTGGATTACAAGAATAATGGCTCTTATGCAACTGTTATCAATTTGTTATCAAAAGACTTTTGAAAGTGCCGCAAACCTGCATAAACACTGGGTTTTTACGATACTCCAACTTATTCAAACTCGCAAAGTTCTATTTGCTTTATGGTGCTTCCTCAGTGTTTTAGTTTTAAAACAGTTCACTTTCGAACTGTTTTACATATATTCGCTATGTTTTTATCTGATTGTATTGTCATTTTATTGTCAGCAATATGCTATACATTAAAATCAACTAATAATCTTAAATACTATAATATTCATAAAGCACTTCCATTCCCCTACAAACTGGGAGTTATCTATTTCTCCTCTTCGTTAAGACCTAGTTCATTACATATTACTTGCTATCCCTGATACCTTATTCTTTCAACCAGCGTTTCCTTTTTCAGATTACTGCTTAAAACGCAGGAAAGTACAATCTGCAACAGACCGACCAAAAAAATCATAATAAAAATTGGTACGATTGGAACATGATAGATATTCATTCCAAATATTCCATTATGTTTTGCATAGGAAA
>OGIW01001262.1_pt1 | contig 10481 bp, 19 predicted proteins | sample 1571921 | NCBI WGS metagenome assembly OGIW01 (sample SAMEA2582112, study PRJEB24529) | metagenome | biome: Human gut stool | place: China | collected 2011 | reverse complement strand
ATCTCAGCATGTTACATCTATAGAGGAGGTGCATCGTTGTGGACTTATGCTGTAAAAGTGAAAGTTTAGAAACTATTGTAGAAAAGGCAATACAATTATCATCAACAGATATTCATCTACAATGTGGGCAGCCTATCTATTTGCGATATGGTGATGGATTAAAGGCTACTTCGTTTATGTGTACTACAGAATTAATCGAGGATATCTTGCGCCGTTGTGGTATAGCCTCCTATGAGTGGCAGTCTCTTGATGAGGCTTGTTCCTGTTGTGGTGTGCGGATCCGTATTCATCTATATCGAGCTAATCAGACTATATGTGGTACATTGCGATTACTCTGTCATCAACAACTAAAGTTAGATGACAATAGTGAGGGGCAACTGCTACAAAAATTATGTGAAGCACATGATGGTCTATTGCTTGTTTGTGGACCTACAGGCAGTGGTAAAAGTTTTACCTTAGCTTGTTGTATTGATTATATTAATCAGACTATGGAGCGTCACATTATTACCTTAGAGGACCCCATAGAATTTGAGTTTGCACCTAATAAGTCTTTGATCCATCAACGACAATTAGGTGCTGATATCAATACTATGTCAGATGGTATTCGAGATGCCTTACGAGAGGATCCGGATGTCATTATGGTAGGCGAACTTCGAGATCGTGAAACCCTTGAAGCGGCACTTCATGCGGCAGAGACTGGTCACCTTGTAATGGCGACTATGCATACACAGCGTGCAGTGATGGCGGTTCACCGCATGATTTCTCTATTTCCTGGGGAGCAACAAGAAGAGGTACGCAATCAAATATCTCAAGTGTTACGGGCCGTTATATGTCAGCGTTTACTTCGATGGAATAAAAAATTCATTACTATTCGTGATATTTTGCTAAATACCCATGCAGTAGCAAATTTGATACGGACCCGTAAGGAACCACAAATCATATCTATTCAAGAAACGCAACTACCGATGAAAACATTAGAAATGGCTGTGCGAGATGTAAAGGCACAATATGGAGCTCAACAACAATTACATACCTTGCTTGATCAACAATTATCGTAGGTGGATATATGGAGGCTTATGAATATGTCGTAAAAAATAATCAAGATAAAACAGAAAAAGGTTTGATGTGGGGTGACTCAGAACAGGAAATTGCGATACGGTTAAAACGAGATGGCTATAAAATTTATAGGATATCGTTGCAGGATAAAAAAAAGAAACATAAATGGAATCATACTATGGTGGTAGATGTGACTTATCAATTAGGTCTACTCATTGAATCTGGTGTTCCGTTACGGCGAGCCTTACAGTTGCTCTGCCAGGGGAAACGAGGACTACTCTATACAGCTTTATATGAATCTATAGAGCGTGGTCAGACTTTATCACAAGCTTTACGAAGTGAAGGATGTCCTCCTATTGCTTTGGCTTTACTAGAAAGTGGTGAAGCAGCGGGCACCTTGGGTGAAAGTTTACAATATATATCCCGTCACTATGATTGGGAGAGGCAGCTGAAACAAAAGGTTATGAGTGCTATTTCCTACCCTTTATTTCTTCTTTTAATGATGAATATATTTTTTCTAGTTACCATTTTGTTTATTATTCCTTCGTTTGAACAGGTATTTACCACTATGCATATTACATTACCTTTGATGACGCGAGCTCTTTTTGCATTAGGACAAGGGTTAAAATCGCATCCTCTAATGGTAATAGCTATACATTGTGTTGTAATAGGTTCCTTAGCATTTGCTTATAAACAGCATAGTATAAAGTGTAAAGTACATCGTTGGCTTTGGCTGTTGGCTCACCGATACCAATGGAGTACTTGTGTGTATTATACAAGTATGTTAAAAGTTTGGGCTCTCTTATTAGATTCTGGTATTTCTATCATTCACACCATGAATATCACGCGCCCTTTGTGGGGGAATATATATGGTGTTGAATGTAGTAAACAAGTGGAAGCAAGATTATTATCAGGACACTCACTGGAAGAAAGCTTACGTAGTGGTCAAATAGGAAACGCTTTTATATGGCAAATGGTGTCCATTGGAGAAGAGAGTGGTGAATTAGTAAAAATGTTAAACCACTGTGGCTACTACTATGAATCTATACTTTCAAAATATATTGCTCGTTTAGAACGATTATTGGAACCAATTTTACTAACCATAATGGGAATCGGTGTTGCCGTATTAGTTGTATCTGTTATGTACCCCTTATTTACGTCCATTGCCAACTTAGGAGGACAATAGACAATGTTATTACTTAACTATTAAAAGGAGAATATTATGAAGTCTGTTATGCATATGATTCATGGAGTGAATCATCGATTAGAAATGTGCGGTCAATGGGTCGTAGATCGATTACATATTTCTCGTGTTCGAGAAGGGTTTAAAAAATCGAGAAAAGGCGGATTTACTCTCGTTGAGTTAATGGTTGTAGTAGCGGTTATCGCTATATTAGCGGCTATTGCGATGCCACAATTCTTATCTGCAGCGGATAAAGCTCGAAACGCTAAAGAAACAGCAGATATTCAAATTATTAAAAATGCCACTCAATTGTATATGATTGTTAAAAATGAAGATATAAAATAGTGCTTGTTTACTGCATCTTTTAATAGCTAAATATTCAATTCGTCAAAAATCGTCAAAAATTTTATTTAAAAATATTAGCAACTGCATTTGATGCTGCTGCTTTCATTTCTTCGTTATAGTGAACGTAGGTTTTCATAACCATTGCCGGTGTATCGCCAAGTAATGATGATACTGTTTTTACATCAAGACCATTAGCCAATAATTTCGTGGCATAAGTATGCCTGAGGTTATGTGCTGATAGGTTATCTCCGAATTGTTTTAAATAGGTGTTGATTTGGCATTTAACACCATTTTTCTTATATGGATTTAGAACTAAATCGTATTCAAACTCTAACTCATGTGTTTGGTATTCTATTAGTATCTTTTCTAATATAGGCGGAATTGGCAAAATTCGCACCGAATTCGCCGTTTTAGTTTTCTCGAAGGTAATTACACCTTTGACATATTGAAGTTGCTTATTGACGTGAATTTGGTGATTTTCTAGGTCAATATCATTCCACGTTAACCCATATACTTCACTTAATCGCATACCAGTATATCTAGCAATTTGTAAAAAGTAATAGGCTTGTGGATATTTTTCACGCATATACTTTGCGAATTTGTTTAAATCCTCATCGGAAATAGTATGGATCGCATTTTTGCGTTCCACGCGCGGCAGCCTAACACCAGTGCATGGGTTATCAATAATAATCTTGTAAGGGTTGATTGCTATATAAAATATACGACTAACCACTTTATAGTATGAATTAATGGTAGTAGGTGAAGAGAGCATTTTATTCACTACATTTTGAATATGTAATGGTTTGATGTCAGACAATTTAATATTATTAATAGAACTGTAGGCGTCCACGGCATGACGGTACATTGCTAATGTATTGTGCGTAACGTGGCCTTTTTTTATTTCAAGGAACATATCAGAAAATTCTTTGAAAGTTAAGTCTTTCAATTCTGTATCTTTGGTTAAGAGTACGGTTTTGTCTAACTCTTTGAGTATGACGTGGCCGTATTCCTTGGCTTCACGTTGCGTTCGGAACCCTTGCTTTGATTTTTGTCGCCACCTGTAGCCGTCTTTATAGGACACAATGACTTGATAGCCTTTATCTTTTTTTCTCACACTGACGTTGTATTGCATAATGTCTCCGCCTTAACAATAGATTTAGGAAAACATAAATAAATAAACCATAAAAATTGAACTTTTGGAATTAATATAAAAATCAAATTCCATTTAGATTTTCCACAATCTATCAACCTCTTATATGCACAAAAAACAATTAATACATAAAGAGAAACGCCAATCAATATAGTAATCATATTGATTGTTGTGTTGTGGTAGTAAGCGGCTAACGCTGGAACAACTATATATCCAAGAACATATTGAATAACTACATAAGTTATAAATAAAATAGAAAACTTCAAGCGGTTCATAGAGTTAAAGAAAGCCATTAACAATCCCCTCCTTTAATTATTAAATATAACAACCTGTACGTTCAAATATTTTAAGTAACTCTATTGTATCGTTAAAAGTTAATTTCTTTTCGTTGCGGATGCTATCAATCATTTTCGGTGAATTTCTTAAACAGGTATGCGCTACTAATAAAAAAGCGAATTTATTTGCTTGATATTCTTTTTCTTTTTTATCCCTATCTGTCAATAGGTCAATATCAAATAAGTTATACCCACCCTTATGTAATATAACATGACCTAATTCATGTGCTAATGCCACTTTTTTATGATTTACATCTATTTTTGAGTTAATAACAATATCCTTTGAAAATGGTGTTTTTATTAATAGCCCTTTTAACTGCTTTGGTAGTGATCTATAGTGAACACTAATGCGTAAATTCTTAGCAATAACATCCGGATCATTAGACCGATTTTCTTTAATAATATCTAACACAATAGGATACATACGTTTCATACTACACCCCTATATATTTATTTTTTATTCCTTTCGTCTTTACGTGATGAAATAACCCCTTTAACAACGTTTTCAACCATTTTCTTCTCTTGTTCAGTAAGTTCATAATCCCCATAGAACATCACTTTCACATTTTTTAAATTAACAGTTGAGGCATCTATTTTTCTTTGAATTTTAGGTGTCTCTTTTGTTTTGTCCAAACTTCCTGTTAAATATCCGATTTCAACGCCGAAAAAATCCGCTATTTTCTGCAATAAATCAACACGAGGAATTTTGTTTTGATGTTTCCAACTGCTTAATGTTGATTGTGCAATACCTGTTTCTTTAGATAGCTTATAAGCACTAACATTATTCTCTCTCATTAATTGCTCAATTCTCTCAAACATTTTCTCACCTTTGAATTGTTAATGAAAAATTTATGAAATTTAAAGAATGTTTACTTGATTACTTCGCTATCGTGTAGTATATTTTGATTGAGGATACTTCACGATAATGAAGTATAGATAATTGCATTACTTTATATACATAAAGTATATCACTAAAAAGGAGGTGAAGTAAAGAATTGTATAGTAATTATCAAAAATATAGGGATATGAAAAATATTTCTAATTATCAAGTGTCCAAAGATACAGGTGTATCACAATCCGCATTGAGTAATTGGAAACATCAAAAATCAATCCCTAGCGTAGGTAATTTATTAAAAATAGCAAATTACCTCGGATGTACTGTAGATGATTTGGTTAGAAAAGAGGGATAAATGTAAAGTTTAGTTTACACAGTATCTGATGTAGCAAAACTTCTAAAGTGTACAGAAACAAGTGTATACAACATGAGAAATCAAGGCATACTTCATCAAATAAAAAACGTAGCTGGCGTTAGGTTCAGCAAAAAGGAAGTTGAAAGCCTTGTAGGACTAGATGATGAATATACACCGATGGCATATAGGAAGTTGAAAGCAGAGGTAGAACAATTACAAGAAGAAAATAAAAAAACTAAAAATGGGTATAAGAAAAATCACCAGCCAAATGCTAGTGATCACAGGAGAATTAGAATGACAACTGTTTTTAAAGTTATAGGTGCAATCTTACTGATAGGCACGCCGGGCAGTTTAGAACTTGACAATATCACGTTATATGAAGCGGTATTACAAGGGTTATTAGGCGCAGCACTATTATATGGTGGCATCTACATTGACGAAATAAAAAAGGCCCTTTAGTAATTGCAGTTACCAAAGGGCAGATGCGAAAAGTGAGTTATTAAAGCATCTTAACCCTATATTACACAATAGCGGTTAAGGTGGCAAGGTGAAAATATGGATTGGGAATTAAATAAAGAACAAATCGCCGAAGTTTTTGCTATGTATATAGAACTATCCGAAAAACTAGCGAAAGAAAATATTTCTCTAAATTTTAGGGTTTCGCTAAAAAAGAAAGATGGGGAAGTTTTATTTACTTATACTGTGTACGCAATCGCCAACGACAAAATGACTTATGTAAAAATGGGCGGTTATGAAACGCTAATGAAAACAAATGTAACAAACGAAGAACCAGAAATAATTATTGAGTTATTGAAAGGTGATAAATAAAAATGGCTAGTATCTACGAATTAAACAAAGATTACGCGGAACTATCCGCAATGCTCGAAGCAGCGGAAACGGAAGAAGAAATTCAAGCAATTCAAGATACATTAGAAATGATTAATGTATCTATTGAAGAAAAACTAGAAAACACAGGTAAATTTATCAAAAATACAGAAAGCGATATTGCTGGCATTAAAGCAGAAATCGACCGTTTAACTGCAATGAAGAAAACAAAAGAAAACTTTGTTGAACGGCTAAAAAATAACGTCGAATTCGCACTAAAAGAAAAAGGTCTTGAAACGCTAACAGTTGGTACTTTTAAATGCGGCTATAGAAAATCTGAAAGCGTTGAAATTACAAATCTTGATGTAATCCCAGCTGATTACACAAAGGTTGAAATTAAGGCCGATAAAACGGCTATTAAGAAAGCTATTAAAGCCGGTGAAACGGTAGACGGTGCAGAAATCAAAGTAAATCAAAATTTCTATATTAAGTAGGTGATCACATGGCAGCTAAAACAATACATCAAAAACTTATTGCAATACAAACAGAATTAAAAGCGCCTAAAAGTCAATTCAATAAATTTGGCGGTTATAACTATAGAAACTGTGAAGATATCCTAGAAGCGATAAAGCCGTTATGTGCAAAACATGATGTTGTGCCGTTGTTAAGCGATGAAATCGTAATGATTGGCGAACGCTATTATGTCAAAGGTATTGCAAAAATTACGGACGGTAAAGATGAAATCGTAACAACCGCATTTGCTCGTGAAAGCGTCGATAAAAAAGGTATGGACGAAAGCCAAATTACTGGTTCAGCATCATCTTACGCACGAAAATACGCATTGAACGGCTTATTCTGTATTGACGACACAAAAGATGCTGATTTTATGGATAATTCACAAAACAAAAAACCAGTATCAACACCAGCGCAAACAACTAAACCAAAAGAAACGCACGTTAAAGGATACGATGAATTTGTAGCGTTGCAAAAATCTAAAAAGGTACCACCAGCAGAAATCACAAAATACATTGCGGCGGAATTTAAAAAACCGCGCCTTGCGATGTTAGATGCCTTTGAAATGGTGGCGGCCCTTGAATGGTTGAAAAAATACGGGGAAGAAGAAAACAAAGGCTTTACCCTATATGACAATGACGAACAAGCATTGTTGCATGAAAATGCCGGAGACCGCATTTAATGAAATGGATTACAAAGGGAATTAATGTCATTAAGTCTATTGGCTATAACATATTAATTCCCGCTCCAAAAGACGAAACGTTAAATAAGTTAGATCCGGAAGTTGAATATATCGTTGAAATCAAACGGAAGGTAAAACGCCGTTCGTTAAATGCCAATGCTTATGCGTGGGTATTGTGCGAAAAGATTGCAAAGGAACTTTCAAAAAACGCCTACATCTCAAAAAACGAGGTGTACAAGCGGGTTTTAATGGAAGCTGGTACGTTTACCTATATACCAATTAAAAACGATGCTATAGGCCGTTTTATTGAAATTTGGCAAGGCCACGGGTTAGGCTGGCATGCGGAAAATGCCGGCCCAGCCAAAACGGAAGGCTATACCATTATGCGTGCATATCATGGTAGCAGCGTTTACACGGTAGATGAAATGCGGCGTTTGATTGATGCACTTGTTGATGAGTGCAACCAACTAAACATACCACTAGAAAATAACGACTATATCAACTCATTAATAAATGAATGGGGGAATAATGAACAAAAGGAAGCGACTGGATAACGCACTATATGCCCGTACCAGAAAATGGGCATATGAACGAGATGAGGGCCTATGTGTTCTATGCGGTGCAATGGCAACCGAGGTTCATCACATAGAGTTTAGGTCACATGGTGGTTTATCAAATTTGAATAATCTGGCTTGCTTATGCCGTGATTGCCATACAAAAGCACATGGCAGCGATGCTAAACAGATTAGAGAAATATTAAAAGAAAGGAACAAAGGTATTAAATGGCAGAACGAAGAATGATGTCCAAGAAAATTATTGATACTGATAATTTCTTAGATATGCCACAAAGTACACAATGCCTTTATTTCCACTTGTTGCTAAGGGCAGATGATGACGGTTTTATTCAATCGCCTAAAAGCATCATGCGAATTACTGGGTGTAAAGACGATGATTTGAAATTGCTTGTTGCTAAAGGTTTTGTGATTGGCTTTGAAACGGGTGTTATTGTCATTAGACATTGGCGGATACATAACTATGTTCAAAGCGACCGTTATTCAAAATCAGAATTACCGGAAGCAAAACGCGTTGAGTTAAAAAACAAGGTTTATGAAGTAGTTAAACAACCGATGAACCCAGATAATACCTGTATGGATACAAAATGTATACAAAATGGATACAATCTGGATACACAGATAAGAATAGATAAGATAAGAGAAGAAGAGAATAGAATAGAAACATTATGTCATGTTGCACATGACGATGTGGATAAATCTCACTTTGAAATTATCGAATATCTTAATTTTAAAACCGGTTCTAAATTTAAGCCAACAACTAAACCGTACGTACAGGCGATTAGATCCCGATTAAAAGAAGGTTATACCGTTGATGATTTTAAAACTGTGATTGATAAAAAATGCCGTGAGTGGAAAGGTACAAAACTAGAAAAATATCTGACACCTAAAACCTTATTTGCACCTAGCCATTTTGATACATATCTCAATTCAAACGAAATGGCAACTATGACGGATACAGAACGAAAGGTTGCAGAACTTAACGCGCTGATTGATGCGGTAGAAAGGGGAACAGATGAAACCGGAAATATTGAAAGCTACGGGCCAACTATTGATATATGACAAGTTCGATAGTGCGAAGGTTAAAATGTACGCCTACATGCTGGAAGATATGAACCCGGTAACATTGGCCGAAGCAATCAAGCAATGCATTAATACATGCGAGTTTGCGCCTTCTGTCGCAACTATTCGCAAGAAGGCGGCGGAAATTTCCGGATATGTGAACGGAAAGCAAGAACGGCTAATAGCGCAAGATGCATGGGGAATTGTGCGCAAGAAAGCTAGTCAAGTAGGGTATGAAAAAGGCCTTGATGAACTGGAAGGTATTACAAGGCTAGCGGCTAAAACTGTATGGAGTTTCTTTGATCCAAGAAACTGCCAAAGCTACAACGAAAGCGCAGTGATGAGCCAATTCTGTAAGGCGTATGAACAACTGGCAGCACGTGAACAAAAGAACATGGAAATTGCGGAAAGCATTAAGCATAATGGCTTATTAATGGAAGCACGAAAGCGGGCAGAACTTAGCATGCCACAAACAGAAATTAAGATGCTAGACAATGGGCATCTGGTAGAGGTTGAAAAGTTCGAGCCGGTAGACCTTAAAAAATTGGTAGAAAATGCTGATATTTCAAAGGAAAGCAAAGAGCTAATTCTGGGGGTGCTGAAATGAATTGTTTCAAATGTCAAAAATCGATTAAATGCGTTGTATGGAATTTTAAAAGACTTAATGATAAATCATAAGGACGAAATAGCAAAAGGGATAAATCATTTAAATTTGCCCTATAGAATTAGAAAATAGAAAGGGAATTATATATGAATAGTGTTCAATTAATGGGTAATCTTGCACGTGATCCGGAAGTACGTTATACACAATCTGGTCGAGCGGTGGCAACTTTTACGGTGGCGGCAAGCAATACATATATTGATAGCGCTACAAACGAAACGAAAGAACAAACTGCTTTCGTCAACTGTGTGGCTTGGGGGAAGTTAGGTGAAAGTGTAGGCAACTTGCGTAAAGGCAATAGAGCGTTCGTTGAGGGTAGACTTCAAACACGTTCTTATGAAACACAAGATGGTCAAAAACGATATGTAACAGAAGTGGTAGCTGGCTTTGTAGGAACATCGTTGTTAAACGATGATAACGCACCAAGCAATTTTGATAGTTTTGAAAACAATGGTGTCGATGAGAATGTTCCGTTCTAGGTGGTGATTATATGAATGGATATGAAGTTATGAAACAAGTAGGAAAATGTCCTGAATGTGGCTGCACGGAGTTTGTTATTAACTCAGAAGTCAGTGGAACTGTTTCTTATCTTGTAAGTCTAGTTGGCGAAGGTTATTGGTATGGCGTGGTTGATATCGTTATCAATTTCTATATTTGTGCCAACAAAAGATATGATGTATAAAATGTTACTGGCGCACTATGTAACAACTGATAATATCCAATTAGTGAATGATGCTATCAAAGGTAATTTACAAGACTATTTAAACATGTTAGGGGAAACAGTTAAAAATATGAAATAAAGAGGAATATATGACGGATAAAGAATACAGAGAATTAGCCAAAGAGTACCTAGAACCGATTAAATTAATTACAATGAAAATTAAATCATTGAAAGAAGATCTAAAGC
>OGIW01001261.1_pt1 | contig 10506 bp, 5 predicted proteins | sample 1571921 | NCBI WGS metagenome assembly OGIW01 (sample SAMEA2582112, study PRJEB24529) | metagenome | biome: Human gut stool | place: China | collected 2011 | reverse complement strand
GTTCTCTCTTGTAAAAAGACCGCTTACCTCAGGGCTTACGGCTGCCCCCTCCGCTCTCGCCTCTGTCCGGATATTTACATATAAGTCTCCTACGTCAAAAGTAAGGCTTCCTGACGCGCTGCTTCCAAAGGAATCGCTGAAAGAAAAGGTTGCCGCGTTTCCTGCCACTTCCGCTGTCACGTCCGCCTCGCATACATGGGCGCCATCGCCTCTGTTTGCCTGGCTAAAAGAAAACGAAACGCTTTTACTGCTGATATTATAAATATTAAGGCTTGCCAGCCCATCTGCGCTGTACCACATATCCCAGTAATCGTCGGGATTAAAGGTTGCCCGCATGGTGATCACCGGCGTAGGAGTCGGCGTTGCAGTCGGTTCCGGAGTCGGTGTTGCAGTAGCTACCGGAGTCGGTGTTGCCTTTGGCACTTTTTTCAAAATCTCCAGCATTTCCTGCTTTTCTTTTTCTGCTACTACATGTTTTTTATACCCGCTTATGGCAACTGCCGATATTCCCAGTATCAGAAACAGGGCTATTGATATTATAAGAAGTATTTTTAATCTCTCTTTTTTTCTTTTCATACAGTATCACCTCTGTTTTCATTATACTGGTTTGACTCTTACTTTCTGTAATTATTCCTTTCCGCTCCAGCAGTATGTACACAATTTACACGGTTCAATATCAATAGATTTTACAAGATCGTCAAGGCGATGATATTTCAGAGAGGTAAAGTTTAATTCTTTACGAATATCCTCCAGCATCTCCTTATAATTGGTGGAATCAGGATTTGCATAATCTGCCAGCGTTTTGGCGTCTACATTTTCTCCCTCTCTCTTTAAAATCGTCCTTCTTGTGATCAGATCCAGTTCTGACTTGGAACGTGAAAAGTTCAGGTACTTACAGCCGAAAAGAAGCGGCGGACACGCCGGACGGATATGTACCTCTTTTGCGCCGTTGCTGTAAAGAAACTCTGATGTCTCGCGAAGCTGTGTTCCGCGCACAATGGAATCGTCGATCATAAGAAGACTCTTATCTTTAATGAGGCGATGAACAGGTATCAGCTTCATTTTTGCGATCAGATTTCTCTGGCTCTGCTGTGTAGGCATAAAGGAACGCGGCCAGGTCGGCGTATATTTGATGAACGGGCGGGCAAACTGAACGCCGGAACGGTTTGCATATCCGATGGCATGTGCAATACCGGAATCCGGAACACCTGCCACAATATCAGGATTTACTTCTCCCATGTCTCTCTGTGCCAGTATATCGCCGCATTTATAACGCATTGTTTCTACATTTACGCCCTCATATGTAGAGGTCGGGTATCCATAGTATACCCATAAGAAAGAACAAATACGCATTTTCTCTCCCGGTTTCTGAAGAGTTTCCACACCTTCCGGCGTCACTGCCACAATTTCTCCCGGTCCGAGTTCTTTCACATCTTCATATCCAAGATTTACATATGCAAAACTTTCAAAAGATACACAGCAGGCATCTTCCTTCTGTCCGATAATAAGTGGTGTTCTTCCAAGCTTATCTCTCGCCGCGATTAATCCCTTCGGCGTAAGGATCAGCATGGTCATGGAGCCTTCGATCATATCCTGCGCGTAGCGGATTCCCTCGATCATATTTCCTTTCTGATTGATCAGAGAAGCAACCATTTCTGTGGGGTTTACGCTTCCTCCGCTCATCTCCAGAAAATGCGTGCTGCCGTTTTTAAAGGAATGCGCGATCAGCTCGTCCATATTGTTGATTTTTCCAACTGTTGTAATGGCAAAATTTCCCAGATGGGAACGAACAAGAAGCGGCTGAGGCTCATTGTCGGAAATACAGCCGATTCCCAGATTTCCCTCAAGCTCTGCTACATCTCTGTCGAATTTTGTACGGAAGGGAGAGTTCTCAATGTTGTGAATGGCGCGGTCAAACCCTTTTTTTTCATCGTAAACCGCCATTCCACCCCTTCTTGTCCCAAGATGAGAATGATAATCAATACCAAAAAATAAATCCAGAACGCAGCTGGATTTTGAAGCTACTCCAAAAATTCCACCCATTTTTTTGTCTCCTTTTTTTGTGTTTCCTCCCTGTGGGAGGGTGATAATCATACGCTACAATTATATAGAACACACTTTAATAAGTAAAGACATTTTTCACTTTTTCTTTTATGATGCCTTTTCTGTATGCCTCAAGAAGAGCTTTCAGCTCTTCGATTCTCACTTTTAAAGCTTTTCCTGTATCCGTATCGCCCACAAGCTGTCTCTGTGACGTATAACGCACAGCTACACGGTTTGACACAATATCGCTCTCTTTGGAAACTGCTTCCTCCGCAGAGGAAAACGGCTCATGGGCGCAGAGCATCAGTCCGTAGGAATTATAAATCAGGGTATAACCTGCGATTCCCGTTACTTTTCTGTACGCCTCGGAAAAACCGCCGTCTATTACAATAACGCGCCCCTCGCATTTTACAGGACTTTCTCCCTCGCTCTGGTGCACCGGCACATGACCGTTTATAATATGTCCTCTCTCCGGATTAAGCCCGAACTCGCGGAGCATACTGCCCACAACCTCCTGATTTTCCAGAAGGCGGTAGTACGCGTTCTTTTTCTCTTTTTTTGCTTCTTTATCTGCAATAAAATACCCCTCGAAGGTTGCCATCTTATCTTTTCCGAAAAGCGGAGAATTGGGAGCTGCCCAGATATACCAGAGAATATCCCTGCTTTTCTGAAGCTCACTCTCCTCCAGAGAATAAAAGGCTCTTCTCACATAGGACTCCAGTACATCATAAAGCTGTTTTCCCTTATATGTTTCTCCGTAAACTTCCACTTCCTTAAGACTTCCATCCTCATTTAAAGGAATACTTCCGTGAAACAGAAGATTTCCGTTATAAACCTTGTATAAGCCGCCTTTATCAAGAAGAAGGCGCACATGGTCCTGAAGCCTTGTACAGTTTCGAAACGCCCACTCCATGCGCTCCATAACCTCCTGCTCCCCGTCTGTAAGCGCGTACGGCTCCTCTGGATTTACTGTGGGAAATACATTATCACGAAGGGGATACACTGTCCCGTCCGCCATAGTGATCTCCCCCTTATCGTAATCAATCCTGTGAAGAAGGCACCTGTCCTCCATGTGGTATCCCGGATTTCTTATAAGAAGCTGCCCTTCCAGCTTAAACTGCATGATGGAGATCGCCTTGTGCATTTTCCGTCCAAGCTCTTTTTCCAGTGAACTGTATCCGTCCTCGTCTCCCTTTACCGGGAAAAACTGGCAGGAATCGTCTTTATACGCCTCCATTGCAAAAGTGGCAAGAGGCATCATATTAATCCCGTATCCATCTTCCAGAATATCAAGATTTCCATATCGAAGACTGTTTCGGATCACTGTGGCAATGCAGGCTCTTTCTCCTGCTGCCGCTCCCATCCACACAACATCGTGATTTCCCCACTGAATGTCAAGAGAATGGTATTCCATAAGCCTGTCCATAATAAAATGTGGACCCGGTCCTCTGTCATAAATATCTCCCAGAATATGGAGATGATCCACAACAAGACGCTGGATCAGTTCTGCCAGGGCAATAATAAAGTTCTCTGCTCTGCCAATCTGAATAATGGTATTTACAATGGAATCATAATACGCTTCTTTATCAAGAACCTCCACCTTCTCTGTGATCAGCTCTTCAATTACATAGGCATAATCCGGTGGAAGGGCTTTTCGGACCTTGGAGCGCGTATACTTGGAAGCCGTTGTTTTACAGATTTCAATAAGACGGTACAGGGTAATCTTATACCAGTTTTCCATATCCTCCTCTGTCTTTTTTACAAGGGCGATTTTTTCTTTCGGATAGTAAATCAACGTAGCGATTGCCCGCTTATCCTGATTGCTTAAGGTATGTCCGAAAACATCGTCTATTTTTTTCCGCACAGCGCCGGAGCCGTTTCGGAGCACATGGGAAAATGCCTCGTATTCTCCGTGAATGTCAGAGAGAAAATGCTCCGTTCCTTTTGGCAGATTTAAAATTGACTGAAGATTGATAATCTCTGTAGAAGCCTTTCCAATACTTGGATAAAGCTCCGCCAGACGTTCTAAATACCGCAGTTCTTCTTTCATAAGTCCTCCTGTTCTGTCAGCCTGTAAAGTCAAAAAGTGACATCTGATTTGACTGTGGAATATCTCCGAATAAATGCAGATCGTCCATCAGATCAATAACGGTTTTACTTACCTTTGTCCTGTCGCGGAAGTCGTCTTTTGACAGGAATTTTCCCTGTTTTGCCGCCTCCACAACTGCATCTGCCGCCTTGTCTCCAAGACCGTCTATGGTATCAAGAGAGGGCATCAGCTTTCCGTCAATGATCTGGAAACGATGCGCCTTTGCCGTATATAGATCAATGGGCAGAAACTCAAAGCCACGGGCATACATTTCCTGTACAATACGCATATCTTTTAAAGTATCCTGCTCTTTTTTTGACGCCGCGTCTCCTTTTTTCCTGATTTCTTCCATATAAAATTCCAGTCTGTCCTTTCCCATGCACATAAGCTCGTAGGAAAAAGCAGTGGCGCGTATGCTGAAATATGAAGCATAATATGCAAGGGGCTGAAACACCTTATACCAGGCAATGCGATATGCCATCATAACGTAAGCTGCCGCATGTGCCTTCGGGAACATATATTTAATCAGCTTACATGACCAGATATACCAGTCAGGAACATCATGCTCCTTCATGGTTTCTATCCACTCGTCGCGAAGCCCTTTTCCCTTACGGACACTTTCCATAATGGTAAAGGCAAGACCGCTCTCCACGCCTTTTCCGATAAGATAAATCATAATATCGTCTCGTGTACAGATTGCTGTGGAAATGGTGGCTTTTCCTTCCTGGATTAAAACCTGCGCATTGCCAAGCCATACGTCCGTTCCGTGGGAAAGCCCTGCAATACGCACAAGATCAGAAAAATATTTGGGCTTTGTATCAATTAACATCTGCATGGCAAAATCGGTTCCAAACTCCGGGATTCCAAGACAGCCAAGCTTGCAGCCGCCAATATCCTCCGGTGAAATCTTAAGCGCTTTTGTGCTGGCAAACAGAGACATAACGTCCTTCTGATCAAGGGGAACCGTCCTTGCGCTGATTCCTGTCAGATCCTCCAGCATTCGGATCATGGTAGGATCATCGTGTCCCAGTATATCAAGCTTTAACAGGTTTCCATCTATGGAGTGGTAATCAAAGTGCGTGGTAATAATATCGCTGTTTACATCGTTTGCCGGGTGCTGTACAGGGGTGAATTTCTCAATTTCCTCCCCCTTTGGAAGAACAATGATTCCTCCCGGGTGCTGCCCTGTTGTACGGCGCACTCCCGTACAGCCCTGGACAATCCGGTTGATCTCGCAGTAGCGTTTATGGACGCCGCGCTCCTCAAAATAATTCTTCACATAACCGAAGGCTGTTTTTTCTGCAAGCGTACCGATGGTTCCTGCCTTAAAAGTCTGTCCCTTTCCGAAAATAACCTCTGTGTAACGATGAGCGTTTCCCTGATATTCTCCTGAAAAGTTAAGGTCAATATCCGGCTCCTTATCTCCTTTAAAGCCAAGGAACGTTTCAAACGGAATATCGAATCCTTCTTTATACAGCTTCTCTCCGCATACCGGGCAGATTTTATCCGGCATATCGCATCCTGCCATTCCGGCATATTTTTTTACTTCCGGCGTATCAAATTCGCTGTACTTACACTTGGGGCAGATATAATGAGGCGGAAGGGGATTTACCTCCGTAATTCCCGACATGGTTGCCGCAAAAGAAGAACCTACAGAACCACGGGAGCCCACAAGATAGCCGTCCTCATTTGACTTCCACACAAGTTTCTGGGCAATGATATACATCACGGCGTACCCGTTTGAAATAATGGAGTTTAACTCCCGCTCCAGTCTGTCCTCCACGATTTTAGGAAGGGGGTCTCCGTAAATTTCATGTGCCTTATCGTAGCAGATATTCCTTAAATCCTGGTCGGAATTTTCAATGACAGGAGGAAATTTATCCGGGTGGATCGGGGAAATCTTCTCGATCATATCCGCGATTTTATTTGTGTTTGTAATAACCACTTCCTCCGCCTTTTCGCTTCCAAGATAAGCAAATTCCTCCAGCATTTCCTCTGTTGTCCGAAGGTAAAGGGGCGCCTGATTATCTGCATCGGAAAACCCGTTTCCAGCCATGATGATCCTTCTGTACACCTCGTCCTGCGGATCCATAAAATGTACGTCACAGGTGGCTACAACCGGCTTTTTAAACTGCTCTCCAAGCTTTACAATATTTCTGTTTATCTCCTTTAAGTCCTCCTCGGAATGCACCATATCGTTTCTTTCGTCCGCGATCATAAACTGGTTATTTCCAAGCGGCTGGATTTCCAGATAATCATAAAAATTTACAAGTCTTGCGATTTCCTGTTCCGGTGCATTTCGAAGAATCGCCTGATAAAGCTCTCCCGCCTCGCAGGCGCTTCCGATGATCAGACCTTCCCTGTATTTTTCAAATACACTTTTCGGTACGCGGGGCCGTCTGTGGTAATATTTCAGATGAGACTGGCTTACAAGTTTATAAAGATTGATTCTTCCCGTCTCATTTTTTACAAGAATAATGGCGTGATATGTGGGAAGCTTTTTAATGGTATCCGTCGAGACGGCTCCCTGGCTGTTCAGCTCCTCCACATCGTAAATATCACGCTCTGCACACATTTTTACAAATTTCACAAAAATTTCCGCCGTACACGCCGCATCGTCCACCGCCCTGTGGTGGTTTTCCAGTGAAACGCCCACCGCCTTTGCCACCGTATCAAGCTTGAAACGGTTTAATGCAGGAAGAAGAAAACGCGCCATACCCACTGTGTCTATATATGTGAAATCATTGGAAATCCCCTGTCGTTTACAGTTTTCTATGATAAAGCTCATATCAAAATCCGCATTGTGAGCAACCATAACCGCGCCTTTACAAAATTCCATAAACTTCGGAAGAACTTCCTCAATTACAGGGGCGTCCATCACCATTCCATCATTTATGCTGGTCAGCTGCTCAATCCGGAACGGAATTGGAACTCTCGGGTTTACAAAGGTGGAAAATCTGTCTGTAATTTCTCCGTTTTCCACGCGGACTGCGCCGATTTCTATGATTTTACAGGTCAGCGGAGAAAATCCCGTTGTCTCTATATCAAAGACAACAAAGGCGTCGTAAAGCTTCTGTCCCTTTCCGTTTGTAACCATACCTTTTAAATCGTCTACAAGGTAGGCTTCCATTCCGTAAAGAACCTTAAAATCAGACTCTTGGGGAACACAGCCGCCCCACGCGTCAAAGCAGTGGTTTGCCTCCGGGAAGGACTGCACCACTCCGTGGTCTGTAATGGCGATTGCCTTATGTCCCCACTCGTATGCCCGCTTTACAAGCGCCTTCGCGTCTGTGACTCCGTCCATATCGCTCATCTTTGTATGGCAGTGGAGCTCCACTCTTTTCTGCGGGCTTGTGTCCATTCTCGCTGTCGTAAAATCTGCGATTTTCTTGATTCCCCAGATAGAACCGATGGTCAGTTCACTGTCAAAACGGTCGATTGTGGTAACGCCCCGGAGCTTTAAAAACGCCTTCTTTTTTACATGCTCCGTCACTTCCGGAACCTGCTCGTTTCGAAGAAACATTTTTACTACAATGGTATCTGTAAAATCTGTAACAGGGAAAATAAGAATGGTCTTTTCGTTTCGGATTTCCCTTGCCTCCACATCAAGAACCTGCCCCCGGATAATGACTTCTCCCATCTCTCCTGTGATAGATTCCAGCGGAATGGCTTCTCCTTCGAAATCTCTTCCGTAAATAACGTCCGGATTGCTGTCCCTTCGGAATCCTCCGCGGAACTCTCCTTTTTGTCCTTTCTTTTCGAAGGTCTTTTTCTCCTGACTGCCGGAGGTTTTCTCCTTTTTGCCGTCTTTTCCCGAAGATTTTTCCTTTTTCTTTTCTTCCTCTTCCGCTTTTTCCTGTGCCCGCACTCCTGCATTTTTCAGCACATTTTCCACTTCCTGCTGAATCTGGAGAACTGCGTTTTTCAGGTATTTGCTCTCCTCTGTCTCCTCAAATTCCATCTCTACCTTTAAGTCCATTCCGCATCTTTCACAGAACACCTTGTGAAGATATTCCACAAGGATCTCGCTTTTTTCTCTGGCGATCACGGAATCGGGAAGCACCATGCGAAGCGTGTTATCATCCGGAAATTCTATGTGGGAACGTTTAAAAAGATTATACTCCAGCATATTGTAATTGCGAAGCTCAAGCTCCATGCTTCCCTTATAGGCTTCCAGAAAATTCTTCGGCGTATACTGTCTCGACAGACTGAATTTTTCGATTACTGTTACTGTAATGACAATCCCCGGAAAACACTGCCTTTCAATCTCTTTTTCCAGCTCAAAAAGGTGTTTTTTGTGGATCCATCTCTCGCTTTTCACATAGACGCGGATATGGGTCTTTGCCGGATTGCAGGATACCTTTGTGACAGACACCATGTCAAGAAGCTCTTCCAGCTTTTCGTTTACCTTTAAATGAGGAAATACATCAAAAAAGTCTTTTTCCATAAATGATTCTTCCTTTACTTCCAGGCAAGAAGTTCGGTCCGCAGGGTATCAAGAAGCTCGGATTCCGGCACTTTCTTTACAATCTCTCCCTTTTTAATCAGAAGTCCCACACCCTTGCCGCCTGCAATTCCTATATCTGCTTCCTTTGCTTCTCCCGGTCCGTTTACTACGCAGCCCATAACAGCCACCTTAATATCCAGAGGAATATCCTGCACCATTGTCTCCACCTGATTTGCAAGACCGATCAGGTCGATCTGCGTTCTTCCGCATGTAGGACAGGAAACCACCTCGATTCCTCCTTTTCGAAGTCCCAGTGTTTTTAAAATCCGTTTTGCAGATTTGATTTCCTCAAGCGGCGCTCCTGTAAGAGAAACACGGATCGTATCTCCGATTCCCTGAGAAAGGATCATGCCAAGCCCCACTGCCGATTTGATATTTCCGGAATAAAGAGTGCCTGCCTCTGTAATTCCCACATGAAGCGGATAATTCGTCTTTTCCGCAATCAGCTCATGTGCTTTTGCGCACATCAAAACATCTGAGGATTTAATACTGATCACAAGATTGTTATATCCCAGCTCCTCAATGATTTTTACTTTATCAAGCGCGCTCTCCACAAGCCCTTCCGCCGTTACGCCGTGATATTTTTCCACAAGCTCTTTTTCAAGAGAGCCGCTGTTTACACCGACACGAATGGGAATATTTCTCTCCTTCGCCACATCGACTACGGCTTTAATCCGCTCTGTGCTTCCGATATTTCCCGGGTTGATGCGGATTTTATCTGCGCCGTTTTCCATAGAAGCAATGGCAAGTCTGTAATCAAAATGAATATCTGCAACAAGAGGAATATGTATCTGTTTTTTAATTTCCCCAAGCGCCTTTGCCGCTTCCATTGTGGGAACTGCACAGCGGATAATCTCGCACCCTGCTGCTTCCAGCGCCAGAATCTGGTCCACTGTCGCCTTTACGTCCTCTGTTTTTGTATTTGTCATAGACTGGATCAGAATGGGATTTCCCTCTCCGATTTTTCTGTCTCCAATCTGAATTACCTTTGTATTATCTCTGTACATTTTCGTGCTCCTCCTTCAACTTTTTCTGCCTTTTCATGCCCAGAATAAACAGAACAATTCCCGCAGCAGTACCCGCCAGCATAAGGATCATTCCGCCAAGCCACATACTGTTTCTGTGTCCCAACGCTCCCCAGAGCACCAGAACAAGAACTCCAAGTCCCATTCCGCTTCCAAGGATTCCTCCCGTAACCGTCATAAGCATTGCCTTTAACTGATCTCCCGGTTTTCTTTCTTTATGATTCATTTTCGTCAACTCCACCTTATTTTAATAGCCTTATTATAACGAAATCCCGTTTTAAAAACAAGCACCCCGGAAATTCTCAAAATTTTTTTGCTGTTTTCTAAAAAAATACAATTTTTCCATTGAACTTAACAAGTAAAAGTTTTACAATAGTAAATAAGTAAAGCATCAGATAAGACGGAGGAAATTATTATGGAAAAAAAGAATATTGACTGGGCAAACCTGGGCTTCGGATATGTAAATACCGATTACCGTTTTGTTTCCAATTTTAAAAACGGCGCATGGGACGAAGGAGTTCTCACAGAAGACCCTATGGTAACCATTAATGAATGTGCCGGCGTTCTTCAATACGCACAGACTGTATTCGAAGGAATGAAAGCTTATACAACAGAAGACGGACGCATTGTCACCTTCCGTCCGGACTTAAATGCAGAGCGTATGGAGGCTTCTGCAAAAAGACTGGAGATGCCTGTTTTTCCAAAGGAACGCTTTATTGACGCAGTTGTTCAGACTGTAAAGGCAAATAAAGCCTACGTTCCCCCTTACGGTTCCGGCGCTACCCTCTATGTGCGCCCGTATCAGTTCGGCACAAATCCGGTTATCGGCGTAAAGCCTGCTG
>OGIW01001248.1_pt1 | contig 10699 bp, 8 predicted proteins | sample 1571921 | NCBI WGS metagenome assembly OGIW01 (sample SAMEA2582112, study PRJEB24529) | metagenome | biome: Human gut stool | place: China | collected 2011 | reverse complement strand
GCCGTTTGAGGGAAGCGGATACGTACAGCCTTTCTGTGATACGCCTCTTGATCATGAGACAGTGGGAGAGAACGTATACATGAATATTATCAACAGGGCAAAGGAATACGTATATATCTGTACGCCGTACCTGATTATTGATAATGAAATGATGACAGCCCTTTGCCTTGCTGCAAAAAGTGGTATAGACGTGCGTCTTATGACTCCGGGTATCCCGGATAAGAAAATTGTATTTTTACTTACCCAGTCTTATTACGAACAGCTTCTTGAGGCAGGAGTAAAAATTTACGAATATCAGCCGGGCTTCCTTCATGCAAAATCTTTTGTATGTGATGATAAAATCGGCGTGGTAGGAACTATTAACCTGGATTATAGAAGTCTGTATCTTCATTTTGAAGATGGCGTATGGCTTTATAAAAACAGGGTGATTGAAGATATTAAAGAGGATTTCCTCAATACCCTGGAATACTGCAATCCGATCAGTCTTGAATTCTGCAGAGGACGTTCTCTTCTTGTAAGAGCCATGCAGAGTGTTCTGCGTCTCTTTGCGCCTATGATGTAAATAAAAAAGAAAGACAAAAGTACCGTTTCCCTGGTTTGAGGAGACGGTACTTTTATTTTCGCTTTTATGTTAAAGAGAAAGCTGGCGTTTGATTGCTTGAACAGTAGCCCGATACACACCGTAAAGGAACATACCCAGTACTGCGAAAGAAGTGATGCTGAGGAGAACACTGGTTACTTCGGAATGAGAAATTCGGTTATCGTTTATGAACAGAATCATAAAGAAAACAAATCCCATTGCTGTGATACCTACAACAGAAGGTGTTAAAAATACGCTGGTACACTGTTTTTTAACTTCCTGTGTAAGAAATTCCGGGGACGCTCCAAGACGCTTTAAGTCTTCAAAAAGATAGCGGTTGTTAAGTGCGATGGTCTGGCAGCGTGTGTGAAGAATGATGCAGGCTGCAATGAGACATACAATAAAAATGAACAGGAACATCATAATATAAACAGAATAGGTCATCAGAAAATCGTGGGAATTTAATATCTGAAATACTGGCATATATGCCCATTCTGTCCGGAAAGCAGTAGAGTCTGGGTCGCTTTTTTTGAAACGTTCCACATCGGCGGCAAAATCATCGTATGAAATTCCGGCTTTTTCGTGGTTTGTCTTTGTGTAAATGTCAACGTAGTAAGGCATATAGCAGGAATCGTCCGTTTGGTTTACAATGGTGCGGAACAGATCATAGGCAAAATCGTAATTATCTTCACCGTTTACATTGAAAAGAGAAAGCTTTCCTCTGTATTCCTCCGTAAGCTCCCGGGAAATTTTCTCATAATCGCTGTCGTCCAGAACCATATATCCTTCCCTTTTAAATAAAAGGTCATAGTGGAGAAAACCTGCAAATTCTGTGGCAATCGTTTCTTTTGTCACAGGATTTGTAATGAGAGAGCCGTAAGTAGAAAGATGATAAGTGGCAACTTCTTCTGTATCGGAAATTGCCATGAATGTGCCCGGCAGCACGTCGGTTTTCTGCCCTGTGATGCAGTTAAAAGCGGTTTCTGACATACAGGTTCTCAGAGAGGCAAGTTCATTGTAAACAGTTTTAAAATGTCCGTCCGGCATAACGTATTGTGATTCACCGTCAAAAGCAAGGAAAACATAGTCTGTTTCTGTCCAGTCTTTTAAAGATACGTGATGTTTGTCTGCAATTTCCGTCACTTTTTCTTTGTCCGGCATATCCTGGTCTGCCCGGTAAGGGAAGAGATAGGCGTAAGGCTTTGGCGCATTGGCAGTAATCTGAGGTCCCATCACGCTGAAAATATAACCGGAGGCAAAGCAGGCGCCTGCAATGAGGGCGGTTCCAACCAGAAGGTTATTGACGGTCTGTTTTCCCTGAAATTTCATCATGCTGCGGCTTATGATATTTTTATAAGGCGCTTTTCTGTGAGGAATCCAGCCGTGTACCACTGTGTGGAGAACCACAAGGTAAAGTCCTATAAATACAGGGGCATAGGAGAGATTTGTCCATGCAGGAGGCATGGCAGAGAAAGTCTCCATGTAGAATGTGGGAGTATAATATCCCAGTAAAAAGCCTGTAAAAATAAGGAGAAAACCAACGGGACCACACCATTTGCCGGGAGTTTTTACAGGCTCGTTTTTATGTTCCTCGCGGATCACGTCCAGAATATCGGTTCTCACAAGGTAACGGTTTGCAAGAGCCAGTGAAAAAATAACCACAAGAAGAGCAAAAAAAACGGGGATGAATAAACTGCTCAGGTTTAAGTTCAGTACCATATCGGAGCTGTCTACAATAAGAAGTCGAAATCCGTTCCACAGAATCCACACAAGAGGGAAGCCTGCGAGAATGCCTGCGATGGAGGCGGAGGAACTTAAAAACAGAACTTCTTTAAAAAGTCCGGGAGCCAGGCGTTTTTTGGAAGCGCCAAGCGCCATGAGAATACCGAGTTGCTTTGATTTTTTGCGGAAAAACAGGCTCGCTGCATAAATCGTAAAAACGCCGCAGCCAAAAAGTGTCAGCACAAAAATGGCTATCATCTGTTTTCTGCTGTCTCCTCCTTCCGGAAATACAAGCTGTACTGTAGGGGAGAGCATGAGGATTGAATAAGCGGAAATCAGCATCAGTGCAATAAAATTGCAGAACAGATAAAGTCTTGCCTGTTTATAATCTGCTTTTTGAAGTTTTCTTTCCAGATCTTTAATTGTCTTCATAATTCTTCACTCATTTCTTTGATAGTGTCCAGAAGCTGGCTGTGGAAAAGATGCTGGCTTCCGTGATTTTCAAGTTGTTTGTAAATGATTCCATCCTTTAAAAGGATTACCCGGTCACAGAAAGAGGCGGAAAAGCTGTCGTGGGTTACCATAAGAATGGTTGCGTCCATCTGGGAACGCGCTGCCTCAAAGGATTCAATGACTTTAAGACTTGATTTGCTGTCAAGATTTCCTGTAGGCTCATCTGCCAGAAGAAGGAGAGGGTTATTAATGAGGCTTCTCGCAACAGCCGTGCGTTGGCGTTCTCCACCGGAAACGTCTGCCGGATATTTGTTTTTTATGTGTTCGATGCCAAAAAGAGAGAGAAGCTTATCTGCCCGTTTCAGGGCGTCTTTTCCCACATCTTCTTTTATAATTCTGGGAATCAGAATGTTTTCCCGTATGGTAAGCCCGTCAAGAAGCATGAAATCCTGAAATACAAAGCCAAGCTTTTCATTTCGGATTTTTGCAAGCTGTATTTCGTCGAGAGCCGCGATATTTTGTCCTCCCAGAGTGATGCCTCCCTTATCAAAGGGAATATAGCAGGAAATACAGTGTAAAAGTGTGCTTTTTCCGGAACCGGAAGGTCCCATAACAGCCACAAATTCCCCTTTCGCAACCTGAAAAGAAATGCCTTTCAGAACAGGGTACTGTATTTTGCCGGTGTAATAAGATTTTTCCAGATTTTTTACGTATAACATAATCATTACCTGCCTTTCATTTGTTGAAGGAATCGTACCATAAAAAGAAAATGCTGTGGAAAGGGTATGTCATATCCGGCAGCTTCCATGTAAAGTTTTGCAAATGTCTGCGGAGTCTGTAAAGTTTTGCGCTTCTGATGTAAAGTTTGGAAGCTGCCCGGTTGCAAACAAAAGGCGGGAATGATAAAGTATAAAAGACAAAATACAGAAGGAGAAAAAACATGCTTCGGATTGCCATATGTGACGATGATATAAATGCAAGAGATGCGCTTCATCTTCAGCTTGAGCGTATTCTTATGGAAGAAACAGAAAAAATCGTCTATGAATTTGTTTCCGGACAGACGGCTGTAAACTGGCTTTTGAAACATCCGGGAGAGATTGATCTTTTGTTTCTTGATGTAGAAATGCCGGGGTTAAACGGAATGGAGACAGCAGAAAAAATCCGGGAATTTGACAAAAATATGATTCTTGTATTTGTGACGGGATATACAGATTATGTGTTTGACGGATACCGTGTGGGAGCTCTGGATTACGTGATAAAGCCGGCAGTAAAAGAGCGGCTTTCTGAGATTATGAAGCGTGTGCGGGCACAAATTTTTTCGCAGTCGGAAGAGAATTTCGTGTTTCAGAATATAGACGGAACATATCGTTTTTCATATGAAGAAATTTTATATTTTTACAGCGAGAGACGGCAGGTTACGGTTGTGACAGAACGGGGAGATTTTACTTTTTACGGAAAATTAGGTGAGGTAGAAAATCAGACAGGCGGAGAGTTTGTGCGGATCCATCAGAGGTATCTTGTAAATGGAAAAAAGGTAAGTCATATCGGAAACGCTTCCCTTCTCATCGGCGAGGGAGAGAACGAGACGGAGCTTCCCATCAGCAGAGGGCTTCGGGAGGCGGCATCGTCAAAGCTTGCAAGAATATTGTTGAGAGGATAAAACTGATGAAGGTCTTACCGTTGTTGATCGGAGCAAATATTTTAAATTATGTTACAGCCACTCATTTTGTTCAGGTGAAAAAGAAGTGGTGGGCAAAAGCGGGGATTTTTCTTGTTTCCTTCCTTCTTACAGGCATGATCATGTATATCGGGGAATGGACAAATTTTCCGCCTACGTTCGCGGCAGTTTTACTTGGAATCTATCTTTGCTGCGAGGGAAGCAGTCTGAAAAAAATAACCTTCGGACTTTTGAGCATTACCGTATATTGTACGGCAAATGCCCTTTTTGATAATTATCTCGATATAAGTGATTCAGACAGGTATTGGGGTAGATTTTTGTTTGCTGTCATTTTATTTGCTGGAATAAAGCTGTTTTTCCGCTCTGCAGACAGGGAAGAAGAGCTTTCCTCTTCTATGTGGGGACTTTTAATTCTTCTTATTCTGACTCCTCTTGGGATTGTGTTCAGTGTGATTCTTCTCACAAGCCGGTTTGGCTGGGCAAGAGAGGCGTTGGGTTTTTTATGTGTGCTTCTTCTTATAGCTCTTTTTGCAGTTATCGGACTTTTGTGGACAATACAGGTTCTGATGCGTCAGAAGAGAATGGAGAGAGAGCATATGTACATGGAAATGAACCGGAAATATTATGAAATAATGGAGCAGCAGCATTTTGAAATCCGCCGCTTAAAGCATGATATGGCAAACCATCTCCAGGCGCTTCTGGGACTTTCAGAAGAAAAGAGAGAAACGTATATTCAGGAACTGATCAAAGGGCATGGCGTTTCCGGAACCTTAAATTATTGTAAGGATCCTGCGGTAAATGCGGTTCTCGCCTCAAAAGAGCAGATTTTTAAGGAGAGCAAAATTACATTTCGCCATAAAATAGATATTCAGGAGGAGCTTCCCTTTGAGAAACCGGATATTTGCGCCATGTTTGCAAACGCCCTTGACAATGCGGCAGAGGCGATAAAAAAGGAAGCACTTCCGGAAGAGAAACGGTGGATTTCTCTGGAAAGTCGGTTTCAGAAGGGAATGTTTGTGCTTTCTGTAAAAAATCCTTCCTCTGTAAAAGTAACGGAGGGAAAACTTCCGGATACCGGAAAAAGAGACAGGAAAAATCACGGAGTCGGCTTAAAGAGCATACAGGAAGCAGTAAAACGGTATCAGGGAAATATGGAGCTTCACACAGAAAATGGAATATTTGAACTGTTTCTCTGGATCCAGTTTCCTGACAGTTGACAAAATCCACGAAAAGCTTCATAAGACTCCATTGTGCCACAGAAAAAACAGAGGTATATTTAAGGGAAGAGAGGAGAGAAAATGAAAGAGTTAAATATAGGAACCGTGCTTGCTGCGCACAGAAGAGAAAAAGGAGTGACCCAGGAAGAGGTAGCTGCTTTTGCAGGCGTTTCCAAAGCTTCTGTTTCCAAGTGGGAGAACGGGCAGAGCTATCCGGATATTACGGCGCTTCCTGTTCTGGCTTCTTTTTTCAATATTACGATTGATGAGCTTTTAGGGTATCGTCCGCAGCTTACAGAAAAAGAAATATGGGAATCTTATGAATATTTTACCCGGTGTTTCGGAAAAGAGCCATTTTGTGATGTGATGGAAAAAGTGAGGGCGCTGATAAGAAAATACGATGCCTGCTACCCGCTGTTCCTTGCGATGGCGCAGCTTTTATTTAACCACTGCAATCTGGCGGCGTCCCGGGAGGAGAGATTTCTTGTTTTAAAGGAGGCGCAGGAGCTTTGCGTCCGCGTTCAGAAAGAAAGCGAAGATACCCTTCTGAAAAAAGATGCCATTGCCCTCGAGGGATTTTTAGCGGTTATGAAGGGAGAACCACAGCGGGTTCTGGAACTTTTCGGGGAAAAACTCCGTCCAAGAATTTCCTCGGAAATTCTTCTTGTAAGCGCCTACAGTCTTCTTGGAGAAAAAAAGAGAGCGCTTAAATATTGTCAGGCTCTTCTTTATGAAGGAACTGTGGAAATGCTTGACCTTCTGGCAAATTATCTGGTTCTCTGCGAGGCGGATAAAAAAGAACGCTGTTTTTCCGCTGTAAGGGGAATGGAAGCGGCATTTTCTCTGAAAAATCTTCTTCCCCATAAAATTATCAATCTGTATATGATGGAAGCCATTTATTACGGAGAGCAGAAAAACAGGGAAAAAACGCTGGAATCACTTTTTAATTATGTGGAGACAGTCCGGAAAAACTGGAAAGATTTTACCATTCACGGAGATGCGTTTTTTGATCTTCTGGAAGAATGGCGGAAGGAGACGGGGATCAGTCGGCAAATGCCGAGAAGTATGCAGTTTATCCGGGAGGAAATCATAAGAAATGTGCGGGAAAATCCTGTGTTTGACTTTGTGAAAGAGGAAAAAGAATTTCGTATTCTTATAAAAAAACTTGAAAATTTGGAGACGGGAGAGGGATAGATATGAGTGCAGTTTTGGAAATCAGGCATTTTCATAAGACATATAAAAACGGAAAAAAGGCAGTGGAGGATTTGAATCTTTCGGTGCAGCCGGGAGAAATTTACGGGTTTATCGGGCAGAACGGAGCCGGAAAAACAACGACGATCCGGGCAGTGACGGGAGTGATGGAGTTTGATAAAGGAGAGATTCTAATAGATGGTCATTCCGTAAAAAAAGAACCGGTTCTCTGTAAATCTGTGACAGCATATATTCCGGATAACCCGGATTTGTATGAGTTTTTAACAGGAATCCAGTATCTGGAATACATGGCAGATATGTTTCGGGTAGAGGAACAGACGAGAAAGCAAAGGATTCAGAAATATGCAGAGCTTCTTGGAATGACGGAAAGTCTCGGGGATTTTATAGGAAATTATTCCCACGGCATGAAACAGAAAACGGCTCTTATAGGAGCATTTCTTCATAAGCCGAAGCTGCTTGTTCTGGACGAGCCTTTTGTGGGACTGGATCCGGAAGCGTCTTTTCATTTAAAAGATATAATGAGAAAACTCTGCGAGGAGGGCAGCAGTATTTTTTTTTCCACGCACGTTCTCGAGGTGGCGGAAAAGCTCTGTCATAAGGTTGCCATTATTCAAAAGGGCAGGCTCGTGGCAAATGGTACAATGGAAGAAGTAAAAGGAAAAGCAAGTCTTGAGGAAGTATTCCTGGAGGGCGTGGGAAATGAAAAATAAAGTATGGCTTCTCACAAAAATACAGCTTATGCGCGTGCTGAATCCGGAATTTTTTAAAGACAGGGGACTGCGAAAAAAGAGAAAGCGTTTTCTTCTTCTCTCTTTTGGAATGGTGGGGATAGGGGCTTTGATCATGTTTTACAGCGCGCTGATCTCTCTTGGATTTGTGCAGATGGGAATGGGAGAAGCCATTCCCGTTGTGATGATGGGAATATGTTCGCTTCTCCTTGTTGCGATTTCCTTTATGAAAAGCGGCGGCACGCTGTTTGGCGGAAAAAATTTCGATATGGTACTCTCCCTTCCTGTGACAGTGCGTCAGGTGGTGCTTTCCAGAATGCTGTTTCTCTACGAGGCGGGATTCCTTGTGTTTTTTGCAGGCTTTCTCCCGGCGGCTATTGTCTATACAGTCAATATGGGGGCAGGCGTCGGCGAAGTGCTTAATCTTCTTCTGGCCGTGGTACTGGGACCGTGTATTCCTGTTGTTTTGTCTCTTGTGCTGAGTGTGCTGATCATGCTTCTTGCAGAGAGGCTTCCTCACAGAGAAATTTTTGTGATCGTCTTAAATGTGGCAGTTCTTGTGGGGATTCTGTTCTGGACGGGGAAGATTTCTGTGACAATGGACGAGGAAGCTTTGATAAATATGGGAAAAGCTCTGGCAAATGGAGTGACTTCCGTATATCATCCGGCAGGCGCGGCGTTTTCTTTTCTGGAAAAGGGAAGCATTTGGGGAACGCTTCTTTTTGCTGTTATGTCGATTGCTCTGTTCTGGGGATTTGTAATTTTAGTTTCCCGTTTTTATGTAAAAATCAATGAAATGTTTTCTTCTTCCAGGAGTAAGAATGCGGGAAAGGTTACATATGGAAAGGGAAGCACAATCAGGAAGGCTCTTCTTAAAAAAGAATGGAGAAGACTTCTTTCCTGTCCGATTTATGCCATGAATACAGTGGTGGGCTATGTGCTTATGATCTTGCTTGGAGTTATGGTTCTTACCATGAAAGCAGATACCCTGGAAGGAATGATAAACATTCCGGGAATCGAAGATCAGCTTGTCGGGGCGTTTCCTTTTATTATCGCAATGTGCGCCGGGATCGCGCCTATGACTGCACCCTCCCTTTCTCTTGAGGGGAAAAGCCGGTGGATCATGTGCAGTCTTCCTGTAAAATCAATAGAAATTTTTCGGGCAAAGATTACACTGAATCTTTTATTTGCACTGCCGTCTGTTCTTTTGTGCAGCTTCTGCGTATGGGTAATATTCCCGGGAACGGCAGCAGACAATCTCCTTCTTTTTGTTCTGCCCCTTGCTTTTTCCGTATTTACAGCAGTATTTGGAATGGCAGTCAATGTAAAATTTCCAAGATACGACTGGACACAGGAAATTCAGGCAGTAAAAAATTCTGCTTCTGTTTTAATCTGTGTGTTTACAGGAATGTTTGCAGCGCTTATTCCCCTTATGATCGTGATGGCACTGCCTGCATTTCGTGAGATGATTTCCTGGGGCTTTGCTATTGTTTCCGCAGGACTTTCCATAGTATTCTGGAAACGGCTTGAAAAAGTAAGGCTCTGGGTGTGAGAAAAATTTTGGTGGTGGCAAGGTATAAAATGTGATGTAAATATCTGGCGGATTCTAAGTCACTGTTTATATGATACTATTCCGCGAGATGTCTTGCTTGTTGCTGTGAATGGCAGGATTATAAAAAATTTATAATTTCATGTCGGAAAAGATGTTTACGAAAAGAACATTTTGTGCTAACATAAAAGTACATCATCGAAAGGGGGAGTCACATGACAGACAGTGAGCTATTGCTGGCGATTCACCAGAATACGCAGACAATGCAAACAGACATGGCAGAGCTGAAAACAGACGTGTCGGACTTGAAGACAAAAGTTGACAAGCTGGAAGCAGATGTGTCGGGGTTAAAGACGGAGGTTGTCGAGCTGAAAGAGGACGTGTTGGGCTTAAAAACGGAAGTTGTCGAGCTGAAAACAGATGTGTCGGGGTTAAAGACGGAGGTTGTCGAGCTGAAAACAGATGTGTCGGGGTTAAAGACGGAGGTTGTCGAGCTAAAAGAGGATATGTCAGGCTTGAAGCTTGAAGTCGGTAATCTGAAAGAGGACGTGTCAGGATTAAAGACAAACGTGGAAGATCTGCAGTCTGAAACACAAATGATAAAGACGAACCTGAAAGACTTAGAATCAAATGTTAAGATGATGAGTACAGAAATACAAGAGATAAAATTGGAAACAGAGAACATGAGCCATAAAGTTATAAATATAGAAATGGTTCTTGAGAATCAGACGAATTATAATATCCGGCTTCTGGCGGAAAATCATATGAGTCTGGTAGAAAAAATGGATAAAGCAGTTCATGTTTCCAAATGGGAGGCGCTGAATGAGATCAAAATGAATCTTTTGGATGTAAGAGTAGAAAAATTGGAAAAAGGATTTCAGGAGATGAAAACTCAGATCGCATAATAGTGCAATATGATAAGGTGCAAGGTTCTTAAAAAGGACTTTGCGCCTTTGTTGTATGTAAGAAGGGTTAATGGAAAAGGGGAGTTTATCTGCATTGTTTTATAAGCGATATTTCATGAGCGATAAGGTGAAAACAAACATAGGAAGTGTCTCTGTAGCCTGTAAAAATGAAGAGAGAATAGGCTGGAAAAGAAGAAAGTTCTATTTTCACCTACAAAATAGAAGATGAAATAGGCTGGAAATGAACAAATCTATATGACAGCCTACAAAATAGAAGACAAAATCAGCGAAAGACACAGTATGCTAAAATGTAGCTTATAAAATCCAGCCCCAAAATAGGCGGATATGGTTCAGTTACCGATTTTCACCTGAAAAAAGTAGGTGGAAATCGCAAGTCGGAAGAAAAAAGCTCATTTGAAACTGAAAAAAGTAAGCGGAAATTGCACAATCCGCAAAACATCTGAACCTCGCCAGGGTGCTGCCGGGAAATCACTGAAAAAATTCCGGAGGGGACTAACGTAGAAACTGCATTTGAAATTTTGGAATAAGAAGCTATTTATGTTTTGGAAAAAAATGAAAAAAGTAGTTGACAGATGTATCCTTCTGTGGTAATCTAATTGAGCTGTCGGAAATAATTGTTTCTGAAAACATGAAA
>OGIW01001247.1_pt1 | contig 10705 bp, 10 predicted proteins | sample 1571921 | NCBI WGS metagenome assembly OGIW01 (sample SAMEA2582112, study PRJEB24529) | metagenome | biome: Human gut stool | place: China | collected 2011 | reverse complement strand
CAAAGATTTTAAATTAATGAAAGGACAGAAAAATTTCTTTTTGGCTATCGTCGCCATTGCTCTGGCAATGATCACATTATCGCCGGGAACTTCGTTTGCAATCGGCTTCTTAGGTTTTGTCGGCTCACTATTTTCATTGAGTTCTATCAGCTACGATGAATTTGACAACGGAAATGCGTTTCTGTTCTCTCTGCCGATCACACGCAAAGAGTATGTGTTAGAAAAATATACTTTTGGAGTCCTTTGCGGAATCGCTTCTTTATTTTTAGGAACACTCATCAGCTTTTTTTCCATCCTCATTACAGACAAAGGCAATCTCCGGGAAATGTTTCTGACCGCATGTACTCTGCTTCCTGTCATCCTTTTGCTTCTGTCAATCATGCTTCCTTTCGTTTTAAAATTTGGCGGTGAAAAAGGAAGAATCGCTATCTTAGGTATGATGGGATTTCTATTTGTGGCAGGAATCCTTCTTACAAAAATAGCTGAATATATGAAAATAGATTTCTATCCACTTGTAAAAAGACTTTCACAAATCGATCCGCGTGTTTATATTTTATTCTTTTTGTTTCTTGCAATCACTGCTTTGGCTGTCTCATGCCTTGTCAGCCAATCTATCCTGAACAAAAAAGAATTTTAAAAGTGAGGTGTGATTATGGATCTGACTATTCTGGCAATTGGATTGCTTTTAGGTATCGGTATTCCTCTCAGAAACAGAGCAATCAAAAAACATCGTAAGAATAAGAAAAATACTGACAAAAATCACCTTTAACATTCATACAAAAGCCGTGAGCAGTCCCTCATACTATGAGCTCTTCTCACGGCTTTCTTACATTCGCTTTTCTTCTTCAAATTTTTTATGTCCAATTGTCAATATAGCGATCCACCAGCCATTTCTAAATTTATTATAAAATTCGTGACGTTCCTGTATGGAAATGGTATGATATTTCTATATAATTTTGTCCGTGACCGGACACAATGGAGGAATGAAAATATGTTTACAAAAAAAGAACTTTACTGTGCCAACTGCGGCAGAAAAATTGATTTAAAATTCGGTCTTCCGGACTCCTGTACAAACTGCAAGATCCGATTTGAATTTCCAAAGATCACACAAAAACATGGGATCACCGGATTCCTTCTTCTGTTTGCCCTCTCTCTGGCTCCGATCTGGGCATTGATCGAACTAATCCGCCCGATGATGAATGCATCTCGTGCAATCAACATCGGAGTAACGATCCTTGCACTCTTCGGAGGGATTGTCTGGTTCAAGACAGTTCTGACACTTCTGAATCAGTACGGCTTTTATGTCTGCCGAAATATTGATCGACGCTAGCAGGCTTCCAGCTACTGCAAACATTATATTTCTGAAATTCCCAAGCATCCCCGCATCACCGGGGCAAAGTGCAAACTGGCAGACATTCTGAAATTCTCCCCACTTTTATGCCGATTATGAACTCCAAGTCTCTATCCGCGGTGGCTGGAGCGTCATGCAGTATCCGTTTCTTACACTGAAAGCAATAAACAGATAAATGTAAATGGTTCATACTATTTTTTTCTATCTGATCGACACTCCCTATCGCTAAAGCAAGCAGTTTTACGACACATTAGATAACCAAGAAAGGAAGGTAACTATGAAACCTCTTATAATTGATTCCGAAATCACTTTAATTCCTTACTATCCAAACTATGATACTGCGCTTCCATGGTATCAAGATCTGGATGTATGCAGGCAGGTTGACAACATTGATTGTACCTATTCCCTTGAACGTCTGCAAAAAATGTATTCATTTCTCAGTACCCACGGAGACTGCTTCTATATCCAGTATCAGGGAACTCTTGTCGGCGATGTCACTCTCCGCAATGATCAGGAAGTATGCATTGTTGTATGCAAAGACTTTCAAAATAAGCGGATTGGAAGACGCTGTATCCTAAAAATGATTGAACTTGCAAAAGAAAAAAGAATGGATCAGATTACCGCAGAGATCTATCCTTTTAACACTCAGAGTCAGAAAATGTTTCTGTCTATCGGTTTTATAAAAACTGGAGAAGAGACTTATACATACCAGCTTTCATAATAACTTTAAGGAGCTGATCAATTTATGAATATTGAATTACTGCCATTTTTCAAGCAGAAGCGATTGTACAAGAATACTCTGAATCCCTCTATATAAAATCATGCACTTAGGAGGCCATCATGCAACAATATAAAATTACCTTTGGCGTAGCATTAAATGAGGAAAAGTTATATGCCATCGAACGTGACTTTGGCATTCCGGCACATTTTGATACCATCTATATCGAAGCAAATTCTCCAAGACATGCCATCCGGCTTTTTTGCGAAAAGTATGGTATTTCCCGACGCATCATTCGGACATCCGACTTGTTAAAAATAGTATACGTCGTAAGGCCAGGAGGGAAACACGGATTTTTAGGATTTCGTGTTTCCGGTTTAGAATGGAAGAAAGATTTTGAAACACTGCAGAAGAAGTCCTTCTTTCACTAATCATAGATACCCACAGTATATTCTTTTCTACTGGAATTTTGTCCAGACTGTACACATGTTTCTCATTTATTCAGGAGGTACTATTTTTATTATGAAGCTATCAAAAAAAATCCCGGAATACATTCCTGCTGACTCCTATCTGGAGGTGTCTAACAGTTTGTTCCGGGATATTTATACTCTATTTTGCGGAAGGCAGCAATGTCCTTCTCTCTATTCTTTCGGCCCCGCGGTGAGGGAATGCTATCTGCTCCACTTCTGTCTCGACGGCTGCGGAGATTTCTATGCAAATGATCAACACTACCATCTTGAAAAAGGACAGGGCTTTCTGATCTGCCCAAATGAGCTGACGTTCTATCAGGCGGATGAAGCGCATCCGTGGACCTACGCATGGATTGGACTTTCTGGAGAGCAGGTATCTCACTATCTTGACCTTGCAGGAATTTCTTCCCGAACCCCGGTCTTTCGCTGTCCTGATGTAGATCTGATCCGATCTGATATCGATGATATGATCGCACACCATACACTAAGTTATTCTTGTGAAGTCCATATTCAAGGGGTCTTAATGAAGATTTTATCCTATCTGATTGAAGTATCTTCGCATCCAAGACAAAAAGAAGAAAATGGCAACAGCCTCTATGTAAGCCGCGCCATTTCCTACATTCATAAAAACTATCAGAATCCGGTGTCTGTTCAGGAAATTGCAGATTATCTTTCCCTGAACCGCAGCTATCTGACAGAGCTGTTTGTACGCACACTACATTTGTCCCCTCAGCAATTTCTGATGAAATACCGGATTACAAAGGCGGTTGATTTTCTTACCTACACCGACTTGAGTGTAGAACACATTGCCTGCTCCTGCGGTTACGCAAATATATCTTCTTTCTCAAAGGCATTCAAAAAAGTGACCGGGATCAGCCCTTCGCAGTATCGAAATGAGCATCAGACTTACACTTCCTGAAGGAAATATAACCGAGACTGATAATCTCCATTTCTTCCGTTATATTTTTCTCCATTCTGCCCTGCAGCTGCATCAGAGACAACAAGCCCTGCCTGCATCAGTTCATCCCCGAAAAGAATTTCTTTCCGGTCACTGATCTGATAGGCAGCTCCTTCCTTTAGTCCTGCCAGATGCAATCGCTCAAATCCTGCATTCACAGGTTCCAGCACACGATAATAACCAACCAGTGCCTGGCTCTGATCTTCGGATACAACCATCCATGCTGTCACATTTCCCTCAAACGGGCTTTTCAGACGATAAAACGTTCCCTTCTGAATCAATTCTCTATGCGCCTTCATGAACACAATCTGCTCTTTGATTTCCTCCAACTCCGCTTTCTCCATCGAAGTAACGTCAAGTTCATAACCAAATGTACCAAAATAAGCTACATTTGCCCGTGTGTTTAACGGAGTATTCCTCAATACCTGATGATTTGGCACAGCAGATACATGGGATCCCATACTGCTTACCGGATAGACAAATGATGTGCCATATTGAATCTTCAGACGTTCTACAGCATCTGTGTCATCCGAAGTCCAGCATTGTGGCGCATAATATAGAAGTCCCGGATCAAATCTTGCACCTCCGCTGGCGCAGGACTCAAATAGAATCTCCGGAAACTGCTCCGTCAATTTTTCATATAAATGATATACTCCGAGAATATATTTATGGAAAACAGATCCCTGCTTTTCTGCCTCGGAACCATGTGAATAGATTTCCGAAATGCTCCTGTTCATATCCCATTTCACATAAGAAATCGGAGCTTCTTTCAAAAGTTTCTCCATCTGACCGTAAATTCCCTCTACTACTTCTTCTCTGGAGAAATCAAGCACAAGCTGATGCCTTCCGACAGAAACATTCCTTCCCGGTGTCGATAAGATCCAATCCGGATGTTCCTCATACAACCTGCTTTTTTTGTTTGTCATCTCCGGTTCAAACCACAGGCCAAACTTTAATCCCATCGCCTCAATCTTCTTGGCAAGTCCAGCAATCCCTCCCGGGAGCTTCTGCAGATTCGGATACCAGTCGCCCAGAGAGGTGAAATCGTCATTACGCTCTCCAAACCATCCATCATCGAGCACAAACAGTTCAATTCCCAGTTCTTTTGCTTTTCCGGCAATCTTTAAAATCTTCTCCTCATTGAAGTCAAAATACGTTCCTTCCCAGTTATTGATCAGAATCGGTCTTACCTCGTCTCTGTATTTTCCCCGCACCAGTCTTGTCCGGTACAACTTATGAAAAATCTGGCTCATTCCATTGAGACCCGCATCAGAATAGACCATCACTGCCTCAGGTGTCTGGAACGTTTCTCCTTTGTTTAATTCCCAAGAAAAACGATCCGGATGGATTCCCATTGTAATTCTTGTCACATCATAAGTATCCACCTCTGCCTGTGCGAGAAAATTTCCGCTGTATACAAGGCTAAATCCAATCGCTTCCCCGAAAGTTTCCGTTGTCTCCGGGCGCTTTAATGCAAGGAACGGATTATAATTGCTGCTGCTAGATCCTCTCATGCTGTACACCGCCTGAATCCCATGCTCCAGCTTCCTTGTTTTGACTGCGCGCTCTCTTCCCCATGCTCCGGTCAGTTCGATCATCTCATATTGCTTATCCGGCAGATCCAGACTCAGGCTCATCGCACGGTCAAGAAGCATCCTCTCCTCCCCTTTGTGATGAAATCTTGCATTTCTTGCAATAGCCGGAAATTCTTCATAGATTGTATACGTCAAGATCAATTCTGTCTGAATCAGTGAATCTTCCAGTGTCACCTCAAGTGTCACTGCTTCTTTCTCTTCTTCCACATAAGTGGCCGGAAGACCTTCTAACCTTGGCTTTCCACTGTAAAGTCGATGACTTTTATAAACAAATTCTGTCACTCTGCTTCCGTTTTTTTGCAAAATCTCCTGGGCCGGATATCTCATATCTCCGCTGCCATAAGCCGGATACTCTTGACGGATATGTTCCATCGAAAAAGTACTGTCATCTTCAAATGTACATACAGACATTGGTCTGTCACAAAATTCCAAAAGATGATTAAAACTCTCCCTGTCTCTGAGCCGCTTCCCAAAATATAACTGTCCAAGCTGTCCGTTTTTTAAAATCGTAAAAATATAGCTGATTTTTTCGTTGAACAGATGAAAATTTCTACTTTCCTCATGATAAATTACTGGCATCTGATCTCCTCCTTCTCAAGTCATCCAACCGCCTCTCTGATGGACTGCACCACCCATCTCTGTTCGGTCTTATCGCTGCATCTACTGATTTCTATTATATCGGAATCTGTCCCCAGTTCAATTTGCAGATGTCGGTATTATTTGTCCAAATGTTGGATTTCAAAATTTTATCTAAAATCCATAAAAAATGTGTTCTTCTTTTCCATTCTCCGCCGCTTTCTTCGCAGCAAGACAAGCAGCTGCACTTGCAAGCCCTGCACATAAATCCGACCTGCTCTCCTTCCCTTCCAGAACATCTACATAAGCTTTTGCAAGCTGCTCATCTCCCCCAAAATGTACCAAGCCTTCTGGATATGTAAACCTATGTTCTGCACTGTGTTTTGCATCATAATAGTCTACTCGAAGTGTCGCTGTATAAAAGTCAAATTCTGCACTTGCTTTCGACCCTATAAAGCGCGCTCCCCGTCGTCCAGCATTATTTTTGACAAAAAATGTCTGGTGATAAGAAATAATCGTTCCATCTTCACAAGTGAAAATCGCCGCTCCTACATCCTCATTTCCAGTATCTTTTGCAAAACAGCAATATTTCCCGGTAGGTTCCTCTTTCCGCTCTGTTTTCACAACAAAGCTACTTTCCGGACAGGTATGATATTCGCTGCAATCCTCACAGCAAAGCCCTGCCTCTTTTTTTCCTTTGAAATACATTTTTGCAGTCTTTGCCACAACACTCACCGGACGTTTCCCCAAAATGTAAGTAATATAATCCATGTCATGTGTTGATTTCTGTAAAAATAGTCCTCCCGTCAGGGAATCATCCCGATACCAGCTATGATAGTAAACACTGCCATACGGCACATGATTCGTTGCTTGTACGGACAGAACTTCTCCCAGTTCTCCACTATCCACTAATTTTTTCATTTCTTTTACAATACAAGTAAACCTAAGCGGAAAGGATACAACTGTCTGTCCGCGCATCCCTTCCGATGCATGTAGCAGGCGCTGGTACTGTTCTTCATTAATGCAAACTGGTTTTTCTAAAAACAATGGTATCTTTTTCTGAAATACCAACTCCGCATATTTCGTATGTTGATTGCAGCGTGTTCCGATCAGCACACCATCTAACCTTTCTTTTTCCAACATCTCTTCCGCTGTTTCATAAAAAACAGTCTGTGCAAATTCTGCTGTCTGTGCAAATGCTTCCTGCTTCTGGCACCAAAGTGGATCTGCAACTGCAGCAACCTGAACTGGTGCTTGGATTCCTTGAAATGCTTTCATCATCGTTTCACTTCGCAAACCATATCCTATAATCCCTAATTTCTTCAATCTTATTTCCTTCTTCCTTAAAATTTCTTTTCTATTTTTTCTGTTGATACTTATTATCACCGGAACCACACTCTCCGTCAATAAAAAATCCTGATGCATTGACAAAAATGTTACCTTTCACTTCTCTTTCCAAAAATAGGCAAAAATACCCTGACCTCCTCTCTTTTCTAAGGTATGGCCAGAGTATCTTCATGAAATCATTTATTCTTTTTTCGAACAGTCAACTGGCAATATCTAAATTTCTGCTACCAGTTTTTTCAGTGCTTCCAATGCTTCCTCCGGAAGTTTGTCGTATCCGTCTTTGTTTACGGCAAATCCTTCTACTGCATTGACACGATTCTGCATTGCATTCTTTAACTGTGCCTTGTACTCTTCGTCATTCAGATCCGGAACAAATCCTTCCCATTCCATGATCTCAATGTCTTCAAAAGCTCCCCACTGTTTGAATTCTGCTTTTCCTTCTACAATTGCTTCTAAGATTCCAAGTGTATCTTTTGGCTGTACTTTCTTGCCCATGAAGTCACCTGTATTGACGATATAGCAGTCTACATTCTTTTCTTCCACTAATTTTTTGAACTTCTCATAATCATTTATCAGTGGATATGTTCTAAATGGGTTTGCATATGGAACGATACGGAGTGCATTTAAGTCTGTTCCTGCTGCAACACGCTCTGCTGTGGATGTCTTTGTTGCAAGTGTCGCTCCCATTACGGATGCAAGTGCAGCTCCTTTTAATTTTACTACCGGCGGAATAGTAGGATCTTTCATGATCCAGAAGATTGCATTTACCGGAGCATCGATCTTATATACACGGTTCGGTGACCATAATTTTGACTTGATTGCACGTCCGTTACCATTTCTGATATCTTCTGTCACTAACTGGATATGTCCTTCTTCGTCCATAGTAGCAGAACAGTTCTGAGCAGATAATAAATACTGATTATCCGGGCATCCAGTTGGGTAATCTGCCGTCTTATCAAAATAAGTCGGTTCTAATGCTACCGAAGAACATGTGTCTGTATTGATAATAAATGCATCATCATGTAATACTGTAATCGGATATTTTCCACCATGTTTTGCATGTGTCAGTGTAGATTTACCTGATCCAGAAAGTCCGAATACGGATGCTACGAACTTAGAACCATCCGCAAGTGTGTATTCTTTCTGTCCACCATGGCAGGAAGCATATCCGTTTCTATTTGCGATTGCCCATGCCATTGTCAATGTTCCTTTTTTATGCTCTCCGAAATATCTCATACCTAAAATACATGCGCAGTTCTCTGCAGTATCAAAATAGCATAAAGTCAGCGGATCACTCAGACAGCTGAAATCTACGTCCGGTCTTTCCTGTGGAATCCACTGTGGATCTGAGAAAATATAAATATCCGGTTCTTTTCCCTCTCCGACTGGTTTTGATTTCTTATACATTTTCACATATTCATCTGACATGTACTGGAAGTTGAGCATCCAGTTGTACATGATATTCTCTTCGCCTTCCGGAATCAGCAGATGTGCCTTTACCATGAATTCCGGATCCAGGCCTACGAATACCTCTGCATGATACATGGTTTTCCAGCGGCTCTCATAAACAGCATCCATAGCCACCAGGTCCAGGGCTGCACAGTCTACTCCTGGCTCGCCGGAAATACGGCGTGCAGTTGCATAACGTCCGGTAATTGCGCCATCGTTAAATAACAGAACCTTTGCATCCTTTTCAAGACCGAACTCCTCGCCTCTGTATACAGGCATATCGGTTACAATGGTTCCTGGAGAATTTTTTGCTAACTCATATGCTTCTTTTAAAGTATTTACTTTAATAACATTGTTGCCGTAGAAAGCAGCTTCGATAATGGATCTGGTTTTGGAAAAACCAGGCTTACCTTTTCCGATTTCATTGATTGGATAGTACGCTTTTGTTGACATTCTACATCCTCCTTAATCTAAAAACTTCTTAAATCGAAATTTGTCTTCATTATCTCACTTTGTGAATTAAAAGTCAATATTTTCAAGGATAAAATATAAGAAAATTAATATAGGGGCAATAAGCTGTGCATTATGTATACAATATCGATCCTTTTGACAGATAATATGATATACTCTCTTCGGAAGGCATCTGAATTTTGTTTTCATTCACAGGCATCCGCCTTCCTGCCTGTCAGACTTTTTTACAGAAAGCAGGAATCCTTTATGAATCAGAATATCCAGAAAGAATATCACATTTCTCCGGACGGAAGCGGAGACTTCTCCAGTCTTTTTGAGGCGCTTTCAGCCCTTCAGGACACAAAATTCCCGGAGGAGACCAATCTTGCAGAAAATCTGCCTGCTGACCCTGATTTCCGCACTTCAGGAGGAGATGCAGAGCCGGTTGTGCTTTTTCTCCATTCCGGAATTTACCGGGAACGAATTGTCATTGTAAGACCGGGAATCACCATTATCGGAGATGATCCCCAAACTACGGTTATTACCGGCGGCCTCTATGCCAGAATGCCTATGGAGGATATTGGAAAACGCGGAACCTTCCGCACCTTCTCCTGCCTCATCGCCTCCCATGATATTACCTTTAAAAATGTCACCTTTGAAAACAGCTCAGGAAAAGGCCCTGACGTGGGACAGGCCCTGGCCCTGTATGCGGACGGAGACAGGCTTGTTTTTGACAACTGCCGGTTTCTTGGAAATCAGGACACGCTTTTTACAGCTCCTCTTCCCCCAAAGGAGATCGAGCCAAACGGCTTTGTGGGACCGGGCCAGAAGCTTCCCAGAGCTTTCGGACGCCACTATTATAAAAACTGCTACCTGGAGGGAGACATTGATTTTATATTCGGCGGAGCAGCCGCATACTTTGAAAACTGCGAACTGTTTTCAAAAAATATTAACCGTCCGGTAAACAGCTATGTAACTGCCGCCTCCACTCCCCAGGGACAGCCCTATGGCTATGTTATGAAGAACTGCCGCTTTACGGGAAACTGTCCGCCTCATTCCGCCTATCTGGGACGCCCCTGGCGGGAATATGCAAAAACTGTTCTTTTAAACTGCTATATCGGAGAACACATCTGCGAAGAAGGGTGGCATGACTGGAATAAGGAAGAAGCCCACGAACATGCCCTGTATGCAGAATACGAAAGCACCGGACCTTCCTCTGATATGAAAAAGCGCCCCGGCTGGGTGAAATCGCTCACGCCTGCCGAGGCTGCTCTCTATGTAAAATCTCTTGTATTAAAGGGAAATGACGGATGGGATCCAGCCTGAATGCTGATTTTCGTCAACCCCTCTCTATTCCGGATGCCGGAGCAGTTCTTTCGGGAGCGCTCCGGTTCTGCCGGTTTTATCTGAAAAATTCGTGATCTTCATGCTGAAACAGAAATGTGAGACTTCTGTCAAACCAGCTTACATTTCTGGACCGGGAATGGCTCCGGTTCATAAAATACAGGGCGCCCTGAGAATAGTCCTCTCCGGCCAAAGCCCGATTTACCGCTTCTACTGTCTTTTCTGAAACTCTGCATGTGCGCAGTCTTCCGTCAAACACCGGTGAAAATTGAGATTTCTGGTAAACAACCTCCGTAATGGTATTGGGAAATTCCTTGCTTTTTACCCGGTTTAATACCACATTCGCCACCAGAATTCTTCCTTTGGCATCACAGCCTCCTGCCTCTGCCTCTACAATCCTTGTCAGAACCTCATAATCCTGATCGGAATAATAAACTACAGCCGCCT
>OGIW01001237.1_pt1 | contig 10951 bp, 9 predicted proteins | sample 1571921 | NCBI WGS metagenome assembly OGIW01 (sample SAMEA2582112, study PRJEB24529) | metagenome | biome: Human gut stool | place: China | collected 2011 | reverse complement strand
AGATGTGGCTGTAGGTAACAACATGTATGCGAACATGACTGAAGAATTGCTTGATCCAAAACCAGAAAATCAAGAAACATTGCGTCAAAAACGGGTTGCTCAAATCGAAGAGTACTTGGCGAGTGCGGAGCCAGATGCTGTTGTGAAAGCACAGGCTACCCTAGAAGCAGGTACGACAGAGCCAGGCGCTTTGATTGGCCTTATTGAACTCGGTGCATTACAAAAATTAACAATACGTCAAATCCGCAAGGCTTTAGATGCTGGCGATATTGCTTCCGAAACGATTGAATCCATTGCAGCTCATCGCTGGACTGAACAGTTTGAAGCGCTTCGCATGCGCACTGAGAATTATAAACAACGTACGAAAGATAATGTGAAGGTATTCTTGGCCAATATGGGCCCAATCCCTCAACATAAACCTCGTGCGGACTTCTCCACAGGCTTCTTCGAAGTAGGTGCTTTTGAAGTTATCAAAAATGATGGCCATGAAACAACGGCTGATGCGGCGAAAGCTGCTCGTGAAAGTGGTGCTGATGTAGTTGTTATCTGTTCTACAGATGATACCTATCCAGAATTGGTACCACCACTCGCTAAGGAATTGAAAGAAACTATGCCGCATGTAACGGTTATTTTAGCAGGGGCACCTCCTAAGGACTTAGAACCTGTATACCGTGAAGCTGGCGTGGACGACTTCATTTCTGTTCGTGCAAATTGTTACGAAATCTTGAATACGTTACAAGATAAGAAAGGGATGTGAGCTCATGTTTAAAAATCCAGACTTCTCCTCTCTTGGCTTGGGATCTCAGACAGCAACATCTCGCGATGCATGGCTTGCTGAACTTCAAAAAGAAACAGGAAAAAGCTTTGAAGATTTATATAATACAACAATGGAGCAAATCCAACTAAAACCTCTCTATACAGAGATGGATTATGAAGGGATGACACACCTTGACTATATGGCTGGTGTACCTCCATTCTTGCGTGGACCTTATTCCACAATGTATGTTACTCGTCCTTGGACAGTACGTCAGTACGCTGGTTTCTCCACGGCGGAAGAATCCAATGCGTTCTATCGTCGTAACTTGGCAGCGGGCCAAAAAGGCTTGTCTATCGCCTTTGACCTTGCTACTCACCGTGGTTATGACTCCGATCATCCTCGTGTAGTAGGTGATGTTGGTAAAGCGGGTGTTGCGGTAGACTCCATCCTCGATATGGAAATTCTATTTTCCGGTATCCCTCTTGATCAAATGTCCGTATCCATGACAATGAACGGCGCCGTATTGCCAGTAATGGCGTTCTATATCTTGGCTGGTGAAGAACAAGGCGTAGATAAAAAGGTTATGGCTGGTACAATCCAAAATGATATTTTGAAAGAGTTCATGGTACGTAATACCTATATTTACCCTCCAGCTACGTCCATGCGTATTATCGGTGATATCTTTGCGTACACATCCCAGTACATGCCTAAGTTCAACAGTATCTCCATTTCTGGCTACCATATGCAAGAAGCGGGCGCTACTGCAGATATCGAATTAGGTTACACATTGGCCGATGGTCTCGAATATATCCGTACCGGTGTTAATGCAGGCCTTCACGTTGACCAGTTCGCACCACGGTTGTCCTTCTTCTGGGCAATCGGCAAAAACTACTTCATGGAAGTGGCAAAAATGCGTGCGGCTCGTATGTTGTGGGCTAAGATTATCAATAGCTTCGGCTCTGAAAATCCTAAATCCATGGCACTTCGTACACATAGCCAAACATCTGGTTGGTCTCTTACAGAACAAGATCCGTTCAACAACGTGGCTCGTACATGTATGGAAGCGATGGGTGCCGCGTTAGGTCATACGCAATCTCTACATACGAATGCGCTTGACGAAGCCATTGCGTTGCCTACGGACTTCTCTGCACGTATTGCGCGTAATACTCAACTTTACATCCAGGATGAAACGAAGGTATGTAAGGTTATCGACCCATGGGGCGGTTCCTATTATGTAGAAGCATTGACAGACGAATTGATTCGTCGCGCTTGGGGTCATATTCAAGAAATTGAATCCCTTGGCGGTATGGCGAAAGCTATCGATACAGGGCTTCCTAAGATGCGTATCGAAGAAGCTGCTGCACGTCGCCAAGCTCGTATCGACTCTGGTCGTGAAGCAATCATCGGTATCAATAAATATCGTCTAGATAAAGAAGATCCATTGGATATCCTCGACGTAGATAACACAGCTGTACGGGAAGCGCAAATTCGTCGTCTCGAACAATTGCGTGCTAACCGGGATGAAGAAAAGGTTCAATCCTGTCTTGAAGCGATCACAAAGGCTACAGAATCGGGCGAAGGCAACTTGCTTGCCCTTGCACTTGAAGCGGCTCGTGCTCGTGCATCCTTGGGTGAAATTTCCTTTGCTGTTGAAAAGGTATGCGGTCGTCATAAAGCGGTTATTCGCTCTATTTCCGGTGTATACTCCAGCGAATTTGAAGATGACGATGTAATCAAAGAAGTACGCCAAATGGCAGATAACTTTGAAGAACTCGAAGGTCGTCGTCCTCGTATCATGATTGCGAAGATGGGCCAAGACGGTCATGACCGTGGTGCCAAAGTTATCGCGACATCCTTCGCGGACATGGGCTTTGACGTGGATATCGGACCTTTGTTCCAAACTCCAGAAGAAACAGCACAAGATGCGGTGGATAATGACGTTCATATTGTCGGATTTAGTTCTCTTGCGGCGGGGCATAAGACATTATTGCCTCAACTTGTAGAGGAACTCAACAAGCGGGGCCGTGGAGATATTTTAGTTGCCATCGGCGGCGTAATCCCTGCTCAGGACTATGAATTCCTACGCGAACATGGCGCAGTGGCTATCTTTGGCCCTGGTACAGTTTTGCCAGTAGCGGCGAAAAAATTACTAGAAACATTGACTAGTCACGTTCAAGACGAGTCTCATGACTGATAACAAACGTCCTACTCCGGATGAATTGCGCAATACACAGGACGCAACTTTCACCACTGGTGAAGGCAAAGCCCCTGAATTAGGTGTAAAAAACGCAAGCACCGAGGGTAGTACCTATCGTCCCGACTGGGTGCCAGAAGAAGCGAAGAAAGATGACACTTACGCGTGTCACGTAATGAAAGGCGTCAAGGAAATGCATGACGGCCTCTTATCCAGCTCTGCTCATCTGGCTCCAGCGGTACGTCCCGTACAGCGGCGAAAGAAATTGACTGTCGCTGATTATGTACGCGGTATCGAGCAGGGGGACCGCGTTATACTTTCACGGGCTATCACATTAGTAGAAAGTAATAATAAGGACCATTTCAAACTAGCTCAACAAGTGTTGCAAGCCGTATTGCCTCGTACGGGCAAGGCATTGCGCATCGGTATTACTGGTGTGCCTGGGGCCGGCAAAAGTACGTTCATTGAAGCCTTCGGTAACATGCTCATTGAAGCGGGTTACAAGGTTGCCGTACTGGCTGTAGACCCTACGAGCCAAGTCACAAAAGGCAGTATCTTGGGTGATAAAACGCGGATGGAAACGTTGACGAAACACCCAGAGGCTTATATTCGTCCATCGCCAGCTGGTGGTACGCTAGGCGGTGTGGCTCGTAAAAGTAGAGAAACTATGCTACTTTGCGAGGCCGCTGGGTACGATATTATTCTCGTTGAAACCGTTGGGGTTGGGCAAAGCGAAGTTACCGTGCGTTCCATGGTTGACTTCTTTATGCTCATCGTTTTGACTGGTGCAGGCGATGAATTGCAAGGCATCAAAAAAGGCGTTATGGAACTTGCTGATGCTATTGTGGTCAACAAGGCTGATGGGGATAACCTCAAACGAGCTCTCATTGCTCGTAGCGATTATGACCGGATGTTGCATTACATCCGTCCGGCTACGGAAAAATGGAAGACTCAAGCCTATACATGTTCAGCTGTCACAAAGGATGGCCTCGATGAATTGTGGGATGTTATCCAAGAATTCACTGAACAAGGCAAGGAAAATGGAGTCTTCTTAAAACGCCGTCAAGAACAATCCCTTCGTTGGGTACGCGATATGATTGACGAACACTTGCACAACCTATTCTTTAACAATGTAGTCATTCAAGGTCGCATGGGCGAAGTCGAAGCTGCTGTCTTAGACGGTGAAATGAGCGAATCTCAAGCCGTTGAAGAACTTATTGGCGTTTTCGATAAGTCCTTACAATAAGTAGATCGGTAAATACATATTGTATTGTTAAATGTATATCGTATTGCTATATATATTAGATAAGCCGGCATAACTTATCTTAATACGCACTCCGTTAGCAATCGTATGTATTTCGATATAATTAAAGATGTATTTGTAAAAGGCATAGTATCAATGTTCACTGTTGGATTTGGACCAATAGTAGTTGCATACTATGCCTTTTTCTATGTCATAATAATTAATTGCGACTAATTATTTGCTATTAATTGTCTAATAAAAGATGATTAATATATAAGTTCATCTTTTTAAAATGCAAAAATCAGTGTATAATTAAGTTATATTATTTATTAATCGTTTAATGTTACGAGAGGGGCATTCAAATGAACAAAAAATTATTATTACCTGTAGGTGTAGTCGTTCTAATTATTGGTATTGCGATTCTATTATTAAATCCAGATCCAGGGGCGGCTAATTTGGAAATTGCGAGAAATGCTACAAATGCTCAAGCGGCAGCAAAGGCGATTTCTGAGAATAACCAATCTTACACATTGTGGTATACTATTGGCATGTTCTGTAGCGGTTTAGGCATTGCACTGTCAGTAGGTGGCTTCATTGTAGGCTTTATTAAAAAAGACTAATCTATTTAGGAACGCATAAAAGGCTGTACTAGAATGTATATCGTTTCTAGTGCAGCCTTTTTGTATTTTAATTTTAGGGCTATAGGACAAAACGTGTTGGTCTTGCCCTATAACCCTAATTTTATCCTGTGGACTTTAGCTAGCTTATGTCTATCTAGCGAATTAGTCTATATTTATCTTGCAAGTCGTCCTATATCTATTTATGTTGTGGTTTTACGCTCTATATCTGTTTTCGGTGGGATAAAACGTGGTATAATTAACCCGGATAGAGCCTAAAGGTATGTGGCTTTTGGAGGTTAGCATGAGTAGTATAGCGCATTTATTTGTAGCTGGTGGATTTGTTATGTATCCACTGGTGATTTTTTTACTGTTTACCTTGATGATTGGCATTGAACGTATCTTTCTATATCGTAAGTTTACAAAGGATTTGCGCCGTTTTAATAAGGTCTTAGAGAAGAATCAATCTTGGATTATGTTACCAAGTGTTTTGGAACGGGATACAGAGGAACTTGGTTCTTTATTTGCCCGTGCTATCCGCAGTGCAAAGAATTATAATGGCTTGGAAAACCGCCTTCAAGATGTAGTGTCGTACGCTGATGAACGTTTAAAACGCGGCCTTAGTTGGCTCAGCATGATTGTAACAATGGCTCCGTTATTGGGGTTGCTGGGGACGGTCCTCGGTATGATTCGTGCGTTTGCCGTGGTAGGTGGCGATATTGGGGCTCCGACCATTATTACAGGTGGTGTTTCTGAAGCCTTGGTGGCAACGGCTACAGGTTTGACCGTGGCCATTATTGCCCTTGGCTTTCACAGTTACTGTGCGGCGAAGGTCAACGATTTTGTGGCGACATTAGAGCATGAGTGCGGCAACATCCTTGATGCGTACAATGAGGAACATGATATATGAGACGACGCACATTAGGGGTTAAAAAAGAGCCTACCATCATGATTATTCCCATGATTGATATCGTATTCTTTTTATTGGTATTTTTCATGGTAGGCACGCTGTATATGAATACAGAGCAACAAATTCCGCTAAATTTACCATCTGCATCGTCGTCTACGGCGAAATCTATCGAACCTATCACCATTACCTTAACTACAACGCACACGCTATATATCGATAATCAGGAAATCTCTTCGGATCGCTTGGCGCAAGAGGTCAAATCTATCGTTACACAAGCACCTCAACAGGCCTTTGTGATTCGTGCTTCAAAAGATGTATATTATAACGATGTTATCGAGCTTTTGGACATGCTCAAGGTGAACGGTGCTAAATATATTAGCGTCGCTACGGAACGGAAGTGATTCCATGTTTGAATCACATTATCTGAAACCTTTTATTGTATCTTTAGGCATTACCATCATGCTTATCTCTGGCATGGGGTTTTCCTTGCGTGGCATCGTTGGAACCGGTGTGGCTTATGATGCTGCAGAGGTTAGCTTTCATCTGCCTGAGGATAGTGAAAGTGATGCGGAAACTACGGCTATTGAGCCTATACCTAAGGATAAGCCACCGGTTGAACCTCCGACTCCAGAAGGGCCTGCGCCTAAGGCAGATCCTCTTGTAACGGAAAATACAGGTGATGAAAGTGCTCACAATTTAAATGCCAATAAGACTACATCTAATGCTCGTCGTGAATGGGCCGTTCCAAAGGCCATAGAATCGGAAACGACTAATAATGAACAAGCTGTAGTTACGGGTGGAAATGATTCCAAAGACGGGAAATTCTCTAAACCTGACAATGCTCCTATGGGTAAGGATATAACATCTGATCCGAATGCCAATGGAAACGGCTTTGCCGAAGCTAGTGATTTATCCTTCCTATCTGATCTTGCGTGGGGACTCCTAACACCAGGTCAACAAGCGCTTTTACAAAAGTCGGATATCAACCCCCAAGAATATTTACGAACTGTACAAGAACAGGGGAAGGGGTCAATCGTAACAGGTAAGGTTGTAGTGCGCGTTAACTTTGACGTTAATGGACATGTCATCGTAGGAGAACATACACCGCTCATCGCAGAAGATGTGCCGCAACCAGTCAAAGAGGAAGCAATACGCATTGTTAAAAGCAGTGGTTCTATTATCAATCGAAGAGGGGAACCTGTATATCTAGCGGTTCCTGTTGTATTAGGACAATAAAGAGGCATATCTTACATACATTAGTATGGGATATGCCTCTTTGTTATGGTTGTAAAAAAAGATTGTATTAATTTTGATTGGTAAGCATCGTTTTCGTAGAGTTGAAGACCGCTAGATATACGATGGCGCCACCGATGAATAATGTGACTTGCATAGGTGTGCTGAATTGATCAGCTCGCCACAATGCGAAAGCGTAGAAGAACATGGTAATCAACATGATGAGAAATGCAATGATAACGCGCACATTAGTATGTACCGCTAACGATGTAGTAATGCGGGATTTATTCATCATTACGTAAATTAAAGATACTACGATGTCTGCCGTAAAGATGGAGAAGATAAAGTTGTAATCAAACTTGCCAAAAAGGACTACCGCCAAGCCGATAAAGCTGAGCCCAAAGAATAGACGTAATAGAATACCTATAGTATTAGATTCGTTGCGCTGTGCGCGGCGTTCCTTACGATTTAAAGTTGCCATGAAAGCCTCCCCATAGTAGAAATGTTTGTTACTATTAGTATAAAGCTCGTGTATAGATTGAGCAATTATTCGCAGTACATTTAGTCTGTATGTTTATTATATATCACAATGTATAGCTATGATATAGTATTGATTAATTTATTACTATATAACTATATGAGAAATTAGAGAGAGTATAGTTCAAGTTATTGTTATCTATGTTATTAATGGTATGTTTGTGTTTGTCGTTTTCTTTTTCTTATTTTAGAATCTGTAGTTCAATATGTGTATCCGTTTTCATGGGACTGGCTTATAAAACCGCTACATTTAGTGGATAAGCTCGATGTATATATTATTATATCCTTTGCGTTGCCTATTATTGTGGCCATCGGATTATTTTTGCCACCTTTTAGTTGGATTGTCCATGTATTGCAAGGTGAAAGAAAACCAAATGCAGAAGAATCTGAATATATTGAACCGCTGTTTGAGGAATTATGTGCATTTAGCGGTGTAGCACGTAACTCACTGATATTGCGCATGCGTACAGATGAGGAAATTAATGCCTTTGCATCTGGATTAAATCACATTACGATTTATACAGGAGCCTTGTATTCGTTAGATAAACGGCATTTATTAGGTGTTCTTGCCCATGAATTAGGCCATTTACGACATCGTGATACTATCTATTTAACCATTACCTATGCTATGGATCGACTAGGGCAATTAATTTTAAATCTTGTAATATATCTAAATTTTGCTTTAAATATACTGGCTATTATACCAATTGTTAATATCGTAGTACGTATTATTCAATTAATTCTTATCGTTATGATTGCAATCGTGAAATATGTACTTCTATTACCGAAGTGGATTACCTATTATTTTGATAGCCGTCGTCGAGAGTATGCTGCTGATGCCTATGCCGTTTCGATTGGTTTGGGGCGGGAGCTGCGTGATGGTCTAGTTTCATTAGGACTTGCTACTGAACAAATTGGTATTCTAGAGAATGGTGAATTATATGATTGTGAAAGTACAGGATTTTTCAGTCGCTTGTTTATTACTCATCCAAAAATGATTAAGCGAATACAACGTATCAATGAAGGGATAGAGGTATATAATCTCAAGCAAAGTCTTAAAGAAAATCGTTAAAGTGATAATTAATTTAATAAACACGAACGATAAGTAAAATTAATATAATTATCATTCGGAAAATTTAGCTCTGTTCGTTGAATGGAGCTTTCACATATGGTACAATAATCCTATAAATCTAGCTTTTATCATGCAAAGGAGATATCATGATACCACGTTATACACGAGAAGAAATGGGCCATATTTGGAGCGAACGCAACGAATTCGACACAATGTTATTGGTGGAGACCCTCGCATCTGAGGCACAAGCTGAGTTGGGCGTTATTCCTAAAGAAGCGGCGAAAACAATCCGGGAAAAGGGAAATTTCGACGTTGAGCGCATTCATGAAATCGAAAAGGAAACGAACCATGATATCATTTCCTTCGTAACAGCAGTGGGCGAATACGTAGGTCCTGAAGCGGCTAAATACATCCATCTTGGCCTTACCTCTACAGATGTGAAAGATACGGCGCTTGGGTACATGATGAAACAAGCCTGCGATATCTTAATTGGTGACTTAAAGCGTTTGCACGAAGTATTGCGTCGTCGTGCAGCTGAGTTCAAATATACTCCTATGATCGGTCGTACCCACGGCATCCACGGCGAACCAACTACATTCGGTTTGAAATTGGCGTTGTGGATGGCAGAGGTAGAACGTGATATTGAACGTATGGAACATGCTCGTAAAAGCGTTGCCGTTGGCAAATTGTCTGGCGCTGTTGGTACATATTCCAATATTGATCCATTCGTAGAACAATATGTATGTGAAAAATTAGGCCTTGAACCTGTTAAAATTGCTACGCAAGTGGTGCAACGTGACCGCCATGCTGAGTTGTTGTCTACCATCGCCGTTGTAGGCGGTACATTGGACAAAATCGCATTGGAAATCCGTCACTTACAACGTACAGAGGTACGCGAAGCAGAAGAGTATTTCAGCCCTAAACAAAAGGGTTCCTCTGCGATGCCTCATAAACGTAATCCTATCACATGTGAAAGAATTTGTGGTATGGCTCGCTTGCTCCGTGGCTATGCCCAGTCTGCGTACGAAGATCAAGCGTTATGGCATGAACGCGATATTTCTCATAGCTCTGTAGAACGCGTAATCTTGCCGGATGCGACAATTGCGTTAAATTATATACTGCACCTAACAATCCGTACCATTGATAAATTGTTGGTATACCCTGAAACTATGCTTAAAAACCTTAACCTTACAGGGGGCCTCGTATTTAGCCAAACAATTTTGACACACCTTGTCGACAAAGGTGCGGTACGTGACGAAGCATATCGTTGGGTTCAAAAACATGCTATGGAACGCTGGCTTGAAGGCAAAGACTTTGCAACAGGTTTAAAAGCTGATGAAAATATTAAGAAGTACATGACTGATGAGGAAATCGATGCATGCTTTGACCCGTATAAATTGCTAAGACATGTAGATACAATCATGGCTCGCTTTGGCCTATAATTGTAGGGTACTTCCCACATAACATATGAAAGACTAGGGTAGGTATAGACCAACAAGCCTATGGTACATGCATTAGGTGTTGGCTATATCTACCTTTTTGGTTTTGAAAGCAATATGCCATTTTAGATAGAAGTATATTATTTTAACAGATAATTATAAATTAGTTTTCTAGCAGGCTTTTATATACTCGTCTTACATTAGGAAACCATCTATTTGTTTTAGGAGGTTATATGAAACGTATTATACGGAAGTACGGACCGCCTATTTTTCACTGTATTAATGACTTTGGTCAAGGTTCGCTGGCGGCCCTCATACCGTTTTTTATCGCTAACTTTGGCCTTAATTATTATCAATCGGCTTCCATCATTTTCTGTAATACCGTGGTGGCTTCCGTGGCACAGCCCGTATTGGGCTATGTGGCAGATCGGTGGCGCGTACCCTGGTTTATTCCCGTTGGGTTTACGGTGACTCTTGTGTCGATTAGCGCTATGGCATTGGCTACGAGTTACGAAATGATTCTTGCTTTGTCGCTCTTGGCCGGGGTAGGGGCCGCGTTATTCCATCCCGAGGCGGCTCTTCTTGTAAATCGTACGCAATCTCATGAAATCGGTAACGCCATGGGCCGCTTTGCAGTCGGCGGCAGTGCGGGCTTTGCGTTGGGACCCTTTATTGCTGGTGGTGTTTACGTCTTTGGGGGACAATTCCTTTGGGTATTTACGCTTATCGCTCTACTTGGTGTATTATTATATCTCTATGCCTTTATGGGTGAGGGTGAAGCTGATACTGATGATACTGATATTGCTGATTCTGCTGATACTGGTAACCGTGAAAGCCGTGCTAAGGTTCTTAGTACCGGTACAAATGATTGGGTGAGCTTCGGTAAGTTATTTTTTGTGATTGCTTCTCGATCTATACTCTTCTCTGTATTGGCTATCTTTATTCCTAT
>OGIW01001223.1_pt1 | contig 11115 bp, 4 predicted proteins | sample 1571921 | NCBI WGS metagenome assembly OGIW01 (sample SAMEA2582112, study PRJEB24529) | metagenome | biome: Human gut stool | place: China | collected 2011 | reverse complement strand
CGGCAAATTTGAACTTTAAAAGTGAAGGCCAACCTCGAGACATGGAGGTATGGGGTAACTTCTGGTCTGGTGAAGGGCACTATATGCTAATTCCGATTCAAAGCATTACGGGAAACTTTCACAATAAAGGACGGCATTTATCCTTTAGCGATGTGAACGTACATACGAAAATCACCACTATCACTACGGATGCTCTGCGTATCGATGATGGACAGCTCACGATGGGGCCGCTTAATATTACGTCCCATGGGGGCAGCAATTTTATTCTATATGATGAGTCATTTGATGAAATTGATGCGCATATGGCTCGAATTAAAGATGGTATGAAACAAGCTAAAGAGAATAGTAAAAGTGCTTCTGAATCAGCAAAGGGTATCGATACGTCTGGGTTCACATCGCCGGACATGAAAGAATCGATAAAAGACTTGAAGCGGAGTATAGACTCGGCAAAAGATAGCTTAGATAATCTGTCTAAAGGCATCAAGCAATAAAAGACATTTAGTAATAAAATACATTGAGAAGTAAAAAGCAACAAGAAATAATAATGTATCAAAAATAATAAAGTATTAAAAATAATAAAAAGATGGCAATTCATCAGCGTGATGAGTTGCCATCTTTAAGTTATAAGGTATTAAACTGAATTTAGCTATACGCAAGATTTTATTATCTGTTTAATCCGTTAGAGCGTACGTATTCGGTATTCTCTGTGTCTTTGGTATCTGTTTTTGTATTAGTTCGTTTTACCGTAATAAGAGGTTTCTTTTCTTTGGTTTCCTCTTCTTCGTATGGAATTACTTTATCTCCTTGATCCGGTAAGAATGTTTCGATACCGTTTCGTTTGCCTTTTTGCGTGTTAGCGTCAGCAGCCAATTGACTTTGTTGTGGAACGATATAAATTTCGTCTTTATTGATGGTTACATCATTTAACAAGAGTTTGAATGCGTTCGGACTTACATACAGAATTCCATCTACCATACGTGCTGCAGGTAGTAAAGATTCGGATGTATCGAGGTTGATGATTTGTAATTTACCCTTGCGCACGACTTGTTTAGAGTCCGGTTGTACCGCTAATGTAGCAATGTTCATGTCAATCAATGCTGTTTTAGTAGGTGCATCCCAAGATACTTTGTAACCTAATGCTTCTGATACTTGACGTAATGCTACGAGTGGCTGACCGTCAACATAGATGACATTTGGCTTTTTATCGATTGGCTCCAATAATAGACCATCTACATTGATGTAATGTTGTGTTGTTACAGATGCAGGTCTTTTTAAACTCTGCGTCGGTGCAGCTGTATTCATACCGACAGCTGCCTGTGCAGGCTGTACCACTCCGCTTGTGAAAGCAAGCGCCCCTAAGGCTATACCGGATAAAATAAGTTGTTTTACTTTCATGGTAACCTCCATTGTGTATAAAACGTCACGATAAATCATAATGGGTACTATAACATGGATATATGAATATTATATTATGAACTTTAATTTTATAAAACTAAAAAGAAGAAATATATTTATACTTTACAACAAAACTTTAATTATGCTATTCTGATGATACGTATTTCATGAACTTATCATGATTGGTGCTATTTGAGTATGTTTATAGGAGAGTTTCGTGAATAAAAAACACTTAGTTCTTCTGAGTTTAGGTATATATAGTCTATCTATGCCTTTAATGGTTCAGGCTACTGATCCAATTATACCTATAGCTCAACAAGAGCAATTACAACAAGACCGGGATGCTCAACGAGAACGTAGCTTACGCTTAGATGAAGAGCGTGTAGAGACTGTTGTTAGTGAGCCGGCACTTATAGACGTACCTTCTGATCAGAATGGTGCGTCTTTTTATATTAAACAAATACAGTTAGATGGTATGCCTAAAGAATTATCTTTTCTAAATAAGCTTACCCACAAGTATGAGCAAAAAAATGTAACTGTATCAGATATTACTAATATTCGTAATGCCTTTCAACGTAAATTGTTGGATAAGGGGTTTGTAACATCTCAAGTCTATATTCCAGAACAAAATTTAAATGATGGAATATTACAATTGATGGTTATACCTGGTCGAGTGGAAGATATCCGTTATAGTGAGTCTTCGGCTCATGGACCTTGGCGAACTGCCTTAGTTGTACGACCTGGAGATATACTTAATATCCGTGATATTGAACAAGGTCTTGAGCAGATGAAACGTGTATCATCTCAATCCGTGACAATGAAGTTACTCCCAGGTAAAGCTATAGGTACATCTGTTATTGAGCTATCAATCAAACAAGAAAAGCCAGTATATGGATCGATTAGTATTGATAATAGTGGTCTGGAATCAACCGGGATATATCAAGGTAGCTTTACTACCTCTTTTGATCAAGTTTTTAGAGCCAATGATACATTTTCTATGTCATTATCAGGTGATCTTAGTGGATCAGGTAGTATAAAAGGAACTCGTGCAGCCAGTCTTAATTATGTTATACCTCATGGAAAGGACACCTTTAGTTTTAGTTTTTCTAAATCACGATATCATCAAATGATACAATCCAATCCATATGACTTCACATATAGTGGTAAGTCAACTACTATAAAGGCAAAATGGAATCATGTTTGGTCTCGTACACAGCGTGAGAAACGTGCATTTGATATTTCTATCAGTACACGTCATAATCATCGCTTTGTTAATGATATGGAAATTCCGGTACAAGCATTACGTACTACCTCAATGGAGTTTGGTGTTTCTAATCGTAAATATATTGGTAATGCTACTTTGTATTCTCGTTTAGGATTTCAATGGGGTATTGGTGCATTTGGTGCACAGCCTGAACATACCGCATCTGTTGCAATGGGTGGGCCTACATCTAGATATCATATGTGGCTTGCTGATGTCGATTATCGTAAGCCATTTGTTATGGGCCATCGTCCTGCATCCTTTACATCTTCATTTCATGGACAATGGGTACAAGGCGGTAAAAGGGTATATAGTGTAGACACTATAAATATTGGTAATCGGTATAGTGTCTATGGTTTTGATGGTGAATATATACTTATGGGTGATAGTGGATGGTATTTACGTAATGAGGTAGCCTCTGTTATTCCTCATCTTAATACAGAAGTATATCTTGGTTTAGATGTAGGCGCGGTATATGGTAAAAGTGCAGAAATATTGGTAGGTAAAGCTATTGCAGGTACTGCAATCGGTATAAGAGGTAATTATGCATCAGGTTTATTATTTGATGCATTTATCAGCACACCTTTATATAAGCCACAAGGATATCATACGAAGAAGATTTATAGCGGTTTTACCGTAGGATATAGATTCTAATCTAAATATAATTAAGACTTAATAAGTGTTGAACTATTATTTATATAATTGGAGAGTTATATGTGTAAAACGAATCAAGAACGACGTACACTAGGGCGTAAGATTGTATCCTGGCTAAGTTTTGGAGTGTTTGTAGCATCTCAATCGATGGTACTGGCTTCGCCAATTATGCCAGATAATAATACAGTTATTACTGAACGACCATTAATTCAGGAAACTGCTAATCAGATACCTTTAATTAATATTACGGCACCCACTAATAAGGGCGTCTCTATGAATAAATATGAGCAATTTAATGTAGAGAAACAAGGGGCTATTTTAAATAACTCATATGTAACGAGTAAAACAGAACTTGCTGGTTATGTACAAGGTAATAGTAACATGGTGAACGGTACTGCAAAGGTTATCGTAAACCAAGTTACATCAGGTACACCGACATCAATGAATGGTTATTTAGAAGTGGCGGGGCAAAGAGCTTCAGTTGTGGTCGCAAATCCTAACGGCATTACAGTTAATGGTGGTGGGTTCCTTAATACGGATCATGCTGTGTTAACTACAGGTAGAGCAGAATTAAATGGTGCTGGAAATTTACAAAATTACCGCGTAGAACAAGGGAAAGTTGCTGTTGAAGGCAAAGGTCTTGATGGAAAAGGTGCAGATTCTGTATCTATCTTGGCAAGAACTATTGATGTAAATGCAGGGGTTTGGGCAAACAAACTTAATACTCGTACCGGACAAAATCACATTGATGCTAACAACTTAAAGGCTACAGCTTTAGAGTCTTCAACTGTTGAAACAAAACCAATGATTGGATTAGATGTGGCTGCAGTAGGTGGGATGTATGCTAATCATATTACTATGGTTGGCACTGAAGCTGGTGTAGGTGTTAATCTTAATGGTGTAGTTGCAGGGACTCAGTCTGTTTCAGTAGATGCTAATGGTCATCTATCTGTTAATGGTATGCTTCAATCCGATACGAGTCTCGTGGCTAAAGCAAACTCTATACAGAATATAAAGACAATTGCTTCTGGTGGAAATTTGGATTTAGAAACAAAAGAGTTAACTAATACAGGGAATATTACATCCGTTAAAAATGGACATATTAAGGTAGAAGAAACCTTAACTAACAAAAATACAATGACAGCTGGTGCTAATACTCAAGGCGCTGTGACAGGTAATGGCTCCTTGTCTGTTGAGGCAGGTAATATTCGTAATATTGACGCAGTGATTGTATCTGGTGGTACTACTAGAATTAATAGTAAAGAAGTACATAATATAGAGAATGGGCGCATTTATGGTGGAAAAGTAGCGATACAAACTGAAGTACTGGAAAATCGTAAGAATGTGGCGTTAGAATCTAAATTAGATGTTGCTATCGCAGATATGAAAGCAGCAGAGGATAAGCTTGAAGCAGCCTATGCTATAGATACTACAGCTTTTACATCAAAAACTGAACAAGATGAATATTTGAACCGAATAAAAGAACTATCCCAAGTATATGATGAAAAGCTTAAGATTGTTAAGTTAGTACAAGAGGAATTATCTGCTCATAAAGGGAGTACTATTGCAGGTCGAGATGATGTAACTATTGAGGCGGATTCTATCTTGAATAGAGAGAAGTCTCTTGTGTATAGTGGTGGCACTATGACATTGGATGGTCGAGACACATTGCACAATATCGGTGGTACTATTGAGGGAATTGGAAAAGGTGTCATCCGAAGTAAAGACTATCAAAATAAGAACTCTTCCTTTACAGCAAAACGTGTTAGCCCTGAAATTGAAAAAGGTCTTTCTGGTGCAAGTAATGACACTATGCTGACAGAGCAAGAAGATCAAATCCTGATTACAGATAAAAATCATAGTGAGTATGGTCAAGTTTTTAAAAAGTCTGAATTTACTTCTTTAAATAGTGGCTATGGCGCACTCCATAGTTACGGAAAATCCCCAATGCCAATATATGAGCCTGCAGAATATGTTACGGTAGAACAAATTACGCCAGAAGAGCAAGCGGCAGGTGAAGAGTTAATTCCAGCAGAATATATTGGTACACAAGTACCTTCGTACGCTTATGATGATCCTATTTTTAAAGAGTTTGGCATTACATCTATGACAACAGAGCGCCCACTAACGGCAGGTCCTGAACAAGAAGCATGGGATGCACAATTTAAGCCAATTTTAGCTTTATTAAATGAAAAAATTAAAGCTCATAATAAAAAGGCCGAAGTATATAATCAACAAGTCTCTAGTGTAGCTAAAGAACCAATAGATACTTATGCTATTATTCGAAGTAAAAAAATGTCATCCCATGAAGAGGTTAAAAACAGTACACCAGGTGTTGTGCGCTTTGGTGGAGATGTGTCGTTCATAGGCAGTGGCACTAATGAAAATAGTCAATTGGTTGTGGGTGGCACATTAACTACTACGGGTGCTATTAATCAAGTTACAAAAGAAAATCAAGAGGTTACCAATACATTTGGTACTACACAAGAAGCGTATACTTATAGGAGAAAAAAACCACATAAATCTAAGCGAAGAGGATATAAGGGGCAAGTATTCATGACGCCACAAGTGGATAAAGAAAATCCTACATCTCTCGGGGTGGCTAAGAAAGAAGATAAAAATGGAAAAGCTAAAGGTGAAGTAGGTGCTAATCACCGTAAAGAGGTACAAGACTTCTTAAATCCATTTGCACAAGATGGTAGTAATGATACATCCAAACCTACTGCAGGAATTAACATTTTGGCATTGCCTACAGAATCTTTATATACAATACATCCTGAAAGTACTGCTAACTATGTGGTTGAAACAGACCCACAATTTACGAATAAAAAAGCATTCTTATCATCCGATTATATGTATCGAGAGATGAAAATAAGTCCTGAAAATATTGAAAAAAGATTAGGTGACGGTTTTTACGAGCAGACTTTGATTAGAAATCAGATTGTATCTGGAACAGGTTATAGATTCCTTGATGGATATACAGATGATGAAAGTCAATTTAAAGCTCTTATGGATGCGGGTGTTGCATATGCCAAGCAGTATGGCATTACTCCAGGTGTAGCATTGACAGCAGAGCAAGTCGCTAGTCTGACCAGTGATATGGTTTGGCTTGTAAAAGATGTTGTTATGGTAGATGGTAAACCTGTTGAGGTAATTTATCCTAAGGTATATCTCAAACAAAGTAATGGATTACAACTACATAATGATGGAACATTAATTAGCGCGAATACACTTGTTATGAATACGAAGGAAAGTATTCGTAATGAAGGGGTTATTCAAGGTAAAACAGTGATTCTTGCATCTGATCAAGATATTATTAATAGCGGGCATATTAATGCAGACAAAGTTGGTTTGCAATCGGATACAACTATTTACCAACAAGGTCAAATTGTTGGTCGTGATGCTGTAGAATTACAAGCAAAAGCGAATATCACTTTTAACAATTCTATTGAGCATTTAAAAAATCAAGATGTTTTACATAAAACAGCAGGTATTGCTGTAACCGGTAATAGCGGCGTTATGATTGTATCTGCTGGCAATGACGTAAACCTTGGTGGTGCAACTATTGAAGCATTAGGTAAAAAAGGTGCTATCACTATTACTGCCAGACATGATATTAATAGCACCACAGATACTCTTACTGCAAAAAAAGATATGACTCAAGATGGCGATAATTATTTACGAACCTATCGTCAAACTGAGCTAGGAACGACAATAGAGGCTAGCGGAAATATATCTATTGGTGCCCAAAATGATATTAAGGCTCGTAATTTGACCGTTAGTAGTGACTCTGGGGCGGTAAAAGTAATTGGTGAACATGATGTATCCATTGAAAATGGATACAGTGAATCTAAGGATGCATTTGCGTTAAAATATAAAGAAAAAGGTCTTCTTAATAAAAAAGAAACTAAAATCAAAACGAATGATGAATCTAAAAATGCATTAATGAGTACAGTTAGTGGACATACTGTAATTGTTGGTGCTAATAACGATGTGACTCTTACATCCTCTAATGTGGTGAGTACTGCTGAAACATCCGTATTAGCAGGTCATAATGTAGTAACTGATGCCGCATCAGAGCATACACTAAGTACGGCCTCTAAAGATGTAAAAAAATCTGGTATTATGGGTGCTGGTATGGGTATCATGATTGGTAAAAAACAATCTAAAGATAACTATTATATCGATGAAACTACTCATAAAGCCACTACTTTAGGATCTACTGATGGTAAGGTTACTGTACAAGCTGGTGATACAGTTCATTTGACTACGACAAATGCGGTAGGCAAAGATGGTGTTACCATTGTAGGTCAAGATATTATATTAGATGGTAAAGATGACGTGTATAAACAAGAGGAGCGTCATGAGCGAAAGTCTTCTGGTTTAACGGTAAGTTTAGGTGGCAGTGTTGTTGAAAAATTAGATAGTGCTGTCAAAAAACAACATAGTGCATCTAATAGAAAAAATAATCATTTTAAATCATTAGAAGGCAAACAATCGAGCGATAGATTGCTTTCTGCCATTGGCGAAGCAAAGCGAATTGTTGATAGAAGTTATAATGGTCAAATGAGAACCATTGAATCGCAATTGGAGCGAGTTAATACTGATATAGTTAATACACCAGAAACAGATACAGCTAAGTTAGCAGAGCTTAAATCTAAGCAAGAATTGCTAATGAAAAAACGAAGTGCTTTAGAAGAAAATAAAAGTGTTGTTGATAAAGCTACTGATAAAGCCATTGATAGAGCTATTAATGTACAAATAGGTATTGGATCTAGTAAAAATGTAGCTGAGTCGAAGTTAGAACGCTATACGTATTCTAGTGGGACTATTGACTCTGATGGAACTGTTTTGATTCATGCTAATAGTGCAGATTCAATTAAAGGTAATATTACTGCAATTGGCGAACAAATTAAAGGGGAAGATGTACAATTAGCTGCTTCCAATACTATCAATCTAGAGGCAGGTTCAAATATGCAACGTGTTGAAACAAATAGTAATTCTAGTGGCTGGAATGTTTCTGCTAATATTGGTATGAGAACTGGTGGGCTCGTAGGTTGGTCGGCGTCAGCTTATAAAGGAACAGAGAATGGCATAGAAGATAGTACTACTCATACTGGCACACATGTTGTAGGTTCTAACAAGGTATCTATTACAAGTGGAAATGATACGAACCTTACCGGTTCTACTATTTCTGGGAAAAGTGTAACAGTGAATGTAGGTAATAATCTTACTGTAGAAAGCTTACAAGACAGTCAGATTTATCATGAAACATCCAAGAGTAATGGGCTATCTATATCTGGTGCAAATTTTATATCTCAACCTACGATTAATGGTGTTAATGTAAAAGGCAATATTGATAGTACTTATACAAGTGTTACAGAGCAATCTGGTATTCATGCAGGTAGTGATGGTATGAATCTTGCTGTTGGCAATACGACAACATTAAAAGGTGCCACTATAACTAGTAAGGCTACACCTGAAAAAAATAAGATGTCTACCAAATCTCTTGTTATGGAAGATATTCATAATGAAGCTTCGTATAAGGCTAAAAAGTCTGGGATAGCTATGAACACATCTGGATTGACAGCAAAGGGTGTTCTCGGTAAAATCAATCCGTTGGGACTATCTCCGGTAGTTTCTATTCCAGTATCAGATGAGGTCCAATCTACTACAAAATCTGCTATTAGTGATGATATATTGGTAGAAGTAGAGCATAAACCACTTACTACTATTAATAGAGATACTGAACATGCACTCAATAGTATTAAACCTATATTTGATAAGGCTGATGTAAAAGAACGTATGGAGTACGTTAACGCTGTATCTGACGAAGGGTTTAAATTAATTGGGGATATTGCAATGAAGCAAGCTCAGAAGTATGAAGAAAAAGCAGCCATTACTACTGATGAAGCTCTAAAAAAACGATACCAAAAAGAAGCTGATAAATGGAAAGATGGCGGTATTTATAAAGTTGCCTTACATGGCGGTTTTGGTGCAGTAGTCTCTAATATGGCTGGAAGCTCTAGCTTAGAAGGATTTACAGTATCTAGTGCTAACGAGGTGATGGTAGGAGCTATTGCTAAAGAATTAGCTAAACATCCTAATAGTACAGCAGACGCTAATGGTAAGTATGTTGATAATTCTGATGTATATAAAATTGCTAGTGCAATCTTAGGTAATACAGTTTCGCACTCTTCATTAGGCGCCGGTATTTCACTATCTGCTACACAGAATAATTATTTGACACATGAGCAAATAAAATTATATAAACAGGAATATTCAAAAGCAAAAAGTAATGAAGAGCGCGAAGCGATAGACGCAAAGTGGCAAAAAATTTATTTTCAACAAGCTCGTGAAATTCTTGATGAGATGTATGCATTACACAATAAAATAATTAAGGATGAAGTCGGTGTTAATAATCCTAATAAGGTATCAGAGTATTATAATGCTGTAAGAGCTTTGTTTGCACGGCATGGGTATTATTTTAAAATGGGTGATTTGCCAACCTTAGATCTTAATGAAAATGGGTATAGAGATTATAAATCATCATTTAAAACTTTTGGGTTACCACGTAATGGACGAAGCTCTATATTTAAATCGATAGGAATTAGACGATATTATGACAAAGATCTTACTCCGTTGGATAGAGAGAAATTAGGCTTTGTTAAGCGTAATGAAAATATAACTCCTAAGACTATAATTAAACCAGAATTTGTTTGGACTAAAGATGATTTAGGCAAGTCTGTTGCTCAAAATATGCTATCTGAAGTAGGAAATCAACCATGGGTTGGATATGTTCATTATGCTGAAAAGGCATCAAAATTTGCACGTACTGTTTCTCGAACTGGAGGACCTGTTTTAATTGGTTATTTAGCTAAGGACTTATATATGGACTATCAAGTATACAGTGGGCGTGAACTAGCAAAGGCCTGGGGAGCTGATTTAATTCCTGTAGCTACTGGATTAGGTGGCGGACTTGTAGGAAGTGGTGCTGGTCCTGTAGGAGCTTTTGCTGTTGGTGTTGCTGGTGCAACATTTGGCGATCGCATTAAAGATGAAATTAAATTTAATTTGAAAAAGGATGTAGATAAGTAATGTATCAAGATCTGATTATAATACTTGGTATTATATTCCTCATATACAAACTTATTACGCATAAAGGTAAGCTTAGCTTAGCTCGAATTATCTATACTTTTAGCTTAGTACTCGGGTTTGGAATATTTTTCATACGTAATTTAATATCTCCATTTACTATGTTGTTTTGGTGGATATTTTGTATGGGGATTTCTTTAGTTGGAATGTACTTTATGCTTAAAAATAATGAGTTTGAAAGTGATAAAGTAGAAAAATATCAGTTTAACTTTAAAGCTGGCGTATATGTTTGGTTATTTCTAGTAGCTTTATACATATATTTATATATTTTGACCTATTATTAGATATTCTGACCGTACATATAGCAGGTTCTATTGATTAACGTATAATGCTAATATAAGGTATATGAATCTAAAAAAGGACGCTATAGTCTAATCTTCAGTGAGCGGTATTACTGAATGGGTGGAGCCATAGTGTCCTTTTAGTTTTTGTGGATTTGATATTTGAGCGCATGTTATTAGATGCATTAGTTGCTACTAACTGTTTAACTAGAACTGGAGGAGGACTTTTTTAGCACTACGTATGATATAATTTATTTATATTGAATGATTTCGCAGAATTTATATTTTATAGAAAGAGGTTCCTTATGGCATCTGGCAGATCTGAAAAAGAGTTACAAGGGGTAACGATGTTAGGTCACAAGACCGATT
>OGIW01001221.1_pt1 | contig 11137 bp, 12 predicted proteins | sample 1571921 | NCBI WGS metagenome assembly OGIW01 (sample SAMEA2582112, study PRJEB24529) | metagenome | biome: Human gut stool | place: China | collected 2011 | reverse complement strand
AGTTCCGTTTCCTCCGGCGAAAGTTCGCCGCGCATCTCGGTCAGAGCCTCCATCAGCCCGGTGCGGCTGCCGGTATTGTAAATGCACATCAGGTTCATTTCCTCAAAAGTAAAGTTTCCCATATCAAATCTCCCTTTCCGCACTCTTTTTGGGTGCTGTCTTTTTGTGTTCTGCTTTGGGCTGGCTTTTCAGCTGGTCCACAACGGATTTCTTCTTTTCCCGTTCCTCCCGATGAACGGCGTTAGCCAAGTCCATGAGGGAGATAGGCTGACCGCTTCGGGCCTGCTGTTCCAGCTCTGCCACCGTGGGTTCTTTTGCGCCATTGTTGATGATACCGTCGATCATGCCGTAATCGTCCTCCAGCATCATTTCCGCATTTTTCAGCGGGTTTTCTGGCAGGAATCCGGGGATCTGGGTAAAACCAACACTGTCACAGTAATGACAGGATACCTTACCGTCCTGTCTGACCGCAACGATGTCGCTGACGCTCATGGAGGGACTGTGAAAGTCCACGGACTTTTCCAGATTGAATTGCTGATAGAGTTTTTCCAGCTGCTCCGGCACAGTGCCAGACTCCCTCAGAGGAGCTGTGTAAATGAGGTCATAATTGCTGCGGTCTATGGAAATGTTATGGGACTTTAACCAGTCCAGATTCATAAAGCGCACATTCTGCGGATCGTCACGACTTACCTGATAGATGGCAAAGCAATCTCTGTTCTGGGAGAGAAATGCCTGTTCGCGTTCCTGCTGATGTTCCTGACGCTCCATGACCTTTTCGTGGAACTGAGGGCTTTTCTCCCATTCCTCATGGTCCACACCGAAAAGGCCGCCATGATCCATGATTTCCTGCGGGTCAAACACCATGCTCTCCGTATTGTCCTCATACAGCACATAGACGGTCAAACCGGCGGCATCCAGTTCCAGCGCCCGTTCTCTGGTAACAGGGAGCATCCCATCATAGGAGTAGCCATATTCCTGCATATCCGGTGTGGAGACCTGCTCATCCGGCATGGGGTATTCATCCAGTGCCTGCTCCTGTGCTTCCGGCAGCTGGGAAGAAGCAGCCATCTGACTGGCCTCTGCCTGCATCTGCTCATAAGCAGCTTCCTGCAAGGTCTCGATCATAGACAGGGGAGCGTGTCTAAGCGAAGTGCTGTCCAGATCGTTGTCATCACAAATCTGAAGAACTGCCTTCATGCGGGAAAGTTCCGGCATATCCAGCTGACCGCCATCCATCTCTTTCATGGACGCGGCATCATAAAGGGTATAGTCCCATCCGTTGTCACAGGGCTGGATATGAAGATAGGTGGCATCGTCGATCAGAAACAAAGCCTCCTGCTGGTTGGCGTCCGCCCCCAGCACAACCTTCCATGACGGTAGCACTTCATATTTTTTAGGGTCATGGAGCTTGCTGTGGGCAATCTCATGGACCGTGGCCGAAACCGTCTGCACCTCGCTCATGCCCTGACGAACGGCGATTTTCTGATGATCGGCAGAAAAATAGCCGTCCGTATCGGCGGCCATTGCTTCAATAGTGATCGGCACCGGCGCACTGCGGCGCAGGGCCTCCATGAATGCCTCATAATTTGGCACATTGCCGGAAAGGGAGGACGCAAGCTCCGGCAAAGGTTTCCCATCAGTCTGGCTCACATCAAAGACCTTGACCGGGCGGAACATGGGGATCTCGATTTCTTTTTCCTCTGTGACGATCTTTCCGTCTTTATCCAGAATCGGAGCCTTGGTATCCGGGTCCAGTTTCTGCTCCTCGATTTTCTTCTTATACGGTGTGGGGGCGATGATGGTAATACCATGCTCGCCCTTTTTTACATGACGCTCAAACTGGTCTTTCCACTTATTGTATCCGGCTACTAAAGTGGCGTCCGGCTTCTGCATATAGATGAGCATGGTATTGTTTACCGAATAGCGGTGGAAGCGGGACATGACGGACAGATAGCGCATATACTTTTCGCTCTCGAACAGTTCCTTGATGCCCTGCTCGATGCCATCTGTGATTTCCCTTAGCCGCTCTCGGTTGGTGGGTTTGTTCTCAGCCATGATTTTCAATCTCCTTTCCAAGTGTGTGATTTCTGCTGTGTGTTCTGTAATCCATGCCTTTTGTTCTTCTTCACTTTCATAAAGAAAAAGATCCAGCAGGTACTCTACATAGGTTTTCTTCTGGATCGCTTCCACAAAACGGGGGTGCGGTTCTTCCTCCGGTGTCTGGGGAGAATTGTCGGCCTCCCATTTTTTCAGCAGATAGTAGTAGTCGGACAGTATGCGATAACACCTCTGCCGGTCCTCCCGAAACTTTTGTGCCTCGGTTTTCTGCCGGACATACCTCCTGCGGGGAGGGGCCTGACTGTCATAGATCAGGCCAAAGTCCTGTGCCAGTTTCTCCGCCGCTTCTTTTGGGGAGAGGTCAAAGAGCTTTGCGGTAAAGTCGATCACATCCCCATCTGCACCGCAGCCAAAGCAGTGGAACCGCTGGTCTACCTTCATACTGGGGTTCTTATCATCGTGAAAGGGACAGCAGGCCATACCGTTTCGTTTGACCTCGATCCCATAAAACGCTGCTGCTTCTCTGGTGCTGACCGACTGCTTGACTGCTTCAAATACATTCTCTGCCATGTGCCTTTAACTGCTGGACTTTCTCACAGGGGGCTGGTATCCGGCAGCTTTCGCACGCTCACTGGCAGCTTTGCGGCGTTCTGCGCTGTATGGCTCCCTGACTGATACACACCGCTTGGGGACGGTAAAGTTATGGGCGTCCTTTCGGGTGATCTGGTCGGGGTGCTTTTTTGCCAGCAGTTCCAGCTTCTCCATCAGACGGGGATCGTGGGTGTAGACCTCAGCCATTGGTTCTGCCTGGTTATAGAGGAAAATGGTTTCCCGTTCCACTAAAGAGAGCTTCATCGGCTGCCTCCTTTCCGCTGGTCAAATTCCAGCTTAAAGTTGGCGTACTGTCCATCGTCCTCCAAAACCACAGTGGCATCGTAGGTCTTGCCAGTTTTCTCAGAATATAGGCCCGTTACACGGACACGGCCATCTTTCAGCAGTGCAGACACCACAGCCTTGGTCGGCTGTTTTTTCTTGGCAGCCCACCATTTGTTATTTTTCCAGATTGCAAATTTGCAAGAATCATTCTGACAGAAGAAGCCTTTTTGCAGTTCTGCAACTTCACCGCCGCAGCGAGGGCATTTGCCTACCACATCACGGGGCGGGGAGAACAGGTACTCGGTTCCCTTGATGACCTGATAAGTCCCCACCAGATCTTTCAGCATGGTGCTGATCCCATCCAGAAACTCCTCCGGGGCAAGCTGCCCGCGCTCGATCTCGCCCAGGCGGTACTCCCACTCGGCAGTCAAAAGCGGTGATTGCAGCTGTTCCGGCAGAACGGTGATAAGGGAAACTGCATCGTGGGAAGGGAGAAGCTGCACCGTTTTCCTACTCTTTTTTCGTTCCAGAAAACCGGCAGATACCAGCTTTTCCAAAATACCGGCACGGGTTGCCGGTGTCCCCAGACCTTTTCGCTCGGCATCCTCCGGCATATCCTCTTTTCCGGCAGTCTCCATCGCGGACAATAGGGTGTCCTCCGTAAAGTGCTGGGGCGGACTGCTTTTGCCTTCTTTGACGATTGCAGCAACCGAAAGGGTCTGTCCTTCGGTCAGCTCCGGCAGGGCTTTCTCTGCGCCATCTTTTTTCGGCTCTGCATCCTTCATTTTGGCACGGTAAGCGTCCTCCAGTGCTTTCCATCCGGGGTGCTTCACCGTTTTTCCTTTGGCGGTAAACTCCCCACCGGCACACGCTGCAATCACAACGGTTTCCGAATAGATATGGGGCTGGGCTACGGCGCACAGCAGACGCAGGGCCACCAGCTCCAGCACTGCTTTTTCTCCCGCAGGAAGGGCAGAAAGGTCTGCATCCTTGAGATTTCTGGTAGGGATTACTGCGTGGTGGTCGGTTACTTTCTTATCGTTGATGACCGTCTGCGGATCACAGGTAATGGCGATCCCTTTGCGAAACGGCATAGCATTGGCAACCAGATTCACCAGCACTGGCAGGCTGTCTGCCATATCGCCGGTCAGATAGCGGCTGTCAGTACGGGGATAGGTGCAAAGCTTCTTTTCATACAGGCTTTGCAGATAGTCCAGGGTCTGCTGGGCTGTAAATCCAAGCAGGCGGTTGGCATCTCTTTGCAGAGTAGTCAGGTCATAAAGGGCAGGCGGTTTTTCGGACTTTTCCTTGCACTCCACCTTTTTGATCGTGACAGCTGCACCCTGGCAGGCTTCTTTCAGCTGCTCGGCAGCGGTCTTATCCGCCATGCGCTCCCCGGATACGGTAAGACCGGGCAGCTCCAGCGCCACGGTATAAAAGGGAACCGGCTTAAAGGTGTCGATCTCAGCTTCTCGCTGAACAATAAAGCTGCAACTTCCCGCCGTTTTTCAGCGATTTTAAGTACAGCTTCAAGAGGATATTGGAATATAAAATCCCGTCTTTCATATCTTCCAGCAGCACAATGGAGTCGCTGTCAAAAAAGTTCTCTTTCAGCTTGAGGTAGTAATACTTGCGGTTATCTGCCATTGTCCCTGTCCTCCTTTTTCCGGCGTTTGGAGTAGTAGCGGGGGCAGAGTATGATAACCGCCCGGAAGCTCTGCTTGCAGCTATGGGTACAGCCCCGGCAGAGGTCGTTGTATGTGATACGGTCGCAGGTGGTATTCCCGACTTTCACTTGCCGCAGGAAAAAAGACCATTCCAGCCGCCGTTTCTTGCTCATTCTTGGCATGGGTGCGCTCCTTTCTGCCGTTTCCGCTGGTGTGGCGGTATCGGCGGTAATTCTGTATCATCTCGGTATCATTTTCGGGGTTTTTCTGCCCTGTAAGCCCGTTAAAAAATCCTTTGGTATTGCGGATAGGGTACGGGGCAGCCCCCTTGTTCTGTATGGGTTCGGGTACATTTGGGGGCGGTTTTTATCGCTCCTGTTCCTGCTTTTTCACAGGCTTGCGTTCCCTGCGTAAAATCTGGTCGATATTGCCCTTGACAGTCTGTAAGCGGCGGTATTCCTCCCGTTTTGCCCGGTAATCGTTGTAGCCGCTGTTTTTCTCTTGGATAAGGCTTTCAATCTCGGCTTGCAGGGCTTTATAGCCCGGCAGCTTGGAAATGCCGTTTTCTTTGAAATAGCGGGCGGCTGCGTCTGCTATGATAAAGTCGCTTTCGTGCTTCTGTCGGTAGGCTGCTTTTGCTTTGGCGTTTTTCTGCTGTTTCAGCCCGTCCCGGACAGGGCGGGTCTTGGAATAGGCAAGCACCTGCCGTTGCAGCTCCTTTTTCCCGTCCAGCGTCTTTTCCACCTGCTTCAGCTCTGTAAGGCTTTCCTGCATGGCGGCATAGGCAGCAGAGCAGGCTTCGTCCAGTTCCTCCGGGGAAGAAAAGCCGTACTGCTGGTAGGCGGTAACGGTAGCCGCCATTTGCTTTAGATTGTACTTTGCCGCCCAGCGGTCATAGCCCACGCCCTTGCCCTCGGCTCGCTTGGCTTCCCGGTCAACCATGCGCTGCAAGGTGTTGTCTGCCGGGGTGGTTTTTGTGGGTTTTTCCCCTTGTGACGGCTTTTTAACTGCGACAGGGTATTCGGGTATGGCTTTGGTCTGTTTGGCGGCTCTGTGGGCGTTCTGTGTAAGCAGGGCAAGGACAGCAGCCTTGTCAAAATCGTCCCCAAGCTTCCGGGCTGTGATAGGCTTTGTCCTGTCCGGCGTGAGGTAGGAAAGCCGCCCTCGGCTCTCCTTGACGGTCACGCCCTCCCGCAGCAAAAGGGAAGAAAACTCGTCAAAGCTGCCAGCTTGGGAAAGTGCCTGCCGTATCGTCCGGCGCAGCTTCGCCTTGTCCGTTTCAAACTTGGTGGGCTTGGTCGGCTGTCCGGCGGCTTCTCTGGTGGCGTTCTCTTTATCAAGGGCAAGCTGCCCTTTCTTTGCCGCCCAGTACTCTCGTTCTGTTATCCGTTCCTTGCTACCGTTCAAGAGGTCGATTTGGTAAAGCCCCTCCCGGTGGCACATCTCCATGACTTCACTCTTGAAATATTCCATAGCGGCGTTGGTGCAGCGGTGCTTGCAGCCCGCCCGTGTGTCGGCTGGTCTGTCCATGTAGGGCAGAAGCGGGACTTCGTAAATCCGCAGGGAGTTGATGACGATATGCACATGGATATTGCCGCTGTGGTTATGCCCGTCCGGGTGGGTGCATACAAGGGCTTGGTGTCCGGGGAAATGCTCTTTACAGAACTTCTCGCCCAGCTCCTGCGCCTGGTCTACGGTCAAGCCGTTGTCTGTCCCGTCCCGTGGGTCAAAGCTGATGATATAGTGGTGGCTTTTCACATCTTCCCGTTTTTGGTTTTTCTCATAGCGGAGATTGGCTCGCATACAGGCAACGGCGAAATCCTCGCCCCCGCAGTTGAGGGAAGAAATGCGGTAATCCTCCCTCGGTATCAGCCGCCCGTTTCCATCAAGGGTGGGCTTCATGGTAAACTCGTCATGCTCAAATGTGAGGTAGGCTTCCGCTGCGCCATAGTCGGCATTTTTAGAGCTGATATGTTTGAATGTTGCCAACAGCGTCACCCACTTTCTGCAAGACTTCAAACTTTAGGGCAGCAAGGTCGGAAACCGCCGCCCGTACCTCCCCGGCAAGCTGCGGGTAGGGGCTGTGCCACTCGTTCAGCGTCCGGGCTATCTGGTTTAAGTTGCCGCCGATCCTGCCGTATTCGGCGGTCAGCTTCCCAACAGCGGCAAGCAGCTCATCATTGACGGGAGAAACGGTTATGATGGGGCGTATGGCTGCCCCGGTTATGGCTTGCCGGATAAACTCGGCTTGGCTCATGTTGTAGGCAGAAAGCCTTTCTGCAAACTCGGCGTATTCTTCCTCGGTCATGCGTGTTTTGACTACCCGGCTGCGGTGCGGTGTGTTGTATCGTTTCATGGTCGACAGACCTCCTTTCTGTGTATGGTGTCCTCTCACTAATAGGAGAAAAACAGGGTGTGAAGCGGAACTGTTTTTGAAAAATCCGAAAAAATATTTTGAGGGATTTTTAAGCGGCGTAAGCCGCATGGCAGGGTTTGGGGAAGGCACTCCCCAACAAGATTCCCGCAGGGGCAAAATGAGCGATAAGCGAATTTTGGTACTGCGGTAGAATCTTGCTCTAAGAAACTGCCGGACTGCCGTTCACTTCCTACTGCCACTTTTTCAGAAAATCTATAACCAGCTTTTTCATAAAAGGCTGCGGGCTGGCGTTCTTCCTCTTACTCCCTACAACACCGCAAAAAGCAAAAATGACGGACTTTCCGGCAAGAACTTTTCCGGCGGCTCGGTCTTTCCCGACAATAAGGCGTTTCGGAAGCTGCGTTTTGCCCGCTGTCTAAAAAAAACGGCAGCCTTTTTTGGTTTCACTATCTAATACGGAACTTTTGGAAATTTGCCAAAAATGAGCGCAAAAAAAGCAGCAAATCTTTTTCGGATTTACTGCTTCATGTGCCGCTGCGGGGCGGCGGGATATTCAGTTTCTATGTTATCGGTCAAGCCGGAACTTGAACAGGCTTTCAATCAGCTTTGTTCTGATGTAGTCCTCCATATCAGAGTTGTAATAGCCGTTCATCTTAGAGAAGTAGCGGATATATCCAGCGTATCGGTCAAGGACGGCTTGTATCGCTATGGGGTCGCCCTCATGTGCCTTTATGATAGTGTCATAGGGGAGAAGTCGGTTACTCATGGGACAGCACCTCCATTTCCTCTTTCAGCCGCTTCAAGGCAAGCCGTATATGCCGCCCGATTGTGCTGCGTGTCCAGCCGCTTTGTTCTCCGATTTCTTTCTGCGTCAAGTGCTGAAAGTAGTACAAAAAGATTTCTTCCTGCGTCTGTTCCGGCAATCGGGCAAGAGCAGCCGCAAGAGAACAGCTATCTAAAAGTATCGTCTGCCCTCGGACAGAAAACGGATAAGTTTCGCCATAGTCCGGCACTTGAAAATACTCGTCTGTGGTGCTTAATGGGACAAACTTTTCTTCGGTCAAGTATTCAAGGGAGATTTCCCGTCTCCACCTCGCTGCCAGCATACGGGCAGCGTCAAAGGACGCATGGCGAATAACAATCCGGCAATAGGTATCATGGGTATAGCGGATATGTTCTTGATAGGCTTCCTGTTCGGTCATGGAAAATCCCCCTTTCTTCAATTATGGGAAAGGGCGGCAGCACTTTTTGCTGTCGCCCCTTGATTACCACCAGCAAGGACAGTCGGGGCTGTCAACGGTGGGCGAAGCTCATTCACTTGCCGTTGACTGGCTCGGCTGGGTTTGGTATTTAGGCAAATTCCTTATTTTGATATATTTTTATAGAAATAAAGTATGAACCAATAAATATTCCCAATGCAATCATAGTAGATATCGCTCCTACAAGAGAATGTTTCATGTTCATTTCACCAGTTAGCGGAGTTAAAATCGCAGATACTAAGACTAACAATCCTATCGAAGCAATCGCTGATAAAATCATAATCAGCTCGTTTTTATCTGTACCTATTTTTAACATAAGCGGATACATAATTCCTGCCGTAGTTGTTGCGAGAGTTAAACCAAACTCATAGCCGTAAAGTACAGACTGCATATTTGAAAAACCACTTGTAACAAAGACTGAAATAGCCGTGACACTACCCATAATGACACCAAAGGCAAATAATATTGCAAACGAAATATATTTTGCTTTTATTATTTCATTATATTTTACAGGTAAAGTGCGCTCAAACTTGTTCCACTTTGATACGACATCGGCATGAAGTGAAGTACCTACATTGACGATAAAGATGAATACCTGCATAGCCATAATCATCTGAATAAAGGCACTATGCTTCACAAATAAAGCCACAACAGATAAAAATAATGCAATAAGGAACGAAATTTTTATATTGCTTTCCATTGAATAAAAGTTGTTGCGAATTAGCCCTTTCATTAGTTTTCTCCTTTCACATAGAGCAGCATAATTTCATCTATTGTAGCAGGAATAACCATTGCTTTAGGATATTTCTTAGCCACTTTTTCTCGGTTAGCGACCAATACTTGCCACTCATAATCCTGCTTTCGATATGTCACGATGTCATTTTTGTCAATGACATCAAATTGTGCCGCTCCGCATTTGATAATTCCATAGTGTTCTAATAGTTCGTCTTTCGGCTCACAAAAGATTATTTTTCCTGTGTGGATAAAAACGATATAGTCGGCAACTTTTTCCAAATCACTTGTGATGTGAGAAGATACCAAAATAGAATGTTCTTCGTCCTGTACGAACTCTAAAAACATATCTAAAATATCGTCCCTCACTATCGGGTCAAGACCGCTGGTTGCTTCGTCCAAAATTAGTAGCTGAGGATGATGGGCGAACGCTACCGCAATGGAAAGTTTCATTTTCATCCCTTTGGAAAAAGTTTTAATCTTTTTTGTTGCAGGGATGTTTAACTGATCTAATAGCCTGTTAAAGTAGGATTGTTCCCACGAGGAATAAATATCCCGTAATACTTTGCTTAATTTTGCAGGTGTCAATTCCTCCGAAAAATTACTTCCGTCAAAAACAACACCGATTTTTTCTTTCACGGCACAGTCAAAAGTGTCTATATCGTGACCTAAAACTGTGATTTTTCCACTATCCTTTTTTATAAGTCCTAAAATAGAGTTAATAGTTGTACTTTTTCCTGCACCATTTTCCCCAATCAGTCCCACAATGCTTCCAGACGGTATGCTGAAAGAAATGTTATCCAATACAAAGTTGCTGTATTTCTTTGTTAAGCCTGTAATCGTTAATGCTGTATTCATTCTTAATCCTCCTCATACAACAGCGACAGAAGTCCAATCAATTTGTCTAACTTTATTCCGCTTGACCGAGCAATCTCAATGGCGTCATTAAAATGTTCTTCAATCTTCTTTTGTTGTTCCTCCAAATAAAAATCTTGATTTTGCGCCGATACAAAACAGCCTTTCCCCCCAGTGGTTTCAATAAATCCATCAGCCTGTAATTTATCGTATGCTTTCTGTACTGTTAAAACACTTATATGTAGTGATTTCGCCATTGAACGAATAGATGGAATAGCTTCGCCCGATTGTAATTCGCCACTCATTATCAATGCCTTTATTTGGTCGGATATTTGTTCATATATGGGTTTGCTTGCGTGGTTGTTAATAAATAGTTCCAATCCGTCCTCCTCCTGTCTTATACTGTATCACTAATACAAGTACAGTATAAGACAGCATGGCATAGAAGTCAATAGCGAACATGAAAAAGCAGAGCAAACGGCTGTGTTTGTTCTGCTCTTTATTGCTTATAAAATTGGGAATAGTGGGGTTACTGTCTATCAATTTGTTGTGTGTTACTTTACCACACATGAGCATTTGCACCTGGGTTGTCATTACCATATCCTTCAAGCAAGTTGATTGCTCCCCAGATACCAAGGCCTGCTCCAAGTGCGATTACTAAAGTCTGCAATACTGTTACTGCTGAGTTAAAAAATGCCATACGCTATTAAACCAAAATCGCAAAATTTTCTTGTTTTGTTATTTTAAGACGAATTCCCAAGAGAAAAGATGACCTGTTATGCCATTTTTAAAGCCCCTATCACTGCGACTTTGGTATCTCCTTTCATAAATATCACTGTTTAAGATTTATCCCTTGGTCGTCTACCCGGACTTCTGGCGCCGAATTAGCCATATTTTTAATTACTCAAACTTATACCCGTTTTCCCTAAACAGGGAGCTCGAATCCCGTTTTTCATTACATTACCTCCATAATAGAAAAAGACCGCTTCAATCATTTACGATTAAAACGGTCTAAAATAATTACTAATTGTAAAATTCTTTAATTTTTGATATCAAACTGTCTTCTTCGATTTCCTCGGTAAGATAATCCATATATTGCTTTCGTCCAGTCATTAGGTATCTCAACCAACCATGTAAACAGTATTTATAATCTTCGTCTAGGGTATATAATTTTGAAAATTTGCCTACATAGTTATTACCAGCACTCCAACATTCAAGGCGAACAGGATATAACATACCATCTTCATCATCAGAAATTATTTTGACATATCCATTCTCATCAACAACCAGCTGATTATTATGTCTAGCATCTG
>OGIW01001212.1_pt1 | contig 11200 bp, 15 predicted proteins | sample 1571921 | NCBI WGS metagenome assembly OGIW01 (sample SAMEA2582112, study PRJEB24529) | metagenome | biome: Human gut stool | place: China | collected 2011 | reverse complement strand
GGTTTTTTCTCATAAAATAACGTGCCTGAAGCGTCCAAAAATATATGCTTCATCCCATCGTTAGGTGCTCTGAAAGACCCGTTTTAATCTGATGGAAACGGCAGCGTTTAATTTGCCGAATAACACTAAATGACACTGGAACTCGTAAGTTTTCCTGTTTGATTTTCTCATATAAATTCATATTTCTCTTGTCCTTTCCGCTTAATCTCTGTTATTATGTAAGTGGTTTTATTTTGTTTGTCCCTGTTTGAAGTGCTAGTTCTTATAGGGACTTTTGGTTTTGATAGACTCTTTCAACTTCATCCAGTACGTCCAACAACAGACTTTTGCATAGCCGCGTATTGTACTTACGGTAAATCATATCCGCTTCATTGATTAACTGTTTCCAATAATCCCCATCATCTTTGACTTCCCTATATTTCCGGTAAAACTTCCAGATATCAGAGAACATTTCATAGTCTTCTTTTATTGTCATGATTGAATGCCTGTCAATTTATTTCTGTGTTGCTATATCCATCAAATGACCGGATATACTGTCAAGTTCCTGATCCATTCCTTCCAATATGTCCGCAATCCGGTCAAGACGCTTACACAGCATCAAATTTGTAACTGCTGTCACCGGGATTCCATTCAGATCAGCTTCTGTTTCCTCTGGTAAGTTTAATAACTCATTGATAGTTTTTCTGTATTCTTCTCTCATTTTTTGTTCTCCTCTTTATTTCTTCTCTTAGATAAACGGACTATCATGACATGTATGTGTAAAACCCTTGATTTTGCTGGGGTTGTCCGTACTTGTCAACTTGAACAACTACGCATTATTAACATGACCTGTATGCTATAAACTCTACGTACTTGCTCACTTTGACCACTACGTAAAAACCTTGATTTTAAAAGATATTTTCCGTACTTGTCATGTTTAGAAGTTTATCTATAAGCATAATCTTTCTTGTATTGGTTCTGATTCATCCTCGGTATGTCCGGGCAATATCCACACGCTTTCCGGTGGGAATGTTTTCGTCTTCCTCGTAATTATTCCAAGTTCTTCACGTGCTCGTCTTAATGACATTTCAGAAATCTTATTCGCTTCTGCCAAGTTCTTGATCTCTTTCGCCATTCGTCTGCCTTCTGGCATTTGATTAATGATGAACTTTTTCGCTTCTTCTAGTGCCGGAGCATTGCTTGCCCTCTTCTTACTTCTGATTGCTGTATAATCATCCATAGAAAGACTATTTTCACCCTTGTAGACAATTCCACCGTTATCAGGATCTATTTCAAACAACACTGTTCTGCCTTTTCGCTCAAGACTTGATTTTTCATGTGACATGAATTTGATATCTTCTTCATCTGGCACGTTTCCGAGAGCTATATAGCTTCTGCATTTTCCCATGATATCTGTAGATCCTAATACTCTTGTGATTGCATCGCCCTTTTGATTTTTATTGAAATGACAGATCAGAACGACTGCAACACCGTATTTTTCCGCAAGGTCTACGATATGCCCCACTCTTTCATTTGTCTTGTTTGGTGCGTTCATATCCACGTCAGAACCGATGTAAGCCTGGAACGGGTCAAATATCATCAGTGCTGGATTTGTCTGTTGAATGAACATTTCAATTTCTGGAGAATCAAACAATAACTGTGTTTTATTCTCTGTTACAACAAAAACATGCTTCATGTCTGCGCCGCATTGTCTCATTCGTTTCTTAATCGTGTCGCCTATCCCATCTTCTGCAGTTAAATAGACTACATTTTCTTTCTCATTGCTAAATGGAACGATATTGAAAAAACTTTTTCCAGTTGTTACACATGCCGCCATATAACAGAGAAGATATGTTTTTCCAACTCCGGGATATGCTGCACACAATGTAAGTTTCCCACGGGGGACATAAGGGCTATAAAGCCAGTTTGTTTCCTCTTCCTTTACTTCCTCCAGGCAGACAAGTGAAACCATTTCCCGCGCATTCTCTATTTCCCTTGATCGCCCTCTCTTGAGATTTTCAAGCTCTCTTTCTTCTGCTTCAATAGCTCTTTCTTCTTCCTCAATAGCTGCGATCTGCGCATCAATAGTTGCTTCTGTCTCTCCTGTTGTTCCGCTTCTTGTAGTTTCCGTGACTGATCCACCGCCTTTCTATCATAATCCTGTTTACTGTACCACTCGGCAACATTCTTCATCATTTCATCATGTTCCTGCTGCCATTCTTTCACAACACTGTTGTAATATTCTTTTGCCTTAGAGCATCCCAATATTTCCAGCCTTGTGATCGCATCCTCTGTAAATCCCGGCGTTGTCATATCATAGGCGAAGATTTTCTTAAAAGTAGATTTATACAGCTTCATGCCTATACTGAGCGAACCGAGAAGCGTTTCTTTGCTTTGATGGGATATTTCATCCCGGCACTCTGTTTGAAACATTTGATCCAACTGCCCGCGCTGCTCTGCCTTTTCCATGTCAGTGCAGATCTGCTGAAACACGTCGTTCGGCACTGGTGGCGGAAGCCAATCGTTACAATACATTTGACTGACCGCCTGTCATTTCTGCTCGTAGTCTCAATATTTCATTGTCAATGTGCGTAAGCTCCCCGGAATATTCCGGTCTCCAGCTCCTGCCGGAACATAAGACTAATTCTGATCTGCGTCTGACAAGAGCTGTGTAATTTCTGATCTGTTCTACTGTCATATCAACTTTTCCTTTCTTCCGTCTGGTCGGATGCTAACCGGTCATAATCAATGATATTTTCCGGATCCAGACCAAGCACTTTGCAAACGCACCCGAACCGGTCCATCTTCACCATATACCCTCTTCGCATCCGGTAAACAATATTTACACTGACACCTGCTTCCTTTGCGATCTCCTGCGGTGTCATACAGGATGCCGTCATTGCTGCTATCAGAGGTTTAATCTTTGCACAAACCATTGTGCCTCCTTTCTGTGCAGTGTTGCACCCTCTACCTTTTCACACGTTGCCCGGTGTGGTTTAGTTTTCTGTTTCAATAATTTCAGTTACGTCAACGCCGAGTGCTTTCGCAATTTTTCCGACTGTTTCCGGTCTCGCTTCGATATTTCCCCGAAGAACACCGCACAATGTCCCTTTCGGGATTCCTGCTGCTACAAGGTCCTTCTGACCCATGCACGCCCGAGCTTGTGCAAGTTCGTATTTCTTACGATCAAGTTTCATCTTTATCACCTCTCTTCAATACATTCTTTTGATTGTTGCAAATTGATAATATTACAATCTTCGGATTGTGTCAACAGTTTTTTACATGTTTTTGATTGTTTTCTGTTTATTTATGTGTTATCTTATACTTGGAGGTAAAAAAATGTCGATAGGAGAAAATATTAAAAATGCTAGAAAAAAAGCAGGACTTACTCAAAAGGAGTTAGCCGAAAAAATGGGATCCACACAACAAAATTTAGCTCAATATGAAAGTGGAAAGAGAAACCCCAAATTGGAAACCTTAAATAAGATTGCAGGAGCTTTGGAAATTCCAGTCAGTTTATTGACTAGCAGCTTAGATTCTTTTGAAAAAGGAGAAATTCTAAGACTTGATTTAATAGAATTAATTAAAAATTTGAATTTAGAAATTAATGATATTACAAGTGAACAAACTTTAGAGGACACTGTTATTCAATCAGTCGAAAAAAAAAGACACTACATAAGACTTTATGATCAACTCACTGTATTTGGGCAAGATAAAGCCATAGAACAAGTAGAACTATTGACAAAAATACCGGAATATCAAAAGAAAAAATCACAAGATCATACTCTTATATTAAAGGCAGCGCATGAACGCACAGATATTGAAATAACTGACGAAATGAGAAAACATGATAGCGATATTATGGAAGATGACTCTGAATGGAAATGAGAATTTAGGACTGCATCTTTGGGTGAAAATAAATTGACACCCTCTGAGTCGGCAAAACACCGAGTCTGATTCCCCAAATGGGAAGGTGTTTCTGAATCAGCAACACCTGATTAGCAGCAGGAGTCGGCTCAAAACTGAGCTTAGCTGTTAGTCATTTTTGACTAACAACTACTGAACCCGTACTTGCAGGTACACTTTGGATTTACTCAACCCGAAATTGGATTCAGTGACACTTACTAAAAATTTAGTACAACAACAGTAGGTCTGCCTACGTTTGTCTTGGGGAGATTGATACCACCGTCGAAATTTCTACGGTGTTCTGCGGATGTCGGTTTAATCAACTTCTGAAATTCAGATGTCAAGAGTATTGACTTCCGGAAATTAAATATTATTTCCCCACAAGTGTGGAAGGTGCATAAATTTGAGCGGCTTGCATCTTCCCATTTTGGGAATGTCCTTTCCGATTTTAGAAGTGCATACTATGCCCCTCTAACAACTTTTAACTTATTTCAGTACAACCGTACCCAAAGGTACGCTTGTCTTAAAGGGGATAACGTTATGGACCCCCCTCATTTCTGAATAGAATAAAGGATGCCCCGATTCAGGGCGTCTTAAAGGTCGCAAAACGCGACGTTAAACACTAATATATTTTATAAGGCAGCCGAGAGGGCGGCCATATCATCCGCTTCGAGTCTTAGGAAGGGGATGATAACATGGTTACATATTCGGATTTATTTACGTTTGTAATTATGATATGCGCTATTATTACATTAGTCAGAAATGACAAAGACAGAAAATAGCCGCCCTGCTCTCTGGTAAAGAATTAGGCGGCTATCTCTGATAGTTACTTTATAATTTTTCGCCGAAGCGGATAGGTTTGAGCTATCTTCTCGGCTGTCTTAGTAAGTATATTATAATCAATTCTATGAAATGTGTCAAATATAACTTCTACTCGTTCACACGTTGCCCGGTTGATGAAAGGAGAAAATATATATGGCGCTCATTACATGCCCGGAATGCTCCGGGAAGGTATCTGACAAGGCGTATTCCTGCCCTCATTGTGGTTTTCCTATGCAAGTGCAAGAAATATTAGAAAAGCCGAGAAAAGCCACTAGAAAGCGCCGTGCAAACGGTCTAGGGTCAATCATTCCATTAAAGCGAAAATCCGGTACGATCTATGAAGTACGGGTAAATACTAGAATTGACGAACGCGGTTATCCTAAATATGATGTGATCGGGCGATATACGGACCGGGTGGCAGCAGATGCCGCACTGGCCGAATATAATACTAACCCTTATGATATGGATCTGCGTAATCTGACTTTCACAGAAGTATTTAAGCGATGGTACAAGAACAAATTCAAAGTAGAAGCATTTCACAAGGGCAAGAAAACATCGAACGAATACACTGTGCAAGCAGGATATAAACATTGTAAACCCTTGCACGACCGCATATATTCCACCATCCACGCCGAAGAGATGCAAGAGCTGGTAGACAATAAAGATATATCTCATTCCACAGCTGAGCACGTTCTAAGAGTCCTCAAAGGCATGGGTGAATATGCAATGCAATTTGACATTATCAGAAAAAATTATGCAGAATTTGTAAAGATGACAAAAGAAGAGGATACCGAATCAGGTAAACCCTTCACAGAATCTGAGCTTGCCTTGCTTTGGCAGCATAAAGATCTCCCCTTTGTTGATACGATACTAATATACTGCTACTCAGGATTTAGAATCAACGAATTGGCCAAAATGCCATTAGATGACATCGATCTAGAAAATCGAACATTTACTGGTGGACTGAAGACCAAATACAGCAGAGGGCGCACGATCCCTATTCACTCTAAAATATACGAACTTGTAAAGAATCGGTATGACCGCCACTTTGTCAGCCTGATCTACCATGACGGTACTCGAGATATTTCAGAGATCAAATACCGGGAACACTTCGACAAAGCATTAAAAGCCTGCGGTATCACGGCCAAGCATACACCGCATGACTGCCGGCATACCTGCAATTCTTTACTGATTGAAAAGAAAGCGGACAGAATTGTCAGATACAAGATTATGGGGCATACTGGGAAGGATATTAATGAGAAGATTTATTCTCATATCACAGTCAAGCAGATGCGAGAAGAGCTTGAAAAAATTTAAGAAATACATGGGTATGACTTATCGGCCGTACTCATGTATTTTTTTATTAGTATTTTACTAGTATATTTTTCATGGAGAAATGCCCATTTTCCGCCGTTTGTGAACTTTTCATACTTATTAATTTCTTAATTTCATATCACGATTTTAATAGGTTTTCAGGCACTTTTGTTACTAACGTGTTACTAACGCGTTTAATATCTGCCTGTTTCAAAAAAGAGAGCCTGTTTCCAAGCTCTCTTGATAATACTTTTTCAATTTTCATTGCCCCACTTTTTATACTCTTCCCAGTCTTTTTTATTGAGTATAATTTCAGAATAATAGAACTCCTTATTCGGTATGATTTTTGTAGCATTTTAATTTATTGCTCATATCTTATTATACCACAGATTACGTACTCTTCGGATTTCGTTTTCTGATTTTGTATATTAAAAACGGAGTCACTGCCCCATAGTGATTCCTCATCTATTTTGCAGTAACTCCTATTTGCATTTTATATTTAGTTTTCCGGATTCATAATTTCTTCTGCAATATTTCTTGCATGATCTGAAATTCTCTCCATAGAAACGAGCGTATCTAAATAGAAGATACCCGTCTCTGCATTACACTGATTATTTGCAAGACGTTTGATATGTTTATTTCTCAAACGTACCTCCAGATCATCTGCAAGTGTTTCTTTCTCTATCACCTTCACTGCTTTCTCTGAATTCTTCTCAAAGAATGCCTCCTTTGCGTAAAGATAACTTTCCACACAGACGTCCATCATCTGTTTGATCTCTTCTGTCGCAATTTCTGAGAATTCTAGCTTTCTCTCGCGCATCGCCTCTGCGTACTCTGAAATGTTCTCACAGTAGTCACAGATCCGTTCCATATCTGATACGACTTGGAGTAAGTGTGCCACATCTTGATGTTCCTTCTCGCTGACCTGAAGTGCTGTGATCTTAATAGCATAATCTGTAATTCCTGCACTAAGCTTATCTACAACAGACTCTTTCTCCTTGATACTTTTGATCGTCTCTTCACTCTTTGTAAAGAGTACTTCCTTAGATTCTTTCAATGTCTCTGCAACAATATTTCCCATTCTTACAATCTCTGTCACGGTAGACTGTAATGCAATACCTGGTGTCTGAAGCATTCTGTCATCCAGTAATACAACGTCGTCTTCCTGTGTACACTCTTCTACACGGCCAAGTTTCTTTGCCAATGTGATAATCCAGTTGGATACCGGGAAAAGCAATACCGTTGTTCCGATATTAAAGATTGTATGAACAGTACTGATCTCTGTCTGGGTGATCAAATTTTCTCCCAGAGCCGGATTCATAACTGTAAAGAATATAATTGCCACAATACTGAAAATCACAGTACCGATTACATTGAACAGCAAATGCATCAATGCTGCTGTCTTTGCATTTCTCTTTGCTCCAACACTGGAAAGCATCGCTGTCACACATGTACCGATGTTCTGTCCCATAATGATATAAACTGCTGCACTCATCGGAACAAGTCCTGCTGCTGCAAGACTCTGAAGGATTCCGACAGATGCAGAAGAACTCTGGATCACAGCTGTCACAATTGTTCCTGCAAGAATTCCAAGGAATGGATTCTTTCCAAGTGTCACAAAAATATTACAAAATGCTTCTGATTCTTTCAGTGGAGAAACTGCTCCTGACATTGTAGAAATACCGACAAATAAAATACCAAATCCAACAATGATACTTGAAATATCCTTTGTGGAACGTCTCTTTCCTGTCAGCATGATCACCACACCGATAATAATTGCGATTGGTGCCAAATTCGCCGGGCTTAACATCTTTGCCCATTCCACACTCGATACAAGCCATCCTGTGACAGTTGTACCAATGTTGGCTCCCATAATAACTCCCATTGCCTGTGTCAGGTTCATGATTCCCGCATTTACAAAACCAACAACCATAACAGTTGTAGCTGATGAACTCTGAATCACAGCCGTAATAAATGCTCCAAGCAATACCCCAAAAAACTTGTTCTTCGTCAAAACTTCGAGCAAAGATTTCATCTTATTGCCAGCAGCATTTTCCAGTCCCTGTGCCATAATCTGCATACCGTAGATGAACATTCCAAGCCCACCTACAAACGGAATAATAATGCCAGTGTAATCCATAGGCTTCCTCCTCATAACTAATACATTTTAAATTCACCTTTTTACCATAACATTATATTCGACAGAAAACAACATCTTTTTACTATTTTTCTACTTTTTCATTTTCGGCTCAAACACAAGCGAACCAAGGTATCCAAATACAAGTGCCGCCGAAATTCCTGCAGCGCTCGCTGTAAATCCTCCGGTAAAAATGCCGATCAGACCATCCTTTCGGACTGCCTCTTTGACTCCTTTCCATAACAGATTTCCAAATCCGAGCAGCGGAACACTTGCTCCCGCTTTTGCAAAAGAAACAATTGGCTGATAAATATTTAAAAATCCAAGTACCGCGCCAGAGCACACGAGCAATACCATCACTCTCCCCGGCATCAATTTTGTCCGATCAAGTAAAATCTGCACAAGTGCACAGATCAATCCTCCCACCAAAAATGCTTTGACATAATCCACAATGTTTCCTCTCTTTCTCACACATTCCTAATTCATCAACAATGTTCCAGCACGATGCCATGTGCAATGCCCGGGACACTTTCCCCTTCATTGAAGCTGACTGTTGACATGAGTGCTCCTGTCGGTACAAACAACACACGTCTCCATTCTCCGCTCTCAATCTTTGGAAGAATATATGCTGCCAGTGTCACCGCCGCACATCCGCATCCGCTTCCTCCTGCATGCGTGTCCTGCCTTTGCTGATCAAAGATTGTCATTCCACAATCCATATGATTCTGCTTGATATCCTTTCCTTTTTTTCTCACAAGATCAAACAAAATCGTCTGCCCCACATACCCAAGATCTCCGGTAATGATCCGATCATAATCGGTTTCCTGTCTCCCAAAATCTTTTAGATTCTGCAAAATCGTATCACACGCCGCCGGAGCCATACATGCTCCCATATTTTGCGAATCCTTAAGCCCATAGTCAACAATCTTTCCAACGGTTACTCCTGACACTCTCACATGACTCCGTTTCTTTCCTATTAAAAAGGCGCCGCTCCCTGTTACAGTCCAATGGGCAGACAGCGGCCTCTGACTGGCATATGCCAGCGGAAACCGGAATTCTTTCTCTGCACTTCCAAAGTGGCTCGATGTCACCGCAAGCATGTATTCTCCATACCCCGCCGCCACTGCCATAGATCCAAGTGCAAGTGCTTCCCCTGAAGTAGAGCAAGCCCCATAAAGTCCAAACATAGGAATCTGAAGTGCCTCCACTCCCATGGAAGTTGCAATTCCCTGCCGCAGCAAGTCTCCCCCGTATAAATATCGAACCTCTTTGGCATCAATTCCTGCTTTTTCCAATGCCAGAACGCATGCTTCCTTCTGCATTCTGCTCTCCGCTGCTTCCCATGTCTGTTCCCCAAACAGGTTGTCCTCCCCCGCCATATCAAACAGGTTTCCAAGCGGTCCTTCAAATTCTTTTTTCCCTACAATCGACCCGGCGCTGATCACATATGGCGCCTCCTGAAAACAGATACTCTGACTTCCTCTTACCATTGTCATACAATCACCCCGACTTTCAATAACAGATAGTAAATCAGCCCCAATCCCCAGGATGTCACAATCCCATATAAAATAACCGGGCCTGCAATCGTAAATATTTTACATCCGATTCCAAATATCTGTCCTTCTTTTTTATATTCGATTGCCGGAGCCGCCACGGAATTGGCAAATCCGGTGATCGGTACGAGCGCCCCTGCGCCTCCCCATTTTGCAATCCCCGGATACAAATTCCATCCGGTGAGAAGTACACTGAGCAAAACTAACATGAGTGATGTCCATGTTCCGCTGATTTCTTCTGTGCATCCTGCATTTTTACAGAAATTCATAAAAAACTGCCCGATCACACAGATGGTTCCGCCTGTCACAAATGCTTTTGCCATATTCAGATAGACGTTGTGCACTGGAGTCTTTGTTTTGACATAATCCTGATATGCCTTTTCCTTCCTTTTTTTCTTTTCTTGTTCGTCCATGTCCTTCCCTTTCTTTTCGTTTTATTCTGAATCTATCTGTTTGTTTTCTTTCTTTTTCTGATCTGTTATCCCCAGCCTTTCCAGAAATAAATCAGCGAACCAATTCCTTTTCCAAATGCTATCCCCGCAATAATATAAGGAATTGCCCGGAGAATCTTCACTCGTCTAATAAAAATTGGGAAAATATTCAAAATTTCTGCCAAGGTCATTGCCCAGCACCCTACAAAAATCCCCCCAAATACCCCGAAAATCGGAACAAATATCTGCCCATAAGGAATTGTGACCGGAAATAAATAGAACAGATTTCCAAAGATTCCTCCAAGTGCGATGGATTCTTCGTAAAGAAGCACGCAATCTCCTGTATGTGTACGGTCTGCAAATTCAGATACCACTCCGAGACCTACGATAAATGAAAACAATCCTCCTGCCGCCGCAACTCCTGCGCTAAGTCCAAGTACCACAAGTATCATCTGTTTGATCCACATGACGTTTCTCTCTTTCTTTTTTGTTCCCTCATAGCTTTTCCTACTTACTTAACATCAATTTCTTTTTTCTTTCTCTCATAATTTTGTACCAATGTTGTCTGAATATCATTCTCATAAAGCCTCATTTCCACCTCCATCGGTGTTGGATCGACCGAGAATCTTTTACCGGCAAAATGATTGAAAAACACAAGAATACCAATAATCAGACCAACGCTGTAACAGACTTCCAACAGTGTAAATCCACTTGACGGTACCCCCGTGAGCTGCTCATAAACCTTCCCAAACATTTTCCCCACATCCACATCATTGTTAAATGCCATAATTGAAAAGGCTGAGCCTAGAAATGTAATCATCACAACTCCCACCGTCTTCAGAAAATGTACCGCCTTTCCCGGAGTCTTTTGCTTTTCATAAGTAACAATAAATTCTGTCTCACCAAGATTTTCAATATCTAATCCCGGATATACCCTGTGAATCTGCTCAATAACCTTTAAAATAGAAAATACAAACCGGTTCTGTCTCTGTTCCGGCATTTTCAGAAGTCGTTCCGTCTTCAATCTTGTCACAATAGTTTGGTCCGTACACTCCATC
>OGIW01001207.1_pt1 | contig 11262 bp, 22 predicted proteins | sample 1571921 | NCBI WGS metagenome assembly OGIW01 (sample SAMEA2582112, study PRJEB24529) | metagenome | biome: Human gut stool | place: China | collected 2011 | reverse complement strand
GGGATGATGATTTTGTTTGAGTAAGTAGCTTAAATGCACGGCATTAGTTACAAGGCAGCAGAGAAAAATATCCGGTACGCATTTCACGAGGTACTTGCAAGAGGAAACTTAGATGCTGTGACAAAGTATCTGGGTATGGAAAGTACGAGGAATAAGCATCTTTTGAAGAGTCTGTATGACAATCTAAGCAACAAGGAAGTAGATGCAGAAGTAGAGTTATTTAAGCAGAAAATTATGAATGAGTTGCTAAGAATCAATATGGATGTGACTCATTTGATAGAAAGATTGGAGGAAGCATAGATGAAAAAATGGCATTTTAATGATGATATACCGGCAGATGAGGCAGCAGCGATGGTTCGTGCAGCGGAACGCTATGCAAATGTAGTGGACAATCCGGATTTTAAAGTAATATTTGCAATCTTAGGGATTGAGAGAGTGGAGGCTGCTAAAGACCGTGATAGAACTTAAAACCTTCCCCAGCCACGAGGAATGGCTTGCCAATCGAAGAAACGGTATTGGCGGATCAGAAATATCTGCAGTAATCGGAGAGAACCCTTATATGTCGAATGTGGAGTTATGGGAACTAAAAACCGGAAGAAGACAAGCTGTTGATATTTCGCAAAAGCCTTATGTTTTGTACGGCACAAAGGCAGAAGAACCGCTCCGAGAACTGTTTAAGCTGGACTTTCCAAATTATAAGGTTTGCTATAAGGAAAATAACAGCTTTTACAACGACAAATACCCGTGGGCGCAGGCTTCTGTGGATGGCTGGCTGTACGATGAGCAGGGACGGCTTGGGATATGGGAATGTAAAACTACAAATATCTTGAATGCTAGTATGAGGGAGAAGTGGAGAAACCAGATTCCGCAGAATTATTACTGTCAGTGTTTGCTTTATATGGCGGTTTTGGAGGCTGATTTCTGTGAATTGAAAGCGCAGCTAAAAAGTGAGTATGACGGAGATATATTCTTACAGACAAAGCATTATCACTTTGAGCGATCAGAGGTAGAAGAGGACATCCGGTATCTGATGGATGAGGGCGAGAAGTTTTGGGAGTATGTTACAAAGGACCAGTGTCCACCGGCGAAGTTGCCGGAAATATAAAGGAGGAAAAGAAATGGAATTAAGAATTTTAAGTCCTATGGAAGACGGATTTGTAAAGAAAATTGAATGGAACAACGAGGAGTTGAAAGAAGCAATCTCAGCAAAGGTACAGGATTATAAAGGACTCCAGTACACAGAGGAGACCATTAAAGAGGCGAAGAAGGATAAGGCAACCTTGAACAAGCTTAGAGATGCGATTGAAACAGAGAGAAAACGTATTAAGAAGCAGTGTATGGCTCCTTATGAACTATTCGAAAAGCAGGTTAAAGAAGTGTTGGCGATTATCGATGAGCCGATTCAGTTGATTGATTCGCAGATCAAGGAAGTAGAGGAGCAGCGCAGACTTGAGAAGAAACAGAAGGTGCTTGAGATTTATGAGGAAAATATTGGAAATCTGAAAGGAATTCTTCCCTTTGCAAAAGTATTTAAAAATGAGTATATGAATGTAAGCAAGTCATTAAAAAGCATTACAGAAGAGATCACAGCGCTGATTAGTAAGGTGAATCAGGATATGGATGTGATCGAAGAGCTGGATACAAAGTACGAGCTGCAGGTTAAGGACATGTACGTCAAGACACTGGATCTGTCGATGGCACTTCGCGAAAATGCAAGACTGGAAGAAGTTGAACGTAAACTTGCGGAAAGAAGAGCACAGCAGGAAAGAGAGCGGGCAGAGGCTGAAAAAAGAGCTGCTGAGGAAGCACAGAAGAGAGCGGAGGTACAACAGCAGGTCGCAGAAAGCATTCCGGAGGAATCTGACAAAAGAGAGATTGTAGAAGAACTGCAGAAGGAAGTTGTCCCGGATCCACAGACAGTTACACTCGAATTTAGAGTGACAGCTACACCGGAGCAGCTTCAGAAACTGAAAGAATTTTTAAAGACAAACAATATCGTGTATGGACCAGTAAGAAAATAGGAGGATTAAAAAAATGGCAATACAGAACAGTTTAGTAAACAGAAATCAAAAAGGCGGATTGACCGCATATCTGACGCAGGATGCAGTGAAAAATCAGATCAACAAGGTAGTTGGCGGGAAAAATGGGACAAGATTTGTTTCCAGTATTGTATCCGCAGTGCAGACAACTCCGGCACTTCAGGAGTGTACAAACCCAAGTATTCTCTCAGCTGCATTATTAGGAGAAGCGCTTAATCTTTCTCCTTCCCCACAACTCGGGCAATTTTATATGGTGCCGTTTAAAAATAAAAAGAAGGGTGTCACAGAAGCACAGTTCCAGCTTGGATACAAAGGGTACATACAGCTTGCAATCCGGTCAGGGTATTACAAGAAGTTAAATGTTCTTGCAATCAAAGAGGGAGAACTGATCCGCTACAATCCTTTAGAGGAAGAAATCGAAGTCAGTCTGATTGAGGATGATATCGAAAGGGAAGAAACCCCAACAGCAGGCTACTATGCCATGTTTGAGTATGAGAACGGCTTTAAGAAGTCAATGTACTGGAGCAAGAAGAAAATGCTTGCTCATGCAGACAAGTATTCCGCAGCATTTTCCGCGAAGTCGTTGGAACTTTTAGAAGCTGGCAAGATTCCTGATTCCGAAAAGTGGAAATATTCCTCTTTCTGGTATAAGGACTTTGACGGCATGGCGATGAAAACTATGCTGCGCCAGCTGATAAGTAAGTGGGGAATCATGAGTATTGACCTTCAGACGGCGATTGACAGGGATATGGCAATTATCCGGGAAGATGGAACTGCTGATTATGTAGATCACCAGCAGGAGACAGCGGAGGAAGATAGAAACATCGTTGCAGAGCAGGAGATGAAAGAAGTCATTTCTCCGGAACAAAAGGAAACTGAAAAGGAACTTACCAGTGTGGAAAGTGACTTTTTTAGTTAATTATTAAGCAGCCTCCGAAACAATATATCACATATATGACACTTGAAAATACTAGATTCATACTCCTGCCGGTTACGTCTGTCCGGCGGGAGGGAAAGGGGAAGGAATGGCCGTAAACAGTAAGCAAAAAGGCGCCCGCTTTGAAAGGCAGCTTGCCGGTTTATTTAGAGACTATGGCTATACAGAAGCGCGTAGAACAGCGCAATACTGCGGGAATACCGGCGATGCATCGGATGTCGTGGGACTTCCCGGAATCCATGTCGAAGCAAAGCACCAGGAACGGATGCAGCTTTACGACTGGATGGACCAGGCAAAGCGCGATGCAAAGGCTGGAGGAGCAGGATTACTGCCAGCAGTATTTAGTAAAAAGAATAATCACAGCATACTGGTCACGATGGAACTCGATGACTGGATGAAGATATACATGGAATATCAGTCAGGAATGGTGCAAAAAGCGAGAGAACACAATTTAAGCCCACTCATAGAAGCTGCAACGGACAACCGTTGCATTAGATGCGGAGCGATTATCCCAGAGGGGAGAATGATTTGCATAAATTGTGAAAACGAGGTGTGCGAAAATTGACATCACAAATGAAGACTTGAAAATTATTCGGAAGGAGGATACATGGCGATGTCAGATGTTAAATGGATAAAGATAGCGACAGATATTTTCGATGACGAGAAGATATTGCTGATAGAGAGCCTGCCTGATGCTTACGCAATTATAGCAGTATGGTTTAAACTACTGTGCCTTGCCGGGAAAAAGAATAATGGTGGCGTATTCCTTATGAATGACAAAATCCCATATACGGATAAGATGCTCGCAACAATTTTTCACATGAATGATTCTACTGTTGCTATGGCTTTGAGTGTGTTTGAGCAATACAAAATGATCGAGATAGTAGATGGAATAATCACAATTCCGAACTGGAACAAGCATCAGACACTCGATGCTTATGAGCGAAAAAAAGAACGTGATAGGCTGTATCAAGAGGAAAGAAGAGCTAAACAGAGGGCTTTAATTGGTAAGTCGTCCGAAAAATCGTCTGACAAGTCGTCTGACGTCGCTGTTTCAGATATAGATATAGATAAAGATATAGATAAAAGTATATATATAGGGGCGTTCGCCAACGAAAAAGTGAAAGATGCTTTTTCTTTGTATGTTTTATGTAGAGAGAAGAATGGAGATAAACTTAACCATAATCAAATCAAGCTATTGGCAGATGGATTGAAAGAATTATCTACAGATCCAGAAGAGCAGCTATCAATCATTCAGAAGGCAACCGTAAGTAACTGGAAGAGTTTTTATCCGGTAACGAAGAAGACTGAGAAGAAAGCGACTAGGAAAAGCAGTAAGAAAAATGCATTCAACAACTTTGAAGGACGGTCTTATGACAGCAAAGAAATCGATGCAATAGAGGGGAGGCTGTTAAGTAAATGAAAATAGACAAATCCTTTAAGAATGGCAGCATGTCATATTTTATTCATAATCGTTCGAAGAAGAAAAGAAAGAAGAAGGTGAGAGGCAAATGATATTTGTGACGACAAACCGCACTGTTGTCCTTAGAGATGAGGACGGCAGTCGACAGCGGTGTAGATGTGGCTGCGAGAGATTTAAGAGAGTCACTAATGTAGGCAGAAGGTATAAGTGTGCGAGGTGCGGGAGGGTGTATTTTGTTAGGGAGAAGAAATAGAAACTTGCCAGAGGATCATGTATGGTCCGAAGAGCCGTGCAGTTCTTTCCGGGAGGAGATAGAGAAGAAAATGAATAAAATTAAGAAAGTGACGAAGAAAAGCTATAAAGGTTGCGAAGCTTGTAGATGGCATAACTTAAATGGCGGCACTTGCAAAGGCGGTAAGGCAAGATGTGGGCAGTTTGTAGCGGAGAAGGAATGAGGTGAAACAGACATGATAGGTAAATGCAAAGCACCAAACACATGTGTATGCAAATACGAACATTGTTGCATAGAATGCCCAGAAAATGATATTTGCAATATGCAGTGCGCAGACGTGGATAAGTACGAGTATTGTGTGGAGTGTCCGGAGTATGAGGAGGGGAAATAAATGGACGAAAAGAAAGTCAGAGAAGCAATAGAAAGAATGTGTAAAATGCGAGACATGTATAACTCAACATTATGCTCGCTTCCGCCAAAAACAAGAGAAAAAAGTGAATATAACAATTATGTTGATACATTCTTAGCAGCAATCGAAGCACTGGAAAAGCAGCTACCAAAAGAAATCAAAGCTATTGATCCTGAGCGCAGTGAAGAATTTGGAGATGTTGAATTTTGTTGTCCGAATTGCAACAGTCATTATTTATGTGACATAGCAGATGTGCCAAACTATTGCCCTGAGTGTGGGATAAGATTTGATACATAAAAGGAGAGCGCGAATTATTTCGAGGACAGAGTATGAGGAGAACACGGAGGAATAAAAATGAACGTACTAGAGAAGATTTTGGAAGAGACAAGCAATATTTACAGGGTTGTGGAAAGTAATGAAGATTTAGAATGGAACAGGGCAGTGAACAAGTGCCAGAATATTATCCATGGTTGCATGGAAGATATCCCGGATATCGCGAAACAGGCGAACGATATCCTTGAAAAGTTATCTTTCTTTTATGGACAAAGAGCGGGAAGAGAGTTGTGGAACGATAAACCAAGAAAGGTGCAGGATGAGGACATAGCTTCATTCAACCGTGATATAGATTTTTTGCGGACAATCATAAATGACCTGAATAGCAAACGTTGTGGTTGAATTCCGGTAGAAGAGAGATTGCCGAATGAGGAAGAGTTTAAAGAAGCATATTGCAGAAATAAATATGCAGCGGAATTTGTCGTAATGATTGAAGGCGCAACAAGACCAACGACATTATATTACAAAAATGGGAGTTGGTTTGATGAAGAAAGAAATTATTACAGTGTTGTAGCCTGGCAGCCACTTCCAGAACCATATATCAAGAATCCAAAATAGACACACCTTTAGCGTTATAGGCAGCTTGCAGGAATGTATGTATCATATCACTGGTCATTGTCATTCCTTCAGGTATATCGAAAGAAAATGGATTGTCTGGAATGGAAAGAAATTCCTGGTATAAAAGAAAAGTTTCATAAGATTCATATTTTTGATAATTCATAGAAATGCCTCCTTAGATAAAAAAGAATTGATAAGCCAATTATAACATTTAAGGAGCACATGGTAAAGGAGTAAGAAAAACCAAAACAGCATATTATAAAGTATCATGGGAAAGAATGGAGAGAATAAAATGATAGAAGCAATATTTGCAGTAATGCATCTTATTGGAGTAGGGATGATTCTTTTGGTGACGTTGTTCTTTGGCATCCTTGCATGGTCCGCTAGAGACGAAAGGGAGTGAAGAGATGGAGCATAGAAGAAACCGCAGGCAGATGAAGATGGATCAGGAGCAGCACTATGACGAGATGGAAAGTCATAAAGCTCCGGATAATGCCGTAAAAGCATTTAAACGTCCGGCATATCAAAAGTATAGTGTGAAACAATGTCTGAGAAAATGGGGAGTTGATTTGAGTGGTAAGATTAAGGAGAAAGGGGATTGATGCCGGTGGACAAGCAAAGACTAAAAAAGCATAAGGCTAATAAGGAACGGTTGAGACGGCTGGAAGAGAAGATACAAGATCTGTGCAGCACGGAAGCAGAAGAAGTGATGGGGAAGGTCCGAGGATCAAGCAAAGACTTTCCTTACACCGAAATCAGGACGTCAGTATTAATGGCTGATCCTTATGAGCAAGAGAAGATTGATAAGCAGATTAGAAAGGCGGAAGCGGAAAGGATGCTGCTAAAAGCGGATATTGATGAGGTGGATGAGTACATAGAGGCAATAGGAGATCCGGAGATTAAGGAGATATTTGAACTGGCATTTGTGGAAGGAAAGAAGCAGCAAGAGGTTGCAGACATAGTTGGATATAGCAGAGGAAGAATTTCACAAATAATTAGCGGATATCTGAAAGATTAACACAATTAACATTTTACATATGTTATAATTATTCTAGAATGATTGTATCTAATCATTTGCTCTCACAAGTTTTAAATTTTGCTCATGCGAAAGCACCTTGTCGAAAAATGATAGGGTGCTTTTTCACATAGGGAAATAGTTGCATTTTTTTTATAAGCAGAGTATTATAATAATACTTAATATGAAAGTGAGGGATGCAGGATGCATAAGGCAATGACAATAGCGAAATATGTTATTAATCACTCAAATGGAATAAACAGACCGATAAGTAATTTGAAATTACAAAAAGTTTTATATTATATTCAGGCGGCTTTTTTAGTAGAATTTGGAAAAGTGTGTTTTGAAGAAAAAATATTGGCATGGGATTATGGTCCGGTAATACGAGAAGTATATGATGAATTTAAAGTATATGGAAGAGAGGCTATACCTGAGCAAAATCAAACAAAAAGTTTGGTATTTGATCATTCAAAGGTACAGATTGTATGTCAAAAAGAAGCGTTTTCTTTGAAACAAGAAGAAAAAAGTATTATAGATAAGGTCATACAAGCATATTCACCAATTGACAACCCATTTGAACTGGTGGAAAAGACGCATGAAGAGGATCCGTGGAAAAATGCACATAAATCGCAGAGAGGCTGTGAAATCAGCACAGATTCTATAGAAGCATATTACAAAGAGCATAGAGAAAAAATTTATAACAGATAAGGAAAAACATGGAAACGAAAGATTTAATAGATTTGTTTACTGTAGGACATTATTCAAATGATAAAGATGATGTGGGAGAAACTTTTAAGCAAGTTTCAAAATTTTACGCTGAAAATCCGCGCCATCAATATTATAAAATTTCAAAATATGTTTGTTCAAAAATGGAAGATGAACAAGATTCCATTAGTTATATTTTGAATAACATTTTAAACTTAAAAACAGTTATACAGTATCAAGAAACAGAGTATTCTAGGTGGCTTTCAGAAAAAATGATACATCTTACTTGTGATGATATTACTAATAAATTAAATAAACTGTATGATCATATTGCATTGGAAGAGGAACGCTTAATAAATAATGATAAAAGCATAAGAAGAAGTGGACAACTCTTAGAAGAAAATTTAACATATAATTTTAATTCCATGGCTAAAGAGTTTTCGGATAAATTTAACGACATGTCAAATGGACAGAGTGCTAATATTATGACAATTGTTGGTCTGTTTTCAGCTGTAATTTTTGTTTTCTTTGGAGGAGTGACAGGCTTATCGTCTGTAATAAATGGGATATTTCAATTAAAAACTAAAGAAGATTTAACAATTCCTATTATTCTTATTTTGATTATAGGGCTTATTCTATTTAACATAGTCTTTGTGTTACTTTATACAATTGCAAAGATTTTGGATAAAAATATTGGTAGAAAAGTAAGTACCGGAATATACGGTTTCTATTGGTATAACCAGGTGGAAAATTGTTTTTGTATATATGATTATAATGGTGAAAAGAAATTTTGTGTTTTAGATGAAATAACAGCTAAGAAAAAATGTAGTAGAAAAAATAAATGTTTAAAGATCAGAAAGAAAATACGAAATATGATAAATGTAATAATATTTCGTTACCCTATAGTCTTTTTATTTAATGCAATAAGCATAGGATTTCTGACATATTTATATATGAACATATAAAGGCACCCTCCGGGGTGCTTTTTATAATGCCATGAATGGAAAGGGGTGTTGCATTGTGGCAGCATTGAAAAATATTAAACACGAGAATTTCTGTTTGCATTATTCCAAAACTGGCAATGCAACAGAATCTTATAAAAAAGCAGGCTATAAGGCAAAAACAGAAGCAGGAATAAACGCTTCTGCATCACAGTTATTGAAAAATCCTAAGGTGCAGGCACGGCTTGCAGAATTAGCCGAAGAAATGGCATCGAGTAAGATTGCAGACATTGCAGAAATACACGAATACCTTACGGCAGTGATGCGAGGAGAAGAAAAAGAAGAAGTTGTTGTTGTGGAAGGTTTGGGCGATGGAATTTCAGAAGCACGGCTGATTAAAAAAGAAGCGAACATAAAAGACAGAATCAAAGCAGGAGAAACACTTGCAAGGATGAAAGGTGGATTTGATAACAAACTGTCTGTTGAAGTCGCATTGCCTGTGTTTGGCGGAGAGGAAGAGCTTGAAGATTAAAAAAGTCAAGATGCTGCTGCCGGAGATAATCGGGCGAGGTTATAAGACATTTTGGAACTTCCGTGGACGTTATAGGGTTGTAAAGGGAAGCCGTGCGAGCAAAAAATCAAAGACAACTGCTCTATGGTACATATACAATATCATGAAGCATAAGGGCGCAAATTTGCTTGTAGTCCGCAAGACATACAGAACCTTAAAAGATTCTTGCTTTACAGAGTTGAAATGGGCGGTAAAACGCTTAAAAGTAGAGCATCTATGGATATTCAAAGAAAGTCCGCTTGAAGCTACTTATATACCGACAGGACAAAAGATTTACTTCAGGGGGTTGGATGACCCGTTAAAGGTAACATCTATTACAGTAGACGTTGGTGTGTTGTGTTGGATGTGGATTGAAGAAGCATATGAGGTCATGAAAGAAGAAGACTTTGATATGCTTGATGAGTCTATCCGTGGTGAGTGTCCAGAAGGATTGTGGAAGCAAATCACAATCACTTTCAACCCATGGAATGAAAGGCACTGGCTGAAGCATCGTTTCTTTGATGAGCTTACCGGGCATGATGCAGAGGGGAAACCGATATATGCGCCTAGAAAGAAGCCAATTTCTGACGATGGCGAGATATTGGCAATAACAACAAATTATCTTATAAACGAATGGCTCGATAAAGCAGATATTGCGGTCTTTGAGAGGATGAAACGAAACAATCCCCGGCGTTATGCTGTGGCAGGTTTAGGCGGTTGGGGTATTGTTGACGGTCTGATATACGAGAACTGGAAGGAAGAAAGCTTCACTTTGGATGATATAAGGGCGAGGCATCCGGATTTGAAATCTGCATTTGGTCTTGACTTTGGATATACAAATGATCCAACAGCATTATGTTGTGCTTTTGTGTCAAAAAAAGATAGGAAGATATATATTTTTGATGAGATATACGAAAAAGGTATGTCAAACAAAAAGATATATGACTGCATTTTTGAGATGGGATATAGGAAAGAACGTATCACAGCAGACAGCGCAGAACCAAAGAGTATAGATGAGTTGAAAAAGCTTGGATTAACGTTTATAAAGGGAGCAAAGAAGGGAAAAGACAGTATAAACCATGGAATACAGTGGATCCAAGATTTTGAAATAATCATTCACCCAAGATGTGTGAATTTTATAACGGAGATTAGCAACTACACATGGGATAAAGACAAGTTCGGGACTGTTATAAACAGACCTATTGATGCGTTTAATCATCTCATGGATGCTCTTAGGTATGGATGTGGACGTTATATTATCGGTAACTGGATGATGTAAAGATAACTGACGGGCAGCGCACACATTGCCAGCGTGAACATAGCACACGTCTCCACTCGGTCGCAATCGGCGGTCGATTATGGTACTGGTGGGACTGCCATTTTATATAGTGGATACTTGGCGCAGTGGTAGCGCAGCAGTCTTATAAACTGTGTGCCGCCGGTTCGATTCCGGCAGTATCTATTTAAAACAAAAGGAAGGGGCTAAACTTAAAGCCACAGAGGAAAAGACAATGGACGATAAGGAGAAGAATCTGATAAAAGAATATTTTAAGCGGAACGGGCTGCCAAAGCCTGTGACAATTAAACATATAGGAAGATGGGCGCATGGTGAACGCTATGCCGTGACTTGCGGGCTTGTCCGGCTGAAGAAATATTGTGTGTATTTCGGCGATGATGGCGGAATCAATTCTGTGAGAAAGAGGTGACAGCATGCTGACAGAAGCAGAGATTAAAAGATTCATAGACAATGACAGCAGTTCAGAGAAAAAGAAGTTTGCAGAGGTTGGTCAACGATACTATGAAGCGAATCACGACATATTGAAATCACGGTTGTTTTATTACAACGCAGATGGGAACCTCGTGGAAGACACGACACGCTCAAACATTAAAATCAGTCATCCGTTCTTCACTGAATTGAGCGACCAACTTTCCGCTTACATGCTTTCTTTCAAGGAAAATCCGATAAGGGCAAAAGAAGCGGTCGAAGGGCTGCAAGATTATCTCGATGAATACTTTGATGATGATTTCTACACTGAAATAAGCGAACTTATAACAGGAGCTTACAATAAAGGTTTTGAATATATCTACGCTTACAAGAACGCTGAAGGAAGGCTTGCTTT
>OGIW01001196.1_pt1 | contig 11357 bp, 11 predicted proteins | sample 1571921 | NCBI WGS metagenome assembly OGIW01 (sample SAMEA2582112, study PRJEB24529) | metagenome | biome: Human gut stool | place: China | collected 2011 | reverse complement strand
CCCGCCGCAGGCGGAGAAGCTCGCTTGCGAGCTTCTTTCTTGTGAGAAAATATCTTATGAGGAATTAAAGCTTTAAAACCACATCGACACAAAACTGTCCGTTTTCATAAGAAAACTGCGACATTCCGTTGTATTTTTCAGCCAGAGTCCGGATAGAATACAGGCCGATTCCATGTTCTGTCTGTGACCTGCCGCCTCCATGATTTTTGGTGGTCTGGTAAATTCCGGACTCCTTTTTCAGGTTTCCATCGGAGCTGTTGGAAGAGACAATATACAGACTGTTCTTTTCCAGAACTTCAATTGTCAGAATGAAATACCGTTCCTGTTCCGGAACAGTCCGGCAGCCTGCAATGGCATTTTCCAGAATATTTCCCATAAGACTGGACAGATCCAGAGTGGAAACCGTCAGAGGATCAGGAATGGAAATGTGCCAGTCTGTCCGGATTTCTGCAGATTGTGCCATGGCATAATAGTGATTAAAAAGGGCATTGAGCGCCGCATTTTTGCAGAAGGGGCGCAGCTGATCCAGAATCAGTACCTGCTGTTCATAGTCCGCCAAATATTTCTTCAGGCTTTCCATGTCTCCGCTGTTTGCCAGAACAGAAAGCGCATGGACAGAATGCTTAAAATCGTGGCGCAGGCGCCGCGTCTGTTCCATATGATTATAAAGGAGGTTGTACTGCTCTGCCTGGATTTCAAGAAAATGCGTCCGTTCCGTCTGATGAAACGAGTCGATCAAAAGAACAACCGTATGATAGAAAAGAACGCAGAGAAACAGAAGAAGTCCCAGGGGGAGAGTGATACAGATCAGGAATATGAAAAAAACGCGGTTGACGTACAGGGTTTCGTAGGAATGGGGAATAAGCTGGATATTAAACAAAAGGAAAAAGCCGGAAACAGGCAGGGTAATATACCAGATGTGATCAATATCCAGACATTCGATCAGGTGGGCAAGCTTTTTGCTGAAGGAAACAGACAGAATCAGCGTTAAAAAAAGAGAGGCAAAAAGCTGAAACAAAACGGTATCCAGAAAAACATCCAGATACGTCCCGCAGGGATGGAGCCAGGCGCTGAAGGCAATAGAATAGAGGTAGCAAAAGGAAAGCAGGGAGCAGTTGAGGGTATAAACAGCAAGGGCTTTAGAAAGAGACACGTCCAGCGTTTTCCAGTAAAACAAAAAGGAAATAAAAATAACCGGAAACATGACTGCATTGGCGCCAATGTGAAAAATCGTCAGAAACCATGCGGCAGCAGGAATGAAAAAAAGATATACAAGTGCAAAAAGTCCTGCTGTGCGGGCGGGAGAATAGCGCAGCTTGCTTTTCATGGGAAGATAGCACAGGAGGGCAGCGGGAATCAGAACAAGAAATTGAACCAGACTTGCCAGAAAATTCATAATAGGATCCCCCTTTATAATAAGAAGAAAGTTTTTTGGAAAATGCCTGTTTTGCAGGAATACGAAGAAAAATTCAGGTGTGCCTGTGATGATGTTCGCTGCGAAGCCAGGTAAAATGGTATTGGCGAAGAGCATTTTCCAGCTTCTGGCTGTCCCGGACACGGACAGGAAAGCTTGTGCCGTCAGTCAGAATACAGGCTTCCTTTGTAAGGGCGTCTACATAATCCGCATTGACAAGAATTCCCCGGTTGGCTGACAGAAAACGGGGATCGTGGCCGGTAAGCCGGAGAAAATTTTCTGCAGTCATGCGGCTGCGCAGATGTTTTCCGTCCTTTGTGCGGATATCCAGATAATGAGCATCATTTACCACAGACACAATATCAGACAGCAGGAGAGGAATTGTCTGCCGGCCGCTGACAATGTTGATACTGGGTTTCTGCTTTGGAAAATGTTTCCTGGCATCATCCAGGACCTGAAAGATCCGTTTTGCAGAAAACGGTTTGGTAATATAATCAAAGGCATGAAATGAGAAGGCATCAGGCATAAAATCACTGGAGGAAGTGAGGAAAACCAGAAGACAGGTGTGATCGATTTCCCGCAGCTTTCTGGCTGTGTCAATTCCGGTGATCCCTTTCATAAAAATATCCATAAAAACAATCTGATAAATACCGGGCTGAAATTTGTCCAGAAAATCAGATCCTCCCAAAAAGCAGGTAAGCTCTGCCGGTTCGCCGGTTCTGGTTTCAAAATCTTTGCAGAGAATTTTCACCTGCTCTATATAACTTCGATCATCATCTACAATAGCGATTTTCATAATCATCACATTCCCTTCTGTTTTATTTTATCATAAAAATATGTGTCAATTCCAGTCTCCTCTTTGTCTTTTCGAGGCCAGAAAATGTATGTTCTTGCCAAAGGGATTGTTTTTTCTGAAAAAAAACAATACAATAGCTTCAGGAGAGGAAACATTGTATTAAAAAAAGATAAAAAAGTGGTAAAACATACATACATAAAAATTGCAGAATTTATGGTATTTCTGCGTATTTTGTGCTATACTGTTTCCAGGTAGAAAACTGTATCTAATCGATAACGGTCTCCGATTATTGCAGCATTTTTTTTCGGGGGGGGTAAAATGGAAACCCAAAAACAAGAACAGCTGAATGTATATATGCTTGGCGGATTTTCCGTACAGTATCTTGGAAAAGAGATTTTGCTGGGAAGAAAAAACACCCTGAAGTTTATTCAGCTGATGCAGCTAATATGGCTGAGAGGAAATAAAGAAATTTCCAAAAAAGAATTGATAGATGCAATGTATGACAGAAGAGACGTTGCAGATCCCAACAACAGTATTAATAACCTTTTTCATCAGGTTAAAAAGCATTTTCCGGCAGCAGGGCTTCCGGACTGCGATTACATTACCCGTACAGAAGGAGGATATATGGCAGGTTCAGAGGTTCCGGTAAGAACAGATGTCCAGAGTTTTATGGAGCTGGCACAAGCCGGGGAAACAGAATTGGATGAGGACAAAAAAGCCGGTTATTACTGTCGGGCACTGGAACTGTACAAAGGCGAGCTTCTTCCCGAGATTTCCACGGAAATATGGGTGATTGAGGAGAATCTGAAGCTGAAGATGATTTTTGATACCTGCGTTTACTGGCTGTCAGATTATTTCAGAGACAAAGGGAAGAACGAAGAGCTGGAAGCGCTGTATGAGAAGGCGGTCAGTCTGTTTCCATATGAAAACTGGCAGCTGGCTCAGATTGAGGCTCTTTTGGCAAAGGGAGAAAATGAAAGAGCCCTGGAGATTTATCAAAAGATGGTTCAGATGTATTCCGATGAGATGGGGCTGGATCCCACGCCGGAGATGCTGGAATGCTATGAGAAAATCAGCCGGAGATCCCATGACCTGCCGGGAGATATGGAACTTATAAAACGGGAATTATGTGAGAAAAAAGAGGAACGCAGAAAGGGCGCATATTTCTGCGATTACCGGACCTTTACCGAAATATGCCATATTTCAAGAAGAAATATGGAGCGTCTTGGAAAGTCCATTTACCTGATGCTCTGTACTCTGAGCGACTACGAGGGAAAGGCGATCCGGAATCCGGAAAAGCTGAAGCTTCGCGCGTCAGATCTGGAACAGGTGATTTGCGGATGTCTGAGAGAGGGCGATACCTTTACCAGATATAATCAGTCTCAGTACCTGATTATGCTGGTTGGAACAAATAAAGAAAATTGTGAGCTCATATATCAGAGAATCAAAAACCGTCTGAGAGATCAGATCCACACAAAGGCCTCCATCAGCTATACGGTGGCGTCGCTGGCAGATTTACATGGAATTTAAAAAGAATATATTGAGATAGAAGAGAAACAGATAAGTGCACAAAAAAAAATCGCTTATCTGTTTTTTTTTATAATTTTTTCGAAAAAATAATTAATTTTTAAGAGTTTCTTTAAGAATGCATTTGGTAAAGTTTTATACATAAGAGGTGAGCAAAATGAGGACAGTCGTTTACAATCTGTTTGCCCCTAATCTGATTTGTATCGGAATTGACGGGGGAAATAATGGGGAATACAGCGGACGGATTTGGCATCAATATTCAGATGAGCCTCTGTCCTTTCAAGGAACTATAGAGATGGTTCGGTTTATAGAAGATCTGTTTAATCAATGGAATTTTCCACAGAGTTCTACAGACAGCCGTTCCTTTTCAGCTAAGAAACCCGTTGCCGGAGAAGAACATAGGAAAGGGGTCGAACTTCAAATGGATGCATCACGTTTACACAATAAAAATGGAGGAAAAGGAACCTTTATTGTACATGTCCGGTATCGGCAGAACGCAACTTGGCAGGGAGATGTTATCTGGGCAGAAAAAAATGAACGTCAGGGATTTCGCAGTGCGCTGGAGCTTCTGAAACTGATTGACAGTGCGTTAGACGGCGAAGAAGGGGAGGAAGCGGAAAATGGTTAAAACAGGAAGACAGAAGAATAGAAAAATAAAGAAGAGGGAGGGATAACTGACAATGGGAAAAAATTCCAGGATGCAAAAAAAAATAAAAGAAATCAGGAGAAAAACTCAGCATTTTTTAAGCCATGAGGGAAAACAGTTTTGTGCAGCAATGCTTTGCGCCAGTCTGGTTCTGGGAAATACAGGAAGCATTGCAAATGCGTCAAATGTGCTGATTGCAGGAGATGGCAGTCCGGCAACGCCCAGCAATGTAATCACTGCAGCGACTCCTTCCAATGCGAAAGAGCTTCAGAAGTTCCAGCTGACAGAGAAAGAACTGTACGAGGCTTTGCAGGATGCGATTGATCGGGACGTTCGGGCAGATGTAGAGTTTACCGGCGGAAGCACAGAAGAATATGAAGATTTTTTCCTGGAACCCGGTGATTATTATGAACTGAAAACAGAAAACGGGACAGAGAAAAATAAAGCAGAGCTGAGAATTTTTGCCAGAGTCGAAGAAAGTGAGCTGGTCAGCGGAGAAAAAGACGATTACGTCGTAGACGGAACAGAAGAAATGTTGTTCCTGATGATTAACCGCTCCGAAGAAGATCAGAGAGCAGCGATTCAGGTAGATGAAAAGATGACATCAGAGGTTATCATACCGGTCAATGTAAAATCCGAGGCAGAGGTTAAGCCTTCACCGGTGCTCGATACCACGAAGGCCAGCGAGGCAGAGAAAGTGGCAACTCCGTCAAACGGAGAAGAGGCAACTCCTTCTGACAGCACCGAAACACCTGTGAATCCGGAAGAAAAAACAGAGGGCCAGCTGGAAGGCGAGTTTTATGCGCTGACCAGTGTGAAAGAGGGAACAGCAGTCGGCTTCCTTACAACCGCCGGCGAGCTGGGACTGGATGATATGGCTCTGATTGCTACAGATTCCAATGCTCTGACCCGTTACAGCATACCGGTAGACGGAGCAGAAAATATTCTGGTAGACGTGACAGCCAAGAGAGGAACACTTCCTGAAGGCGCAGAGCTGAGAGCCACATATCTGACAGAAGATGGAAATGAATATCAGGATGCAAAGAATGCCCTGGATGAAGCCAATGAAGAATATGGCGGAATGATGGCTCTGGACATCGGCTTCTGGCTGAATGATGAAGAGATAGAACCGGCAGCAGGAAGCGAGGTTCAGGTGAAAATCCGCATGGATGGAAACCTTCTTCCGGACGATGTGGATGTGGGAACCCTGAAGGTTCAGCATCACGCAGAAACGGATCAGGGAATCCGGGTAGAAACTGTGGCAAAGGCAGTGACTGTAGAAACAGAAGACGAAGCAGCAGTACCTATGACCATGTCTCTTATGAGCCTGAACGCAGATGCGGTTCCGGTTGACGAGGAAATCCTTGATGATGTGATTATCGAGGAGGCGGATCCGGAAAACCCGGTTGAGACAATTATGGATACGGTCAACGCAGAGCCTGGAACGCTGAAGGTCATTGAGACAGCCGGCGAGGCGACTGTGGTTGAGACAGCGTTTGTGGTGGACGGGTTCTCGAAGTTCACGATAACGTGGAATTTTTCAGAACGGCTTGGTATTGATGCAACGTTTAAAGTGACACTATATGATACAGACGGGAGGGAAATATCACCAGACAATGTACAAAATATAACTGTAGGAGAGAATAAAACAAAAATTAATTTTGCAGATATTGCCGTCAACATTCCTGGTTATACATTTCAGTATGCTAAATATAATACCAAGAATGTGAATGTGAAATCGGCAGAAAAATATTGGCAGAGATTTACTACTCCCGCGGTAAAGTTCCTTAATAATAACGATAAAGAGGTAGGAAATACTACTAAATTGGAGGATATACCTATTGGTTTTTATTATCAGAAGGATCAGGTGGACAAGACAATAGAAGCAAAGGTTTATCTGCGATATAGTAATACAATTCCTGCAAATGTCAATAATGATGAAGAGGCTGCAAAATTTGGTCCAAGTGGTAATAATGAGCCTTATATTACGGTAACGGTTAATTTAGAGAAAATTCATGAACAAAAAAAGCCACTTATAAAGACTGTAGGAGGTCAGAAATTTATTTATTATTCTGGAGCAAACAGTGATGGCAGCTTAGATAAAACAGTTGCTTTGGAATTTTGGAACAGTTATATATACCCAAATATAGAAGAAAATGATAAAAAGGCATTGGACAGTATATTTGGGGAAGGGCAATTTTATGGATATGTTTTGAAGAGAGAGAGCGATGGCTGGCATATAGACGGAGTTTTAAAGAAAGATCCTCCTATTTATGTGGTTGAGTTATATGACGTAACGAAAGAACCGATAGAAGTTCCTTTTGTAATTTCTGCAAATGGAAGTGAAAATCTCGAGGAAAGTAAACAACCAGGAGTATCTTATTCCACTTTTAAAACGAGAGTAGAAGCGTATTTGCAGGGAGATACATATAGCTATGAGGAAGCGATTGACAACGTAATAGTTACATATTCCAAAAATGGGAAAAAATATAAATCAACGATTACGCCATATAAAGATGATCATGAATCAGCTTACCATATTGATCCGAAAAATGAATTATCCCAAATTAAGGATTTTAAATATTGGGCAGTTACAGAAAAGATCTATTATTTATGTAGGCTGCAAATCAAGACAGAAGAGCTTCCCAGTGGAGAATTGAACATTGAGAAGATAGTTGATGGTAATGCAGCAAATGTAAATCAAGATTTTACTTTTACATTAAGTTCACCAGAACTTAAAAATCAGTCATATCCGATATCCTACGATGTAGGGGGAAAGCCGAATAAAATTGAATTTAATGATAAAGGAATTGCAACAATTTCTTTAAAACATGGAGAGCATGCAATAATTCAGCAATTACCGATTGGAGTGACTGTTAAAATTACAGAAGATGCAGGTACGAATACAACTTCAACCGAGATTAAGTACTCTTATGGAAATAGGGGGCCGACTGTAGCGATAAATAACGAGATAGAAGTAAATATTGCTGCAAACGGTGTAAATGTTTTATATACAAACACTCAAAACATTCCAATTCCAACCGGCATCTTCGATAATAACCTGCCATATCTGGTAATGCTTGCTATGGCAGCCATCGGCCTGACAGGTTTTGGCCGAAGCAGAAGGCGGGTGAAAAAATCTCGGGACGATGATTAAAAAGGAGAGTTCTGCTTATGAGTGCAAAGAACATGGATGACATCGCGGAACTTTTCAAGGGAATGAGATTCCGAAAGAAGCTGCTTGGCGGTGTAAGCGAGATGGATGTGTGGAAGAAGCTGGAACAGCTTCAGAAGGAATACCGTTCTGCATATGAAATTCAGCAGGAGCGATACGAAGCTCGTTTGCAGGAAAGGGATGAGGAGATTGCTTCTTTGAAAAAGAAGCTCTCCGAGGGCCCTGCCCATGAGTAAACAAAAGAAAGAAAAATCAAAAGAACCGTTGACTCCGGAACGTGTTATACGGGCCAGAATCCACAGACTGGCAGACTGGAGTGAAATTACTTCGTTCTTTATCAAGCTGACCTGGATGATAGTTTTCATGGTTTTGCTGTTTGGAGTGTTCTTTGGAGTCACTCCCATGAAAAACAATGATATGTCACCGAGAGTCAGCTCAGGAGATGTACTTTTGTATTACCGGCTGGAAAAAAACTTCCATTCTCAGGATGTAGTGGTATTTGAGAAGGATGGAAAGCAGTATGTGGGACGAATCGTTGCCAAAGGCGGCGACAGTGTGGAGGTAACAGATGATTCCACACTGAAGATTAACAACAGTGCCGTATTTGAATCAGATATCTTTTATCCCACTCCCAAATATGGAGATGAGGTTGCCTATCCGGTAGTGTTGGAAGAAACTCAGTATTTTATTCTCTGTGATTACCGAAACGGCGCAAAGGACAGCCGCTATTTCGGAGCAGTCAATCAGAGTGAAATCAAAGGAAAGGTTTTGGCGGTGCTCCGGCGCTCCAGCCTGTAAAAGAAGTTTTTGATTTTCTGATTTGAATTATTACCGCGGAAAGCGGCAGTAAATAAAAATGAATAAACAAGGAAAGTGAGGATAAATAATTATGAAGAGAAGAATGAATAAGAGAATGGCAGCAGCAACTCTAGCAGGTGCAATGGTTTTATCTATGAATGGAATGGCATGGGCTGATCCGGCTACTGATTCTGCACCAACAACTGACACTGAAGTTTCTACTCAGAATCTGGTGATTAAAAAGAAAATTTTAAAAGATGAAAATGTATATGTTCCTAAAGCAGATTTTGAATTTGGCGTTATTCCATCTACAGAACAGACCGGATTAAAGGATGAGGAAGGTAATGCATTGAAATCTCCGGAGAATGGTGTGATGATTCTGAACCGCAATATCACATCAACTCCTGGAGCTGATGATATTGGAAAAAAAGAGGTTATTGTAGGTAGCACAGAAATTTCTATTGATGCTACAAAATTTGAGCATCCTGGTGTTTACCGTTATGAAATAAAGGAAGTTAAACCGGCAGATATAACAAATGGTGTTGGTTATACTGATGAAGTGAAGTATTTTGATGTATATATTGAATATGATGAGAACGGCAGCTTAGTAGCGAAATATTATACATGTGTAACAGCAGACGATTCTAAAGTAAAAGATGACGGTATTTTTGAAAATACATATAAAAAAGATACAGAGGAAGTAGATGGTGGCTTACACGATCTGACAATTACAAAAACGGTAGAGGGTAATCAGGCTGACAGAAAGAGAGAATTTAATTTTAGTATTACCATTAGCGGTGAAGAAGAAGAACAGTATTATCTGGAAATCATCAACAGCAATGATGAAAGCGAAGCTCCTCTGACATTGGTCAGCGGTACAACGGTAGGGATTACTTTGGCACATAATGATAGTGCAGTAATTCACGGCTTGGATTCAAATGATACTTATGTTATTACAGAGGAAGATTTAAGCAGCGAAAATTACACAACAAGTTATAATGTTAATAATGGTTCTGACATTGAGGTTGTAATTGATAAAATGGCTCGTGGCGAGATGGGAGATACTGATAAATCCGTAAATTTCGTCAATGAGAAAAACGTAACTACTCCTACCGGTATTGCAATGACCTTCGCTCCCTACGTTCTCTTAGTAGCAGCAGCAGGCGGTCTGGGCGCAGTAGTTCTGGGCAAGAAGAAACGCGAGGATGATGAGATTTAATAAAACCAAATGACAGAATTTCAAAAATTCGTGAATAGTAAAATCTAAAAAAGCTGTTCAGGCAGTCCCGGCTCCCCACCGGATATTCTGGTGGGGAAGCATCGGGGAACAGCGGATATGGCAGAAATCTGGATTTACAGGAGGAATGGTGTGGACGTAGCTGTTAAACTGGCGAGAATTGGTAATTTCATATTAAGCCTGATAGCTGTATGTATGATTATTCTGATGATGGCTTATGGCGGCTATTCCCTCTGGGATAATTATATGGTCAACAGCGGAGCATTTCTGACAAGTGATTTGCTGAAATATAAACCGCCGGAAAACAGCGGAGCGGAGGAGAATCTGTCTCTGGAAGAGCTGATGCTTCTCAATCCGGAAACCCGCGGTTGGCTGACCATTGATAAAACCCATATTGATTATCCTGTTGTTCAGGGTGAGGATGATATGAAATATGTGAATACGGATGTGTTTGGAGAGTTTTCTCTGTCCGGCTCCATTTTCCTCTCCTGCTTAAACAGCCCGGATTTTTCAGACCATTATAATCTGATTTATGGACACCATATGGACAATGGCGGAATGTTTGGGGATGTAATGGAATTTGTGGAAACAGATTATTTTGAATCCCATAAGACAGGTACGCTGTATCTTCCCCATGAGACCTACGGAATTACTCTTTTTGCCTGTATTCAGGCTGATGCTTATGATAAGCTGATTTATACTCCCGGGGAGTCCTGCAATATGCAGGCGCTGCTGGATTATCTGAAAGAGGAATCGGAGCAGTACCGGGATATTGGAGTAACGGCAGAGGACAGGATTGTGGGAATGTCCACCTGTGTGGATGCAACAACCAATGGCCGTATGATTCTTTTTGGTCGGCTGGAGGAAAAATAAGCACGAAGGAGGTGCAATGAAATAGATATGTATCAGAGATTAAGAAACCTTGTTTTTCATACGCTCGTTCCGGCAGTGCTTGCAGTTTTACTGCTTCCGATTGCAGCATTTGCACAGGAGATATCCTGTACCGCTTCGATTCCTGTAGAGGTTACGGTAAGCGGCAGCAGAATTCCGTCAGATGTTCCGTATAAGCTGAAATTAGAAGCAGTAACATCGAATGCTCCTATGCCTTCGTCTGCAGAGTTGGTGCTGGTAAATGGCGGAAAGTCTTCATTTGGACCGATTACTTATACAGTACCGGGAAATTATGAGTATCGGATTTATCAGAATTCTGAACCTCAGAATCGTTTTACTTATGATAAAAGGGTTTATCAGGTAACGGTTCAGGTATTGAATGATGATAATGGTGGTTTGTTTACTCAGATTTGGGCAGCAGATGAGGAGGCTTCCGGCGAAGAAAAAACGCAGAATATTTTGTTTGCCAACAGCTACAGCCGTCCTGGCGGCGGTGGAGGAGGCGGCGGTTCTTCCTCTGGTGGAGGATCTGATCCCACACCTGGCCCCGGTCCTGGCAATGCAAAAGGTGACGGACTTATAGAAATTGGCGATAATGAAACGCCTTTAGGCGGTTTGACGCAGATTTTTGATGAGGGAGTTCCGTTAGCAGGACTTCCTAAAACCGGTGATACTACAATGCTTTCTTTCTGGATTCTTATGGCAGTATTGTCCGGCTGCGGTATGGCTGCTTTGATGGTATTCAGGAAGCGCATGGATTGAAGCAAATGGAATAGTGGTTGATTTGTGAGGCGGCGGTATGGCCGCCTCGCTTTTTCTGTTTAGGAAATATTTTTTCTGAGTAGGAAAACCATGGAAACCGGTTGACGAAAG
>OGIW01001190.1_pt1 | contig 11426 bp, 9 predicted proteins | sample 1571921 | NCBI WGS metagenome assembly OGIW01 (sample SAMEA2582112, study PRJEB24529) | metagenome | biome: Human gut stool | place: China | collected 2011 | reverse complement strand
AGAATTTATGAAAAGAAAATTAATGCTGTTATTGGCATGCCTTTTTGTGGGCATAGGCCTAGTAACTGCCCAGACTCAAAAGGTCACAGGCGTTGTGATTTCTGAAGAAGACGGGCAGCCAGTTGTTGGCGCTTCTGTGTTGGTAAAAGGTACCACTCTGGGTACAATCACAGATGTAGATGGTAATTTTAATTTGTCGAATGTACCAAGTTCTGCAAAGACTTTGCAGATTTCGTATATCGGAATGCAAACACAAGAAGTGGCTATTAAACCAAATTTGAGAGTTGTATTAAAGGCTGACGCCCAAAAGCTAGACGAAGTAGTAGTTACCGCTATGGGTATTTCACGCGAAAAGAAAGCATTGGGATATGCCGTACAAGATGTCAAATCGGATGCGTTGACACGTGCTGCTAATACAGATTTAGCGGGAGCCTTACAAGGAAAAGTATCAGGTATTGACATCACCCCATCATCAGGTATGCCGGGTGCTTCTTCAAAGATTACGATTCGCGGTTCTCGTTCTTTCACTGGAGACAATACTCCGTTGTATGTAATTGATGGCATGCCTATCGCTTCTACCGCAGATGTGAGCACTTCTCTTACCGATGGAGCGTATGGAACGGACTATGCTAACCGTGCTGTCGACATTGACCCTAATGATATAGAAAGTATCAATATATTAAAGGGACAAGCCGCTTCTGCTTTGTATGGTATGAGAGCTTCCAATGGTGTTATCGTTATCACTACCAAAAGTGGTAAAGGAGCAGATAAAGGGAAACCTACTATAACTTTCAGTACCAACCTTTCCTTTGATAAGATTTCAACTCTTCCGGAATTGCAACAAGAATATGCACAAGGTTCAGGCGGTACTTTCGATCCGTCATCTCCTTTCGCATGGGGTCCTAAGATTTCCGAATTAGCTAACGACCCTACCTACGGAGGAAATACAGACAACAGTTACACCAGCCAATATGGTAAACAGTCCGGAAAATACTATGTTCCTCAACTTGCAGCTGCCGGCATGAATCCGTGGGCTACTCCACAAGCATATAACAACATGAAGGACTTTTTTGAAACAGGTGTATCTTGGAGCAATAACGTCAATGTAGCCCAGAGATTCGACAAAGGTAACTACTCCTTTTCTTTGGGTAACACCACCAGTAATGGTATCGTTCCATCAACCGGTATGGATAGATATAACGTGAAAATGTCTGCCGAAGCACAACTCCATCCTAACTGGACTACCGGATTTAATGGAAACTTTGTGACTTCAAAAATCTCCAAACAGTCTACAGCCAACACCAGTGTGGTTGCTACGATCTATAATGCACCCGTCAGCTATAATATGGCCGGTATTCCTTCTCACATAGAAGGCGACCCTTACACACAAAATACATATCGCGACAGCTGGATCGACGATGCATATTGGGCAGTTGACAATAACCAGTTCTCCGAACGTTCACAACGTTTCTTCGGAAATGCTTTCGTGAAATACACCACTAAATTTGGAACAGACAACCACAAACTGGATATTAAATACCAGATCGGTGATGACGCTTACACTACCAATTATTCAGAAATCTACGGATATGGAAGTACTTGGGCACCTACAGGTGAAGATTCAGAGTACCATTACACTGTTAATGAATTAAACTCACTGTTAACTGCCGCTTACACATGGAATATCAACGAAGAATGGACCTTGGATGCATTGATTGGTAATGAGTTTGTGGATAAAAAGACAAAATATGAATACGCATATAGCATGAATTTCAATTTCCCCGGATGGAATCATCTGAATAATGCTTCTGTATTCTCCAACGAAAGCCAATACAACAAGAAACGAACGGTAGGTAATTTCGCCAACTTGTCAGTAGCATGGAAAAACATGCTCTATCTAAGTGGAAGTATACGTAACGATATTGTTTCAAGCATGCCACGTGACAACCGTTCTTTCACTTATCCTTCAGTGTCATTAGGATTCATCTTCACCGAACTGGCTCCCCTGAAGAATAACATATTGACTTTCGGTAAGATACGTGCTTCTTATGCAGAAGTTGGTATGGCCGGTGATTATACTCAAAGTTATTATTATACTCCGTCTTATGGTGGCGGCTTCTATATGGGAAATCCTATTGTTTATCCAATTAATGGAGCAATGGCTTACATTCCATATTATAAGGTATATGACCCTAACTTAAAACCACAAAATACAAAATCATACGAACTGGGAGCAGATCTTACTTTCTTAAACGGACTGGTAACCTTGAATTATACCTATTCACGTCAGAATGTGAAAGATCAGATATTCGAAGTTCCTTTGGCAGGTTCAACCGGAGCCTCAAGTATGATAATGAATGGAGGTAAAATCCACACAAATACCCACGAGTTGACATTGGGCGTATCTCCGGTAGATACCAAAAACTTCAAACTCGACTTCGCTTTCAACTTCTCCAAAATCGACAATTACGTAGACGAATTGGCTCCAGGAGTAGAAAGTATTATGTTAGGAGGATTTGTAACTCCGCAGGTACGTGCCGGAATTGGTGACAAGTTCCCTGTGATCTATGGAAAAAGCTATATGCGTAATGACGAAGGCAAGATTGTAGTAGACAAAAACGGACTTCCCATGCAGGGAGAAGATGCGGTTATCGGAACTGTATCTCCTGACTTCCGTTTAGGTTTCAATACAAATATCGAATTGTACAAGTTCCGTATTTCTGCAGTATTCGACTGGAAACAAGGAGGGCAGATGTATAGTGGTACCGCAGGTGAAATGAACTATTACGGTGTGAGCAAATTATCTGGTGATATGCGTAATACCGAATTCATTGTGGAAAACTCCGTTAAAGAAACAGGAAAAGATGCGGATGGTAATTCAATCTATGCCCCCAATGATATAAAAGTAACAGATGCTCAAGCATATTTCACCAGAAGAAGATCAATTGACGAATCTTACATTTATGATAATTCTTATATCAAATTGCGTGAATTATCTGTAAGTTATCCGGTTTTCTCAAAGAAATGGCTGAATGTGAACGTTAATGTTTTTGCCCGCAACATTTTGGTTTGGTCTGAAATGAAAGGTTTCGATCCGGAAGCTTCACAAGGTAATGACAACATGGGAGGTGCATTCGAACGTTTCTCTCTTCCGGGAACAGCCAGCTATGGTTTTGGATTTAATGTAAAATTCTAATTAGCTAAAAAGAAAGATGAAAACATATAATATAATTAAAGGTATTTTTGCCGCTACTGTTTTATCAGTTGTTTTTTCCGGATGCTCGGAAGATGCAATGGATAGAATCAACAAGGACCACGGCCATACGCAAAGCGTAGCCGCAAGATTCATTCTGACAGATGTGATAACCTCTACTGCATTTTCCAATGCAGGAGGTGATTTCAATACTTATCTATCTGCTTACATTGAATATGAAGTAGGTGTTGACAACCAATTGTATTATGCAGAAACCAGAGAGAGCGAACCGACCTCATCTTCCACTTTCAACAATACATGGAATGGTCTGTATTCAACATTGAAATCCGCCCGTATCATTATCAATCAATGCAGCGAGGGAGGCATAGACCATGGGAATTATGTAACCAAGGGTATGGCTGAAGTGTTGGCTGCTTATAATTGCGCATTGATAGCCGATATGTTTGGAGATGCTCCATGTAGTCAGGCTGCATTAATTGACGAAAACGGTTCTCCTGTTTACCTAACTCCTAAAATGGATAAGCAAGAAGAAATCTATACCCAAGCAATGCAATATCTGGATGATGCCATTGCAGACTTACAGAAAGAAGATCTGATAGACCCGGAAGCTCAAGATTTGCTGTACCAGGGTGATGCTGAAAAATGGCTTAAGTTAGCATATGGTCTGAAAGCACGCTACACGATGCATCTTCTTAAAAGATCTGCCAACAAAGACGCGGATATGGAGAAGGTGTTGGAATATGTAAATAACTCTTTCGAAAGCGCAGAAGAACAAGCAGCATTCGACGTATATGACGCTAATAACATAAATCCGCTTTATGGTTTCTTTGTGGCACGTGCCGGATTAGGTGCAAGCGAAAGCATGAGAAGCAAACTGGCAGAATACAATGACCCACGTCTGTCCAGAGCTTTCATCACTAAACAGGGTACCTCCGGAAAAGAACAAGCTCCGGGAACCGCAGACAACGCCGTATATGCGCCTAACGGTACACCAGAACAAGGCACTTCCAAATATGGAACTTCTTTATTTATGTATTCTATATCAGCACCAACACTGTTGTTGAGTTATCATGAATTAAAATTCCTGGAAGCAGAAGCTCTGTGCAGATTGGAACGTGATGCTAAAAGTGCATTAAAAGATGCAGTAGTGGCTGGACTGTTAAATGCGGAAAACAGCTTTACTATTTCAAGAAAAGAGTTGGGCAAAACACTCATCAATGCAGCAAGCAGTATTACGGAAGCTGAAGCCGAAAGTTACTTTGACAATACGATAGAGGCCAAATATACAGCTGAACCTTTGAAAACAACAATGACTCAAAAATACTTCGCATTATGGGGAGCTTCAGGTGAAGCGACAGAATCTTACAATGATGTTCGCAGAATGAAAGGACTAGGCGAAAACTTTATTGAGCTAAAAAATCCAAACTCTTTCCCATTACGTTGTCCTTATGGCAATAGCGACACAACAACAAATGCCGAAGTGAAAGCAGCTTACGGAAATGGACAATATGTGTATAGTGAAAACGTTTGGTGGGCAGGTGGAAGCAGATAATCCATTGACTTGAATCATATAAATGAGACTGAATTCTCTAGGGGAAAGGCGGGAATTCAGTCTCATTTCTTTATATCAAGTTTGAGAGGTGTAAACAGAACATTCAGTCACAATTATGCCAAGAGAATTGTAACAACTATACATGTCTACTGATTTTCCCGGTTCATACGATACATCATAAACTATACTTTTGTTATATTTGCAGACGCTTGAATAATATAGAATACGATGAATCATATAGAAACCCAACGATTGATATTGCGACATTTCACAGAAGAAGACATAAACGCCTTGTTCTCAATTCTAAGTGATAAAGACGTTAATACATTTCTACCGATGTTCCCATTAAAAGATATAGAGGAAGCAAAAGACTATCTCCAATATATAAAAAGCTGGATTCAGCAGAAAGGATTCTACTATGCTATTTGTATGAAAACAAACAATGTACCCATTGGTTGTATCCATATAAACGGAGATGACAGCCATGATTTGGGGTATAGCATTAAGAAGGAGTTTTGGCACAAAGGGATTTGTGCAGAAGCTTGTCAGGCAGTAATCGATATGCTGAAACAAATAAATATTCCCTATATCACAGCTACGCACGATGTAAACAATCCGAGAAGTGGAAAAGTTATGCAGGCTATAGGCATGAAATACCAATATTCTTATGAAGAATATTGGCAACCAAAACTTTATCTGGTTACATTTAGAATGTATCAATTAAATTTCGATGACCAACAAGACAGGGTATATAAAAAATATTGGAATAAATACCCTGTTCATTTCATAGAGGAGATATAAGCAGTATTGCTACTTCATTCCTTCTCTCACAATATCTACCAGAATCGGCTTCAATCCGCTAACGAAACATTCCACTGCAATCACCATCAGAATCAGTCCCATAAGACGCATCATCACATTATTACCCGTTTCACCCAAGACTTTTACCAATTTCGTGGAAGCACGAAGAATAAAGAAAGTCAACAGATAAATCAGGGCGATAGTACCGATCAAGATTCCCTTCATTTCATAAGAATGCGCATCCTGCATCAAAACGATTGCATTGGCAATCGCTCCGGGACCGCATAACATAGGAATGCCGAGAGGAGTAATAGAGATATCATCCGCATACGTTTTGATTTCTTCGTCCTTCAACTTCATCGGTGTATAGCGGGCTTGAAGCATATCAAAGCCTATCTTGAAGATAATCACCCCACCGGCAATACGGAAACCATTGGTAGAGATACCGAAGAACTTGAAAAGAAACTGCCCGGCAAAGACAAATACCATCAATGTAATAAACGACACAATAGTAGCACGACGTACGATAGACTGACGTTCTTTATCCGTCATACCATGAGTCATGGTAAGAAAGACAGGCATCGTTCCCAACGGGTTGGTCAACGTGAAGAATGAAGTGAAACAAAGTAAGGCGAAAGGCAGAAGCGTACTATCCATGATTATATCGTATTTTATGCAAAACTAAAACGCAACAAAAATACGACTTAATCCAGAAAACCTATAATAAATCCATTAATTCTTTCAAGGAATAGATGTGATAAGTAGGGAGGAAAGGGAAAGCTGTCCGTTCTGTCACATTGTAGAAAACCTGATGCATCCCTACTCCGTGCGCTCCGGTTATATCCGCTTCCCAACTATCACCAATCATTAAGGATTCGCGCAACTCGGATTGAGTAGCAGACAAAGCAAAATTGAATATCTCCGGCCAAGGCTTCAGCACTCCGAGATCTTCCGAGAGAATCACCTTTCTGAAATACCCGTCCACTCCTGCCGAACGCATCTTGCGTGATTGCAATTCACGAAATCCATTGGAAAGGATATAGAGGTTATATTTGGGAGCAAGATATTCCAATACCTCCTTTGCATGAGGCATTAAAACACTTTTAGTAGGGATAATAGCGAAAAAATCTCTCGAAAACCGTTCAGCGAGCGCTTCATCTTTCACTCCCACGGCCTGTAAAGGATAAAAGAAACGTTGGCTGTTCAATTCATCCTTCGTTATCTTTCCTTCACCGTACTCAACCCAGAGTTCGGTATTTCTTTGTTGATAAAGAGTATAATAATGATTGAATGAATCAAAATAGCGGTCGAACGAATATTTCTGATATACTTCCTCAAAGGTGTTACGAGCATTTTGAGAAAAAGCCCAGATGGTATCATCAAGATCAAAAAAAAGATTTTTATATTTCATCAGTAGTTATATAATAAGAAACAAAAAAGCCAATGTGCTAATTTCTTGAATCCAGGAATCAGCACATTGGCAATTCAAAAGGGATATCTACCTTATTTTACCTGGATAACCAAGTATCTGGATACACTCCAGAATTCAGTAGGATTAGTAATCTTCAATGTCAACTGGCCTTTATCATCTTTTACCAATTCATAAGAACCGGTCGGATGAGTAGTCAGTAATTCAGCACGTTTAGAGTACAACTTGATTTCTTTGGTTGTACGGATATCGATCTGCGTGAAATAATCCTTATTGAAATCAGCGCTCTTCAACACGTCTCCGCTCTGAAGAATCTTTTGAGCTTTCAATTCAGATTTAGTACCAAATACGAACCAGGCAGCATTCAGGCTCTTTTCCTGTTCTGCAACGGTTTTAGCTTTCGCTTCGTTTTCTGCGGCCAGAGTTTCTTTTGCTACAGACAGATCGCTGACAGCAGCATCCAATTCCTGAATACGGATATTTTTGGAAGCCAGTTCTGTTTGAAGCTCTTCGATACGCTGTTGTTTAGCGTTCAATTCAGCAGTCAAAGCGGCAACAGCTTTTTTCATCTGTGCAGAATTGTAATTGCTATTCTTCAGCTGTGCCTGCAATTTTGCAATCTGCGCTTTGTTTTCTTCCATTTGTTTAGAGATGAATTCGATGTCAGAAGCAATCTGTTGCTTAGCACTGGCAGAGTTTTCAGTGATGGTTCCACGTTGCAAGTCAACACGGCTTTCAGCAGCATTGATCTTACGGAAACCTTCCTGAACTTCATTGAAAGTCCCCATCATATCATCCAGTTCAGTATTGCGCTGGTTCAGTTCCATCAAAAGAGAATCATTTTCAGCTTTCAGGTCTTTACTTCCACCTTTAAAGCCATCACACGAAGCCAACAAGGCTACGCATACAAATAAAACAGCTAACTTTTTCATACGTTTACGTTTTACGTTTTTTAATGAAGTTATTTAATCATCTATTCCTGCTAATACTATCACAATCTCGCCCCGGGGTTCGGTAGCGGTAAAGTGTTCTATCAATTCAGCCAAACTGCCCCGAACTGTTTCTTCGTGGAGTTTGGATATTTCACGCGACACGGTTGCCTGACGTTCAGCACCGAAATATTCGGCAAACTGTGTTAACGTCTTCAACAGACGGTGGGGTGATTCATAAAACACCATCGTGCGGTGTTCTTCCGCCAATGTCTTCAGTCGTGTCTGCCGTCCTTTCTTCTGGGGGAGAAATCCCTCGAAGCAGAACTTCTCGTTCGGCAATCCCGATGCTACGAGTGCCGGAACAAAAGCGGTTGCTCCCGGCAAGCACTGCACTTCAATACCGTTGCGCACACATTCACGAACAACCAGAAATCCGGGATCGGAAATTCCAGGCGTTCCGGCATCCGAAATAAGTGCCACCGTTTCACCTGCCTTTATTCTATTAACAACACTTTCCACCGTTTTATGTTCATTAAATTTGTGGTGAGATTGCATTGCATTCTTTATTTCAAAGTGTTTCAGCAAAATACCGGAAGTACGTGTATCCTCCGCCAAAATCAGATCGACCTCTTTCAGGACTTTGATAGCCCGAAAAGTCATGTCCTCCAGATTCCCTACCGGCGTAGGCACTACATATAGCTTTCCCATCTTGTTTTTGATTTATGCTGATTGATTAAAATATTTCTTTAGTAGTTCCAAAAAGTCGTTCACCGCCTCCTTTTCTTCATTCAATTCGACTTTCGAGGACAGAAATGCGACTGCAGTCTTGTAGGAACTCATTACTGATATCTGTTCGATAACCCGATTCATCAAATCAGTGTTGCCTCCGAACAGTTCACGAGAAAAACGGAAAGAATCATTCAAGCTGATAGCATGTCGCAAGCCGGCAGACAGTTTGAGACTTTCTCCCAACACAGCCGATTTAGGTTCTTCCTCTTTCACAACAGTTTCAACGACAGGTTCCTCAACAATTGCCGGTTCCTCTTTTTTCCCTTCTTCTTCTTCTTCTTCTTCTTCTTCTTCTTCTGCTGCTTCTTCTGCTGCTGCTGCTGCTGTCTCTGCAGCTGCCGCTATTACGACAGGTTTCTCTTCCGCAACAATGGCTTCTCCTTCCTCATCTTCTTTCACAACAACCGATTCGAGAGATTGTATAATCACGGGGGAATCCTCTTCAGACCCGGCAACTTCATCCTCCTCTTCCGCTGTCTCTTCCACAGCTGACGGAGAAATTACCTGAACAGCATCCACCTCCTGCTGCAGTTCTTCCAAACGCCCCTGCATCCGTGTAATGCTCCGCTTCAACAGTTCAGACAAAGTCGGAGTCGGCTCCTTGGTAAATGAATCCATGAGATACTTCAACTCATGAACATCCAACTCAATATCTGTTAATAGCTTCTGTTTCATGTCAGTCCATTGTTTATACGGTGCGAATGTAGGAATAATTTATGCAATAACTTAAAATAATGGATAATTTAACAGTTCTTGCACATTGAATTGCTTACCTTTGTCCACATATTTATTTAATCAAGAAAACACAAAATCTCATGGTATTATTTTCAGAAGACCACATACAGGAGACTAGAAGAAGAGGCCGGATCGAAGTAATCTGCGGTTCTATGTTCTCCGGAAAGACAGAGGAATTGATTCGCAGAATGAAGAGAGCGAAATTCGCGAAACAACGTGTCGAGATATTCAAACCTGCTATCGACACCCGTTATTCAGAAGAAGACGTAGTCTCTCACGACAGCCATTCTATCGCCTCCACTCCCATCGATTCGTCAGCCAGCATTTTACTGTTTACTTCTGAGATAGATGTAGTAGGTATTGATGAAGCACAGTTCTTCGACAGTGGTTTGATTGATGTATGCAACCAGCTTGCCAACAATGGAATCCGTGTTATCATTGCAGGATTGGATATGGACTTCAAAGGAAATCCGTTCGGACCTATGCCACAATTGTGCGCCATTGCCGATGAAGTCTCCAAAGTTCATGCGATCTGTGTGAAATGTGGTCAGCTGGCCTCTTTCTCACATCGTACAGTCAAGAATGAGAAACAGGTTCTTTTAGGCGAAACAGCCGAATATGAGCCTCTGTGCAGGGAATGTTATCTCCGTGCACGAGGGGAAGATGAGCAGAAAGTATAAACTCTATAAAAGAAACAGATTATGGAAAGGAAAAAGATAACATTCGACAGTTTTATACGCGGTTCCATCGGATGTGTGTTAGTTGTAGGAATATTAATGCTCGTGGAACGTCTTAGCGGAGTGTTATTACCTTTCTTTATTGCGTGGCTGATAGCTTATATGGTCTATCCGTTAGTCAAATTCTTCCAGTATAAGCTACGATTAAAAAGCCGCATTATTTCCATCTTCTGTTCCTTATTCCTCATTACGGTTATCGGAGTCACTTTATTCTACCTATTAGTGCCGCCGATGATTTCGGAAATAGGCAGAATGAACGACTTGCTAGTGACTTACCTCACCAATGGAGCCGGTAACAATGTGCCTAAGAATCTTTCTGAATTTATCCACGAGAACATTGATCTTCAGGCGTTGAACCGTGTATTAAGTGAAGAGAATATCCTGGCGGCAATCAAGGATACCGTCCCCAGAGTGTGGACTTTGCTTGCAGAATCTCTCAACATTCTATTCAGCATCCTTGCCTCTTTCATTATATTATTATATGTAATCTTTATATTATTGGATTACGAAGCGATAGCTGAAGGATGGTTGCATCTGCTACCCAATAAATACCGTACGTTTGCCTCCAACCTGGTTCACGACGTACAGGATGGTATGAACAGATATTTCCGTGGACAGGCTTTGGTTGCTTTCTGCGTAGGTATTCTTTTCAGCATCGGTTTCCTGATTATCGATTTCCCCATGGCTATCGCTCTGGGACTTTTCATCGGAGCATTGAATATGGTTCCCTACTTGCAAATCATTGGTTTCCTTCCCACCATTTTATTGGCAATCCTCAAAGCTGCCGACACCGGACAGAACTTCTGGATTATCATTGCATGTGCATTAGCCGTCTTTGCAATCGTACAAATCATACAGGATACCTTCCTTGTCCCCAAAATCATGGGAAAGATTACCGGACTGAATCCTGCCATCATCCTTTTATCTCTTTCTATCTGGGGTTCATTAATGGGAATGCTCGGCATGATTATCGCCTTGCCACTAACAACTTTGATGCTCTCCTACTACCAACGCTTTATTATCAACAAAGAAAAAATAAAATATGATGAAGTAGAAACTACTGATAATCAAGAAACAAGCCACAACGAGGAAAAATAATTGAAACTTTTTTCTACGTAATGCTTGCAAATTAAATAAAAGTAACTACCTTTGCACCTGCAATCAGGAAATAACTGATTCGCAAATAAGGATTGATTCGCTAGCTCAGCAGGTAGAGCACAACACTTTTAATGTTGGG
>OGIW01001189.1_pt1 | contig 11431 bp, 12 predicted proteins | sample 1571921 | NCBI WGS metagenome assembly OGIW01 (sample SAMEA2582112, study PRJEB24529) | metagenome | biome: Human gut stool | place: China | collected 2011 | reverse complement strand
AACGAAATTTAAAAAAATATTATAAAATTCCAGAAAATCAGGCGGCCGGAAGCAAATAGAAAGGCCGCCTGCATTTTTTTTGATACAAAATGTAGTAAATGAATTTATGCGTACCTACATTTTATGGTATAACCCTTATTTTATAAGAAAAAATCGCATTTTTAGCTTGACGAACCTTTATTTCTTCTATATAATTGAAACGATGTTTAACTAAAATAGTCTCAATATGTTTATTCATATTGCTATGATAAGCTATTGTAATAAGAGGAGGTGTCCGTAGATATGAAGATGACGTTTCAGCCGAAGAATAGACAGAGATCTAAAGTTCATGGTTTCAGAGCCAGAATGAGCACTCCAGGCGGAAGAAAAGTTTTAGCTTCCAGAAGAGCAAAAGGTAGAGCGAAATTATCAGCTTAAGGAAAGAAATCCCCTCGCATCTGTACAGGGGAATCATGGAAAGCCCCTTCACATGCGTTCAGGGGAAATGATGGACCAGGCCGCAAGTAATTGTGGCCTTTTCTTTTCTTCATTTCCGTGAGCAGCGAGTCAGGCGGACATGTCTATCTGACGACTGCCGCGAGAGTCGAATACCCCGCCTCGGGCGGTAGTGAGGGAGTTCATGAAACATTTTAATTCGATTAAAAAAAACCGGGATTTTCAGGAGGTTTACCAGACTGGAAAATCCTATGCAAACAAGTTACTTGTCATGTATGTGAAAAAGACGGACAGGCCGGAAACCAGAATCGGGATTTCGGTCAGCAAAAAAGTTGGCAACAGTGTCGTGAGACACCGGCTGACACGATTGATCAGAGAGAGTTATCGATTACAAGAAGAACATTTTCAGAGTGGATATGATATTGTAGTGATTGCGAGAGTGAGTGCCAATGGGCGCTCGTACAGAGAGATGGAAAGCGCATTGATCCACCTGGGAAGACTTCATAATATATATAAGTAACAAAATGGAGATGTAAAATCGGTGAAAAAGATATTTATTGCACTTATCAGGTTTTACCAGAAATATTTATCCGGGTTAAAAAGAACAACTCACTGCATTTATTTTCCTACATGTTCTCAATATGGAATTGAAGCGATTGAGAAATATGGGGCATTAAAGGGTGGGTTATTAACTATATGGAGAATTTTACGTTGTAATCCATTTGCAAAAGGCGGGTATGACCCTGTGCCTTAAAGGAGGAAAAAATGACAGGTATTCTTTTGACACAATCGACGACGCCAATTATAGGACAGGTGGCGTGGCTGCTCGGTAAATTAATGGATGGTATCTTTAATGTGCTGAGTAGTGCCTTCGGAATCGAAAACATAGGTTTATGTATTATTTTATTTACAATTATTATCTATACATTTATGATTCCGCTTACAATCAAACAGCAGAAATTTTCAAAATTAAGTGCAGTAATGAACCCTGAACTTCAGGCAATTCAGAAAAAGTACAAGAACAATCGGTAACAGGAATCCATGCTGAAAATGCAGGAAGAAATGAAGATGGTGTACGATAAGTACGGAACTTCACAGATGGGTGGATGTCTTCAGTTAGTGATCCAGTTTCCGATCTTACTTGCATTGTGGAAGGTTATTCAGAACATTCCGGCATATGTAGGCGGAGTAAAGGATATGTATATGCCTCTTGTCAATGAGATTATGGCAACTGGCGGTTATCAGAAGATTATGGAGAAGATTGGTTCGGCAAGCCCGATCATGATCAATCCTGAAAAGTTTGACTATACAAAGACAAATACGATCGTAGATGTACTTTATAAATTCCAGCCAAGTACATGGGATACATTAAAAGATAAATTCCCGGACCTTTCATCCTTGATTGATTCAACATCCGGGCAGATTTCACATATTAATAACTTCTTGGGAGCAAATATTTCAGATGCACCTGTGAACCTGATGATGGATGCTTTAAAGACCGGTGCAATTCTTGTTGCAATTGTTGCACTTTTGATTCCGATCTTATCTGGTTTGACACAGTGGATCAATATTAAGTTGATGCCACAGTCACCTGGAATGGACGATCGGGAGAATCCAATGGCAAATTCTATGAAGACAATGAATATGATCATGCCGTTATTCTCAGTATTTATGTGTTTCACAATGCCGGCAGGTCTCGGTTTGTACTGGATCTTTAGTGCGATTTGCCGTTCGGTACAGCAAGTAGCGATCAATAAGTATCTTGACCGTATGGATATGGATGAGCTCGTAAAGAGAAATATGGAAAAAGCAAAGAAGAAGTATGAGAAAAAGAAAGTTTCCACAGAAGAGCTGAACCAGATGGCAACGAAAAAAGTCCGCAATATCGCGGTAGAGCAAAAGCATAATCATACAGCAGACAGTGAGCAGGAAGCAAAATTGCAGCAGGCAGCTGAGCGTGGTAAAAATGCAAAACCGGGAAGCCTTACAGCAAAAGCAAATATGGTAAGGAAATTTAACGAAAACGATTAATTCAAACCGCATTTCTATAGCAGAAACGGGAGGGAAGAAGAATGGAAGAGATTAGAGTATCCGCAAAGACACTGAGCGATGCGATCACAGAAGCGCTGATTCAGTTAGGGGTGACGAGCGATCAGTTAGAATATGATGTAATCGAAAAAGGAAGTTCCGGATTTCTTGGAATTGGGGCAAAGCAAGCTGTGATCTCAGCTAGAAGGAAAAAGACAGCAGAAGCGCCGGTAGAGCTGGAGGAGATTAAATTCGACAAACCGAAAGTGAAACCAGAGCCAAAAAGAGAAGAGAAGCGTCCGCCGGTTCCAGCAAAGAAGGCAGAACGTCCTGCACTAGAAGCAAAGACAGTAGAAAAAGAGGAGCGTTCTTCTGTGAAGGTAACGGAAGAAACAATTCGTGAATCGGAGAAGTTTTTGCAGGATGTCTTGAAGACAATGGATATGGAAGTCAAGATTCATTCCGAAGTAGACAGTGAAGGAACTCTCTGCATTGAACTGGAAGGAGAACATATGGGTATTCTGATCGGTAAAAGAGGTCAGACATTAGATTCCCTTCAGTATTTGACAAACCGTGTGGCAAACAAAACACAGGATGGCTATATTCGTGTAAAGCTGGATACAGAAAATTATCGTGCAAGAAGAAAGGCGACACTGGAGAACCTTGCAAAAAATATTGCACATAAAGTAAAACGTACAAGAAAGCCGGTTTCTTTGGAACCGATGAATCCGTATGAAAGAAGAATCATTCATTCTGTATTACAGTCAGACAAGTATGTGTCAACTCACAGCGAAGGAGAAGAGCCATACAGAAGAGTTGTAATTACACCGTCCAGAAGACAATAACAAAGAAATTCAGGCAGCATTATTTTAATGCTGCCTTTTTTAGAAACTGTTTTGGAAGATACATAGACAGCAGAAAGGAGAGACAGGAAAATATGATAAAGGATACAATTGCAGCGATCGCAACGGCAATGACAGCTTCTGGAATTGGGATTATCCGAATCAGTGGGGAAGAAGCTTTTGTAATCGTTGACCGTATATACAAAGGGAAGAAAAAAGAAAAAAAGCTCTCAAATGAGAAAAGCCACACGATTCATTATGGATACATTATGGATGGAGAAGAGACGATCGACGAAGTTTTGGTGCTTCTTATGAGAGGGCCGCATAGTTATACCGGAGAGGATACTGTTGAGATTGACTGTCACGGCGGAGTGTACGTAATGAAGCGTATTCTTGAGACTGTGATCAAGTATGGCGCAAGACCGGCAGAGCCGGGAGAGTTTACGAAGCGGGCATTTTTAAATGGAAGATTAGATCTGTCACAGGCAGAAGCGGTGATCGATGTCATACAGTCTAAAAATGAATATGCTTTGAAGAGTTCTGTAAGTCAGTTAAAGGTGTCTGTATTAGAAAAAATATCTGAGATCCGTAAGGAGATTCTATATCACACAGCCTTTATTGAGACAGCGCTGGATGATCCAGAACATATTAGCATTGACGGATATGGGGAAAAGCTTCAGGGAACCGTAGAAAAGCTTCAGGGAGCAATTCGCAGGTTGTTAGAGAGTGCAGATAATGGTAGAATAATCAAGGAAGGAATCCAGACTGTTATTGTAGGAAAGCCAAATGCAGGAAAGTCTTCGCTGTTAAATGTGCTTGCAGGAAAAGAACGGGCGATCGTGACGGATATTGAAGGGACAACGAGGGATATTCTTGAGGAAAATATTCAGATTAATGGGATCAGTTTAAATATCATAGATACAGCAGGGATCCGTGATACAGAAGATATTGTCGAAAAGATCGGGGTCGATAAGGCGAAAGATTATGCAAAGGATGCAGACTTGATCATTTATGTCGTAGATGCATCGCGTGCCCTGGATGAAAATGATGAACAGATTCTTGAGATGATCCGGGAGAAGCAGGCATTGATTCTTTTGAACAAATCGGATCTGGATACTATTATCACAAAGGAGCTCCTGCAAAAATATACAGAAAAACCGATGATTGAAATATCGGCAAAACAGGAGCATGGGATTGAGAAAGTAGAGCATGCACTGAAAGAGATGTTTTTTGAGGGAAAGGTTTCTTTCAATGACGAAGTATATATTACAAATATTCGACAGAAAACAGCCCTTCAGAATGCTTATGACAGTTTGGAAAAAGTAATTGGAAGTATTGAAAATAACATGCCGGAGGATTTCTATTCCATCGACCTTATGGATGCCTATGAGGCGCTTGGAAGTATCACCGGAGAAACGATAGGAGAAGATTTGGTAAATGAAATATTCAGCAAGTTCTGTATGGGAAAATAAAGACAGATATGGAATCGCCGTGATCGGTGCGGGACATGCAGGATGTGAAGCAGCTCTGGCAGCTGCAAGGCTCGGTGTCAGAACGATCATGTTTACTGTGAGTGTAGATAGTATTGCGTTGATGCCATGTAATCCAAACATTGGAGGAAGTTCGAAAGGTCACCTTGTCAAAGAGGTGGATGCACTTGGAGGAGAGATGGGAAAGGTAATCGACCGTACCTTTATTCAGTCCAAGATGCTGAATAAGTCCAAAGGACCGGCCGTTCATTCCTTGCGTGCACAAGCAGATAAGGCGAGATATAGTACAGAGATGAGAAAGGTGCTGGAGCAGCAGGAGAACCTGGACATCAAGCAGGCGGAAGTTACGGAAATTCTTGTGGAAAATGGAAAAGTGACAGGAGTTAAAACTTTTTCTGGAGCAGTTTATCACTGTGATGCGGTAGTACTATGCACTGGAACATATTTGAAGTCCAGATGTATTTATGGAGAAGTCAGTGAAAATTGTGGACCGAATGGTCTGAAGGCGGCAAATTATTTAAGTGATTGTCTCAAAGAACTGGGAGTTCAGATGTATCGTTTTAAGACAGGGACACCAGCGCGGATTGACCGTAATTCTATTGACTTTACAAAGATGGAAGAGCAGTTTGGAGATGAGAGAGTAGTTCCTTTTTCCTTTACGACAAACCCGGAGGAAGTACAGATTGATCAGGTGTCATGCTGGTTGACTTATACAAATGAAAGGACGCATGAGATCATCCGGGAGAATCTGGACCGTTCTCCACTATTCTCAGGAATGATTGAGGGAACTGGTCCAAGATATTGTCCTTCCATTGAGGATAAGGTTGTGAAATTTGCAGACAAAGATCGCCATCAGGTATTTATTGAGCCGGAAGGGCTTGACACTAATGAGATGTATATCGGAGGAATGTCCAGTTCGCTTCCGGAGGATGTTCAGTATGAAATGTATCGAAGTGTACCGGGGCTGGAGCATGCAAAGATTGTCCGTAATGCCTATGCGATCGAATATGATTGTATTGATGCCAGACAGCTTTATGCGACGTTGGAATTTAAAAAGATCAGCGGGTTGTTCAGCGGAGGACAATTTAACGGAAGTTCTGGATATGAGGAGGCAGCAGCACAAGGGCTTGTGGCGGGTATTAATGCAGCAAGGAAAGTACTTGGAAAAGAGCAGATCATTATAGACCGTTCGCAGGGATATATCGGTGTTCTGATCGATGATCTTGTGACAAAAGAAAGTCATGAACCATATCGGATGATGACATCCAGGGCAGAGTATCGTCTGCTTCTTAGACAGGATAATGCAGATCAGCGTCTGACGGAGATAGGATATCAAGTTGGGTTGATTGATGAGGAGCGCTACAAAAATCTGAAGAAGAAAGAGCGGCAGATTGAAGAGCAGGTAGAACGGCTGGAACATACAAATGTAGGTGCATCCAGACCAGTGCAGGAAGTATTGGAGCAATATGGAAGCACTCCGCTAAAAAATGGAATTACACTGGCAGAGTTAATCCGCCGTCCGGAATTATCTTATGAAGCACTGGAAGCGATCGATCCGGGAAGAACGGAGTTGAGCGAAGAAGTAGTAGAACAGATTAATATTCGGATTAAGTATGATGGTTATATCCGGCGCCAGATGAAGCAGGTAGAGCAGTTCAAAAAATTAGAGACAAAACGGATTCCGGATGCGATCAATTACGATGAAATCGGAAGTCTCCGTATCGAGGCAAAGCAGAAGCTGAATCAATATCGCCCGATTTCAATTGGACAGGCATCTAGAATTTCGGGAGTTTCACCGGCAGATATCTCTGTATTGCTTGTATATATGGAAAGTTATGGAAGTAAGAGGGAAAAAGATGAGCAGTCATAAATTTGAAGAGAAGTTAAGTGCATTAGGAATCGTATTGGATGATAGACAAAAAGAACAGTTTGATCTGTTTTATGAGATTCTTGTTGAGTGGAATGAGTTTATGAACCTGACCGGAATCACAGAATACGAGGAAGTAAATGAAAAACATTTTGTAGATTCTGTTTCTATCGTAAAAGCGATGGACATGAAGTCTGTAAAAAGTGTAATTGATGTTGGGACAGGGGCTGGATTTCCAGGGATCCCATTGAAAATAGTGTTTCCGGAGCTGGAAGTTGTGTTGTTAGATTCCTTGAATAAGAGAGTAAAATTCCTCAACGCAGTCATCGAAAAATTGCAGTTGAAAGGGATTCGGGCTATTCATGGGAGAGCAGAAGATTACGCAAAGCAGCAGGAATACAGAGAACAGTTTGATCTCTGTGTGTCTAGAGCAGTGGCAAATTTGGCAACATTGTCAGAATATTGCCTTCCATATGTGAAAAAAGGTGGGGTGTTCCTTCCATATAAATCGGGAGAAATTGACGAGGAAGTTGTGCAGGCAAAGAAAGCAGTTACGATTCTTGGAGGAACTCTCAGAGAAGTGATAAAATTTCAGCTTCCGGGAAGTGAGATTGGAAGATCGTTCGTAAAAATTGAAAAAGTAAAACCAACTGCAAAAAGATATCCGAGAAAAGCCGGACTTCCGGCAAAGGAACCGTTGGGGATTTGCTAGATAGCTTAAAAATACAAAAGAAGGACGGAATGAGAAATAAAAATTTCTTGATTCGTCCTTCTTTGTCTTTTAAAGAAAATTCCTATGGAATCCTATAGAGTAAAAAGTACACTTCACGTTACATTCTATTTTCTAAAGCTTATTAAGACTCTTCTTCCACACCTAGGAACAAATCAATCTGCTCAAGAAGTGTCTGTGGTGTTTCAAGCTGAGGAAAATGTACACTGTCCTTCAATGTTGTAATTTCAATAGATGGAATATAATTTCGGTATTGCTCTGCAATTGCAATATTTTCTCCAGAACCTGTTGAGGCAATGAGAAAGATACTATTATTGATGTTTTTTAGAGCATGAAACATATTAGCATTCGTATAACGTCCAAGGATACTTCCAAGTAGATATTTTCCATGGGAACTATCTAAGTGAGATGATTCATAGTAAGAGTTTTTGATTTCTACATCAAGGGCTTCTGGGTTATGAAAGTTCTCTTCAAAAAAGTTTTGATCTGACAGTCGTTTACTCATCAAAATATTATATAGGAATGTTCCAATAAGAGGAGTCAAAAGTAAGTAGCGCAAAAGTTTTGTCCGTTTGGTTGGGATTGTCGCAAGTGTAGACAGATTCGTCGGATTAATCATCATAATCCGGTCAAAAAGGCTGTCGTCATTTGCACATGCCATTAATACAAAGGAAGAAGAAGTTCCGGTGGCAATCACATCGGTCTTTTCGCCAATAATAGTTTTGATAAAGTCCGTAAGTAGTTGGACATAAAGAAAGTTTGTGTAGGTGAGATTAGGTTTCTCTGAATGTCCACATCCTAATAAGTCGATAGTATAAACGGTGTTTCGTTTTTTTAAAGACTTTACTAATTTATTCCACTCATGGGAAGAGCTATTTACAGTCAAATCATGAATCAGAAGGATAGGTTTTCCTTCTCCTTGTTTTCTATAAAATATTTTTCCAAATCTCCAATCGAAATAGTGACCGTCCTCTTTACAAAGTAAGTTATCAAGTGTAGATGTAAAAGAAATAATTTTATTGATTGTATAAATTGTTCCAGCTGTCAATGATGCCAGAACAGCTCCCGTTGTAAGTTTCTTTTTCCAACTCATAGAAGAACTCCTTTCGTAGCAATGCCACTGTAAGTGACTTTGTATCATGGTAAATAAGTGATAAGACAGTACATTGTAATTGTACTTTTTTTTATTATTATACTACACAAAGGAAAGCAAGAAAAGATAAAACTTTATTCAAGAGTAAACTCACTAATGGAATGTTTCACGTGAAACATTCACTATAAAAAAGAATAATAAGGGAAAATAAATAAGTAGATAAACTGTTTACCTAATATTTGTAAATAACATAGTAAAATGATTGATGGAAATAAAATGTTTCACGTGAAACATTAGAAGAGAAATAAAATAAATGTTTCACGTGAAACATTGTGTAGATTAAACTTCTTTTTAGTGTTATAATAAAAAAGCAAGAGAAAGGGGACACTAATATGGGAAGAATAATAGCAGTTGCCAATCAGAAGGGCGGCGTAGGAAAAACGACCACAGCTATTAACTTATCCTCATGCTTGAGCGCGTTGGGTAAAAGAGTATTAGCGATAGATATGGATCCACAGGGGAATATGACCAGTGGATTGGGAGTTGATAAAGATAATGTAGAAAAAACGGTATATGATTTGATCATTGGACGGGCGACTGTCGAAGAGTGCCTGTGCAAAGAGGTTTTTGAAAATCTTGATTTGCTTCCTACAAACATTGATCTGTCTGCCGCAGAAATTGAATTAATTGGTGTAGAAAACAAAGAGTTTATCATCCGCGATGAAGTGGCAAAAATCAGAGGGAACTATGACTTTGTAATTGTAGATTGTCCTCCGTCACTGAGTATGTTAACGATTAATGCAATGACAACGGCGGATACTGTTTTAGTTCCGATTCAGTGTGAGTATTATGCATTGGAAGGTTTGAGCCAGCTTATGCACACGATTGATCTGGTAAAAGAAAGATTGAATCCAGATTTAGAGATGGAAGGTGTTGTATTCACAATGTATAATGCCAGAACAAATCTGTCGCTTCAGGTAGTAGAAAATGTAAAGGATAATTTGGATCAGACAATTTATAAGACAATTATACCGAGAAATATCAGACTGGCAGAAGCTCCGAGTCATGGATTGCCAATTAATATTTATGACCCAAAATCATCGGGAGCCGAAAGTTATATGCTTCTGGCAGAAGAAGTGATTCATAAAGGAGAAGAGTAATGGCAGTAAAAAGAGGCGGTCTTGGAAAAGGGCTGGACAGTCTGATTCCGGATCATAAACCAAAGGCGAATACGAGCAAAGATAAGGTGAGCGAACAGGCTTCTGGAAAAGAAAAAACAACAATGCCTGCATCGGGAGAACAAAAAGTAAAAATAACAAAAGTAGAGCCAAATCGTACACAGCCAAGAAAAAATTTTGATGAAGATTCCCTGATCGAATTAGCAGATTCCATCCGGCAATTCGGTGTACTTCAACCACTTCTTGTTCAGAAAAAAGGAGATTATTATGAGATTATTGCCGGAGAAAGAAGATGGCGCGCTGCAAAAATGGCAGGTCTGAAAGAAATTCCCGTAATCATCAGAGAATATTCTCATCAAGAAATGGTAGAGATTGCCTTAATCGAAAATATTCAGAGAGAAAATCTTAATCCGATTGAGGAAGCTCAGGCATTCAAGCGGCTGTTGGAAGAGTTTCAATTAAAACAGGACGAAGTGGCAGAGAGGGTTTCTAAGAGTAGAACAGCAGTTACCAACTCCATGCGTCTTCTGAAGCTTGATGAAAAAGTGCAGCAGATGATCATCGATGATATGATTTCTACAGGACATGCAAGAGCACTTCTTGCAATTGAAGACAAAGAGCAGCAATATATTCTTGCTAATAAAATTTTTGATGAAAAGCTAAGCGTGCGTGAGACAGAAAAACTTGTAAAAGATTTAAAGAAACCGAAAAAGGAAAAAACGAAAAAGGATACCAGCAATGACTTTATTTATCGGGATCTGGAAGAAAAAATGAGATCGGTGATTGGAACCAAAGTCAGTGTCAATCAGAAATCAAAAGGAAAAGGGAAAATAGAAATCGAATACTATTCTGACGAAGAGTTGGAACATATATTTGAAATGATCATGTCTATCCATCAGTAAAATTTGTACACGAACCATTTGAAAAAAGGAGGAAATATGGAAGACAGTTTACTATTTCAGCTCGGGTTTGATCCGGTGTTCCTTTTGCTTGGACTCCTGATTTTCATTATAATCTTATTTGTGCTTGTCATAAGTATGCATATGAAATATAATCGCTTAAAAAGCAGTTACAATGCATTTATGAAAGGCAAAGATGGAAGGTCAATGGAAAAGAGCATTACAGACCGACTGGATGAAATTGATAATTTATCCCATATGGCAAAGTTAAACCGGCAGAATATAAAAGAAATTTATCGGAGGCTAGAAGGAAATTATCAGAAGATTGGAATTGTCAAGTATGACGCATTTCAGGAAATGGGGGGAAATCTCAGTTTTGTGTTGACATTGCTTGATGCAAATGATAATGGCTTTGTGTTAAATGTAATGCATAGCCGGGAAGGGTGCTATAACTATATTAAGGAGATTGTGAAGGGTGAAAGTTATGTAGAACTGTCATCGGAGGAAACGGAATCATTAGAGAAAGCAATTTTCCAGGAAGCATATGCACTCAAAGATATTGTAGATGTAAAAAAATAGAAGGTATGAGGAGAAAAACAAATGTTAGATATTAAATTTTTAAGAGCAAACCCAGATATTGTAAAACAGAATATTAAAAATAAATTTCAGGACAGTAAGCTTCCGCTTGTGGATGAAGTGATCGCACTGGATTTAAGAAACAGAGAGATCAAACAGGAAGTAGAAGCGCTTCGTGCAGAGAAAAATAAAATTTCCAAAATGATCGGAGCATGCATGGCTCAGGGGAAAAAAGAAGAGGCAGAAGAGTATAAGAGACAGGTGTCTGCTCAGGGAGATACCATTGAAAAACT
>OGIW01001188.1_pt1 | contig 11438 bp, 8 predicted proteins | sample 1571921 | NCBI WGS metagenome assembly OGIW01 (sample SAMEA2582112, study PRJEB24529) | metagenome | biome: Human gut stool | place: China | collected 2011 | reverse complement strand
TTTGGCATATTCATGCCAAAACACCTCGCGGAATAGCTGACTGCTGAATAGTTACGATTGATTTTAATATTCTCAATCTGCTTCCGCTACTTGCTCATAACCGAATAACTGCTCCGCAGTTTATTCGATTAAATCGCTTCTATTATATACAACTTCCAGCCAAAAGAAAAGCCCTGCTTAATTTTCCAGATATTTTTTTACATATTTTCCCGTATAGGAAACCGGTGACTGTGCAACTTCTTCCGGAGTTCCCTGTGCTACTACAGTTCCACCCTTGTCCCCACCTTCCGGACCAATGTCGATAATGTAATCTGCTGTTTTAATCACATCCAGATTGTGTTCAATAACAACTACCGTATTACCGCCTTCAGATAATCTCTTCAGAATCTCCACCAGTTTATGCACATCCGCAAAATGAAGTCCCGTCGTTGGCTCATCCAGAATATAGATTGTCTTTCCGGTGCTTCGCTTACTCAGTTCCGCAGCAAGTTTGATTCTCTGTGCCTCTCCTCCGGAAAGTTCTGTAGAAGGCTGTCCCAGACGAATATAGGAAAGCCCGACATCATACAGTGTCTGTATCTTTCTTTTAATAGAAGGAACATTTTCAAAAAATGTCAATGCTTCCTCTACAGTCATATTCAGTACATCATAAATGCTCTTATCTTTGTATTTTACTTCCAGAGTTTCTCTGTTGTATCTCTTACCTTTGCAGACTTCACAAGGCACATACACATCCGGAAGGAAATGCATTTCTATCTTGATGATACCATCGCCGCTGCATGCCTCGCATCTGCCACCCTTTACGTTAAAGCTGAAACGGCCTTTCTTATATCCTTTTGCTTTGGCGTCTGCTGTTGCGGCAAAGAGATCACGAATCTGATCGAACACACCTGTATAAGTCGCAGGGTTTGAACGCGGTGTACGTCCGATCGGCGACTGGTCAATATTGATCACTTTATCCAACTGGTCTACTCCCAGAATATCCTTATGCTTACCCGGAATCACTCTGGCGCGGTTCAGATCTCTTGCCAGATGCTTATACAGAATCTCATTGATAAGTGAACTCTTACCAGATCCTGAAACACCTGTGATACAGGTCATAATCCCCAGTGGGATCTTCACATCAATATTCTTAAGATTATTCTCTGCTGCCCCCTTGATTGTAAGGAAGCCTGTCGGTTTACGTCTCTCCATTGGTACCGGAATCTTTAACTTTCCGCTCAGGTAAGCTCCTGTGATAGAATTCTCATTCTTCATCAGGTCCTCTGCTGTTCCCATGGCAACCAGTTGTCCACCATGTTCTCCCGCTCCCGGACCGATATCCACAATACAGTCCGCCGCGCGCATGGTATCCTCGTCATGTTCCACAACGATCAGACTGTTTCCAAGATCTCTCAGTTTCATCAGGGAACTTAACAATCTGTCATTATCTCTCTGATGAAGACCGATACTTGGCTCATCTAAAATATATGCAACTCCGACCAGACCGGAACCAATCTGCGTAGCCAGACGGATTCTCTGCGCCTCTCCTCCGGAAAGTGTGCCCGTCGCACGTCCAAGTGAAAGATAATCCAATCCTACGTCTGACAGGAAGCTTACCCTGGCTTTAATTTCTTTCAGAATCTGTTTTCCGATCAGTAACTGCTGGCTTGAAAGCTGCATGTCAGCCAGAAAAGCTTTCAGTTTCTCTATAGAAAGATTCGTGATCTCATAAATATTCTTGTCTGCAACAGTTACAGCCAGAGATTCTTTCTTCAGTCGCTGGCCTTTACAGGTTTTACATGGAGTAATGCGCATAAAAGACTCATATTCCTGTTTCATAGTGTCAGAACCAGTCTCTCTGTATCGCTGCTCCACATTTCGGATCAGTCCCGGGAAAGCTACGTCGTAAACGCCCTCTCCGCGCTGACCTTTATAATAAACCTTAACAGAATGTCCATTCGTTCCATTAATCAGAATATTCTTTATCTTCTCCGGATAATCCTCGAATGGTGTCGCAAGACTGAAATCATACTCTCTGGAAAGCGCATCCAGAATTGCTCTGGAAAAACTTCCCTCACTTGTGCAGGATTGCCATCCTGTCACCACGATCGCGCCTTCCAGGATACTCAGCGATTTATCCGGGATCATCAGATCAATGTCAAATTCCATCTTATATCCGAGTCCCAGACAGTCCGGGCAGGCGCCAAATGGATTATTGAATGAGAAGCTTCTCGGCTCGATCTCATCTATGCTCACACCACAATTCGGACAGGAAAAGCTCTGGCTGAAATTATGAATATTTCCATCCATGGTATCTACCATGAGAAGCCCATCCGCCAGATCAAGTACTGTCTCGATGGAATCAGAAAGTCTTTTCTCAATTCCTGGTTTCACGATCAGACGATCAACCACGATCTCAATATTGTGTTTGATATTCTTATCCAGACTGATCTCCTCGGAGAGTTCATACATATTTCCATCAATCTGCACACGGACATAGCCACTTCTCTTCGCATGTTCAAGAAGCTTGGCATGAGTTCCCTTGCGACCTCTTACTACAGGAGCCAGCAGCTGAATCTTTGTTCTCTCCGGAAAAGACATGATGCTGTCTACCATCTGATCAACTGTCTGTTTCTTAATCTCTCTGCCGCATTTCGGACAGTGTGGGATTCCGACTCTCGCATACAGCAGTCGGAAATAATCATAAATTTCCGTTACAGTTCCTACTGTGGAACGTGGATTGCGGTTGGTAGATTTCTGATCGATTGAAATCGCAGGCGGCAGTCCTTCGATACTCTCCACATCCGGTTTCTCCATCTGTCCAAGGAACTGCCTTGCATAAGAAGACAGTGATTCCATATATCGTCTCTGTCCTTCTGCATAAATCGTATCAAAAGCCAGCGATGACTTTCCGGACCCGCTTAATCCTGTAAATACTACAAACCTGTCTCTCGGAATATCCACACTTAAATTCTTAAGATTATTAACATTTGCTCCTCTGATTCTGATAAATTGTTTCTTCGTCGTATCCGCAGCCATCGTCTGCCTCCCGTTTCTTCTATATATAAATACATTTTCTCATTGCCAGATCACAATGTAGCTCTCACAATCTTCATAAGATCAGCTTTTATTGTGTACAATTCTCCAACTGCTTATTGCCTTTCACAAGTCAGTCAGATATTCACAATCCGCTTTCGCTACTTGCTCATAACCTACTTGATTCAGTTAAATCTGCACTCAGTATAGCGCAGGAACATGTGTTCGTCAAGGCGTTTAAAGTAAAAAATCAGCCATAACAGAATTACTCACATGAATTCCCTCTCTGCTCAGGAATATTCTTCCATCTTTCTCCAACAGTAGCCCCATAGCTTCATATTTCTTTAGTACATCACCATATACAGTCTCTATCGCACAGCCAAATTTCTGCCTGAAATCAGTTTTCGCAATTCCCTTTGTCATGCGGAGTCCAAGAAACATAAATTCTGCCATTTCATCCTCTCTGGTAAGAACTGGTTCTCTTTCTCTGATCAATTCCGGGGAGGAACTGTTTTCCAAATATTTCTTCATATCTGCCGTATTGGCAAAACGGTCTTTTCCATAAAGAGAAGAGGCCCCAAGGCCGAATCCCAGATAATCCCGCCTGGTCCAGTAACCCACATTATGCCTGCAGCATCTGCCTTCTTTTGCATAATTGGAAATTTCATACTGTTCATAGCCATATTCTTTCAGAATACGGGAAGTTGCCTCATACATATTGTATTCCGTATCTTCATCAGGCAGATTCAACTGTCGCGAAGCAAAAGGTGTCCCCTCTTCAATGATCAGGCTATATGCAGAGATATGCTCCGGCTTCAGTTCTGCAACTATTCGCAGATTATTGCACCATTTTTCATAAGTCTGGTCCGGAATTGCGCTCATAAGGTCAATATTTATATTCTCAAAACCTGCAGTTCTTGCACATTTACAGGTTTCCAGAAACTGCTCGTAATTATGAATCCTTCCAAGAATTTTCAGCTCCCGGTCATCTGGGGACTGCAAACCGATACTCAGACGGTTGATGCCAAATGTTCTGTACGCCTGAAGTTTCTTCTGATCTGCAGTTCCCGGATTTACTTCAATCGTAATCTCTGCATCATTTTCTACCAAAAAATTCTTTCTTGTTTTATTCAGGATTTCTCCAATGAATCTCTCATCCAAAACAGAAGGAGTGCCCCCTCCAATAAATATAGAGGATACACTCCTTCCTTTACCTTCCTTTACTGCATCGATTTCCGCAAGCAGAGCCTGTACATATTCTGCCTGTTCTTTCGGACATGACGGACCTGAAAGGAAGTCACAGTAATCGCATTTTTTTACACAAAATGGAATGTGGATGTAGATTTCCATAGAAGAACCCGTTGCGTTCTCTATTTCCATTTCACTCTCCTGCTATCATATATACGCTTCAAACGCCACTATCTCGGGATTTTGGCATTCTCATGCCAAAACACCTCGCGGGATAGTGGCGTGTGAATAGTAACTGAACAGTAACTCTTTTCTTATTCTTCACTATCCACTGCACTGTTATCTTCCGTATTACTATCTGTTGATGCGTCTGTGCCACCGTCTATACTTGTGTCTGTATTTGCATTATTTCCACTGTCCGAAATTTCAGAAGCGGAAATGTCAGTCGTACTCTGGTCTGCCAGATAATTATTTACCATCGTCAGATTCCCATTTGTAATAACAGCTGCTGAATCCACCTGATCAGGTGCAGGTGTAGGAGTTGCCTCCACCGGCGCTACACTGATCTGAATCACCTGTGAGGATGCTTCATCTACTGTTTTCTCTTTTCCACAGCCAGAAGCCAAAACGCTCAACAATACCATACATAGTATTGCTATTTTCTTCTTATTTATTTTCATAAATATCTCAACTCTCTGTCAATATTTACTTGTCATCAAGTTTCAATACGCTCATAAACGCTTTCTGCGGAATCTCCACATTACCTACCTGGCGCATACGTTTCTTACCTTCCTTCTGTTTCTCCAGAAGTTTCTTCTTACGGGAAATATCACCGCCGTAACACTTGGCAAGTACGTCCTTACGCATAGCTCTTACAGTTTCTCTCGCGATAATCTTGCTTCCAATCGCAGCCTGAATCGGAATTTCAAAGAGCTGACGCGGAATCTCTTCTTTCAGCTTCTCGCACATCTTACGGCCACGTTCGTAAGCAGTATCTGCATGTACGATAAAGGAAAGAGCATCCACTTCTTCTTTATTTACCAGGATATCCAGTTTCACAAGTTCACTGCGCTCATATCCACAGAGTTCATAGTCCAGAGAAGCATAACCTCTGGAACGAGATTTCAGCGCATCAAAGAAATCATAGATAATCTCATTTAATGGCATTTTATATTTCAGAAGCGCACGTGTTTCTTCCATATAATCCATTCCCAGATACTGACCTCTTCTCTCCTGGCAAAGATCCATGATCGCTCCGATAAATTCGGTAGTTACCATGATCTCAGCATTTACCATTGGCTCTTCCATATATTCGATTTCTGACGGATCTGGCAGGTTGCTTGGATTAGTCAGGTTAATGACTTCGCCGTTTGTCTTGTGAACTTTATAAATAACACCCGGTGCTGTAGTTACAAGGTCGAGATTGTATTCTCTTTCCAGACGTTCCTGGATGATCTCCAGATGGAGAAGTCCAAGGAAACCACAACGGAAACCAAATCCAAGGGCGATTGATGTCTCCGGCTCATAGAAAAGGGAAGCATCATTAAGCTGTAATTTCTCAAGTGCATCTCTCAAGTCACCATATTTCGCACCATCTGCCGGATATAAACCGCAGTATACCATCGGGTTTACTTTCTTATATCCCGGAAGTGCTTCGGCACACGGTCTTTCCTTGTCTGTAACTGTATCACCTACGCGGGTATCGCCGAGGTTCTTGATACTGGCTGTAATATATCCTACCATACCTGCGGTAAGTTCCTCACATGGAATAAACTGTCCTGCGCCAAAATATCCTACTTCTACAACTTCTGTAGTAAATCCGGTAGCCATCATCTGAATCTGAGTGCCCTTTTTTACACGTCCGTCCATCACACGGCAGAACACGATAACTCCTTTATATGCGTCATAAATAGAGTCAAAGATCAGCGCCTTCAGCGGTGCATCTACATCGCCATGTGGTGCAGGGATCTTTGTCACGATCTGCTCAAGAACTTCCTCTACGTTAAGTCCTGTTTTTGCAGAAATTCTCGGTGCATCATGAGCTTCAAGTCCAATAACGTCCTCAATCTCGTTTACTACACGATCCGGCTCTGCACTTGGCAGGTCGATTTTATTGATGACCGGAAGTACATCCAGGTCATGGTCAAGTGCAAGATATACGTTTGCAAGTGTCTGCGCTTCAATTCCCTGTGCAGCATCTACTACCAGAATCGCACCATCGCAGGCTGCGAGGCTTCGGGAAACTTCATAGTTGAAATCGACATGTCCCGGGGTGTCGATAAGGTTGAAGATATATTCTTCGCCATCTTTGGCTTTATAAACAATACGCACTGCCTGAGATTTGATCGTGATTCCACGCTCTCTCTCAAGTTCCATATTATCAAGTACCTGTGACTGCATTTCACGCTCTGTCAATGTACCAGTCATTTCGATAATTCGGTCGGCAAGAGTTGATTTGCCATGGTCTATATGTGCAATAATACAGAAATTTCTGATTTTGCTCTGATCTATCATTCAGGAATTCCCTCCTAAGTTCTTTTCATAGTTGTTCGTTTGCTAATTTTGTATTATAGCATACGTTTCCGTTGCTTGTCACGTATTTATGGGAAAATGCGGTTTTAAAAGATTCCAGCTTGAGTAAGCATATCTTTTATGATAAAATTTCATACAGTCAGATTAGAACGTGATAGGGATAGTCTGGTGGTTGTACCTTTCCGGAGAAAGGGGGTAATGCCAATGAATACTATGGAAGTATTGACACTTTTATTGCTTATCTTCACGGCATTGACCTATCTGGATAACCACCGCAAGTAAAAAGGCTATTCCCTACCGCAAATAGGGGATAGCCTCTGTCTCTTGTAACTTTTTGAAATAACTTGATTTCCGAAAGGCAATCATTAGACACCGCAATATCTCTTGATTCTTTCTAACCTGATTATAAACCAGACACTTGTATATTGCAAGTGGAAAGTTTAGGACTGGGGATGCTTCGGCATCCCTTCTTTATACTCAGATATAATTTTCATCCCTGCAAAACTTTATTCAGAATATCCGCAAATGGTTCCATGGCATTTTTTACTTCCTGGATGGTATTAGTCTGAGCCCCGGCTTCTAACAAGATGGAACGCGGGCGAAGGTGGAGATTGTAGCGGTAGCCTGCAAGATAGATTCCGCGGTAAAATTCCGGATAGTATTGAGCAGCCTGGTATTCTAACTGGAAAGAGAATGCCAGATTTTGCTGTATGTAGGGATTTGGCAGATAGTCCAGAGAACCTTTTTCTATTGTATAGCTCAGACCATTGTAAAACAGAATCTGAGCCGTCGGCTTTCCGTTGATTTCCGTTACGAGATGCCGGTCTTCGGGGACGCCGTCTCTGTGAAGATCTATGATTACCTGTATGTCCGGATTTTCCTGTAAGTATGGTTCCAGATAATCCCGGGCATAGTCATAGGCTGAACTGCGGTCTAATTCACCGGATGCCATGTCAAACTGTTCTTTCAGATGAACTACCTTATAGCCATAATTTTCTGTGAGAAGCTGTGTCAGGTAATCTCCCACACCTACGATCGTATCTGCTTCCTCCCCTTCTCTGGAATCGGCAAATGTTTCCTGTGAATGGCTGTGATAGATAAGAATCTGTGGGGACTCGGTGTCTTTGGAGATTTTAAAGTCCTGATTCAGAAAGTCTTCTGCGCTAATCTGTACGGCATCTGCTTCTGTATTAGAATCTACTATATAAAATTGTCCCAGCAGATAATCATAGTCTGCAAGTTTCGCCGGGGACAGGTCAATTACAGGATGAGGAACTACTGCTGCTATTGTTTCTGTAGTATCGTGGACATCCGGTTCATTGGTGATTGCTGGCTCTGGTGATTCTTTTAATTCTGACTTTTTTTCCTGAATATGCGTTTCATCTGCCACATTTTCCTTTGGTATATCTTCTGGTACAGGCGTAGCTTCTGCTGATTTATTTTCTTTTTCTGACTTCTTATTCTTTTTTGCTAAAGCTTCCGCTTCTTTTTCTCCCTCAGACGGATTCTGCGATTCTTCTGTCATCAAAGAATTGGCTTCTTCCTTGGCTTCCATCTGTTCAGACTTCGCACGTTCACCCAGATATTTTCCATTTTCTCCTGCGATTTTTTCATAGGTTTCCTGATCTTCGTAGGAATGTACCTGAGTCTTTTTTTCCAGAAAGCGGTACAGGGGCAGATGCCTGTACACATTTTCTCCTGTAAAAAGTGCCCCCGGCAGCATCGCCAGAGTGGCAAAAAAGCACATGCTCAGCACAACGCAGAACGCTTTCTGAAAATTTGTCACATGGATCACCTCTTGAATTATCCTATGACCCGATCTTTTTGTTTATACACTTATTCTCACTCTGATATTTCCTCAAATGCCATATTTAGCCCCTCTGAAATCGTAAAACTTAAATATTTCACCGTCTCATCCACATCTTTGGGCGTTACAAACATTGTATGAAGATGTGGCGCAATCATCTCTTCCAGAAATTCTTTCTGTTCTGTCTCTTCCAGTGTATCCAGCAGATGCGCCATGGAGTCATGGACAATGGTGGCTGCATCTACTACTGTGGGAACTCCGATACCAATTACTTTCACCTGAAGATTTTCTTCTGTAAGACCTACCCTGTGATTGCCTACTCCTGATCCCGGATTGATGCCTGTATCTGTAATCTGAATGGTTCGATTGAGACGCCTGGTACTTCTGGCCGCCAGCGCATCGATTGCAATCACTACATCCGGTTTCGTTTCTGCCACGATTCCCTGTATGATCTCGGATGTCTCCATCCCTGTCTGCGCCATAACTCCCGGAATGATTCCACTGGTGCGGTGCATCCTCTCCTTTCCGAGACTCTGCAAGCCGTATTCCCGGATTATATGCCGGGTTATATTAAGATTCTCTACCACATGAGGGCCAAGGGAATCTGCAGTGATTGCAGAATTTCCGAGGCCCACTACCAGAATCGACTGCTCCCGCTCCAGATTTATCAGCTTTTGCAGATGTCTGGCAATCTCTGCTGAAATTTCTCTGTGGTAATCCTCATCATGGACAGAAAGCCCCGGTGCTTCTATGGTAATATAATTTCCCTGTGGACGCCCCATCGTCCGGGCGCCGTTTTCTGTGGTGATTTTTACTACAGTCGTGCGGATATCTTTTTCTTCATTATAATCTTCTGTAACTTCCACACCGCGTACTTCTACATTTTCCTCAGTAAATCGTTCCGTTGCTTCAAGTGCCAGATCTGTTCTTATTCCGTGACTTCCAAGCATTCTTCTTTCCTCCCTTATTTTCATCATCCATTCTGTATTATAGTTTTACCATCAGACAGATATTTTCCATTCTCTTCCATTCCCACTTATAGCAATTTCAGAAAATACTGTAAATAATCCAACTCATCAAAATGTGAAGTCCTGCATCATCAAAAACCTCGTTACGGTTCACTCCGTTCTAATAGCAAAACCTCTTACTTTCTATCTATTTTTAGCTTTTTTTATAGAAATATGTATTGACAAGAAAGAATATTTGGGGTAGTATATATAAGCATGTTCATAGAAGCGCCCGTGTCTGTTTCTATGACAGGAGTATAATAATTTTTTATTGAATTAAATTGGAGGTGTACGAATTGGCTAATATTAAATCTGCTAAGAAAAGAATTTTAGTAAACAGAACAAAAGCAGCTAGAAACAAATCTATCAAATCCGCAGTTAAGACTTCTATCAAGAAAGTTGAAGCAGCAGTAGCAAGCAAAGATAAAGCAGCTGCAGAAGTAGCATTAAAAGATGCTGTTTCCACAATCAGCAAAGCTACATCTAAAGGTGTTTATCATAAAAACAACTGTGCAAGAAAAGTTGCTCGTTTAGCTAAAGCTGTTAACAGCATTGACTAATCATATATTTGAATTTTTAATTATAAGCTTATAATTAAAAGGACAGCCATCACCGTCATGTGGCTGTCTTTTTTGTTTGTCTTTTTTAATTTGCAGTACTTACTTTACTGCTATATTTAATAATCAGAAGCTCAACACTCAGTTTATCTTCCAGACGTCCTGTCTTTACCGATTCCTCAGCATCCACGAAATCCTCTACCGCCTGCTCCAGTTCGGATATGGTATACGCTCTGGCGCATGTTGAGATATTTCGCACAACAAAGCTGGGTACCCCAAGCTTTGAGGCAATTTCTGTCTGGGCAAGTCCTGCTGCCGCAAACTGTTTTGCCTGAAGTAACTGACGGTATTGTTTTGCAAGCAAAAACAGGATTCTCATTGGCGGCTCTTTCAATGTCAGCAAATCATAATAAAGATCCAATGCACGCTTCTGATTCTTCTCGGTTACAGCACGTACCATATCAAAAATTCTGTTCGTTGTCTGAGTAGTGCAGATTTCCTCGATATCTTCTGCTGTTACTATGTCCCGTCCTTCAGTATAACTGGTCAGCTTCTCTAACTCCATTCTGAGATTTCCCATGTCTGTTCCTGTCTTGGTGAGAAGAAGTTCCATATCTCTCTGTGTGATCTTCTTTCCTGCTTTTCCAAGTAGTCCTGCCGCCCAGCGCATCAGTGTTTTCTCATCCTGTCTGGCAAATTCTGCGATCGTTCCGCACGCCTTTACAGCTTTATACATACGATTTCGCTTATCTACTTCAGATTCTGCAAAAACCAGACACAGGTAGTCTGGCAGCTCTTTCATATAATCCGCCAGCTCCTCGCATTTATTCTTAAAAAATCCCGTATCTTCCAGCAGGATTACTCTGCGGTCCGCAAAAAACGGCATGGTTTCGCAAAGATCGATCAGCTGTTTGATGTCAACACCTTTTCCCTCATAATGACTGAAATTCATGGTATCCCCATCTGGATTTAATGCCTTTATGAGATTCTGTTTATATTGCTGCTTCAGATATGCCTCTTCTCCATAGAGCAGATACGCCTGTTTGAAATTTCCTGATTTAATGTCTGCCTGTATATTTTTCAATTCTCTACTCCTGATCTTATTTTATGTTACTGCTCATTCCACGCTTCACAAGATGATGATATATAAGCAATAGACTATTCTATTCCTCTTACAGAAAATAATTATGTTAGTAAGTACTATTATATGATATCAGGGTCAAAAGGCCAAAAAATTGTTCGTGCTTGCACGATAAGACTTTTGAACTTGGGACCCGCCAAACATGAGAAAGTAGCGATTTACGCAGTAAATCAGCGGATTTCGAATGT